>Ga0214472_10007659_pt1 | contig 11288 bp, 4 predicted proteins | sample RVTome_6_FD_207662 | JGI IMG/M metagenome (GOLD analysis project Ga0214472, IMG submission 207662) | Soil microbial communities from uranium-contaminated site in the Upper Colorado River Basin, Wyoming, United States - RVT140D175 | ecosystem: Environmental > Terrestrial > Soil > Contaminated >...
ACGATGGACATGGTCCCCGCATGGTCCGGGCGGCGGCGCAGATCCAGGAGACCCTGCAGGTACGCGTCGGAAACGGTCTCGGAGACGGGGCGGAACAGCCCCAGGGCGGCGGCCGGGTCGGCGTCCATCAGGGGAATCGACGGCAGCGGTCCCACCGCGTCGATGGCGGCGCTGATCCCCTTGTCGTGGGGGGGGATGATCTGGGCGCCATTTTGCCAGTAGACCTTGTAGCCGTTGTAGGCGGGGGGGTTGTGGCTGGCCGTCACCATCACCCCGGCCGCGGCGCCGAGGGCGGTGACCGCGAACGCGATCAGGGGGGTGGGAGCGAGCTCGGTGAACACGTGAGCAGGGATGCCCGCTCCCGCGAGCACGGCCGCGGTGTCCTCGGCGAACTCCGGCGACATGTGGCGGCCGTCGTAGCCGACCACCACTCCCCACTCCCGGCAAGCCGGATCGGTCTCGAGGAGGTAGCCCGCGAGGCCGGCGGTAACCCGGCGGACCAGAGCGCGGTTCATGCGGTTGGGGCCCGCGCCCAGGAGCCCGCGCAGTCCCGCGGTTCCGAACTCGAGCCGGGCGCCGAACCTCTCGGTCAACTCGGCCGTGTCGCCGGCCTCGAGAATCGCCTCGAGTTCTCGCTTCGTGTCGGGATCGGGGTCCTCGGCCAGCCAGCGGCGGGCCGCAGCTTCCAGGCTCCGGGCATCGGGCATCGGGGAGTCTCCTTCGGAGTCGACCAGTATACCGGGAGGGCTTCCCGCCCACCAACCCGCGGGGGCGGGCGGGCTCACACGAGCGGCCGTTTCCCGCGGCTGCGCACCGTCCCCCCCACCACGAGCGCGGCGCTGATCAGGATCAGGTTCTTGATGATGTACTGCCCCTCCAGGGTGAGCCCGTAAGGTACGTGGGTGAAGCAGACCTCGGGGAGGAGGACCAGGGGCAGCATCGTTCCCGGCATCTGGAGGAAGAGGAGCAGGATGGCCGCGCGTAGGAGGGGCCGGAACAAGAGTCCCACCCCGATCGCCACCTCCCACCAGCCGAGGACGGGGACGAAGATCTCCGGCGGAAACCACACCACGGTGCGCTCCACCAGCGGCTGGGCGGGGCTGATGCCCAGAGGCTTGAGGAGCCCGAACCAGATGAAGGTGACGGCGAGAGAAATGCGGAGATAGAGCCGGCCGTGGTCGTCCATCCATCCCGCGATTTTCCGGTCGATCGTGTCGAAGCTCATTGAATCGCTTTCCCCCTGCCCCACGCAAAAAAAATGGGCCCGCCCCCGGAGGGGCAGGCCCAAGCAAAGTCCCGGCAGTGTGCTACTCTCCCACACCCTCTCAGGTGCAGTACCATCGCCGCTGAGGTGCTTAACTTCCGTGTTCGGAATGGGAACGGGTGTGGCCACCTCGCCATTACCGCCGGAAACACGTCGCCGCCCGGCGAACGGGCGGCTCAAGAATTGACAATCGAAGTGCGAACCGGGATCTACAGACTCGACCGGCAATAGAAAGAAATATCGGTCAAGCCGCACGGCTTATTAGTACGGATCGGCTGAACACATTGCTGTGCGTACACCTTCCGCCTATCAACCTCATAGTCTCTGAGGAGCCTTTAGATACCTTCAGGTATGGGATGTCTCATCTTGAGGTCGGTTTCCCGCTTAGATGCTTTCAGCGGTTATCCGATCCGAGCATAGCTACCGAGCGCTACCGCTGGCGCGATAACTCGTACACCAGAGGCTCGTCCGTCCCGGTCCTCTCGTACTAGGGACAGATCCTCTCAAACATCCTGCGCCCACGTCGGATAGGGACCGAACTGTCTCACGACGTTCTAAACCCAGCTCACGTACCGCTTTAACCGGCGAACAGCCGGACCCTTGGGACCTTCTCCAGCCCCAGGATGCGATGAGCCGACATCGAGGTGCCAAACCCCCCCGTCGATGTGGACTCTCGGGGGGGATCAGCCTGTTATCCCTGGCGTACCTTTTATCCGATGAGCGACGGCCCTTCCACGCGGAACCGCCGGATCACTAAGGCCTGCTTTCGCACCTGCTCGACCTGTATGTCTCGCAGTCAAGCTCTCTTCTGCCTTTACACTCGACGCTTGATTACCAACCAAGCTGAGAGAACCTTTGCGCGCCTCCGTTACCTTTTGGGAGGCGACCGCCCCAGTCAAACTGCCCGCCTGACACTGTCTCAGGACCGGATTCACGGCCCATGGTTAGACAACCAACAATCCAAGGGTGGTATTTCAAGGATGGCTCCACGAGAGCTAGCGCCCCCGCTTCAAAGCCTCCCACCTATCCTACACATGAATGGCCAATTGCCAATGTCAGGTTACAGTAAAGGTGCACAGGGTCTTTCTGTCCAGACGCGGGTAAACGGCATCTTCACCGCTGCTACAGTTTCGCCGAGCTCTTCGCGGAGACAGTGCTCACATCGTTACACCATTCGTGCAGGTCGGAACTTACCCGACAAGGAATTTCGCTCTAGTCACTCCCCATGTCGCCATGAGGCTAGGACCATATCTTCATCTCGTTGTCGCCACGAGATGGTTGGCGTATGGCCTCTGAGGATTCTTCAAACCCGCTTTTTTCCACCCGATTCGTTCGACACGAGTGGGCCGGTTTGAAGCCTTTCCTGCTGATTGCCCGCACCGGAAGGATTGTCACTGATCGAAGTCAGTACCTCCGGATACTCGGGGTTCCCAGCATATAGCCAACTGCGTTTCGATACGTCGCCGTATCGAAGGGCAACGCCCCGCTGTGACACAGGGTCTTACCTTAGGACCGTTCATTGTTGTTACTGCTCGACCCGGGGAGAGTCGAGTGGCCAGATCATTTCTGCCTGGCTCTCCATGTCGCCATGAAGATCGGACTATATCATCCTCTTTTCAGAGGTCTGGCGTGTAGTCTCTGGGGATTCTCGACACTTTTCAGAATTTCCTCATCCGCGAGCCGACGCTTTCCTCCGTCGTTCATGTCCGAACGTATTCGAAGGACTTCCCTGATCCCCTCTTCGCTCAGATGGCGTTTCTCCTGAATCAGCAAAGCCAGCTGCTTGAACTTGTTGAAGTCACGCTTCTTCTTTGCCGAAAGAAAGCCAAACCGATCAAAGAACGGAATGACGCGATCGGTGATGGAAGTGAAGTTGTTCACCTCGTAGTACCAAACCCCATCTCTCCGACCGCGCAAGGTCCCGCATCCTAGATGACGCTTGAAGAGCGCCAAGATGACCCGGTCCTTTTGCGAGACGTTGAAACAAAGCGATACTTTCCATGGAATCTCGTAGTCACTCCGCTTTCGAAAGGAAACATCAAAGCTTCCCTCTCCGTCGGCGAAGCCGGCGAGATACCAACCGATCTGGTTGGGAACGTCGGGTATGTGTGGCATGAGGCCTTTCCGGAAAGAGTCGAGTCTTTCCTGCTGATTGCCCGCACCCCAAGGATTGTCACTGCCGCCATTTTCGGCTCCAAAGAGCCTAGCGACGAGTACCTGGGGATACTCGGGTTTTCCAGCATATAGCCAGATTTGTTATCGGAACTACGTGGTCCAGCTCATAGTTACGGCCGCCGTTTACCGGGGCTTCGGTTTAGAGCTTCGCCAAGCAAGCCTGGCTAACCCCGCCCCTTAACCTTCCGGCACCGGGCAGGTGTCAGTCCCTATACGTCGCCTCGACGACTTAGCAGAGACCTGTGTTTTTAGTAAACAGTCGCATGAGCCATTTCTCTGCGGCCCCTCCAAACTCCGGACGCGAGGTCCATCACCCAGAGAGGCACCGCTTATCCCGAAGTTACGCGGTTAATTTGCCGAGTTCCTTCGCGAAGAATCACTCGAGCACCTTAGGATACTCACCCCGCCTACGTGTGTCCGTTTACGGTACGGTCACCGGATCGACTCCCATAGAGGTTTTTCTTGGCAGCATGATTAGGGCCAGTTTGCGGGCTTACACCCTCCCCATAACGTCTCGGCATTGACTCTCCGGATTTGCCTGGAGAATCTGCCTACGCGCTTAGACCGGCATTTCCGATCGCCGGCTGGCCTTTCACTTCTGCGTCGCCCCATAGGTCGAACGTCTCACCAGTGGTACAGGAATATTAGCCTGTTTTCCATCGCCTACGCCTTTCGGCCTCGGCTAAGGGTCCGACTAACCCTGAGCGGATTAACCTTCCTCAGGAAACCTTAGGCTTTCGGTGAACAGGTTTCTCACCTGTTTTCTCGCTACTCGTTCCGGCATACTCACTTCTGAACGCTCCAGCAGCCCTCACAGACCACCTTCGATGCAATCAGAACGCTCCCCTACCAATCACGCAAATCCGAAGAAGTGCGCGAGTCCGCGGCTTCGGCGTCATGCTTAGTCCCGTTTATTTTCGGCGCAGAATCACTTGACTAGTGAGCAGTTACGCACTCTTTAAATGGTGGCTGCTTCTAAGCCAACATCCTAGTTGTCTGTGCAACTCCACATCCTTTGTTCCACTTAGCATGAACTTGGGGGCCTTAGCCGGCGGTCTGGGTTGTTTCCCTCTCGGACGCGAAGCTTATCCCACGCGCCCTGACTCCCGGGGTCCTTGTGTACGGCATTCGGAGTTTGACTGGGTTTGGTACTCTGGTGGGAGCCCTAGCCCAATCAGTGCTCTACCTCCGTCACATAATTCCCGAGGCTAACCCTAAAGTTATTTCGGGGAGAACCAGCTATCTCCTGGTTTGATTGGTCTTTCGCCCCTACCCACAGCTCATCCCCTGAATTTTCAACTTCAGTGGGTTCGGCCCTCCACGCACGGTTAAATGCGCTTCAGCCTGGCCATGGGTAGATCACCAGGTTTCGGGTAATACTCCATGCAACTTGTCGCCCGATTAGGACTCGCTTTCGCTACGGCTTCGCAGCTGAACTGCTTAACCTCGCTGCACAGAACAACTCGCCGGATCATTATGCAAAAGGCACGCCGTCACCTCACCGGTTCCCGAAGGATCCGGATATGGCTCCGACCGCTTGTAAGCGCATGGTTTCAGGTTCTATTTCACTCTCCGCCAGGAGTACTTTTCACCTTTCCCTCACGGTACTAGTTCACTATCGGTTGCCAGAGAGTATTTAGCCTTGGAGGGTGGTCCCTCCGGATTCCCACAAGATTTCCCGTGTCCCGTGGTACTCGGGTTTCTGACAGAAAGGAGCCGTACACCTTTCGCCTACAGGGCTCTCACCTGCTGCGGCGTGACTTTCCAGACATCTTCGGCTAGATGTACGGTTTTTGACTCCTCGACTCGCCGTGCATGGCAGTCAAGTCAGACCCCACAACCCCGGTAGTACAACGCATGCACGCTTTGACGTACCCACCGGTTTGGGCTGTTTCCCGTTCGCTCGCCGCTACTAGGGAAATCGAGGTTTCTTTCTCTTCCTAGGGTTACTTAGATGGTTCAGTTCACCCCGTTCGCTCCATCCGGCCTATTTTATTCAGCCGGCGGTGGCTGGGCATGACCCCAGCCGGGTTTCCCCATTCGGAAATCCCCGGATCAGTGCTTGTTTGCAGCTCCCCGAGGCTTATCGCAGCTAACCACGTCCTTCATCGCCTTCTGGCACCAAGGCATCCCCCATGCGCCCTTACGAGCTTGACCGAAATATAGGTTCTTCCTAGTGCTGAGCGAATCTGTAGTTTCTCGTACCGATCCCGCCGGGCTCCCCGAGGGAAGTCGGTTGGATCGGATCAAGATACCCGATTCGCAGTCTTCGATTGTCAAAGATCGTCATCGCCCGGACCTTCGCTCCAGGAAGGTGGGGTCCATGTCTCAAATACCAAAGTCTTGCTCACTTGGTGGAGATAACCGGGATCGAACCGGTGACCTCCGGCTTGCAAAGCCGGCGCTCTCCCAACTGAGCTATATCCCCGAGAACGGAATACGCCCGGTCGCTGGACCGGGAGTTCCTAGCGTGGTGGGCCTGGGTAGATTTGAACTACCGACCTCACGCTTATCAGGCGTGCGCTCTAACCAACTGAGCTACAGGCCCCCGTTCGTAGAGGTACGTCTTGGACACGGAAAACGGCCCCCGGCCGGTGTTCGGCGTCGGAGGGCCGTCCGTTCATTACCACGACGGACTTGCGGCAGCTTCACGAAGCAACAGCATGGATGCGATCCGGGGGGGGAAGCTGGGGCAGCGCAGCCCGCTCAAGAGGAAAATAGCGCGCGTGACGGCGAACCAGATCGACCTAAGAGCTGGAGCTTCGTTTCCGTACCGGAGCGGAAGCTCGGTGCTCCTTAGAAAGGAGGTGATCCAGCCGCACCTTCCGGTACGGCTACCTTGTTACGACTTAGCCCCAATCGCTGGTCTTACCTTCGGCCGCTCCCTCCTTGCGGTTAGGACACGGACTTCGGGTACTCCCAACTTTCGTGGCTTGACGGGCGGTGTGTACAAGGCCCGGGAACGTATTCATCGCTGCCTGCTGATCAGCGATTACTAGCGATTCCACCTTCATGCAGTCGAGTTGCAGACTGCAATCCGAACTGAGACTGATTTTTTGGGATTGCCTCCACCTCGCGGCATCGGAACCCTTTGTATCAGCCATTGTAGCACGTGTGTAGCCCTGGGCGTAAGGGCCATGAGGACTTGACGTCATCCCCACCTTCCTCCGGCTTACCACCGGCAGTCCCTCTAGAGTGCCCGACATCACTCGCTGGCAACTAAAGGCAAGGGTTGCGCTCGTTGCGGGACTTAACCCAACATCTCACGACACGAGCTGACGACAGCCATGCAGCACCTGTACAGAGACTCCGAAGAGAGGGTGTATTTCTACACCTGTCCTCTGCATGTCAAACCCAGGTAAGGTTCTTCGCGTTGCGTCGAATTAAACCACATGCTCCACCGCTTGTGCGGGCCCCCGTCAATTCCTTTGAGTTTCAGCCTTGCGACCGTACTCCCCAGGCGGAACACTTAATGCGTTAGCTTCGGCACGGAAAGGGTCGATACTCCCCACACCTAGTGTTCACCGTTTACGGCTGGGACTACCAGGGTATCTAATCCTGTTTGCTCCCCCAGCTTTCGCGCCTCAGCGTCAGGGACAGCCCAGAAACTCGCCTTCGCCAACGGTGTTCCTCCAGATATCTACGCATTTCACCGCTACACCTGGAATTCCAGTTTCCTCTACTGCCCTCAAGCCCGACAGTTTGGAGCGCAGTTCCCTGGTTGAGCCAGGGGATTTCACACACCACTTGCCGGGCCGCCTACGCGCCCTTTACGCCCAGTGATTCCGAACAACGTTTGCTCCCCCCGTATTACCGCGGCTGCTGGCACGGAGTTAGCCGGAGCTTATTCCTGGGGTACCGTCAGGCATGGAGCCTATTTGCCTCCATACTGTTCTTCCCCCAGAAAAGAGGTTTACACCCCGAAGAGCGTCATCCCTCACGCGGCGTCGCTCGGTCAGGGTTTCCCCCATTGCCGAAGCCTCTCGACTGCTGCCTCCCGTAGGAGTCTGGGCCGTATCTCAGTCCCAGTGTGGCTGACCATCCTCTCAGACCAGCTACCGATTGCAGCCTTGGTGAGCCGTTACCCCACCAACAAGCTAATCGGACGCGGGACCATCTTCGAGTGGTAGCTTGAATCAGAGGCCACCTTTGACCATCGAGCCATGCGGCTCGACGGTGTCATGCGGTATTAGCACCCCGTTAGGGATGTTATCCCCCACTCGAAGGCAGGTTTCCCACGCGTTACTCACCCGTTCGCCACTCTACTTGCTCCCCGAAGGGAACTTTCTCGTACGACTTGCATGCCTAATCCACGCCGCCAACGTTCGTTCTGAGCCAGGATCAAACTCTCCGTGATCTATGTTTCACGTCGGGCCAACGACGACCGAGGCCGCCGCCGCCCTGTGGATCTTGTCGGGGACACATCCCAAACCGCCGAAGCGGCCGGGGACGCGCCCACAAGCTAGCTCTAAGTCACGCGCGCTATTAAACTTTCAAAGATCGAGGCCGAGGAGGGACGCCATGCCCCTGTTCGGCGCGGAGAAGGAGTGTACTCATCGGCTTAGGGCCGGTCAAGGATCACCTTGCAGGTTTTTTCTCCGCCCCCGGCCATCATGGACAACCCGTTGATCCACAACGATCTACGGATATGCTCGAGGGCCCGGGCCCCCTCCCGCGGGGACGCCGGAGGCCTTCACGATTTTTTTCTGGAGGTCATAAATACTTGCTTCACAGAGTGTTGCTGCGAGACATGACCTCGCTTCCGCAGCCGCGAAGACGCCCCCTCAACGGGGGGGATCGGCGAACACGCGCGCCCACGCCCTCTTACCCACCTGCAGACGGTAGGGCTGCTCCCGGGGAGCCAGAACGAAATCCTCGTCCTCGATCCGCTCGCCGTCCACGCGCACCGCGCGCTGCTTGATCATCCTCCGCGCCTCGCTGTTCGTCTTGACCAGCCCCGCTTCCGCGCACGCCCGCACGATCCACAGTCCCGCCCCGTCCGCGGACAGATGCACCTCGGGCATGGCGTCGGGGGCCTCGCCCCCGCGGAACATGCGATCGAACTCCTCCGAAGCGCAATCGGCCTCCTCCCCGCCGTGGTAGAGGGACACGATGCGCCGTCCCAGCTCCGCCTTGAGGTCCCGGGGGTTCTCCCCGCTCTCCACGCGCTTGGCCAGCGTCCGCAGCTCGTCGGGGCCGGCGTCGGTGGCAAGCTCGAAGTACCGCAGGATCAGCGTGTCGGGGATCGACATCACCTTGCCGAACATCTCGCGGGGGAGTTCGCTCACCCCGATGTAGTTCCCCGCGCTCTTGCTCATGCGCTGGACGCCGTCCACGCCCTCGAGGATGGGCGTGGTGATGATGATCTGCGGCGCCTGACCGAACGCCTCCTGGAGGGTCCGGCCCATGAGCAGGTTGAACTTCTGGTCGGTCCCCCCCAGCTCGATGTCGCTGTTCACCGCCACCGAGTCGTAGCCCTGCATGATCGGGTAGAAGAACTCGTGGATGGAGATGGCCCGGCCCGAACGGTAGCGCTTCTCGAAGTCGTCCCGCTCGAGCATGCGGGCCACCGTGAACCGCGCGGCCAGGGCCATGACCTCGCTGAACTCCATCTTCCGGAACCACTCGCCGTTCCACCGCACCTCCGACCCCTCGCGGCCCACCACCTTGTAGAACTGCTCGAGATAGGTGTGGGCGTTGTGCTCCACCTCCTCGTAGGTGAGCCGGGGACGGGTCTCGCTCCTCCCGGTGGGATCCCCCACCATGCCCGTGTAGTCCCCGACGATCAGGACGACGTGGTGCCCGAGGTCCTGGAACGTCTTGAGCTTGCGGAGCCCCACCGCGTGGCCGAGATGGATGTCCGGGGCCGAGGGATCGAACCCCATCTTCACCCGGAGGGGGCGGTCCTCCCGGCGGGACGCCTCCAGCCGCTCCGCGAGCCCGCCCTCGGGGAGAATCTCCTCCGTCCCCGATTCGATGATCTCGAGCTGTTCCTTCACCGGTCGGAACATACCGGCTCCGCTCCTTGTCCTGGCTCCTGGGGTCGCCGCCCGCGCGAGGAAGACGGCGGGCAGATGATGCCCGGAGCGGCGATCCGCACCGGGGGCCGCGGAGTGTACCACTTGCCGCGGCCCCCCGCCGGGAACACGGTCCTCCCCTCGGGGTACTAGCCGGTGACGGGAACCGTCTTCCCGGATATAGTCGGATCTTCCTCCATGCGTTTGTTCCTTGGCTCCTTTCTCATCTTTATGACCGTGGGCGCCATCGCCCTCGTGGCGGTGTTCGCCATCGGCGGCCGAGACCTTCCCTCTCCGGCCCGCCTCCACGCGATCCGCCCCGCGCAGAAGACCCAGGTCTACGACATCCACGGCGAGATAATCGGCGAGTTCTTCCGGGAAGACCGAAGCCTCGTGCCCCTCGACCGGATTCCCGACCACCTCGTCCGGGCCTTCGTGGCCGTCGAGGACAGGCGGTTCTGGACGCACTGGGGGGTCGATCTCGCCGGCATCGCCCGGGCCGCGAGCCAGAACCTGGTGAGCGGCCGCATCCGCCAGGGGGCGAGCACGATCACGCAGCAGCTCGCCCGAAACCTGTTCTTGACCCACGAGCAGACGGTCACCCGCAAGATCAAGGAAGCGGTCCTCGCCCTCCGCATCGAGCAGGCCTACTCCAAGGACGAGATCCTGGAGATGTACTTGAACCAGATCTATTTCGGAGAGGGCGCCTACGGGGTGCAGGCGGCGGCCCGGAACTTCTTCGGGAAGCTCGTTTCCGATCTCACCCTCGGCGAGAGCGCGATGCTCGCCGGCCTCCCCCGCAACCCCCGGGGCTACAGCCCGACCAGGCACCGGGAGCGCGCCCACCACCGCCGCGACGTGGTCCTTGCCTCGATGGAGGACTGCGGATTCATCACCCGCGAGCAGTTCGAGCAGGCGGCGGCGGAATCCGTCCACGTCGTCGCCGAACCGGTGGGGGTGGCGGGGAACGCCCCCCATCTCCTGGAGATGATCCGGCAGCACCTGGAGGCATCCTACGGCAGCGAGGCGATCTACGAAGAGGGGCTGGTCGTGCAGACCACCCTGGACCTCGGGCTGCAGCGCGAGGCCGAGCGGATCCTCGAAGAGGAGCTCCAGCGGCTGGAAAAGGCGACCCGGGCAAAGAGGACGCGGGAGGCCTACCGGGCGCGGGTCGACGCGGGCGAGACGGGTAGGACCGACTACCTTCAGGGGGCGGTCCTGGTGATGGATGCCGCATCGGGGGCGATCCGCACCCTGATCGGCGGCCGGAGCTTTAGCGAGAGCGCCTACAACCGCGCCGTGAACGCGCAGCGCCAGCCCGGTTCCGCGTTCAAGCCGTTCGTCTATCTCGCCGCCATCGAGAAGGGGTTCTATCCCTCCTACATGGTCATGGACTCACCGGTGGTGTTCTACGAGACGGGCGGGCGGGAGTGGCGGCCCCGTAACTACGACCGCGAGTACCGCGGACCGGTCACCCTCCGCCAGGCCCTCAACAAATCACTCAACGTCCCCACGGTCAAGCTCCAGGAGGAGATCTCCCCGGAGGCGGTGATCCGCGCGGCCCGTTCGGCGGGCATCACCTCGCGCCTGCCCGCGTATCGCAGCATCGCCCTGGGGACGGCCGAGGTGTCCTTGCTCGAACTCACCACCGCCTACGGCGTGTTCGCCAACGACGGGATCAAGGCCGAGCCCTACTACATCTCCCGGATCACCGACCGGGCGGGAAACGTCCTCGAAGAGTCGCGTCCCCGGCGTGCCGAGGTGCTGCCTTCCGATTCGGTGGGGTTGCTCAACAACATGCTGAGTTCGGTGATGAACTCGGGCACGGGGGC
>Ga0214472_10007660_pt1 | contig 11287 bp, 6 predicted proteins | sample RVTome_6_FD_207662 | JGI IMG/M metagenome (GOLD analysis project Ga0214472, IMG submission 207662) | Soil microbial communities from uranium-contaminated site in the Upper Colorado River Basin, Wyoming, United States - RVT140D175 | ecosystem: Environmental > Terrestrial > Soil > Contaminated >...
TTCTCTGATGAGCATACCGTAGGGCGAAGCTTCCGCATTGATGAATGCACTGAACGTCACATCGGCCCCTAGCACGCCGAAGTTCAATCCGCTGCCGCTCGCCCCCCAGGCGGCCGAGACATGATCGAACACGACGCGCGCGGCGCCCGAACCCGTCTCAATACAGCTCCGCCGGAAACTGGATGTCTCTGCCCGAATGCGGATGTGCTGCACCAGGACATCGGTCGTCTTGATGAGGAGGCCAAGATTGTCCCCACTCCCAGCCACGCGCAGCGTGATGCCGGGCGACGGAGCGGTTTGTCCGGCGATGGTGAGATGCCCCAGTGTGCCGGATGGATCGGGGTTACACCCACTATCCACACATAGGCTACTTTGCAGCGTGATCTGACCGGACACGTCGAAGATGATCGTCCGCGTGCCAGGCGTTTGGATCGCGGCGCGCAGTGACCCCGGCCCCGCGTCGTTCAAGTTCGTCACTCGGATCACCTGGCCGCCGCGGCCCGCCGTCGTCATCGTGCCGTATCCCTCCGCCCCCGGGAACACAGGCAGTGCACCGCCGGGCGGGGGCGGCGGGGGCGGGGTTGGGGCCGTCACCGTCACGGCCGCCGTGCCGCTGACACCCTCACTCGTCGCCGTGATGGCGGCCGAACCGGCGAGCACGCCCGTCACCAGCCCGTTGCTGTTAACGGTCGCGACGGATGCGTTGCCGCTGCTCCAAGTGACCACGAGCCCGCTGAGCGCGGTGCCGGTGGCGTCCCGCGGCGTCGCCGCGAACTGCGCCGTCGCGCCCACCGCGAGGCTCTCGGCGGCAGGCGTTACCACGAGCTGCGACGGCATGTCTGGGGGAGTTGGTGAAACTGGGCGGGACGGTAGTTCGCACGCCCCGAGCGTGACGAGGGTGACCAGAGCCGCGTCCCGCAGGAGCGCCAACCGATTCGAGAGCTTGTACGTGAACGTCATATCCGCTTCTCCTCACCGGGCAAAAAGAGGCCGCCAGCAGGGACCGGACGTCGGTTCGCTGGCGGCCCGGCGAGCATGGCGACTTGAGGTCGCGGTAGCCCCGTAGCTCTGCGTCACCGTCTTTCGACGGCTTTGCTCTGAGCAGCGTATTGCTTTGTTGCGGCGCCGCGACAGGCGGGAAATAGAAAAGCCGCCTGGCGAGGGGTTTCGCTGGCGGCCCGGCGGACGTGGCGACGTGCGGAAGGTGTCGCGGTAGTCCCGTAGCTCTGCGTCACCGTCTTTCGACGGATTTGCTCTGAGCAGCGTGATTCAGGTGCTGTGAAGCCGCATCACTGCGGGATCAGGGGCTACATCGGGGCACTCGGCGTGCCACCCGTAGCGCTACCCTATCCGTCCGGCTTCCACGGACGCTCCAGCTCAATGCCTTGCGACCGGACTCGTCCGCGGATGCCACACGATCGCCTGGCACTTTCCCGTCAAGCAGATCGCGGCAAAACATTCACCTGGCCGCGTCCTGCGCGATGTGATGGGGGTCACTCGCCTGCTGGTCTAAGTGAGGATCGTGCTGCTCCGGACGGCCGGGCGTCGGCGTTCAGCGCGCGGAGCGCAGCTGACGTAGGCGTCGTGCCACAGGGCGATGTTCAGGAGGCGATACAGCAAGAAGCCGTCATTCCTCGTGCGCGCGACGTGCTGCTCGATGACCGACTCGATGGCGCGACGATCGAACAGGCCGGCGCGGAGCGTCGCCGGATCGAAGACGACCTCGCGCAGGTACCCCGTCAGCGGGCCGCGCATCCATTGATCCACGGGAACGGTGAATCCGTGTTTCGGGGCGTCGAGAATCCCGTCGGGGACGACGCCGCGCATTGCGCGCCGGAGGATCCACTTCCTACGCCCGCGGCGGACCTTCAGGCGCGACGGCAGGCCCAGGGCATAGCGGCTGAGCTCCGCATCGAGGAACGGGACGCGAACTTCGATGCCGTGCGCCATGACCGCTTTGTCCACCTTCTCGAGCAGCGTGTCGGGCAGCAGGATCGCCGTGTCCGTGTACAGGAGCCGCTGCACGGGATCGAGGTGCGCCAGCCGCCGGGAGAGTTCCCGGTATTTCGCGAACGGATCTGACCGTTCGACGAGGTCGCGAGCGTGCGCCGACAGAACTCTTGTGGGCGGGGCCTCGAGCGTCTCCGAGGTGAGCAGCAGCGCGGCCCGCAGCGCGGGGTCCGGGTGGGCCATGGCCTGGAGGATCCGCCGCGCTCGGTGGGACAACGGACCCCGCGGGGCGAGGTGGCACAGGGCGAGGCCGGGCCCCGCGGCCCAGCGCCAGAGCCGCTCGAACGCGACGAGGCTGTAGCGCCGGTAGCCCGCGAACATCTCGTCGCCGCCATCGCCCTGCAGCACGACCTTGATCGAGCCCCGGAGCTGTTCGCACAGGAGATAGAGTGGGATGTTCGCCGCATCGGCGAACGGCTCGTCGTGACACCGGACCAGCCGCTCGATGACCGCCGGCATGTCGGCGCCCGCGATGTACAGCTCCTCGTGTTCTGTTCCGAACTGCCGAGCCACAGCCGCGGCGCTCGGTCGCTCGTCCCTGCCGCGATCGAAATCGAACCCGACCGAGAAGGTCTTGAGGCGGCCCTGGTAGGCGCGGCTCGCCAGTGCCGTGATGGCCGACGAGTCGATGCCCCCGCTGAGAAACACGCCCACGGGGACGTCGCTTATCAGATGCCGCTGAACGGCGTCGGTCAGCAGCTCGCGCACGGTCCGCGCCGCCGTGTCGACGTCGTCCGCTACCGGCGCGACGCCCTCCACGGCCCAATACGCCGCCGTGGTCAGCCCGGTGCGCGTGAGGGTGAGATGGTGGCCCGGCAGGAGCTTGTGCACGCCCGCGAACAGCGTCTGCCTGCCGAGAGCGTTGCCGTAGTACAGGTACTCGTGCAGCCCCGCCCAGTCGATCGCCGGGCGGACGCGGCCGGACGCGAGGATCGCCTTGATTTCAGATCCGAACACGAGCCCTGAGTCCAGGACGCCGTAATAGAGCGGCTTGATCCCGAAGCGGTCGCGCGCGAGGTGCAGGGACTGGGATCGGTCGTCCCATAGGGCCAGCGCGAACATCCCGTTGAGCATCGCAAACGAGGCCACGCCCCACCGGGCGAACGCCTGAAGCACGACCTCGGTATCGGAGTGGCCGCGAAAGCGGATTCCGCCGGCTTCGAGCCGGCGGCGCATCTGATGGCAGTTGTAAGTCTCGCCGTTGTACACGATCGTGACGCGGCCGTCGGCCGTCCGCATCGGCTGATGCCCGGCCGCGGAGAGGTCGAGGATGCTGAGCCGCGTGTGCCCGAGCGCGACCGGGCCGGCCGCGTACGTGCCGCTGTCGTCGGGGCCCCGGTGCCGCAGCGTGCGCGTCATGGCCGCGACGGCCTCCGCCCCCGGCGGGCCGGCGTACGCGACGACTCCGCAGATGCCGCAGATCGGCCTAGGCCCCTTGATGCGTCAGCGCGAGGCCCCGCCGGCCGCCGAGGTGCACCACCGCCTTGCGATGGGTCTGGCAGACCACGCGGGCCACGCGCTCGAGATCCACGACGGAGAGGCTTGAGCCGGACGGGAGACACAGCCCGCGCGCGAAGAGATCTTCGGCGACGCCACCGCCCAGGTACGGATAGCGGGCGAAGACGGGCTGCAGGTGCATGGGCTTCCACACCGGCCGCGCCTCGATGTTCTCGGCCTCGAGCGCGAGCCGCAGGCCTTCGCGGTCCGTCCCGAACGCCGCGGGGTCGATCGTCACGCAGGTCAGCCAGCGCGAGTGGCGTCCCCACTTCGCCTCGGGCATGAAGCTGAGGCCGGGCAGCCCCGCGAGGGCCTCGGCGTACCAGGCGAAATTGCGGCGCCGTGCGGCGACGTGCTCGCCGAGGACCTGCAGCTGACCGCGGCCGATCGCCGCGAGCATGTTGCTCAGGCGGTAGTTGTAGCCGACCTCCCGGTGCTCGTAGTGCGCGGCGGGCTCCCGCGCCTGATTCGCAAGCTTGCGGGCGTGCGCGATGAGCCCCGCGTCCGGGGAGACGAGCATCCCGCCCCCACCGGTGGTGATGACCTTGTTGCCGTTGAACGAGTAAATGCCGGCGCGCCCGAAGGTGCCCGTCATCCGCCCGTCGTAGGTCGTGCCGAGCGATTCGGCCGCGTCTTCGATGAGCGGGACGCTAAAGCGCTCGCAGAGCTCGACGATCGGGCGCAAATCGGCGCTCTGGCCGTACAAGTGGACGATCACGACCGCCCGCGGCAGGCGCCCGCCGCGCGCCCGACCCTCGAGCGTCTCGGCGAGCAGCCCGGGGTCCATGTTCCAGGAGGCGCGCTCGCTGTCGAGAAACGCCGGGGTCGCGCCGAGATACCGGATCGGGTTGACGCTCGCGGCAAACGTCAGGGTGCTGACGAGCACTTCGTCCCCGGCGCCAACCCCCGCCAGGTGCAGCGCGAGATGAAGCGCCGCTGTCCCGGAGTGCAGGGCGACGGCGGCCGATCCGCCGATGAGGCGGGAAAACTCCTGCTCGAACGCCTCGACCTGCGGCCCCGTGGACGTAATCCAGTTGCTGGCGAACGCCTCGGCGACGTAGGCCTGCTCGAGACCCGAGAGATGGGGGGGGGACAGGTACACGCGCGGGATCGTGGCGGGCCGCATGGGGGTCGGCATGATCCGGGGCTGGTCCGATGCGCCGTTCGACGAGCGCTTCGTCCGCGGCGCCGCGACGCTCGTGAGCACCTGCTCCAACTGGGCCGCCAGGCGGTCCCGATCGAACCGCTCGTGCGCGAGGCGCCGCGCGGCGGCACTCGCCTGCGCGAGCCAGCGCGCATCGCGCACGCACCCCACCAGCCGGAACGCGGCGCTCTGCGGGTCCTGCGGGTCGAGGACGACGCCGGCGCCCGTGTCCTGCAGAAACCCGGCCTGCCAGCCCTGGTAGTTGATGGCCACCGGCTTTCCCGCGGCGAGGGCGTCGAACACCTTGTTCGCCGAGTTCGCCCACAAGGCAGGCAGATCAATGCACACGGATGTCGCGATGTCCGCCGCCGAGAGCCAGCGCGCCACCTCGCTCTTGGGCATGCTGGGAAGCATGAAGAAGTTCCGGTCCGCCACGCCCAGCTCCTCGGCGGTCCGCCGCACCGCGTCGCGCTCCTTCCCGTCCCCTATCACCACGAACCGGACCTCGGGATCGATGGGCGCGGCCGCGGCGGCCACCCGCGCGAGATACGCGGTGCCGTTCACCCGACCCAGGGTGCCAGCGTAGACCACCAGCGGCCGATCCTCGAGCCACGCATGTTGGCGTCGCAGCACCTGCCCGGGAGCCGGGCCGATGTCGAACACCGGGAAGTCGCAACTGTTGGGAATGACGCTGACGCGCTCCGGCGCACAGCCGGCGTCCACGATGCCCGCCTTCATATCGGGCGACAACGCGACCACGTGCGCGGCGTGGCGATAGGCGGCGCGCTCGAGCCGGCGCGCGGCGGCGACGACGAGCGGATTCTTGAGCGCACCGATGGCGATGGGCACCCCGGGCCACAGGTCGCGGACCTCGAAGACCATCGGGATGCGATTGCGCCGCGCGCAATAGATCGCCGGCAAGGCGATGGTCAGGGGCGTGCTCGTCGCGAAGACGACGTCGCCCCCGAGCCCTGCGGCGCGCCGGCCCGCGGACCACGCGAAGCGCAGGAACGCCCGGATCCGATCCGCATAATCCATGTGGTTGGAGTACGGCACCGGCAGCCAATGGACCTGAATGCCGTCCTCCGCCGTCCGGTACCACCCCCGCGCGCCGTTGCTGGTGCTCCGGCAATCGGCCGTCACCAGATCTACCTCATGCCCCGCCGCCACCAGCCGCCGGGCCATCTCGTAGGATCGGGTGCTGCCGATGGCCGTCTTGAAGTACTGATGCAGATAGACGATGCGCACGCGCGGTCCACCCCCGTGACCCATGTCCGGGGGCACAGGGTGTGCCGCCGGTCGTATTGTCTAGTACGCTGTCTGTCTTAGGGTTAAGCCGACGGGGGTCGGCATGTTGCAGCCCTGCCACAATGCTACTGCACCCGCCTTGCGCCACGCGCCGTCTCGCGCTCCCGGGCGAGGTCGGGCTCGATCTCGGCCGAATTCACCGCGACGCCGGCCCGGGTGATGACCTGCCAGATCGTCCTTCCCAGAATTCGCACATCCAAGCTCAGGGACCAGTGCTCCACGTACCACACATCCATCGCCAGCCGCGCGTCCCACGGGGCCTGGTTGCGGCCGTGGATCTGGGCCCACCCGGTGATCCCGGGCCTGACCGCGTGGCGCAGCCGTTCCCGCGGGCTGTAGTACGGTAAGTACCGCATCAGGAGGGGGCGGGGGCCGACGAGGCTCATGTCGCCCTTCACCACGTTGAACAGCTCCGGGATCTCGTCCAGGCTCGCGGCGCGGAGCAGGCGCCCGAGCCCGGTGAGCCGGTCCGCGTCCGGGAGGAGCGTCCCGTCCGCATCCTTCGCGTCGCTCATCGTGCGAAACTTGTAGATGGTGAACGGCTTGCCGCCGAGTCCCGGACGGCTCTGCGTGAAGAGGATCGGTGCGCCCAGCCTGATCCGCACCAGCGCCGCGATCACGGCGAGCGCCGGGAGGAGCAGCAGCAGCGTTGCGCCCCCGACGGCGACGTCGAAGGCGCGTTTGCGCACGCCGCCGCTACGAGCGGGCTTCGACAACGACGAGCGTGTCACATTTGGACGCCGTCACGTTCGGTCGCACTTTGAGCCAGCGAGGGTCGGGCTCGTCGTCGCGGGCCCACGCCACGAGGGCGGCCGGCAGATTGGCGCCCGCTGCGTGCGAGAAGGGATAGCCGCCACCGAATCGCGGGTTCAAGTCTACCACGCGATAGCCCGCGTCGCTCAGAAACACGTCGCAATCCAGGTTCCCGATGTGGCGTAGATGGGCGCCGATGCTTGCCCCCAGCCGCTCGAGCTCGCCGCATTCGACGGTCACGGCCCGATCGGTTTCACCGGCGCGCATGCCCAGCTTGCGCTTGACGAGCGTGCAGACATGCCGGCCCGCGAGGTCGTTGACGATGTCGAGGCCGTACTCCGTACCCGATACGCGCTCCTGGACCAGGACGCATCGGTCCGGTTCCGCGGCGCTGGCCCGCGCCAGAAAGCTGCGGGCGATCCGTGCGCGCGCCCAGGCGTAGGCCAGGGGCAGCTCAGCGTCATTCTCTGCGTACTCGACGCCGATTGAGGCGCTTCCCCAACGCGGCTTGACCACGAGCGGAAACGTCACCTCGCCCCGACGCAGCCCCTCCTGTGCGTCGGCGAGCGAGCCGTAGGTACGGGGCACCCCCACGCCGCGGGCCCCGAGGAACTGGGCGGTTGTCCACTTATCGAAGCAGGTGGCGATGACCGCGGGGGAGGACACGATCGGCAGCGTCCCGGCATCCCGGAACCGGTCGGCGTGCGCCGCGAGGATCGGCAGCTCGAGATCGCTCAGGGGGATCAACAGCCGGACGCAGGAGTCGCGGCAGATGGCCGCGAGCGTCTCGACGTAGCGCGGGTGATCTACCGCCGGCAGCACGAAGGCCCGGCGCGCGGCGGCCAGCGCGGGGGCGGTCGCGTCCTGATCGCCGGCGAACACGGCTCCCCGGTCTCCGAGCGCCTCCTGGAAGAACGTGATCAGGTAATTGCGCCTCCCGGCGCACGTCAGGAGGACGTTCGTCTCCCGATCACGCTGTGGTAATTTGGCAACATTCACCGGGGCGATCCCTGTGCGAACCGGCAGCGAGTCGCCGCGCTGGGGCGCAGGTTCATGCCAATCATGGGGTTGCCTTCCTCCCTCCCAAAGCACGTTCCTTGCGACGCCGGCGTGCCAGGCGTAGCGGCGGCGAACAACCCTCTGACCCGGCGGGCGGCACGCACAATGCACCTTGGGACCCCAGCGGGTCGATGGAGCAGCTCCCGCTCCGCACGTAGGAAGAAGCGTGCCCGCGCGTATCTGGCGCGTTTGCTGCTCGCGGCCGCTGCCGCGGGCGGCGGGTTATTCCCCGGACCGCCGCTGCAAGCGCAGGAAGCCGCGGGACTGGGCCCCGGCGACGCCCTCCGCCTCACCGTCTGGCGCCATCCGGAGCTGAGCGGCGAGTTCACGGTGGGCGCCGACAGCGCACTGATCCATCCGCTCTATCAGACCGTCAAGGTCGGCGGCGTCCCGCTCGCCGTCGCGCGGGAACGCCTCCGCAGCATCCTCGTGACCTACGAGCAGGACGTCCGGCTGACGGTCGAGCCCCTGTGGCCCGTGAGCGTCGGCGGGGAGGTCCGTGCGCCCAACCTGTACCGCCTCCCCCTGGGCACCACGGTCGCGCAGGCGGTCGGATTGGCGGGGGGACCGACCGACCGCGGCCGGCTGGACCGGGTGCGGGTCGTCCGCCGGCAGGGCACCATCACCCTCGATTTGACGCTCGACCAGGCGCGCGCTCCCGGGATCGCCGTCGCGTCCGGGGATCAGGTGCTGGTCGGACGCCGCTCGGGCTTCAACATCCTGCGCGACGTGCTCGTGCCGCTGGCCAGCGTCACGGGGGCAGTCGCGGCCATCATCAACGTATCTCGTCGTTGAGGAGCCCGCGATGCCCGATGAGTCGTCGCTCCCGCGAGTCCTGAGCCAGGTGCGGGCCGACCCGGCGGGTGGGCGGGGCGACAGCGACCCGGCGCTGGTCAACCTGCGAGAGCCGCTCGCGATCCTGCGGCGCCACCTTCGCCTCGTCGTGGGCATCACCGTCCTGGTCACCGCCGGCATCGGCTACATGGCCTATGCCGCCACGCCGTCGTATCAGGCCATCGCGGTGATCCGGCTGTCGGATCCTCGGCGCGCACTCACTGGCGGAGTCGCGGACGGGCCCACTGGGGGCGCCGACGCTCGCTCGGCCGATCCGCTCTTGTCCCAGGTCGAGCTGCTGCGCAGCCGCACCGTCGCCGGCGTCGTGGTGGATAGCCTGCCGATCCTGCGGATCCGCACGAGCGGCTTTCCGGCCCGGATCCTCGCCGATGTCCGCTTCACCCAGAGCCTCGAGGCCGACTCGCTGGCGCTCGATTTCGCGGCCGATTCGGTGAGCGTCCGGATGGCGAGTCGTGTGGCCGCGGCCGAGATCCGCGCGCCCTACGGCGCGGCGGTGGAGCTGGGCGGCATCGGCTTCCGCGTGCTCGAGCGGCCGGCGGCGGAGCGGGGCTACCTGCGTGTGACGAGCCGGGAAGCGGGGATTCCACGTGTGATCGGCGGTCTGCGGGTGACCCCGCGGCTGCGTACCGACGTCATCGATGTCGCCTACGCGGCGAGCGATCCCCACCGGGCGCAGCAGGTGGTGAACCAGATCGTCCAGGTGTTCCGCACCGTCAACGCTGAAGAGGCGCGGTTGCAGGCCCGCTTGCGCCGTGAGTTCCTCGAAGCTCAGCTGGTCGTCAACGACTCGGTGCTCGCGGCTGCGCGGAACGCGCTGACCGCGTTCCGTCGGCGCGTGGGGCGTGTGGGCGCGGACGAGTCGCCGGCGCGGCAACAAGGAGGGCTCGAGCAGCTCCAGCTGCAGCGCGAGCAGCTCGACGCCGATCGCCGCACGTACCGCAGCCTCATGGTATCGCTCGACAGCACGCGCGGAGAGGTGGACCGGGATGCCTTGCGCGCCGCGGTGTCGGCGCCCGGAATCGGTGGCAGCGTCGTCGTGTCGCAGCTCTATGCCCAGCTCGTGGAGTACGAGATGGGACGCGATTCGCTCGCGGCCCGCGCGCCCGCCCACCCCGATCTCGCGCGCCAGCGCGAGCTGATCGCGAGCACCGAAGGGAAACTGCTGCGGGCTGTGCAAAGCGCCGCCCAGGGGCTCGCGGCCTCGCTCGACAGCCGGATCGCCGCGCTCGACGGCCTGCGAGCGCGCCGAGCGACCGACGCGGAGTTGTTCGCCACCACCGACGCGGAGGAAGCCCGCCTCGTCGGCCGCGTCGAGAACGCCCGGCAGATCGCGGACCAGGTCCGTAGCGAGCATCAGCGCGCCCGGATCGCGGAAGCCGTGGAAGTCGGCCGAGTCGAGATCGTGGACTTGGCCGCCGTGCCGGCCGCACCCCTCGGCGCCGGGTTCGTGCAGAAGATCTTGCTCGGCCTCCTCCTCGGCCTGGTGCTGGGCGGGGGCAGCGCCTTCGTGGCGGAGCATCTCGGATCGGCGATCGGGCGGCGGGAGGACATCGAAGCCCTCGGACTGTCGCTGCTCTCAGCCGTGCCCCGCTGCCGGGAAGGTGCCACCAAGCGGCCGCAGGGTGCCGAGCCGGCCGTGGAGGCGTTCCGCGGCCTGCGGCTCGGCCTCACGCACGCCTATGGCGCCGCGGGTCCGATTGCGGTCGCGATCTCGAGCCCGGGAAGCCGAGACGGCAAGTCGTTCGTCGCATCCAATCTGGCGCTCGCGTTCGCCCAGGCGAGCATCCGCACCGTGCTGATCGACGGGGACGGGCGGCGCGGCACGCTGCATCGCGTGCTGAGCGGGGCCCGGCGCCCCGGGTTGACCGACGCGTTGAGCGGCGACGTGCCGCCCGGCGACGTCGTGCAACCCACGGCGTTCCACAGCCTGCATTTCATCGGGTGCGGCACGCGACGCACCGACGGTCCCGAGCTCTTGAGCTCGGATCGGATGGGGGAGCTCTTCGGATTCCTGCGCGGCGCCTTCCAGGTAATCCTCGTGGACACCCCGCCGCTCGGGGCCGGCGTGGACGCCTTCTCCCTGGCGATGACCGCGGGGAGCCTCCTCCTCGTCCTGCGCCCGGGGATCGCCGACCGGGCGCACCTCACCGGCAAGCTCGACCTGCTGCAGCGGCTGCCGGTGCGGATCCTCGGCGCCGTCCTGAACGACGTGCGGGAAGGGCCCGAGTATCGGGCCTACTCGTACTATCTGGAAGGGTACGAAGCGCGCGGGGAGCCGGTCGAGCGGAAACGCCCGGTGCTGCGCGCCGCGCGCTGAGGGGGGGGGCGTCAGTCCGGCGGAGGCAGCGCGCGCCGCTGGATGCCGTGCTCTTTCATCAGGCGGTACAGCGTCGTCCGGTCGATCCCGGCCGTGCGGGCGGCACGGCAGAGATTGCCCTCCGACCGGTTGACGAGCAGCACCAGGTAGCGCCGTTCGAACTCCGCGAGCAACCGATCGCGCGAGACGTAATACGACTCCTGAAAGTCGCCCTCGGCGGCGAGCACGAGCGGGGGCTCGACGGGCCGCCGCTCGCCCAGGAACGGCAGATCGGCCGGCTGCATCTCGGCGCCGGCCTTGATCAGCACCACGGCGTGCTCGATGACGTTCTGCAGCTCCCGCAC
>Ga0214472_10007661_pt1 | contig 11286 bp, 8 predicted proteins | sample RVTome_6_FD_207662 | JGI IMG/M metagenome (GOLD analysis project Ga0214472, IMG submission 207662) | Soil microbial communities from uranium-contaminated site in the Upper Colorado River Basin, Wyoming, United States - RVT140D175 | ecosystem: Environmental > Terrestrial > Soil > Contaminated >...
ACTCGTCAGCGACGACCCGCTGCTGGCGCGACGGCTTCTCGACCTGGTGGCAGCGGTGCCGCCCCTCCTGTGGGGTCGCGACGAGCTGGGGACGGGGGAGATGTGGAACTCGAACTCGGTGATCTCGTGGCTGCTGACTCGGAGCGGGTTGCGGGTCGACGACCTCGAGCCACCGCCCGGGGGCCGCGCTCCCGGGTGGCGTGCGGGTGTCGTCGCGGCTGCGGGCACGGAGCGCACCGAGGGGAGGGCTCGGAGCAGCAACGGAGAGACCGAGTGAACTGCCCGTCGCTCCGCCGCGGTGGGTTCAGACCTTGGGTAGCTTGAACCCCGACTTCTCAACGACGTAGTCGCGGGATTCCAGCACGGCGCGGCGAACCGCAGGCCAGTCGACGTGGAGGAGTTGCCCGTGGCGCTTCATCACCCGGCCGCCGATCAGGACGGTGTCCACATTGCTGGTGTCCATGGAGGCGACGACGGCGGCAGCCGGATCGTTGAGGGGTGTGACGTTCATGCGGTCGGTGCGGAGCATGATCACGTCCGCCTGCTTGCCGGGGGTCAGGGTGCCGACCTTCGACTCGAGGCCATTCGCCCTGGCGCCCTCGACCGTGGCACAAGCCAAGACGTCGCGAGTGGCCATGGGCGCCTTGCCCTCTGCGGAGGCCAGGGCCCGCTGCAGGCCGAGCACCGAGCGCATCTGATTGAACATGTCGTTCGGCACGTTGGTCTCGACGTCGATGCTGAGGCTGGGACGCAGACCCCTGTCGAGGAACTTCTGGATCGGGGGCATCCCGTGGCCCATCATCATCTCGACGGGAGACGCCAGCGAAACGGTACCGCCGGTGTCGACGATCATCTGGATCTCGGTGTCGTTGAGCGTCGTGCAGTGGATGTAGGTCGTGTCCGGACCTAGAAGCCCCGCCTTGCCCATCTCCTGGACCTTGGCGTCCTGGCCGTAGCTGCCCACTCCCACATGCGTGGTGATCCTTGCCCCCGTCTCCCTGGCCAGCTTCCAATGGTCTCGTGACACCTCGAAATCTGTGAACTCCGGGCCGGGCGCCGCCAGGGCCAGCGTGAGCATCTGGTCCTTCGACGAGAAGTGCTCGGTGGCGGCCCTGACGAACCAGCTCGGCTGCCGCTCCTCCCACTTCCCCCACCACGGGAACCCGTAGGCGAAAACGGCCCTCATCCCCGAGTCCTTCAGCGCCTGGATGACGGCATCGGTATGGGCGGGAGAGCCCTGGATGTGCGACCAGTCGAGCAGCGTCGTGATCCCGGCGTCGATCGCTCCGAGCGCGGAGACCAGGTTGCCGACGTAAGCGTCCTGGGGCCGAAAGGCGGGCGCCAGCTTGTGGAGCACGAACGAGATGTAGCCGTTGCGTCCTTCGAGAGGCACGTCGGTGCCGATGTTGCGAAGCAAGCCTTCCCAGATATGGCGGTGGGTGTCGACGAACCCGGGCATGACGATCATTCCGGTAGCGTCGATCACCTCCACCTCGCCATTGCTCAGCTCAGGGCCGACCCGGACGATGGTGGCGCCGTCGATCAGCACGTCCCCGGTGAAGTCGCCGACGCTCGGGTCCATGCTGAGCACCGTTCCGCCCTTGATCAGCTTGCGATCGGTCGAAACGACGCTGAAATCGATGCCTGCCGGGTAGTAGGCGGGGAGCTCTGCCTGCTTGGCGGCGCGGCTGCCGATGACGAGGCGTCGAGCCCGCTTGTAGTTGCGCTTCACCAGCTCCTTGAGGTCTCCCGCCTGGAAGAGGACGATCCCGATCAGGACGAGGACGCCGATGATCATGGCGCCGTCGTTGGCTGAGAGGCCGAGGTAGGGCAGGACGGTGAGGATGAGGGCGAGGAGGACCGCCGCCACTGTGCCGCCGATGAACGTCGCTCTTCCCCCGGCCAGCGCCGCCCCGCCGAGCACGGCCGCGGTGATGCTGTTGAGCGCGAACGTGGAGCCGACCTGAGCGTTGCCGATCGGCGATCGAGCCATGACGAAGAACGAAGCGACGGCCGCCAGCACCGCGGAGAGGAGGAGGGCACGCACTCGCAGCCAATTGGTGCTGACGCCTCCTCGCTTCGCCGAGCGCTCGTCGAATCCGACAGATCGCAGAGCGAGGCCCGATCCGGATCCGTGGAGCCACAGGTCGAGCAGGGCGGCGCCGAGGACGATCACGATGAAGGCCACCGGGATGGGTCCGATGCTCGCGGTGAGGAAGGAAACGAGGTCGCCGCTGATCACGCCCTGGGCGGTCGGGCGCCGGGTGAGCGCGATGCCGTCCAGGATGCTGAGCGTGGCCAGGGTGGCGATGATCGACGGGATCTTGAAGCCGCGGATGAGGGTGGCGTTGACGAGACCGAGAGCGACTCCACAGAGGAGGATGAGCCCGGTTCCGAGGAAGATCTGGGACATGCTCGCCTCGGCACCTATGTAGAACGATGCGAGAACCACACCGAGGCTGATCATCGCTCCTACCGAGAGGTCGAGGTAGCCGACGAGCAGGGCATGGGTCTGGGCGATCGTCACCACGATCAGGGGAAGGGCCAGGATGAGGATCTGCTCGACGTTGGTGGCGTTGATGAAGCCGGGGAACCGTGTCGTCGTGTACCAGAGCAGAGCACCGATCAACAGCAGCTGGAGGGCGACCGGCATCCACAGCCGGAACTTGACGATCTTCCTCCATTTGTTCTTGTCGCGGGCGTCGCGGATCACCTTCCTGACGGCGCGCCTCGCCGAGTCGACGCGTGTGCTCACGGTGCTTCCTTGACAGGTGGCGCCTTGGGCATGGCGACACCGAGCGGAGAACGTCCCGCCTTGGAGAGGCCAGGGCCTCGCACGATCGCCTCGACGATGCGCAGTTCGGTGAGCTCGTCGCCGGGGATCTCCTCGATGAACTGTCCTCGTGACATGACCAGAACCCGGTCACAGAGTCCGGCCAGCTCGATTGGGTCGCTCGACTTGACGAGGAGTGCGGTCCCGACATCCGTTCTGGCCCGCAGCGCGTTGTAGATGTCGAACCGGGAGCCGACGTCGACGCCCTGAGTTGGCTCGTACGCCATGATCACCACGGGTTCCCTGAGGAATGACCTGGCCACCGAGACCTTCTGCTGGTTGCCGCCGGAGAGGAACTCGACCGGCTGGTCGAGCGACGGCGTCCTGATCTCCAGCTGTTCGACCAGGTCGGAGACGGTACGCCGCTCCGCCCGTCGTCGGAGCAACCCGAAGGCGGAGAAGCGGCGCAGAGACTGGATGGTCGCGTTCACCTTGACCCCGAGCACCGTCATGAGCGCTTCGTGCTTGCGGTCGCCGGGCAGCAGCATGAGACCGGCCCGCACCGCCTCGTGGGTGGAGACGAGTGACAGTTCCCGACCGTCGCACACCACGCGCCCGGCCTTGGGTGCTTGGCGGCCGGCGAGGCAGTCGAAGAGCTGTGCTTGGCCGTTTCCCTCGGCTCCGGCGATGCCGACGATCTCTCCGTTCTCCAGGGTGAAGCTGACCGGACCGAACGACTGGCCCTGGAGCCCTTCGACGGTGAGGACGTCGCGGCGCTCGGCTTCCAAGAGAGCGGGTGGAGGAAAGGCCGCCTCGAAGGGGCGGCCGACGATCAGCTCGACCAGCTCCGCTTCGGTGGTCCGGCGAGCGTCGAAGGTGCCTTGCTTGCGGCCGTCCCGGAGGACGGTGATCCGGTCGGCGATCTCCAGGACCTCGGGCAGGCGGTGGCTCACGTACACAACACCGACTCCCCGGGCCCGGCATGCGGCGACGGTGCGATGGAGCGCCTCGACCTCGTCCGGTCCCAACGCCGTGGTCGGCTCGTCGAGGAGGAGCACCTTCGGGTCGGTGACCAGCGCCTTGGCGACCTCGAAGAGCTGGCGGTCGGCCAAGGTGAGTAGGCCTGCGGGGGCATCGGGGAACAACTCGAGATCGAGATCGAAATCGGCGAGCAGCTTCCTCGCCCATCTCTTCCTCCGCCAGTACGGAGGCCGCTGCTCCTCTGGTGCCGCCAGATAGAGGTTGTTCTTCACCGGCTCGGCCAGGACGAGCGATGTGTCCTGATAGGCCATTGCCAGGCCCAGCCGCCTGGCCAACGCAGGAGAGTCGCGACGGAGGGTTCTGCCCCCGATCTGGACGGTGCCCAGATCGGGGTCGACGAACCCGCTGGCGATCCCGAGGAGGGTCGACTTGCCGGAGCCGTTCTCGCCGACGACGGCGTGGACCTCGCCGGCGCGGCAGTCGAAGCTGACGTCGGTCAGCGCTCGGACCGCCCCGAACTGGCGGGACACACCCGTCAGCTCGAGGACGACGTCACCCGGCATCGACCCTCCTCTCGGATCGCCCTCGCTCATCAGCCGCCGAACATGAGTCGCAGCACCGGGTCGGGCACCAGCGACGTCCCGGACACGGCCTCGGTCGCCCGATCCGGGTTGCAGTCGTCGGCCGTCACTTGTCGCATCACGTGCGGCACGATGATCTGGCCTGGGACCTCGGCCCCTTTCTCGTCGAGCATGGCTGCGGTGACTCCGATCCGAGACTGGAAGTTGCCACCGGCCGAGTAGAAGATGTTGTACGTCGGGTCGTTGCGCTCGGCCCAATCGCAGAACAGGCTCTGCTCGTCCGTGCGCAGGGCCATGGTCGTTCCCTCCAGGGAGATTCCCAGCTCGGTGAACACGGGGAGCCCGAAGAACATCCCATCGGCGTACTCGTAGGCCCAGCCCTTGATGTCGGGGTTGGTGGAGAGCAGCCCGCGGAACACGTCCGGGATGATCGGCGGGAACCAGCTGGTGTCGCCGGTGGTGCTGTCAGCGTTGGCCGGTGGGTTCGCCAGCTCCACCTCGCCGCCGAGAGCATCGATGGTGCATCGCTGCCATCCGAGCGACAGAGCGTTCCCCGGGGTGCCGCCCAGGAGTGCCACCTCGCCGGTGCCGACCCCATCGTTCAAGACGGTGGCGAAGCTCTCGCCGAGATCACACAGGTCTTCGCCGACCACGGTCAGATGGTCCTCACCTGGGATGAGGGCGCCTTGCTGATCGGGAAGACCGACGTAGCCGGCCGAGAAGGCGATGTACTCGATGCCGGCCGCCTCTGCCTCGCGAACGACGTCGGCCAGGCCCACACCCTGATCCGGGTAGCCGACGATGAAGTCGACGCCCCGCTGGATCAGGAACCGGATGTCGTTGACGTGGACGGCCACATCAGGGTTGAAGTCGGCCGCGGTCGAGACGATGGCTCCGATCTCGGGGTAGGTGAGGGCCTGGAGGATTGCCTCCATGTGACTGACTGCCCGCCACACGTTGACGGTGTTGCCGCCACCGTCGGCATAACCCATCACCAGCTCACCGCCGCTTCCGGTGTCACACTCCTGGTTGCTCCAGCACTCGATCGCCTTGTCGATCCTGGCCTGATCGAGGTCCTGGTTGGCGCGGGCCACCGACGCCAGGATGATGTTCCAGCTCGCCTCGTCCGATGGCGTCACCGGTCCCAGTGCCTTGTCGATCAGCGCCGGATCCGCATCGAGAGTCTCGCCGTAATCGGCGAGCGGGTTGTCACTCGGGGCCGCGGTGGTGGTCGCCGCCGCCGTGGTAGTGGTCGACTCCCCGCCGCCGGCGGCAGTCGTGCTCGGGGCTGCTGCGGCCGTCGTCGTCGTCTCTCCGCCGCCGACCGTGGTCGTGGTGTCGTCGCCGTCGCCGCCGCAGGCAGCCGCGACGAGCACGAACACGGCCAAGAGGCCGATGATTCTGCTCGGTTTCATGTTCCTCCTCCAAGAGAGCCGTTGGCTCTTGTCCTCGTCTTCCGATTGAGACTCGTCAGGATGCGCGTCTCCTTTCTCAACCCGTCTCGTCGATGGAGCTCACCGTTTTTCGTACTTCCGGATGACTCGATCGTCGCCGTTCGCGGAGCAGCCGCTCCACGCCTTTGATGATCCGATCGCCCGAAACCAGCATGCCGCCGATGATGACCAGGCCGAACACCACGAACTGGAGAGCCGTCGGCAGGCCCATGGTCCGCATCATCTGATTGAGGCCGGTGAGGAAGAAGGCGGCGGCGAACGTTGAGAGGGGGCTGGCCAGGCCCCCGGTGAGTGAGGCGCCGCCGATCACGACCGCGGCGATGGGCCCGAGCAGGTACTGGCCGCCGACGCTTGCTCCCGGACTGCGAAGGAGGCCGGCCAGGGCGATCCCTGCCGCGGCGTAGAACACCGCAGCGACGGCGTACACCAGGATCTGATTCAGGCTGACGCGCACCCCAACCACCGAAGACGCCACCGGGTTCGCTCCCACCGCCTGGAACCTCCGGCCGATGTTCGTGTAGCGCAGCCCGACGATGAGGACGATCGTCAACGCCACCCCCAGCCAGAAGACCGGGCTGGCTCCGAAGACGCGACTCGAGGTCCAGTCGGACAGCGCCGGCGGCACCGGGCTCTGCACGGGGAACCGTGCGCTGTACCGGCTGACGAAGCCGATCACGATCTGGCCGACGGCCAGGGTGACGATGAGCGCGTTGAGCTTGAGGGCGCCGATGAGGATGCCGTTGACCAGTCCGACGAGGGCGGCGGCGCCGAGGGCGGCGGCCAGAGCGATCCCGAGGTTCTCGTTCGAACCGCCACCGACCCCGACGACGATCACGGCAGCCAGGCTCATCGTGCCGGGAATGCTGAGGTCGATGCCGCCGGTCATGATCACCAGCATCTGGCCGAGGGCAGTCACGGCCAGCAGGGCTCCGTAAGGGAGCATGGCACGGATGGCGACTTCGCTCAGCGCCGCCGGAGCCCAGATCGATGCGACGACCAGGAGCAGGAGGAGCGCCAGGTAGACCGGCAGGTAGCGAGAAGCGACGACGAAGGAGGTGATGGCGGCGGACGGAGCGCGGGTCGTGGTCACCGCTCACCTCCTGAGACCGTCCCCACGATCAGCCCGGCGGCGGCGCCGACTCGGCCCTGTGCCGCGGTCGCCAGCTTTCGGGCCCGTGCCACGTCTGCCTGGAGGACGCCGCCGCGCATGAGTGCCCTGCCTGCTACGAAGACCGAGTCGAGGTTCGACGTGTCCATGCCCCACACCACTGCACCGATCGGGTCGTTGATCGGGAAGACGTTCGGGCGGTCGGCGCGCAGCACGACGATGTCCGCCTGCTTGCCCGGCTCGATCGATCCGGTGACGCCACCGAGGCCGGCGGTGCGAGCGCCGTCGAGCGTGGCGTAGCGGATCACGTCTCGGGTGCTGAGGAGATTCGGGATTCCGCCCTTCCCGGCGAGCTTGAGGTCGAAAAGCGTGGCGTGCTGGAGCGAGATCAACGCCCGCATCTGGGCGAACATGTCACCCGGCGCCACCCGTTCGTCGTCGACGCCGAGTCCGGGCCGGATGCCTCGGTCGATCAGCTGCTGGGTCGGGGGCCTCCCTCGACCCCCGGCCATGTCACTCGCAGGCGTCACCGACACCGCAGTCCGGGTCGAGGCGATGGCGTCGAGCTCGGCGTCGTCCAGGTGGGAGCAGTGGACGAGCGTGACGTCCTCGCCGAGGAGGCCACGCTCGGCCAAAGAGGAGACGACGCCTCGGTCGGACGCCTCCGAGCCGGCGTGGGCATGGATGCGGAGGCCGAGCTCTCGGGCCAAGGCCCACTCGTCGGCGGCGCGGTCGAGGTCGGACCGCTTCGGATCGATCGGCCCGTAGGCGAACGTGGTCGGCGACCCCGGGGCGCTGGCGCTCATGCCGGCGAGACGGCGCAACGCCGGTCTGACATCCTCGTGGCTCTCGGCCCAGTGCGGGGCGGAGTGGACGAACACCGTCCGCAGCCCGGCGTCGGCGTGCGCCTGCAGGGCGGCATCGGTGTATCGGGCGTCGAACTGGATGTCGGACCAATCGACGACGGTTGTGATACCTGCCTCGACCGCCCCCAGCAACCCGGTGAGGGTGGCGGCGTAGACGTCCTCCGGGCGATGGTGATGCCCGACGACTGCCGCCGGCACCGGGCCCGCCCCATCGGAGCCGCCGTCACCGAGACTCTTGAAGAGCGACTTCCAGACATGTCGGTGGGTGTCGACGAACCCCGGCATGACGATGGTGCCCGAGGCGTCCACGACCTCGGCGTCACGGTCACGCAACCCGGGACCGACTTCGACGACTGTGCCGTCCTCGACGAGAACGTCGCCCTCGGCGAGGTTGGCTGTCTTGGCCCCCAGAGTGAGGACGTAGCCGCCGCGGATCAGGGTCTTCGAGGTCACGACCTGCTCCGTGACGATCGCAGGCGCTGTCGTCGCGCTTCCCGTGCGACAGCCATCGCTCCCAGAGACCTGCATGTCGCGCCAGAACCGGCCATAGTTCGCCCCATGGTCACCCGCCCTGGGCTTCTTCGGCGAGGGCGGCTTCGAGGTACGCCCAGTCGCGGGCGAATCGGTACGAGTGCCTCGCCGGGGGCTGGGGCGCTTGCGTTTCCAGCCATGTGACGCGGCCAGTTCCGATGTTGCGGAACTCGTGGACGCATCCCACACCGGCCCAGGCGACGTCCCCGGGACCGAGCTGGTACGTCGTGCCATCGAACGCCGCCTCGACCTCCCCATCCAGGATCAGATAGGCCTCCTCGAGAGGATGGTCGTGGGCACCGGCGAACCCTCCGAGCTCGTACTGCACCATGAACATCGTCGAGAGGTCGGCGCCCAGGTCCGAGTCGACCATCATCTTGACGCTGATGCCGCTGTAGACCAGCAGCGCAGTCCGCATGCTGGCACTGACCGCCAGACGGTCCTGGGTCTGCATGGCCGGATCCATCGATTCGGCGTCGATGTGACCGAAGCGACGGTTGCGCGGATCTCGGACATCGATGACCCTGGCGGGGCCGCTCGGGAGGGAGGCGGTGAAGTGAGTGTCGAAGGCGGCACTCTGACGAGGCAACGGCGCCTTCATCTCGGCGAACGAGACCGGCAGCGCCGAGGTGTTGCTGAACGAGTGGACGACGCCGACAGGCAGCAGTCCGTAGTCGCCGGAGGTCAGCTCGAAGGCGCCTTCCGGCGTTGTGACGATCAGCGAGCCGTCTACCACGTAGAGCGACTCCTCGAACGAGTGGAGATGGCTTTCTACTCGACCACCGGGCTCGAGCCTGGCAACGCGAAAGCCCATCTGAACCGCCCCGCCCGCTTCGTCGACAACCGAGTCGGCGCTGTACCCGCGGCTCTTGTCCGAGAACTCGACCGGTGTCGAGTACCGCAGATCACCTGCGCTCTTGACGATGTGATCGGCCATCAGACCTCTTCACCCCCGAGGAAGGCTCGGGCTCGAGTCTTGGGCTCCCCATCCCTCACCCCTCTGCCGCTCTAATCCGGCTGGGGGACGGTCTCGCCGCTCTCAGCGACCGGCGCCTCCCGTCCAATCGAGGCCGATCACTGCCACGACAGGATCGGAGTTCCCCTCACGATCAGTGACACTACACACGGACTGCCCTCCTGAGCCATGCAAAATGACGGAATCCTCGTCGCACCGGCCATACCGTGTCTGGGACAGCTCCGTGCCTGCCACGGCTCTGGATCTCGATGACGGGTAGGGACGATGCGGGTCCGATGGCCGGATCGTTCAGCCTCACTGCACACGGCGAGCCCGGACGTATATGCTCAGTTCACTTCGAGGCGAGGAGTCGTGACATTGGCCGAGGGCTCAGTTCTCATCGTCGGCGGGACGGGTGGCCTGGGACGGGAGGTCGCTCGCCACTACCAGGCACGTGACGCACCTGTGATCATCACCGGTCGCGACCCGGCGCGGTCGGCCGAGATCGCCGCCGGCATCGGTGACGGCGTCACGAGCCTCGGGATCGACCTGAGCGACCCCGAGTCGATCGCCGGCTCGCTCAGCGAGGTGGGACCGGTCTCACGGCTCGTCCTCGCTGCCATCGCCAGAGACAACAATCCGATCCGCGACTACACGGTGGCGTCGGCCCTGTACCTCACGACGATGAAGCTGGTCGGATACACGCAGACGATCCACACCCTCATCGACAGGCTCTCGACCGACAGCTCCGTGGTTCTGTTCGGCGGCCGAGCCAAGGATCGGCCGTACCCGGGCTCCACCACCGTGACCACCGTCAACGGAGGAGTCAGCAGCCTCATCCGAACGCTGGCGATCGAGCTGGCGCCCATCCGCTTCAACGCCATTCATCCCGGGATCGTCGGTGACAGCCCGTTCTGGGAAGGCAAGCAGTTGGACGCCGTGGTCCGCCAGACACCAACAGGGCGCCTCGCCACCATGGCCGATGTGGTCGACGCCACCGCCTTCCTCCTCGAGAACAAGGCAATGAACGGGATCAACCTCTATGTCGACGGCGGATGGATGTTGATGTGAGCGACGGGCAACGGGCGGACCTCCTCGACAATCTCGAGCGGATCGGAGATCGGCTCCGCGAAGAGCGAACCAACGCCGGCATCAGCCAGCGCGAGCTCGCCAGACGGCTGGGCTTGTCGGCCAGCATGATCTCGCAGGTGGAGAGCGGCCTCTCGAAGCCCTCCGTGGGCACCCTGTACGCCATCGTCACCGAGCTGAACGTGTCCCTCGACCGAGTGATCAGGGGCGACGACTACGACGACAGCGATCGCCCTGTCGCTTCAGCGGATGAGGAATCGCCGCTCGTTCGTCCCGAGGACCGTCAGTGGATCGACCTGGAGTCCGGAGTGAGGTGGGAAGAGCTCACTGCCACGTCGGAGGACGGGGTCGACTTCCTGCACGCCACCTACGAGGTGGGCGGCTCGTCGACACCGGATGAGTCGCTGATGCGCCATCACGGGCGCGAGTACGGCTATGTGATGTCCGGCACGCTCGGTATCCAGATCGGCTTCCACGAGTACGAGTTGACACCGGGCCACTCGATCGCCTTCGACTCCACCAGGCCTCACCGCCTCTTCAACAAGGGGGACGTCCCGGTTCACGCCATCTGGTTCGTGGTCGGGCGCGAGAGTGGGAACGCCGCTCCCGTCTGACGCCCGAGGGCGTTCCTTCCCGTCCCGTTCGACTGGCCCGTTCTCGGAGCGACCGCTCGAGCGAACCGGGATGGGCCGGTCACCCGGCGGTGGCTTTCCAATCGAGGATCTGTCTCTGCACATCGGCTGCGTTGAACCAGGCGTTCTCGTAACAGATGAGCCCGTCGCGCAGTTCGAAGATGTGGAGGATCCGCACCTCGACCGGTGCTCCGGCCCCGTCCATGCCGGCCCACTCACCGCGCACATGGCCGGTGAGGACGGACTCGTCGACGACGAATCGTCCGCCCTCCCCGGTGAATCGCTTGACCGAGTCGAGCACGACATCCGGGATGGC
>Ga0214472_10007662_pt1 | contig 11286 bp, 5 predicted proteins | sample RVTome_6_FD_207662 | JGI IMG/M metagenome (GOLD analysis project Ga0214472, IMG submission 207662) | Soil microbial communities from uranium-contaminated site in the Upper Colorado River Basin, Wyoming, United States - RVT140D175 | ecosystem: Environmental > Terrestrial > Soil > Contaminated >...
TCAGTAAACGGATCCGTGGATTGAGTTCCAGATTTTCCATCAGGTACGCCACGTTTTGCCGGATTTTGTGTTCAATAATTTCCATGCCTACTTCTTCAATCAGCGACAGACTGGCAGACAGGGCATGGATGCCGAGCATATTGGGGCTACCGCATTCAAAACGGCGTGCTGATGCCGCCATCGTCCAGTCTTTGGCATCGTAATTGGTATAATCTTCGACCATATGCCAGCCGTACTGTTGCAAAGTCAGCTGCTCACGTGACTGTTCGTTGCAATAAAACAAGGCAATGCCTTCCGGACCCAGCATCCATTTATGCGCATCCGCCATCACAAAATCCGCCTGTATTTTTTGTACATCCAGCACATGCGCTCCAATACTCTGAATGGCATCAACACAGAACAGTATGTTATGTGTCCGGCAGAATTCACCCAGTCTTGCCAGATTGAGTTTATAACCACTACCAAACTGTACTGAACTGACGGAAAGAAAACGGGTATGTTTATCACAAGCGGAAATCAATATCTGCTCGGGATCTGCGGTATTGATATTCACTTCCCTGAACTCGACACCGTATTTTTTTTGGGCCTGCCACACAATACGATTGGAAGGAAATTCCTGATCAGTACTCACCACATTATCACCGGATTGCCAGTCAATACCGCAGGCAACCACTGAAAGTGCTTCGGAAGTATTTTTCAACAAGGCAATATTGTCCGGAGAAGGGGCATTGATCAAAATCTGTAATTGCCTGCGCAATTCATTTTCCTTTTTGACCCAGACTGGATAATTCATAGCACCTGTTGAAACGTTTTCTTCAGCGAACCTCCGGACGGCTGCAGCAGTACGGGTGGGCCAGGGCGCAACAGCAGCATGATTGAGATAAATGATGTCATCTTTTAGTGGAAACTCAATACTGATTAATTGTTCAATTTCACTCACTTACACATGTCCTGGTAGTTACATATCTCGTATTTTCTAATACTATCTTACAATTCATGAATCTGATATTACTTCGCATAATCTATATTATGTTAAATAGAGTAAATTATCAGGCAGTAGCAACCAGGAGGAGCAATCTATTATGACTGATACACCTTGCTTTGCCGCGCACAGCGCCACCACCCCGCTGGTGCCTTATACCATCAAGCGCCGTGATCCTGGTCCGGATGAAGTGCAGATGGACATACTTTTCTGTGGCGTGTGCCATTCAGACCTGCATCTGGCCCGTAATGAATGGCAAAACACGGAATACCCCATCGTCCCCGGGCATGAAATTATCGGACGTGTCACCCAGGTCGGCGGCCAGGTTAAATCATTCAAGGCCGGTGATCTGGCTGCCGTGGGTTGCATGGTGGACTCCTGCCGGAGGTGTGAAGATTGCAAGGATGGTCTGGAACAGTATTGCGAGAATGGAGCCACCTTAACCTATAACAGCCCGGACAAATACACCGGTAAAAGGACCTATGGCGGTTATTCCACACAGATCGTGGTGGACAAGGATTTTGTACTTCACGTGCCAGATAAACTTGACCCGGCAGGCGCCGCACCACTTCTGTGTGCGGGAATTACTACTTATTCTCCCCTGCGTTACTGGAATGTCAGTGCAGGTAACAAGGTAGGCATAGTCGGACTGGGTGGTCTGGGACACATGGGAGTAAAGATTGCTCATGCCATGGGCGCACATGTTGTACTGTTTACCACATCACCGGGTAAAACGGCAGATGCCAAACGCATGGGTGCCGATGAAGTAGTCATTTCAAAAAATCCGGATGAAATGCAGAAACATATAAACAGTTTTGATTTCATCCTGAATACCGTGGCCGCCATGCATAACCTGGATGCCTACATGGAACTGTTGAAACGAGATGGGACGATGTGTCTGGTTGGCCTGCCGGACCATCCTCACCCGTCTCCAAATGTCGGCAATCTGATCTTCAAACGCCGACAACTGGCGGGATCGCTGATCGGCGGCATCAGGGAAACCCAGGAAATGCTGGATTTCTGTGCGAAACACAATATTGTTTCCGAAATAGAAATAATTCCGATACAGCAGATCAATGAAGCCTATGAACGCATGCTGAAAAGCGATGTAAAATACCGTTTCGTGATTGATATGGCGTCGTTGAAATGAGATTGCTTCGCTGCGCTCGCAAAGACACGTATCCGTCATTGCGAGAAGAGCTTTGCTCGACGAAGCAATCTTGTCCCTGCCTCTGCAACACCAGATTGTTTCGCTACGCTCGCAAAGACACGTATCCGTCATTGCGAGGGAGCCGTCAGGCGAACGCGGCAATCTGACACCGCAGGTGTCATCGCGAGCTTCCGAAGGAAGCGTGGCGATCTCACAGACTCCTGATTTGTCATTGCGAGGAGAGCTTTGCTCGACGAAGCAATCTTGTCCCTGCCTCTGCAACACCGGATTGCTTCGCTGCGCTCGCAAAGACGGCAGCGTGAGATTGCTTCATCCCGCTGCCCACCACACGATGTTCGCGGTTGCGGTCCCCGCAATGACGAAGGAACCAGAGTGCTTCCCGCCACGCTCCACTCGCGGTCCTCGCAATGACATTGATTAAAGCCTCTTACCACTGCGTAACAATTCCGTGATCTCTGCTGACGGCAGCGGTTTACAGAACAGAAAGCCCTGCATCTCTTCACACTTCAGGAGCGTGAGTAACTTCGCCTGTTCCTCGGTTTCCACCCCTTCTGCAATCACCCTGAAATGTAACGCATGGGCCAGGGTAATAATTGTGGACACGATGGACATACTGTCCGCCTGTGTGGTCATGTGGTTGATAAACGAACGATCGATCTTCAGCGCGTCTATGGGCAATTTTGCAATATAGCTGAGCGAAGAATAACCCGTGCCGAAATCATCAATGGCAATATTGATTCCCAGTTCCTTGATGGCGACAAGTTTGCTGATATTCATATCGATATCCAGCATCAGGAGACTTTCCGTCATTTCCAGATCAAGTCCGCATGACTTTCCGCCATAGCGCTCAGTTATACTGGCGACTATATCGACGAAGTTCTTCTTTTGCAGTTGTAGCGATGATACGTTAACTGCAATGTGCGGAACTTCCGTGCCTGAAGATTGCCACTGTTGCATGTCTTTCAGCGCTTTTTCCATGGCCCAATTGCCCACATCCAGAATCAACCCGGTCTCTTCCAGGATCGGAATGAATTTACCCGGCGGCACCAGCCCGGTGTCCGGATCCTGCCAGCGGATCAAGGCCTCAAGTCCCAGAATTTTATGGGTCCCGGCGTCTACCTTGGGCTGGTAATGCAATATGAATTGTTCCTCATCAAGCGCGCGCCGCAGTTTGTTTCGCAAGAACAGCGCTTCCCCTACACGCGATGTCATCTCTGACTGATAATATAAATAATGTTCAGCAGAGGTCTTGGCTTTTTTAAGGGCGGTCTCGGCATGCCTGTACAAAGTATCCGCGTCTTCACCATCTGCAGGGAACAGGGCAATTCCACCGGTAACATCAACATGAATCTCATCTTTTTTATTAATCACAACAGGCCTGGACATGGCTGTTAAAATTTTATCTTCAAACAAATGTGCCATATCGGCTGCATCTTTTATGTCCGTTATTATCATGGCGAAATAGTCACCTGTGATACGTGCGACATTTGCAGGATCATCCGCCAGTTTCTGCAGACGCAAGGCAATCTCTTGTAAAAGATCATCACCGGCCTGTTTTCCAAACGTATTGTTGAAATGCCGGAATTGTTTGATATCAAAGGCCAATACAGCCACCCGGCTGTTATTCTGTTTTGCCTTCCCCAACATATACGACAAGTGATCGTAGAACAGGCTGCGGTTAGGCAGTCCGGTCAGGGGATCGTAATAGGCCAGGTAATCAAGCTTTTCCTGTTGCAGGATATTTTGCAGGGCATAAGAAATATCATCAGCAAGTTCTGTAAGCAATTTTATTTCATCATTATCAAAGAATTCTGGTATGGATGCGTACAAGGCCATCATACCAGTCGGTTGATCATCATTCAGTATTGGTAAAATAACGACTGAATGAAAGCCGCGTTCAAGTGCATGTTCCTTCCAGCTTGCCATGCGTTGATCCGTGGTGATGTCATTGCAGATAACGGGAGAACCAGTACGCAATGCCTCCGCAGTCAGGAGACAGCAATCAGGCATATGCTCATCGGTACTGAACTTGTTGTTTTCAATATAACCGGCGGATAACCCGGACCAAGCCAGCAGTGGAACAGAACTGGTTACTGGTTCATGCATACCAATCCAGGCCAGCAGGAACCCGCCCTTTTCTACGGCAAGTGTGCAGGCTTCTTCAAACAATGCCTGCCGGTCTTTGATCCTCACAATGGCGGAATTGATCCCGCTCAGTAAGGCATAGACCCGGTTCAGGCGTTTGATTTTTTCTTCTGTCTTTTTTCTCTCGGTGATGTCCCTGGCTATACCTGTATAGCGATAGATCTTTCCCGTCTGATTATGTACGGGAAAGGCCCGATCATGTATCCACCGGATCGTACCGTCTGGCCGCAGAACCCGGTATTCCTCATCAAAAATATTGTTTTTTTTCAAATCCAGCCGCGTCCTGTCACAGTCGTCTGGATGAATGGCTTCATGCCACGAGGAAGGATTCTCATACAGGCTTTGCAGGGAACGGCCCCATATTTCTTCGTAAGCCGGACTGATATAGATGCCTTTACCGTCGGCCGACACAATCCAGAATACGTCATGGATATTTTCCGCAAGTTGCCGGAAACGCTCCTCGCGTTCATGCAATTTCTGTAACAAATGGTGATGTTCGGCGGCCTTGAAGACGACGATTTTAAGGGCGGCCGGGTCCCAGGGTTTGGAGATATAGCCGAATATTTTGCCTTCGTTAACAGCAGCAATAACGGCTTGAAGATCAGAAAATCCCGTGATCAGCAGGCGCGTGGCATCGGTTATCTCCTGTGCCTTGCTCAGAAATTCATGTCCGCGCATCCCTGGCATGCGTTCGTCAGAAATGATCACAGACAGATCATGCCCGTTCCCCGAAAGCATATCGATGGCGGTTTTGGGGTTCTCCGCCGTCAATACCTGGAATTCATCCTCCAGGGTGTCTTTTAATGCCGCCAGTACCTGTGGTTCGTCGTCGACGATTAATATCGTCTCCCGTTTCAGTGCTGCATTCATATCATTCATGACATTCTCTCCATTAATATCCACCATCAAAGATCGATACAACCTGTATTTCTGTATGCTTTTTAATCACTGGTTTTTCTCCGTATCACTGTTTCCACGGGATCGTTATTATCATTTCTGTTCCCTTGCCTTGCTGGCTCCGGATTTCAATTTCACCACCATGTTTTTTTACAATACCGTATGAGATCGAAAGGCCGAGACCGGTGCCTTGCCCCATCGGCTTGGTGGTGAAAAAAGGTTCAAAAATGCGATCCCGGATATCCTCAGGCACACCTTTGCCAGTATCCGATATGGAAATAGCATAGACTGAATCAGTTTTACTGGTTGTGATGGTGATCACTCCTTGTCCTTCAACAGCATCTATGGCATTTGAAATCACATTCATGATCACCTGGTTGAGCGGTCCCGGATAACAGTTGATGATATTGTCATCGCCATATCTTCTGTCAACAGTGATGCGGTCTTTCAACCGGTACTGCAACAGCGTCAACACGGATTCAATGCATTCTTCAATATTGACCTGCTTGAATTCTCCCTCATCAAGCCGGGAGAACGTCCGTAATTTGATCACCAGATCCTTGATCCGCTCCAGCCCGGTCTGCATGTCCTGCAAACGTTGCTGGAGTTTATTCAGCCGGATATGCGATTTATCAGACAGGTGTGGTTCCACCTCGGGAAGTATTCCGGCAAGACCTTCCATTACAGTTGTCAGATGGCTGATTACAAATGCCAGAGGATTATTAATTTCATGCGCAACACCGGCCACGAGTTCACCGAGTGAGGCCATTTTCGCAGACTGCACCAGTTGCGACTGTGTTTCCCTGAGTTCACGGTTTGCAGATTCAAGTTCCTTGTTAGCAGATTCCAGTTGTTCGACCAGTTGTGTCCTGGCCAGGGCAATAGCCAGTTGGTTCCCCACCGCATATAAATTTTTCAGATCGTCTTCACTGAACAGACCCAGTTCACTACCGACCAGGTTCATAACCCCGATAGTTTCCTTACCGATCCAGAGAGGAACGCTTGCGTGGTATAATAAACCTTGTGTATCACCCTCTGCTTTCTGTAAACGTTCACATTCGAGAATATTGGTAACAGAGTCGAGTTCGCCGGAAAGCATCATGCGCCGGCATTGGCACAGACCATCCATTGCGCCCGGCATCTCCAGCACCGGTGGCAAATTACACGTGGCAAGCAGACGGAAATTTCCATTGTCAAACAGCGAGATCCAGCCGGCGCGCACGCCGGGAAGCTTCAGGGCTTGTTTGAGTGTTCCTTCACCTACCTCACGCTGGGTGACCGCGCGATTCAGTTCCTCCGCAATACCGAACATTCCGGCCAAGGATTGATTGGAACGTGCCAGTTGATCCGCGAGAGCGGCACGTTCTTCCGCCGCCTCTTTCTCGGCACGGGCGCGTAACAATGCGATTTCCCTTTCCTTGAATTCATTGATGATGCGCTGATTTTCTTCATACAACAGCTTGCGCCTGATTAAGGTGCTCAGGCGCGCCTTGATGATTTTGATGTCCTTTGATTTGCCGGTCACATCATCGGCTCCGGCCGCAAGCACGGCATTCATTTCTTCCGGATCTTCACCACCTGTGAGCATAAGGAGTACAAAACTGTGATCCAGAATTCTGTTTGCTGCAACAAAGCGCCGGCACATCTCTGCACCACTCATGTCCGGCAGAATCATATCCAGCACCACACCATCGAATGATTGCAGCGCCAGCTTTTCGAGGGCCTCCTTGCCGCTAGCCGCAGTATCTACCTGGTAACCCGCCCGTTGCAGTTCCATCGCGATGTATTCCTGATAGGTCGGACTGTCATCCACCACCAGTATCCGGCTGGTGGTAAAGCGTGTCTCTTGCTGCGCGACGATGGCCTGTACATGAGATTTTTTCAGCAAGGTTTGCACCCGGATCAGCAGGATTTCATCTGCTGCCGATTTCCACACATAGTCATCGGCGCCGCTTTCCAGTCCTTGCTGCTCAGCCTGTGTAGTCTCATCACTGGTGAGCATCAGGATCGGGATACCACGGGTATTCACATTCATCCTTACACGCCGGCATAGTTCATCTCCATTTACACCCGGCAGATGATAATCGGTGATTACGAGATGGGGCAGCTTCTGATTCATCTTGTTAAGGGCAACATCTGCTCTGGCGGCACAGTCCACTTCAAATCCCGCCTCTTCGAGAAGATTGCGAAACCGCAACGCCTGGGTCTCTGAATCTTCCACAACCAGTATCCGATCCATGGTCATCCCTATTTATTTTTCAGCAATCGTTTAAGTAATTCGGCAATATTCTGTGGCGGCAATACATGTGTTGCCGCATTAAGACGGATTGCCACACCCGGCATGCCATGCACGACTGAACTGGTTTCATCCTGCGCAATCGTTATAGCACCCTTGTCTCTCATCAGTTTCAGTCCATCCGCCCCGTCACTGCCCATACCTGTGAGCAATACCCCGGCTGCATTTGGACCCATTGCTTCGGCCACTGAATGGAACAGAAAGGACACTGATGGCCGCAAACCATGTACCGGCGCATCATCAACAAGTTTTATTCGTCCGTTTTTGTCGATACCCATATGGAAATCTTCAGGTGCAATATAGATGTGGCCCGGCAATGCCAATTCCCGATCTGTTGCCACATGCGCGGGAAGTCCGCAGGACTGACCGAGCCATTCAGTCAGCCCCTGTACGAAACCCGGTGCGATATGCTGAACGATTAGCAGGGGGACATTAAGTGATGGAGCCAGCACGGACAGAATGTGTTGCAACACAACCGGGCCACCGGTTGAGGCACCTATGGCAATGAGCCTCACATCAGAGCGCGGGAGTTCTGCATATTTAATATCTGGCACTGATATCGGCCTTACGTGCTCACCCCTGTTCCAGCGCCTGACGACCTTGACTTCAGACATAAGTTTCACTATCTGTAATAATTCGGCAACAGACGCTGCATGGTCCGGATGATCAAAGCCCGGCGGGTGTCGCACAAATGCCAGCGCCCCGGCTTCTATAGCCTGATGGGTTGCAGCCACCTGGTCAACAAGTGTTTCGCTCATGATAACGATGGGGACTGGTTGAACCTGCATGATTCTGCGTGTTGCTTCGAAACCATCTATTCCGGGCATATGCACATCCATCATAATGACATCCGGTTTCCGTTTTGCAACGGCTGCTACTGCTTCTTCACCATTACTGACCATGTCGATGATCTGGATATGGGGATCTGTTTTCAGAACATGGCCCAGAAAATCCCGGGAGGTAGGTGAATCTTCGGAAATCAGAACATTGATCATATTCGCGCTCATATAAACCTGTTTATGATTTCAAGCAGGCCGGTCTGATCGAAATCACTTTTGACTATATACGCATTCGCACCGGCATCAATACCACGTTCCCGGTGTTCCCGTGATGCCAATGCGGTTACCAGGATAACCGGCAGTTCGGCAAGTTTTTTATCTGCGCGGATTTTGGCAGTGAGATCAAAGCCATCCATTCTGGGCATTTCAACGTCTGACACGACCAGATCGAATGTCTCTGTCTTCAAGGCTGTCATCGCATCAATACCATCAACGGCGGTCTTCACCTGGTAACCGGAGGCCTCGAGTATGTTTTTCAGCAACGAACGCGCAGTGATGGAATCTTCCACTACCAGGATCGATTTCCTGTGTGCATCGGCAACCGGCGATACCTCTTCTGTTGTAATTGCTGCCGCAACTTCGATCCCCGATTTCATCAGATCAGGAACATTCAGGAATGGTGCCAGTTTTCCTGAACCCAGTATCGTAGAACCGGCAAAATTGCGCACACGTGCAAGCTGCTTTCCGAGTCCTTTCAACAGTACTTCCTGCTCATTAAAGATCTCGTCAACAGCAAAAGCGATGCGCTCCCCGCCTGAAGTCAGCACTACAGCCTGCATGTAGTCTCCGGATTTGCCGGTGGTCTGTTTACGCGGCAACCCGAGCACATCCGCCAGATGTACCAGGGACAACGAATGACCATTGATATACAGCACCTCGCGATTTTCTATCGTCCTGATATCTTCCTTTTTTGCCCGCGTTACACGTTCCACATTCATGGTGGGTAATACAAAAAACTGATCTGCAACACGAACGGCCACGCCACGAAAAGCAGCCAGTGTTACCGGGAGAGTAATGCGGAACGTCGTGCCGGCGCCTTTTTGTGATTCAAGGGAAACAGATCCGCCCAGTCTCTCAATCTTTTCACGCACAATGGCAAGACCAAGTCCACGACCGGAAATGTCCGTTACGATTGGGCTGGTTGAGACCCCGGAGCGGAATATCAGCGACGCTGTCTCCTGTCCGCTGAATTGCGCGGGGTCACCCGGGGTGATCGCTCCCGATTTCTGCGCTGCTGCAAGCACTTTCACATGATCAATGCCGCTGCCGTCATCGGCAATTGTGATCTCCACCTTCCCGGCATCTTTTTGAGCAACATTAACAGTGATCATTCCATGTGCAGGCTTGTGCAGGCGTGCCCGTACGGCCGGTGTTTCTATACCATGATCGATACAATTACGTATCAAATGAATCAGGGGATCCTTGATTTCTTCCTGGATGCGGCGATCCAGTTCAATTTCTCCTCCCTGAATGGTGATTTCGGCTTCTTTATCCTGATCCCGGGCAAGGTCCCTGACAATTTTCGGTAATATATCGAAAGTCGAGGAAAGCGGCTGCATCAGCAATTGTTTGGCATCATCAAGCAGGTTATCGATCATCTTGACAAGCATGCGTCGATCAGTTGCTACCGAGGTAATCAACGCATCAAGCTTGTCAGAGACTATCCGCGTTGCCCTGTTATCTTCGTCCAAAACATCCTGCCATTTTGTGATAGACAGGATTTCTTTCCCGGCGAATTTTTCTTTCATGCACATACTCTGAATATCCTGCATGCATGAATGGATTCTATCCGATACTTTTTTTCTGGCCTCAAGAGCGATACCAATTTCATTCAAATCACTGCTGTGTTGTTCTGCGGCCTGTTTTATTGCAATCATCTCTTCCACCTGACGGAACAGCACATCAAGTTTTGATGTCGGGATACGCACCGTCCCAATGGCCATGGATCTGGGTTCGTGGACAGGTAACACGGATTCATCCCTGACACCAGGTTCCTGACCACGGGCTCCGGTCAACGCCTGTTCAAGTTGTTCCTTCAGTAACGTAACTATGGATTGTTGATCCGCCCAGGGCTCTGCATCAGTGATGGCAAGAAGTTTTTCCAGGCCATTGACTGTCTGGTGAAACAGATCAAACAACAATAATGAAACCGGGAGATCGCCACGTTTCAATGCGGCGAATACGCTTTCCAGCGGCTGGCAAACTGACTCTATGGCAGTATGATTAACAGCACGGGCCGCGCCTTTCAGGCTGTGCGCCTCACGGAAAATAATTTCAATGATTTCTTTCTGCCGCGACATCTCCGGTGTCTTCTCCAGTTCCAGAAGACCGGCCGAAATGGCCTTTAGATGTTCGTCAGCCTCTGCTGCGAAAGTCGCACGCAGTTTCTTCAGAAATGCATCGTCTTTTTTATTAGCCATACATCTTTATCTCTCTAAAAATCTTGAGTGCATTTAATTTTTACAACAATTCCAGTTTTAGAATTCAGAATACAGAAGTCAGGATAACCAAATACACAAAGCAGATCCCGTTATACTGGCGAATCAGGCTGTGTGAAAACTTGCTGACGTCACTGCGAGCAACGCGAAGCAGTCCGGAAAATAATTGATTATAATAGATTGCCACGTCGCCTTCGGCTCCTCGCAATGACATAAACCGGGTATTTACACAACCTGGAATGCCGGTATCCAGTCTAAAAATAAAAAACCTTGAATCGACTGGATGCTGGGCATGGATTGTTCGACAATTGCTCCCGGCATTGTTCTACCTCCTATATCCATATAGTCGTCCAGACAATCCTTATGCATTTCCTCTGACTTCTGTATTCCGACTTCTGAATTCTGTCTCCCCTGCATTTCTATACCCGGAATTGCTCAATAATACCCTTCAGTTTCTGGCCCAGTTCACTGAGGTTGTGCGCGGCCGTCTCCGCCTGCTTCGTCCCCGCCATGTTCTG
>Ga0214472_10007663_pt1 | contig 11286 bp, 8 predicted proteins | sample RVTome_6_FD_207662 | JGI IMG/M metagenome (GOLD analysis project Ga0214472, IMG submission 207662) | Soil microbial communities from uranium-contaminated site in the Upper Colorado River Basin, Wyoming, United States - RVT140D175 | ecosystem: Environmental > Terrestrial > Soil > Contaminated >...
GCCGCTGCCGATTAAGGCCACCCCTCGGGATACTATTCGACCCCGTAACTGGTATCGACGGATGGCCTGGCTATGGCTACAGGCATCACGCGGCTACCCCCTCCGGAGCTGCGGTAAAAGCTGATATTACGGGTATTAGCCGGATATGGTGGGCGAGCAATTCTTGGATGGCGACTGGATGGAATCCGGATGGAATCTGGCCGGTTCAGGCGTTTTTGCTGGTCAGCGGCTTGACGCAATGCATGCGGTACAGTCTGCAACACCGTTTAGGTGGGTTCGATTCCCATCCCGGACTCCAAGTGATGCCGCAGGGGGCAACGCCGAAGGTGCGTCACAGCCGTGAGGAGTTGGGACGGATGAGCTTGCGCGCAGCAGCCGGGTTGTACGCCTTTGGCTTGGTGTTGCACACGGCCGACCACTATCGCCGTGGGATCGACGCGATCACGTCCCAGGTCGAAACCCTGGGAACCATCGGTCTGGTGTTGGGTGTCGCCACCATCGTCTTGGTGTTCATGGGGCATGCGCGCGCGCCCTTCGCTGCCGCGCTCGTGGGGCTGCCCAAAGCCATTGGCGTGACGCTGGTGCACACGGTCGCCGCATTTGGGGTCTACAGCGATGCCTTCCCCGGTAATGACGCGGCGGTGATCTCCTGGATCGCGGTGACGGTGGAGGTCGCCGGTGCCGCAGCACTCGGCATCATCGGTTTGCGTCAAGTGCGGCGTTCCGCCGCGACCGTCTGATCCCGCGAGGTTTCCGGTAAGGCCAGCGCCACGTCCACTGCACTCACCAGGGCGAGCCCCGCAGCCGCCGTAATGGCGGTCGCCAGGCCCCATCCGTCGGCCAGTACGCCCGCCAGAAGCGCGCCGACAGCGAAACCCAAGTCACGCCACAAGCGGTAAACGCCCACTGCCCGGGCCCGCCAGCTGGGATGGGCGATGTCGGCTACCGCTGCGAGCAGCGTGGGGTAGGCCATCGCGGTGCCTACACCAAACAGGGCGCTGCCCCAAAACCATGCACTGACGGTGTCGCTGGCGGCGATCACGACCAGGCCGATCGCTTGGGTGATCTGTCCGCCGACGATCAGCCATTTGCGTCCCAGGCGATCCGACAGCGCCCCGGTGAACAGTTGCCCTACTCCCCAGACGGCGGGGGAGACGGCGGTAAGAAGCCCCACGCTGGCCAGCGACAGGCCGCGTGCGGCAAACAGCAGTGGGAACAGGCCCCAGGCCACCCCTTCGGTGAGGTTATTCACCAAACCGGCGCGGCTGGCGGCCGCCAAGGCTCGGTCACTCCAAGAGGCGGACACAAACACCTGGCGAAAGCTCTTGGCGTCGCTTGCGCTGCTGGGTACCTGGCTGGCCTCGAAGTGCGCGTGCGGGAGGGTCTCGCGTACGAACGCGGCACTCAGTCCCGTCCCCAGGCCAGCAAATGCCAGACCCAGCAAGAACGGTGCGGGACGCAGGCCCGCCGAGGCGGCGATCGCCCCGGTCGCCCACGCCGTGATCGCTACCGCACCGTAACCAGCCGCCTCATTGAGCCCCATCGCCAGACCGCGTCGACTGGGTCCTGCCAAGTCGATCTTCATGATGACGGCTACCGACCAAGTCAAACCTTGGTTGACCCCCAACAGGGCGTTCGCGGCTACGATCCAGCCCCAGGAGGGTGCCCACATCAAGAGCAGGGGGACCGGGATCCCGATCAGCCACCCCGCGAGGAGCACGGGACGGCGACCGTAACGGTCGGCCAGCCACCCTGCGGCCAGGTTGGTGATTGCTTTCACCACGCCGAAGGTGGCGATGAAGGTCAGCATGATCCCCACAGAGGTCACGCCAAAGACGTCCCGGGCTAACAGCGGCAGCACCGTGCGCTCTTGGCCGACCATCCCTCCGACCAGGGCATTGATGCCAACGAGGAGGGAGAACTGGGCGAGGTTTGCGCGCAGGCCTACGCGGACGGCGACGGTGACCACCCCACCATGACGGCGACGTCAGCGTTGCGCTGGCGTAGCAAGCTGGCAGCGGTCATGGCGCGTTCTCCGTGGCCGCACTGCAACAGCAGCGGCTCCCCGAGGAAGGGTGCCTCCTGCCCGGATTCCAGTTGCGGGAATGACCCCAACTCCACATGCAGCGCGTCGGAAATGTGCTGCCGATCCCATTCAGACTGCTGGCGCACATCGATGATCTGACGGCCAAAGTGGGCGGCCGGAACATCACCGGGTACGAGGGGCACTTGCTGGGTGGGCAAGCCCGCTTCGCGCCAGGCGTCGATCCCTGCGCCCAAGACCCCGACGATGGCATCGTGCCCGATGCTGAGGCAGGCGCGGATGACTTCCTGCAGGTCCACGGCGGGGTCATCGACCAGCACGATTGGTTGCGTTTCGTCGAGTAGCCATCCGAGCCACGTGGCGAACTGTGCGCGCCAGGCAATCGACAGCGAGCCGGGGATGTGACCAGCGGCGAAATCTTCGAGGCGGCGCGGGTCAATGATCTGCGCTCCGGTCTCGACCAGTTCGATCGCTTGGGCAGGAGTCAGGCGCGGCAGGACGACGTCGTGGGCACCGTAGATGGTCGGGCCCGCCTGATTCACGTCGCGTAATCGCAAGAAGTAGGGCGGGTATGACCCCAGTCCCTGCAGCAGCAGTTGCACGAACGCATCTTCGTCGGTGACTTGCAGCAGGGGATTGGCGGCACGTTCTTGACCGATCGTGGAGACGCGCTGGTTGCCCTCGCCGGTGGAACAGAATGATCCCGGCCCATGAGTGGGATAGACCGCCAGGTCGTCGGGCAGGGTTAACAAACGGGTGTGGATGGATTGGTAGGCCGCTCGCGCCAGCGCGTCGGTGTGCTCGGGACCCAACAGGTCCGGTCGTGCCACGCCACCAGGAATCAGGGTGCCGCCGCTAAACAACGCCAGCGGGATCGCGCCGTCGCGCAGCAGGTACGCCAGGTGCTCGGGGGTATGGCCCGGGGTCGCGATGACCTCCAAGGTGGGCCCGCCCAAATCAAGCTGTTGGCCGCCTTCCACCGCCTCAGCGGCAAAGCGCGGGTTCGAACCTACGGGCAGGCTGAACGTGGCTCCCAGCGCTTGCAGTTCGCGTCCGCCGGAAATGAAGTCCGCGTGCAGGTGCGTGTCCAACGACAGGCGCAGCGTGAGGCCTTCGCGTTCCGCGATCTTGAGATACGGGCGGGGATCGCGGAAGGCATCGATCACGATGCCACTGCCGTCGCCAAGGTCCACGACGTAGGAGCTGTTGCCCAGTCCCTCATCCACCACGGGGTGGATCTGCATAGCCGGCCCCATCCGTCAAAGTCGCGCTCAAGCTGCGCTCTATTCCAATACTTGATGGAATAGTGTAGCATGCGAGCAGCGACGTCAAGTCGCTACTTGTTGACCACAATCGGTGCACGAACCGGAGCCAGACCTGATGGGTACCCGCGAAGCCAAAGATGCCCTGTACGCCGAACTGGCCCGTATGGGCAAGGCCCTTTCCAGCGGCAAGCGTTTGGAGTTGCTAGACCTCTTGGCACAGGGCGAACGAGGCGTAGAAGCCCTGGCCGATGCGGCAGAGTTGTCGGTGACGAACACCTCGGCGCACTTGCAGACCTTGCGCCGCGGCGGCTTGGTCGTGTCGCGCAAGGAGGGCACCAGCGTGCGGTATCGCTTGGCCGACGACGCCGTGGGCAAGACCTTGATCGCGTTTCGCGAACTGGCGCGCCAGCGTCTGGCCGAGGTCGATCGCGCGGCCCAGGAGTATTTGGGGGCGGCGGATATCCGCGAGGCCCAAGGTGAGATGCTGACCCGCGAAGAGTTGCGCCGTCGCCTGCGCAGCGGCGAAGTCGTGTTGATCGACGTGCGGCCTGCCAGCGAGTTTGCCGCTGGTCACATCAAAGGTGCGCGTTCGGTGCCGGTGGACGAATTAGCGGAGCGCATCGGGGAACTTCCCCGCGACAAAGAGGTCGTGGCGTACTGCCGGGGTCCTTTCTGCGTGTACTCCGCGCAGGCCGTCGGCATCCTGCGGGGACGCGGTCGCCGGGCACGTCAACTGGTTGACGGCTTCCCCGAGTGGCGCATGGCCGGCCTTCCGGTCCAAAGTGGTGCGCTGAAGTCGTGAGAAGAGGGCAGGAGTTCTGGCACTCTGGAGCGAATGAATTTGAGGACGGTGAAGCCCGTCCGGGTAACCATGCCTGTCCCTTTTAGCCACAAAGGTCTCTGCGATGCGTATGCGCTTCGGCTCTTTTCGTCCGGCCCTGATCTGCGGCGCCCTCGCGGTCGCCGTCCTGGCGGCACCATCTGGTGCCGACTTGGTCCCCGAACCGGACCCGGCAACGCCAGCTGCGGCCATCGTGGACGCGGCCTTAAACGCCTCTGGCTTGGTCCCCGCGGTCTCCGACGCTGCTGGTGCGCGCTATGACCTGGCCAACGGTTGCCACGCGATCCGCGTTGGCGCCGCTGGCGCGTATGTGACGCGCCAGGGCAGTGGCTATGCCGCGACGGCAGCAGCCGGTGGTGCGGAACCCTTCCACTTCCAGGCGACCGATTTGGGACGCTATCTGTTGTTTGGTGCAGGTTCGAATTTCTTGGCTGCAGCGGACTCACCGCTGGCTGAGGGCGTGGATCGCGTGCGTGCGTCGAACCCGGCCACCACGGCTGACGGCGTGGCGGTGGAAAGCCTCAGCAAGGCCGCGCCAGCGGTGACGGACGGTGCCGTCGCCGACGGTACTGGCCGCGGATCAGGCGTCGTGGCAGCCGCTGGGCCTTCGGAATTGGCTGACTGGCGCGTGGATAACGCCCCCGGCGGCTTCCGGGTGGTGCTTCCCTCGACCGCCAGCGCGCTGGGTGTGGCCGCTGACGGCACGCTGAACCTCGTCAAAGCCGCCAACGGTGCGATCTTCACTTTCCCTGCTGCGACGGGCTGCGCGACCTGGCCCGAGGTGGAAATCGGCATCGATGGGCCCATTGCGACCGGTGCCACGCCCTACGGCGAGGTCCGCGGCTTCTTGGACGCCCACCTGCACATGATGGCCTTTGAATTTTTGGGCGGCCGCGCTCGCTGCGGTCGTCCCTGGCACCCCTACGGCGTGACCAAGGCGCTGGTGGACTGCGCTGACCACGAGCCGGGCGGTTTGGGTGCTGTGCTGGAAAACGTGCTGGCTGGTGGTGGGCGGCCCACGCACGACACCACCGGTTGGCCGACCTTCGGGTACTGGCCGCGCTACGACTCGCTGACGCACGAACAGGTCTATTACAAGTGGCTGGAGCGCTCTTGGCGCGGTGGGCAGCGCATGTTCGTCAACTTGTTGGTGGACAACAACGTGTTGTGCGAGATCTACCCCTACAAGGCGCACGGTTGCAACGAAATGGACGGTGTGCGCCTTCAGGCCCAGCGTTTGCAGCAGTTGGAGCGCTACATCGACGCACAAAATGGCGGTCCGGGTGAAGGTTGGTTCCGGATCGTGAAGGACCCCTTCGAGGCTCGTCGCGTCATGAACTCGGGCAAGTTGGCCGTGGTCATGGGCATCGAGGTCTCGGTGCTGTTCGACTGCGGGGTCTTCTTGGAGCAGCAGCGCTGCACCACGGCCGAGCTGAATGACCGTTTGGACGAGGTCTATGACCTGGGTGTGCGCCAAATGGAGTTCGTGAACAAGTTCGACAACGCCCTGTCGGGTGTGGCGGGCGACAGTGGTTCCACCGGCATCGTGGTCAACAACGGCAACTTCGCTGAAACGGGTCGTTTCTGGCAGATGGAGACCTGCACGGAGGCGGATGGGCACGCCCATGACCGTACGCAGCCCAATGTTCACGATGACGGCTATGCGCAGTTTGAAAAGTTCGCCGCCGACAACGGCCACGAAGCCCCGGCGCTGACCTCGCGTGATGCGCTGGCAGGCGCGGTGTTGCAGGTCACGGGTACCAGCGGTGCGGCTCCGGCCTACCCGCAGGGCCCGCACTGCAACGTGCGTGGCCTCACCACGTTGGGCGAGCACTTGATCCGCCGGATGGCGACCAAGGGCATGATTTTTGACCCCGACCACATGAGTGCTCGCGCGCGTCGTCAGGCACTGGATATCGTCCAGGAACTGGGCTATTCCGGTGTCGTGTCCAGTCACGGCTGGGCCGACGACACCACGTACCCGCGTGTCTATGAAATGGGTGGCGTGGTGGCCCCCTACGGTGGCGGCTCGACCGGGTTTGTGAACAAGTGGCGCCAGCACAAGGCGTGGGCCGACCCGCGTTACTACTGGGGCTTTGCCTATGGGGCGGACACCAACGGGTTTGGCAGCCAGGGTGGGCCTCGCGGGGCCAACGCGGCCAACAAGGTCACCTACCCGTTCACGGGCTTTGGTGGCACCACGGTGCACCAACAGCGCAGCGGGCAACGCGTCTATGACGTCAACACTGATGGCGTGGCGCACTACGGGCTGTACCCGGACTGGCTCGAGGACCTCCGCCGTCAAGCCGGTGACGAGATCATCGAAGACATGGCGCGCGGACCGGAGGCATATCTGCAGATGTGGGAGCGTGCCATGGGCGTCGCCCCCGATGCGTGCCGTCCAGACATCGCCAACCTGCACGACAGCGCCTTTGCCGGCGTGCGCAAGGGGATGACCCCGGAACAGGTCTTGGTGGCGGTGGGACAGCCCTCATCGCGCGATGGCATGGTCTTTTCGTACTGCTTGGACAAGGGCAACCGCGCAGCGGTGCTGTTTGACGCCAATGGTCGCGTGAGCCAGGTGATTCGCCGGGCCTAGCGCGCCCGTCTGGGGACTAGCGCCGGGTGCGGCAGGGCCGTGCGTCGAGTTGCGCGGCCTTCCAGCAGCCTGGCAGCGTCTCGCGGAGACCAGGGACGGCGGGTCGGCTCAAAGAGCCACGTAGCCGTGGGCGATTACGTCCTAAGCCCACGCGACCGGGGCGTGACCACGACGTTTCCGCGCTTGACGGGACGGGGTCAGCGGCCACCCGTACGTCCGGTGCTTGATGCACCTCGCCACAATCGCGGCAGCCCGCCTCCATCCACGCCTCCGTTGCGCCCACGGGGAAATGATTACAGCCGTCAATACGGATGCAGGGCGGAATCGATAACACGAAAAGGCCACACGAAAAGGCCAATGGGAAAAGCCAATAGGAAAAGGCCCGGGGCCTGATCGAATCCAGGTCCCGGGCCTTCTTCAGCGAAGTGCGGGCGTGTCGCCTGTTGGTCTACCGGGTCGGCAGGTTGACCACGACGTTCTGCAGCACCACTGCACCTGGGGTGCGGGTGCTGCCGTGAGCGAGGTACATGTCCGACAGGGGCGAAACCGTGAGATACAGGTTTTGTCCAGCCGGCACATCTACTGCCACGCCTGCCAGTTCGAGCTGGCGGGACTGGCCCACCACTGGCAAGAGCTCAGACAGCGGCATCAGGTTGTTGTGGACCACCTGAGCCGTGGCGGGGGTTGCACCCACCGACAAGCCCACAAACACGCGCTGGTCCGCGCCCAGCGACGTCACGTCGGCATTCACGGTTGGCACACCGGCGATGCGCAGGGGACCGGCTGCCAGCGCCACGTGCTGCGGGGCACCGGCACCCGTGGTGGTGACCACCGGCAGGTCCAGCGACACCGAGCTGGTGGCGTCCAACGAGTCCAGCGACACACAGGTGCCGCCCTGGGTGGCCACGTGATACGCCTGACCGTTCGTCACCGCGCGGGGGTCGGTGTCGGCTATGACCGCCTCAAAGAAGCGCAGGCGAAGCTCGCCGAAGCCACCAGTTCCCGCGAAAGCGGCCGAGCAGGGGTCGGTGTTGCCGCCGATGCTCACCGAGGTGCCAGATCCCGGTGGCAACACGTTCGGCAGCGCGTGGCCACCGTTGTAGCCAATCAGGATGCTGGACTTGCGGGCCTTGCCGGTGAGGGTCTGCTCGAAGTTCTTCCAGCCTTGGTTCAGGTTGAACAGGTTGTCGCTGGAACCCTGGCCGATCATCACCGGGATGTTCAGCTTGTGCCCTTGTTCCACGAAGGTGACGGGCGAGTTGTTGCGGAAACGCGCGTCGAGGTTGGGGATGCCCGGCACGGTGCCGTCGGGCCACTGGCCCGTGGCGGTGCCATAGGCGGTCGCCACGTGGACATCGTCTTGGTGAGCAGCCAGGCCACCCGCGTACAGCAACGCGATCCATGCGGTGCGGGCCACCTTGGAGGGGGCCAGCGACTCGGACAGGTTGAACCAGGTGATTTCTGGCGACAGGGCGTTGAAGCGGGTCTTGCCCGTTGTGCGGACCTCGGTGAGGGCACCGATCATCTGGTAGCCACCGCCGTAGGACAGGCCCATCGCGAACAACACCGGGTTGTTGGCGTCAGGGCCACGGTTATTGCCGGGCAGCGGGTCCTTGGCCACCCAGTCCAGACCGGCGATGTAGTCGATCAGGGCGGCAACGTCGCGGCCCTCGATTTCAGGGTCCTGCACGTTGGCCCTGCCGCCGGTCTCGCCGAAACCACGCTGGTCAAAGCTCAGGACGCCAAAACCGCGGTCCAATTCGCGCTGGAACGACGACGCAGTCGTCGTGCGCGAACCGCCCCAACCATGGGAATGCATGATCATCGGCACCGGGGTCGCGCTTGACGCGCCAGCCGGCCGGAACACCGTGAAGGCGATGCGGGCGCCGTCGGGACGGTCAATGCCGTCATCGAACTGGGAATGAGTAGTTGCACCCACTGGCCCGACGGCCAACAGGGTGAGAAGGAGCGCGACGGCGGAAAGTGACGCCAGCGCGCGACGACGTACGGTCATGGAAGGCCTCCTGGCAAAAAGAATCAAATAGAACGACCAATTGGAACAACTGAAGTCTTTTTCGCCGCGTCCACCATGATTCCCTGCCCACGTGTGCGCCTGTACCCGCGTCAGTACCAGGGCTGGCAACGCGAAAGGCCGGACCCGTAGGTCCGGCCTTTCGAATGAATCTGTTGAGCGTGTTAGCCGATCGAACGGCGGCGGATCATCGCGGTCGCGCCACCGGCCAGACCCAACAGGGCCAGACCCTGGACGGCCAGGCCGCCACCAGTCACCGGCAAGCAAGGGGGCTCGGGGCAGACCGGGGCCGGAGCCTCGGCGACGTTGGCACCCACAGCAGCCTCGATGGAGCCAAGCTCCAGCACCAAGTTGCCGCCCAGGGCGTTGATGCTTACGCCACCGGCGCGGACAGCGCCAGCATTGGCCGCCACGGCACCCAGGCCGACACAAGTCTCCAGCGGCGTGCCTTCGCCACCACACTGGTACTCACCGGCCGCAACGGGAACCACGTCGTAGGTCTGGGTGACGGGGTTGAAGACGCTCAACTGGACGGTCGCAGCATTTCCAGAAGAGGTCGCGGGCTGGTTGTTCTTGGCCGAAGCCGTCGCGCTGGCAGCACCAATCTCGATGATGATCAGACCCTCAGGGCTGCCCATCGAGCTATTGGCGGTGGGGCTAATGACCACCTGTGCACCCTTGGCCACGGCGGTTGCCGTCACCTCCGTGCCCTTGTCCTCAACGTTGACTGCCGAAGCCAGGATGTCGATCTCCACCAGCGGGTTGACGGCCAGGTTGTTCAAGATGCCGTCGACCGTCTGCTTCAGACGGGGACCGACCTGACCTGAGGGGTCACCTTCGGCCATGGGTCCAAGCAGCGCCTCGGAGACCTGCTTCAGTCCGTCCACCAGGGGTGCGGCGTTGTCCGCAAAGGTCTGCGTGGCGGTCAGTTCGAGGTGCGTGACATCAGCGGTGCCAGAGGCGTTGCCTTGGGCGGCCTTCGCCACCGCTTTGCCAAAGTGCGCCACCAACAGGGGGCTCATCTCCTCGGGGAGCGCGCCGTTGGGCTCGCCTACCGCTTCGGCTTCACCAGGGAAGGCCGCGCGGGCGTCGTTGCCGCCCACCACCGTGGCGGCGTGCGCACACGCCACCTCGGAACCGGTACACAAGGCCAATTCCTGGCCTGCGTCCGAGCGAATACCGACGTTGGTGTGACCAATCTGCAGGCCTTGGCCGCCGATCAGCACCTGGGCCGCCGTTCCACGAGCCGTGGCAACGTACGTGCGGGTAACGCTCTGGGCCAGCGCCGGAGCTGCCGTGAGCATGAGCGCGCCCAGCACGAGCGCTACGGAACGAATCTTCATATCGCTTTACCCCCAGAGGGCATCTGCCCTCGGCATGGTCGTGGCCTGTAGTTGATGTACGTCTGACGGTGACCCTTGATTACGGGCCGTGTTGTGCCGGGACTTGTTCCCAGCACGCTTCGCTATGACACGTAACGACTCTCCGGCAGAGTGGTTACGGGGGATGTACGAATCAGTAGTGAAAGATAACCGGTATGGGCCTGCAGCGCGAGCGGCGTGCTGGTCATTGGGACAGGGGGACCTGTACGGAGCGTAATTCGGCAAAACGGCTGAGTTAGTGCGCAAGAGCGAAACCCAGCGCGCCCGCCAGGGGAAGAGGTTGCGCTCCGTGTTCCTCGGCCGCTTCGGCGCACGCCTGCAGCCAGCGTTCCGCTGGCGCGCGAGCGAATGGACCCAAGGCATGGACATCCCCGTCAGTACGAAATACCTCGATACGTACGTCTTTGCGTCGATGCAGGCCGGTGACCGCAACCGCTTGAACCTGCTGGATGTCTTCCCAGCGCAATTCCGTGCCGTTGCGACCCTTACTCAGCCACAAGCCCTCGACTGAAAGTGCGAGTTCAGAACTGCCTGCGACCAGCCATAACACGCGTAAGTCCGCTTCGGCGTGCAGCTTGGTCCGTCGTCCTGCTGAGCCCGTCACCACAGCCATGCCGGGCAGCTTACGCTTGACTGGAGCAATCGCATCGCAACCATCGCCTAGACGTTGTCGGCTAAAAAGCCGGTTTCTTGCTCGCCCAACTCGGTAGAAGCCGGTGCGGAATCCATGAGTTCGCGTGAGATGCGGTGCCAATTGGCCGTGGCACCCATACGGCCCAAAATGGAGTTCACCCCCAACTGAATGCGATTCAGCAGCAAATAGTCGGCAGGCAGATTGAGCTTGCGGAACAGATCGAACCATCCGGCGCGAGGGTCAGAGGTACTGCGATTGACCTCGCGGGCGAATTGGGGCGTGTAGGTAAAGGTCGCGTCGTTCACCACCGGAGCGTTGAACAGTCGGAACCACTCCAACAAACGCTCAGGGTCCACATCTTGGCCGGGCTTGGTAAAGCCCGCATCTTGGAGCGCTTGGGCCAGGCCCACGGCATCGCCATCCATGGAGGCGTGCACTTGGCGGTGGATGCGTTCTAAGGCCGCAGTACTGAATGGCTTCACGCTGCCA
>Ga0214472_10007664_pt1 | contig 11282 bp, 10 predicted proteins | sample RVTome_6_FD_207662 | JGI IMG/M metagenome (GOLD analysis project Ga0214472, IMG submission 207662) | Soil microbial communities from uranium-contaminated site in the Upper Colorado River Basin, Wyoming, United States - RVT140D175 | ecosystem: Environmental > Terrestrial > Soil > Contaminated >...
CCCTCGCCATCGCTCGCCAAAGGCGAGCGACGGCGGCACGGCCCGCGTCGTCTGTTATGCAACCCGTGTCAGCGTCGTGCGCGTCTCGCTGGCCGGTTGTCCTGCGGGCTTCGTGATCAGAACGAGCGTGTTGCCATCCAACGTGAACTCGGCGACGAAAGGCGGGGCGGTCGTCATCACCGTCACGTTCTTGGCGACGATTGGACGCCGTGAGAGCGTCGTGCCGTTGATCTCATACGTACCCGAATTCGCGGCGAACCTATTCCACTGCTCGAATCGGGCGATCTTTTCGGCGTCGGTCAGTTTTGCGGGATCCTTGGCTGGTGCGTATGTTGGCCGCGACTCCGTGCCGTTAACATTCACGTAGCTGTAATGCCCGCGCGTAAAGATGACGAGACTCGGTTGCGGGCTGGCGTTCGTGGCCGCATTCGCGCCGGTCGTCACAATTTCCGTGATCCTCCAGACGCCCTCGATCGATGGCGCCGTGGCTTCTTCCTGTGCTGGCGCCGGGGCTTCTGCCTGTGAGCACCCCAGAATCGGAACAGAGACCAGTAGGGTCGCGAGCAGAGGTCGATGCAACATGCGGCCTCCTTTGTGCTGTTGTGGTGGCCGATGGTAGCACGCGTTCCGGACAAAGCCAGCACAAGATGCGCAGTGTTGGCGTTCCCCGACGCTCTGACCTCTTTGGGAAACCGCTTTTCACTGGCCACGAGGGTACTGAGGCGCCGAGGCTTCTTAGAACTGTTTTGATTGCGGCGCGGGCCTTAACGGCCCGCGTCGGTCGTGGGGGCCGGCTTCAGCCGGCTCGGGAGCGCTCTTCATCCCTCCCGCTTGCCAGATACCGTTGACGAAGCCGTTCAGGGAAGCGTTCGATCGCGTAACGCCGCGCCCGGCGATGGGCTGAGGGGGATCCTCGTCCACGAAACACTCGCAGCTTCGCTTCGCAATCTTCTGTCGGGATGTGAAGGATCAACGCTTCGCCGCGGGACGTAACCTCACGAATCACTGAAGCTGATAGCGGTTTCGGGTCCTGCGCGTCGAGATCCGGATCTACGGGGAGGTCTGGAGGAATCGCCGCCGGGTCGTACAGGACCAGGTGTTCATGCCGCGACGCGGCAGTCACGTCGGTTGGCATTTGCCCCTTTGTCATGCACTGGGATCATTGGGCGGCAAATGTACCACGTGAGCCGGCTAAAGCCGGCTCCCACGACCGATGCGAACCGTAAAGATCCGCGCCGAACATTTCAGATGCACAAAAAGCCTCGGTGCCTTTTCGGTGTGTCGGCTGGCCCGACGAAGCCGCCGGCGAAGTCGGGTGGCCACGTGGCGGAGTCTCAGACGACGGTGCCGGGGGGAATGACGCCGCCCTTGGGCACCACGATGATGCCGCCGCGGATGTAGTAGCCGTTCCCGTCGGCTTCGACGATGCCGCGCTCGTTGACGAGGCGGACGCCGTCGCCGATCCGCGCGTTCTTGTCGACGATCGTGCGCCTGAGCACCACCTCGCGGCCGATGCCGAGCGCCGGGATCGCCTCCGGCGGCTGGCCATCCTCGTAGAAGTCCGCGCCCAGCAGCACCGAGCTGGTGACCTGTGTCCCTGCGCGGATGAGCGAGCGCAGCCCGATCACGGAATCGTGAATCCTGCAACGGTCGAGGAACGAGCCGTCGGCGACGATCGAGTCACTCACGTGGCAGTCGGTGAGCCGCGAGCCGGGCAGGTGGCGCAGGTGCGTGTAGATCGGCTGGTTCGGGTCCCAGAAGCGGAACGGCGCATTCGCCCTGCCCAGCATGACGTTCGCCTCGTAGAACGATTCCACCGTGCCGACGTCGGCCCAGTATCCGCGAAACAGGTACGGCTGGACGCGGTACGTTGAGAGCGCCCGCGGAATCAGCTCACGCCCGAAGTCGTGCCCCTCTTCGCGATGGAGCATGTCGAGCATCACCTTGCGCGAGAAGACGTACACACCCATCGACGCCATGAAGGGCTGCTCGTCGGTGTGGGTACCAAAGGTCGCCCCCGGTGGGATGCTGCGGCCGATCGCTTTCAGGCGATCGCTCTTCGGCTTTTCCTCGAACGCGACAATCTGCCCACGCGTGTCGAAGCGGAAGATGCCCATTTGCGTTGCGGTCGCCGGATCGACCGGCTGTGCCGCGATCGTGATGTCGGCGTGCGTGTGCCTGTGTGCCGCGATCAACTCCGCGTAGTTCATCCGGTAGAGGTGATCGCCCGCGAGGATCAGGTAATGGTCGGCCTCGTACTGCGTGAAGTGGCGAATCGCCTGCCGCACCGCATCAGCCGTCCCCTGATACCAGTGCGGGTTGTCAGGCGTCTGCTCGGCGGCGAGGATCTCGACGAAGCCGCCGGAGAACCGGTCGAGCCGGTAGGTGTTCGAAATGTGACGGTTGAGCGACGCGGAATTGAACTGCGTCAGCACGAAAATGCGGCGGATCTCCGCGTGCAGGCACCCGCTGACCGGGACGTCGATGAGCCGGTACTTGCCGCCGATCGGCACCGCCGGTTTCGATCGCGTGGCGGTGAGGGGGAAGAGGCGGGAACCCTGGCCTCCGCCAAGAATGATGGCAAGCGTATCGCTGGGCACGGCTGGCAGGGGCTATTGTGCCTTTGATCCGAGTGCAAACGCGCGGCCGTCGCCCCTCGACGCTGCTCGGGGTGACCCTGAGCGTGCCTGCCCGCCGAAGCGCCTTGGCGCGAAGGCGGGTCGATGGGTCAGAACTTCGCGGACGCGCCGCCCGGGAGGTGCAGCTCGAAGTCGCCGTCCGTGTCGATGAGCTGCAGCTCGAAGGCGCGTACGGCAAACTCGCGCAGCTCCCGGGTGGCTCGCCGGCGGTCAATCACGACGAACCCCACTTTCGCCCGCTGGACGAATATCGGCCCGCTGTCGATGAGCGATCGCCATCGTGATGCGTCCAGCTCGCGTCCTTCACTGAGCCGGATCAGCGCGTCGAGCATCGGGTCGCGCCGGGTGTCGCTGATGCGCCGCCGGGAGACGCGCGACAGGTAGCCGCCGATGAGGCGCTTCCCGTGCACGGTCTGATAGAACTGCGACCGCGCCGTGAAGTCGCCGACGCTCGACGTGCCATCACGGATGCCGAACGGGAGCTCCAGCACCCGCACGTCCGCGGGCGCCGGCGCGATACGGCGGTATATAGCCGGCACAGCGGCGGAATACAAGGGACGCGGCGCCGGCAGCAGCTCCACAATCAGGAGCAGTCCGATGGCGGTGATGATGGCGCGCCGCCGCTCGGGCCGGTGCCGGCCCAGCCAGCTGAGCGCCGCCGCGAACAGGATCGCCACGACGAGCGCCAGCACGATGGAAAACCGCCCCGGCGTGCGGGCCATGCCAATGACCGGCATGTATCGCAGGAACGCCCACGGACCTGGCACGTGCGTATTCATGCCTCCGATGTGAAGGAACGGTCCTAACGCGAGCGCGCCGAACACCAGCGCCAGCCCGGCCCAGAGCCGCGGTATACGCCAGCCGGCGCGCCACGCCAAGACGATGGTGAGCAGCGCAACGAAGGTCAGCGACGCGACGTTCTCGAAGTAGGCGTCCAGCCGCGGCGTCGACAGCCACGCGCGTATCGACTCCGGTGCGAGCGGATGGTTGGGGTTCGGCAGGAAGAAGGCGGCCAGGTCGACGCCCCTCGGGCTGCTGCGCCAGAAGATGTGCTCCCAGTCCCATCGACCGTCCGCGATCCTGAGGCCGACGGCATAGAGGACAGGTGAGAGGAGTGCGGTCGCGAAGACGCCGGCCGCCGTACTGAACCTCAGAAAGCGCATGACCGATGCGCGGTCGAATTCCATGAGGGTCGTACGGCACGACCAGGCCACGCGGGCGACTGCGAGGAGCGTCAACACCAGCATCGGCGTGTAGAGACTGCGGATGCTCGCCACGCGCCCGCGGATCGTGAACTGCCAGCCGCCGCTGATCAGCATGGAGAGGACGAGTCCAGCGAGGCAGAAGAGCAGCACGTCGAGCGTCCATGGCACGACGCGCGTCCGCGTGCCCAGGCCGCGCCACTGGATCGTCAGCACGCGGCCCACCATGAAGACAGCCGCGATGACGCTGCAGTACACCGCGTAGTAGGCGTCGGTCATCGCCGCCCACGAGACCGTCGCTCCGAGCGCCAGCGCATCGCGGAGCCGTTGCCGCTCGGTGGTTCGCAACAGCAGCAGCAGGAATATCGGAAGCGGCGCTGCAGCCACCAGACTGAAGTGCCCGCCGCCGCGCGTGACCAGCACGGGGCCCCACGCGAAGAGCAATCCTGCGAGCCACGCCTCCGCGTCGCGTCCGGTGACGTGCCGGGCCAGCAGGAAGGTCGCATAGCCCGTCAGCACCGTCATCAGCAGGTACACGACGTTGAACGTGGCGACGACCCCCAGCCATCCCATCAGCGGCAGGGCAATGAGGTCCTGAAACGCGGTGTAGTTGTGCAGGCTGAGATTGGCGCGGCCGCTCAGCGAGAAAATCTTGTCGGTGAAATATGGAAAACGGCCCTGCTCGAGGATCTCGTGCTGGAACACCCACTGGTTCCACACGTACACCCCGGTGTCACCAGCCGGGGAGCCGGTCAGGTGAGTGCCGAGCTGCGGGGTGAGCGGCCAGGTGAAGAGGACCGCGCACGCCGCGTAGCCGCACAGCGCGAAGAGGTGGATGCGCCTGCGGCCTGAGGGATCCATCAATCCGGGTCGAACGCCAGGAATTCGCGAACCTTGCGGAGCCTATTCGACGGGCCGGGCACGGTCAATAGCGTTTTGTGGGGATATGGAATTCCGTATTCTCCCCCGCGAATGAAGACGATGAGTCGACATTGTGCGGCCAGTTATGACCGGGAGAGACGGCCGCGCATCTGTTGCGTCAGATCGATGAAACGGGAAGGCAACTGGACGGGGCGCGATCCGGATCGAAGCGCCGGCGATCCGGATCGCGTCACTACGCGTGTGAATGGACTAGAGCGCGCCGTTCTTCCAGGGGCCCCAGATGGCGAACGTCAGCCCCTCGTTCCCACCCAGCGGGGGATTCGGTCCGCTCGTCGCACCCTGCCGGTTGACGAAGAGCGTCACGCGGTCCCACCGGCTGCCGAGCGGCTTGTACCTGCCCCTGATCGTGACGTCGTTCCAGGAAGGGTCCGCCTCGGCGAAGGTGGCGCCGGCCCATTCGTGGTCGGTCTGCAGGTTGAGCGCGAAGTCGAAGATGTCGCCGCCCAGCGTGACGCCTCGAAGGTACTGGTCGCCGTCGCCATCCTCGCAGAGCAGGATCGCCCCCTGTGGCGACACGGCGAGATTGTCCGGAGAGTTCAGTACCGCGGCTCCCGGCGACTCGAAGATCAGCGTCAGCGTGCCCTCGTCGCCGTCCGGCCGGAATTCCCAGATCTGGCCTTCCCCTGCGTTGCCGCCGTTGGTCGCGTCGAAGTAGATCGCCCCGTTCCCGTACCAGCAGCCCTCGAGCCGCGTGAAAATCGCCGCGCCGCCCGCAAAGCCCTGGTCGTACACGGCGTTCGACCCCTGTCCTGGTGGGTCTGGATCGGCGATGGGAACCCACTCAACCGGCAGGGGAACCCCTACCGCCTGACCCGTGCGCGTATCGTAATTGGTGACGTTCTTGATCTTCAGCATCTCGAGCACGCCACCGTTCACGAGCACTCCAGGCGTGTTCGGGATGAAGCGATAGAAGCCACTGTCACCGGAGTCCTCGGTCTCGTACACGATCCATGTCTCGGGATCGACCGCAATGGCCTCGTGCGAGAACCGGCCCATGGAAGGAATCGGGATCGCCGGCACGGAGCCGTCCGCCGACGCGGGCACGTCGAAGCAGTAGCCGTGCTGCTTTGCCCACCCCTGTGGGATCCCCGCGTTCGTTTCTTCACAGGTCGTCCACGTGCCCCACGGCGTGATGCCCCCGGAACAGTTCACGATCGTGCCGTTCAGGCTGATGAAGTCGCGCTCCAGCTCGCGGGTAAACGGATTCACGACCAGCGTCGTCGTCCCTCCACCGCCGCGCGGGTCGTAGGCATTCTCGTCAACCGCCGTGCTCCCGTTGTTCGGTCCGTTACGGTCTTCGTGGTTGCGCACCAGGCGGAACTTCCCGTCCATGTTGAATACGGCCATTCCGTCATGCGCGAGCGGCACGAGGTTGCCGTCGGACATCATGTCGCCGGCCACGCTGAAGCTCCGGTACTGAAAGCCCTCGGGCAGCGCCATCCGCACGCCGCCGTCGCGCAGGTCGGCGGTGGGCACCAGCGGGCCGTAGCCGCCCTGGCCGGGGGCGGCGTACACCCGCCCGCGCGTCACGAATGGCGCGAGCCCGTTCATGGCAGGCAGCGCCGCAACGCCGCCCGCGGCCGCGAGTGCCGTGCGAAGAAACTGTCGTCGTTGGATTGTCGAGTTGGTCAGCATCATCGGTCCTCCGTGGATCGCCCAGCTCGGAATCGAACAGGGCAGGCACGAAGACGCTACAGACCGCGCGTGAAGACGCGGGCAACGCGGTGCAAATATTCTGATCGCGCGCCGCGCTGTTTACAGCGATGTATCAGCGCCGAGATCGGGATGTTGCACCATGCGGGTATCCTCCCCACCATGCGCGTGGGCATACCACGGCGTCGAGGAGTCTCTCAGGCGCAGCGATGGCGCTGAGGATCAGCGTCATTGTCTGCGCTCATAACGAAGCGCGGTATCTCCCCGCTTGTCTGCATTCCCTCCTTTCTCAAACGCGGCTGCCCGACGAACTCCTGGTGGTGAACAACGCGAGCACCGATCAAACGCGCGCCGTGGCGCTCGAGATTCCGCACGTGCGGGTGGTGGACGAGCCCCGCAAGGGGCTGGTCCTCGCGCGCGACACGGGCAGACGGTGTACGCGGGGCGACGTGCTCGTGTACCTGGATGCCGATTGCCGCGCGCCGCTGACGTGGCTCGAGCGCATCGAGGCCCGCTTCGCGGCGGATCCTGCGCTGCTGGCGCTGTCAGGGCCGTACCGGTTCTACGACTGGGACTGGTGGGGCCGCCTGCTGATTCGCGCCTACGACTTCACGCTGGCCCCCGCCGCCCAGCTGCTGGTCAAGCACCTGCTGCGCATCGGGACGGTGTTTTACGGCGGCAACTTCGCCGTGCGCCGGGAGGCGCTCGATCAGATCGGCGGCTTCGATACCTCGATCGAGTTCCATGGTGAGGACACGAATCTTGGCCGCCGGCTGTTCGCCGTGGGCAAAGTCGGCTTGTTCCACGACTGCTACCTGCACACCTCGGCGCGCCGGTACGTGGCGATGGGGAAGGCGACCGTCATCCGGCTCTACGTCCGGAACTTCACATCCGAGCTGCTGCATCACCGGCCGAAGGACTCGACGCACCTCGACGTGAGGATCTGATGCCCGGCTACGAGCCGTTCCTGCTCTGCGACTTCCACGTGCATACGCAGTGGAGCGACGGGAAGCTGACCGCCCGCGAAGTGGTCGACCTGTATGGTCAGACAGGGAAGTTCGACGTGATCGCCATCACCGATCACATCCTGATGAAGAAGGATCTGCTGGCGCGGGCGGGACGGCTGGCGACGCTCGGGCGGCGGTCGTTCGGCCTGCGCGAAGGGGACTTCGCGGCCTATCTGGCGGACATCCGCGCCGAAGGGCGGCGGGCGCTCGATCGCTACGGGATGCTGGTCATTCCCGGCGCCGAGATCACCCAGAACCGGCTGCGCGGCCGCAGGAACTCGCACGTCATCGCGCTCGACATCAAGGAATACATCAGCGCGGACCAGCGCGCCGACGAGATCCTGCGCGAGATCCGGCGGCAGGGCGCCCTCAGCATCGCCTGCCACCCGCATCACCGCACGACCCGGCGGCTGGAAATCAGCACGTGCTACCTGTGGGACCACCGCGACGAGCTGTCCGGCCTGGTCGACGTGTGGGAAGCCGCCAACCGCGACGACCTTTTCTCGGTCACCAGCCTGAAGCACTTTCCGTACGTCGCCAACAGCGACTTTCACAAGCCGAAGCACCTGTACTCGTGGAAGACATTACTGCGCTGCGAGAAGACCTGGGCGGCCGTGAGGCAGGCGCTGCGCGCGAACGTGGACGTCGCGCTCACCCTGTACCGGAACGGCTCGTGGGCGGATGACCGATCGCGCGCCGGCGGTGCGAGCGTGACCCCATGAACGTCGCGATCTTCACCGACAACGACTTCGGGGAGGTGAACGGCGTCACGACGACGCTGACGGCCGCGCTCGATTGCGCCCCGCCAGGGATGCCGCTGCGGGTGGATACGCGACCGCCGCGCGCGTCTACGCGCTGGGCCGCGAATGGCCAGGCACCCTCGAGCCGCTCTACCGGGCCTATCGCGAGGCCTGCGCGTCGCCGCTCCCGCATCGCCTGAGGGCCGGGTGCCCTCGTATAGCATTGAAGCGTGCCGGCGGCCGCATCGGGATCGGTAACCGCGTTTTTCCGTACTTCGCGACCGATCTGATTGTCCCCACCTGGAACGCGGCGTTCGTGTACGACACGGAGACGGGCGCGCAGGCGGTCCTCGACATCATCGAGTTCGCCAATTCCCGGCTGCTCGAGTTCCGTTACTACGACCAGCTGCTCGGCGCGGAGCTCGAGCGCATCTACCCCCAGCTGCAGCAGAAGGGCGGGCTCCAGAGCTGGTTCGGCCGCCGCCTGACGCGCGCAGCCCGCCAGGTCCATACGCTGTTCATCGAAGTCAACGAAGTCACCGACAAGGCCGAGCGTGTAACGCGCCGGAAACCTCGTGCCATCACGCGGGGCGTCAGCGCCCCGTGTGCGTGTCACCGGCTCGTCGTTTGCAGAGTCGCCACACGACGCGTGAGGTGCCACTGAATGGTCTTCCCCGCAACCGTGCTTCACACTCAGATCGAAGCGCTCCTTGGCCAGCTTCCCGCTGTGCGCGACGCAGACGTGGACGGCGTGCATGCGGCGCGCGTCGCCACGCGACGACTGCGGGAGGCACTGCCGCTGTTTACGCGCTCCCATCCCGACGAGGTGGAACGGGTCAGGCGTCTGGTCAAGCGCGCGGGCCGGCGGCTCGGCCGCGTACGCGAACTCGACGTCATGGACGCGGACCTGGCACGGCGCGCCGGGCGGATGCCAATGGCGCTTCCCGCCATTGGCGCGGCGCGCAAGGGGCTGGCGCGACGCCAGTCCAAGGCGCGGCGCCGCATGATCAGGATGCTCGATGACCTTCGGCTCGAGAGGCGCGAGCCGCTCCAGCTCCGGCGGCGCAACGTTCTCAGCCGGACGTTTGGCGGCGCTACCGCGCGAGGGTGGGCGGAGGTCCTTCGCACCCGCATCGCCAAACGCGCTGACGACCTCAGCCGTGCGGTCGATCACGTCGGCGGTGTGTACTTTCCCAACCGGCTCCACGCCGTGCGCGTGGCGGTCAAGAAGCTGCGCTACAGTGCCGAGCTGGCCGGGGCGGGCGGACTTTGGCCCTGCGAGGACGTCCTGAGCGATCTCAAGCGGACGCAGGAGACGCTCGGGCATTTGCACGACGCTGAAGTGCTGCGACGGTCAATCGACAGCCTCATTGACGACGTGGACGTCGACCATCGCGAGCTCGCGATGATCAAGGATGACCTGCAGGGCGAGATCGCGGAACGCCATGCCAAGTACGTGGCGCAGCGGGAACGTCTTCGCGGAGCGTGTCATGCCTGCGCCCGAGCGGCGGCGACGCTCGAGGTGAAGCGCCGTCCATTCGTGCCGCTCGTGGCGTTATCCGCCTTCGCGGTGCCGGCGGGCCTGCTCTTGCTCGGCTCCCGCGATCGGTAGCACTTCTGCGTCGCGAACGGGCGCGTCCGCTTCAGTGGAATCGCCCCACCCGAGCAGGCGTACATCTTTTCCCTCGAACGCGACGGCCGCTGTAAAGAACTGCTCGAGTTCGGCGCGAAGCCGCGGGTCGGCCTCGAGATGCCGCGCCTTCACCGGGGCGGTGAGGAGCCGGTCGTTGCGCTCGCGGGCGCCGGTTTCGTGAGGGCTCATGCATGCGGGGCCGTCGGCCTGGGATCTGGCGGCGAGGCAGAGCTGTCCCGTCCGATGTCGTCGAGGCGTGTCTGCAGAGCCAGGCGGGTGAGCTTGTCGAGCGGGAGGCTTGCAAACAGCTCGATCCGGCGCCTGAGGACCAGCGCGGCGTCGCGAAAGGCACGGCGGCGATCTTCAGCGGAGGTGGTCACCGCCGCGGGATCCGGCACGCCCCAGTGCGCGGTCATCGGCTGCCCCGGCCAGAACGGACACTGTTCTGCCGCGGCCTGGTCGCAGACGGTAAAGACGAAGTCCATGCGAGGCGCATCGGCGGCGGCGAACTCGCTCCAGTCCTTGCTTCGCAGTCCGTCGGTAGGTATCCGCGACTGCTGCAGGAACTCGATGGCGAGCGGATCGACGACGCCTTTCGGATGGCTCCCGGCGCTGAACGCGCGGAACTTGCCCCCGGCGATCGACGGGTGATTCGTCATGGCCTCCGCCATGATCGATCGCGCCGAATTGCCGGTGCAGAGGAACAGGACGTTCAGCGGCGCGCTACCGGGTTCGCTCATCTCGCGGAAAACGATCGGGATTGTCCGTGAATGCGGCGTCCACATCCAGCGTGAACAGGTAATGCGCCATCTCGTCCCCGACGTCCTGAAACCGCGGCGCGGGGGTGCGCGAGCTGAACGTGTACGGCGTCACCGTCAGGCCCGCGGCGTGCGCGGCCTTCACGATGTCGGGACGGTTGTCGATGAGCGCCTTCGCCGGGCCGATCCCGGTGGCGAAACGCGCGACGTCCGCGAGGCCCTGCGGCGACAGCCATCGGGCGCCGTCGCGGCTCTCGATCAGAAACGTCCGCGGCACCGCCGGCAGCTCCTCGGCCAGCTCGCGCAGCGTCTCGCCGTCAAACGACTGCACGATCAGCGCCTCCGGCCGGCCTGCCGTGAGCCCGGTCGAAGGGCGGCTGCCCAGATTGAGCCGCTGGACAGACTGCACGAAGACGCGCGCCATGTCGACATCTCTCCCTCGATAGAGTTCGGGTGTCTTCAGCTCCGGATACAGGCCCGCGCCGGTGCCCACGGCGGCGACCGCTTCGTCCCAGCTTGGAATCCGTTCGCCGGCAAAACGCGGATCGAACCAGCTTCCGGCGTCGAGCCGCCTGATTTCCGCCAGGGTGAAGTCCGCAGCCAGCCACCGGCGTCGTCCTGTCGCCGGATCTATGGTGCTGCGATCGGGATAGAGCTCCTCCACGTTGGTGGTCCGCTCGAGCGAGTCGTCGTGCAGGCAGATCAGGA
>Ga0214472_10007666_pt1 | contig 11281 bp, 8 predicted proteins | sample RVTome_6_FD_207662 | JGI IMG/M metagenome (GOLD analysis project Ga0214472, IMG submission 207662) | Soil microbial communities from uranium-contaminated site in the Upper Colorado River Basin, Wyoming, United States - RVT140D175 | ecosystem: Environmental > Terrestrial > Soil > Contaminated >...
CTCCTTATATTGGGATTCAATCTGATTACGGCTTTCTCATGTCTTTCAATGTGGAGAATGATGCGTCCAAAATCTATGCGACCGATGCGACTTTTACAGAATCCACTATGGAGTTCATGACCCCACCGAATCCGACCGATCTTTCTACTCTGAAGAATCGCGGTGCTAAATTGCTGGTAATCCACGGTACCTCGGATGCGGTATTTTCACCTCTCGATACAGTGAACTGGTACAAAGGTCTGCAAAGAGCCAATTCCGGAGATGCCTCCAACTTTGCCAGGTTGTTCCTGGTGCCGGGTGAGAACCACTGTGGTGGTGGCCCAACCACAGACAAGTTTGATACCCTTGATGCTCTCGTCGACTGGGTTGAAGGCGGGGTGGCACCTGAAAGCATCACTGCCTCGGTACGCGCGGAGAATACCGAGCTGCCGGCCAGTTGGGCGGAAGACCGGACCAGGCCTTTGTGTCCATATCCCTTGGTGGCCAAGTACGTTGGTACCGGTAGCATCGAAGATGCTGCAAACTTTAGCTGTGAAGTGCCGTAATCGAAGTCTTCGGCCAAAAGCCCCCCCTTGTGTGGGGGGAACGAGGTCAAGAGTCGACCAATTCCTGAAGAGTGGCAAGAATTTCCTGATCGAGAACATTGTTGACAACCAGCGGTTGCCCAATAGAACGTAAAAGCACAATTCGAAGCGACTCGGCGAGCCGTTTCTTGTCGTTACCCATGGCTTTGAGTATTCCTTCAGGAAGGAGCTCCCTGGGAATACGGGTTGGTAAACCAATTTTGTGACAGACGGCTACTACACGTTCCTGCACTTCAGGGTGACAATATCCTAACCTTATCGAGAGATTAATTGCTGCAACCAATCCTATGGCGACCGCTTCACCATGACCGATGACATGGCCGCTCACCTGCTCGATGGCATGTGCAAAAGTATGACCGAGATTTAATACCGATCTCTTTCCGTGCTCAAAAGGGTCTTCCTGAACGATCGCAATTTTCACCTGAATCGCTTGAGCAACGAGCGTCTGTATCGCCGGTGACGAGCTAAAAAAATCAGATCCTTGAGACCAATCGCCACCTTCTAATTTTTCAAAAAGATCAGAATCCGCAAGCAACCCATGCTTAATTATCTCAGACATTCCTGAGGTAAATTCCCTAGCCGGGAGACTATGCAAGGTGGCGACATCAGCGATAACCATGGCCGGTTGTTTGAAAATTCCGATAAGATTCTTGCCTTGGGGTAAATCTATGCTGGTTTTTCCGCCGATGCTCGTATCGGCCATTGCCAACAAACTTGTAGGACATTGTACAAAATTCACACCTCTCATATACGTCCCGGCAACGAAACCGGCAATGTCCCCTACAATGCTTCCTCCAAGCGATACAATTGTTCCGGATCTGTCAAAGCCGAAATCGATAAGTTGATCATATATAGCCTGAACAGTGGTCATTGTTTTTTGTTGCCGGCCTTCTGAAATGGTAATAACATGATCGATCTCTCCGCAGCTTTGTCCATAGAGTTCTCCGACATTCGAGTCTGTGATAACAACCATCATGCCATCGGCACCAGTCAACTGACGGACAAACGGCAATATCCCATTGCCAACTATAAATTCATACGGCTGGGCAGGATTATCTATTGCGAACTGCTCGGGCGTCCTTTGAATAAGATCCAGTAGATCATCAGTTACATTTTCGGGTAATTTATCATTCGTTTTGACTTTCAGGAATCGTTGGTATCCTCTCTTTCTTACCTGAAGCAGTTCTACTATTTGCTCGCTCGGATTAGGAACCTCAAGCAACGGCCTACAATGAGCCTTATCCTTTTTTATTCTCGTCAATATTTCTTGCGGAGTTGCAACCAGGCAGAACACACGACCTGTGTGACTTAATGCTTTGACATTTGCGGGGTCAAGCATGAAACGTCCACCAGTAGAAATAATCAAACCGTCTTTTTTCCCGAGTTCCTTCGCCAACTCCGCTTCCATTTGACGAAAAGCCGCCTCCCCACTTTCTCTAAATATTTCTGGAATCGTGCGGCCTTGACGCGACTCTATCAACCCGTCAGTGTCAACAAATTCCCGATCCAGCTTGGTTGCCAACATTTTGCCTATAGTCGTTTTGCCGGTGCCCATGAAACCTGTTAAGATTATATTTTTCTTATCTTTTTTCTGCATTATATCTATCCACAATATTTCTGGGAGCAATCCCAAAGCTTGTCATATTTCATTGGCTTTTAAAAGTTACCCCTTGATAGAGCGATTTCATGCCGACGTTTAAAATCATCGATCATTGTCTATTTATAACCATATTCCTTACTTATGATGGCTGTTGGTTATTCTTTTCCAACTCCTTTAATATTTTGCCAACAACTTGTTGGTCGCCCCTGAACTCGGCTGCCGCGAGAGCACATTTGAGCTGAGGAATCAATTCGTTCCTTGGAAAAAAACGCATTTTCCCAAATATTTCAATAAATTTAAAATATTGCACAATAATTTTATCGATACCTTTTTCGTCAACCTTCTGACGCAAGAGCCACGCCCAAATCTGTTTTATGTATCCTTTACACTCATCAAACATAAGCAAACTCATCAACAAGCCATCAAATCCCCGGATAGAAATCATAGCCAGATCTTCTGAAAATTCACCATAATATGCGGCCATGCAGAGATATGCATCCGTCGGATTTTTCAATCGTTTTAATGCGAATGTCCGAGCTGAGTCATGCATTCTATATAGACCCGTGATTTTATCAAAAGCTAACAATTTTGCACGAGTAAGCATGCCGAGATGTTCTCCCAGGTCCATGACATGCTTGCCGTCTATAGTTACCACTCCAACCGCATCCGATTGATCAAACCCAAATGAAAAGATTGCAAGTTGACAAAATATTTGCTGATCCGTCGGATTCAAATTCTCGTACAAAAGTGTAATGAGCGAAGTTATAGGATTAAATTTTGTTGTCTTACTCTTTAGGTCAGATAACAGGTCAACAATATTTTCTATCCTAAAATCATTTTTAAAAGACAACAACCCCAAGCTCAGATGTAGAGCCAATGGTGATTTTTTACAGACTTGAGCCAAAGCCGCAACTTGAGAATCACTTTCAGGATACATCCTTGTGATGAATTCTTCAGCATGCTCCGAAGGGAGGTTGTGAATTTGCAGACTCAATAAATTCGGAAAATCGATCGGATCTTCGCTTATTAAAATTAAAGCAGATTTTCCAGGAGGCACCAACAGCTTGACATTCTCTTGGTCCAATGCTTGATCCACTATGATCAGCAATCGTTTATGTTGAAGCAATAAAATATAAAGATTATGCAATTCGGCTAAGTCGTCGGATAGCAGTGCAAATGGATCAAGACTATGAATTACAGTTTCAAGCGTTTCCGTTATGAATAGAGGATCTTGTGATCGACCACCAGAACCAATCACCAAGTGACCATCGGGGTATTCCTGACCCAATTTTCGGGCAAGCGCCAATGCTAATGCAGTCTTTCCCGTTCCAGGGGCACCCCAAATGCTAGCAACCTTTCCTGAAAATTTGGGAGGGTTAACTGTGCTGAAGAATTCGAAAAGACGACTGATTTCTGCATCTCTTCCTACAAAATCATCAACATGATCCGGTGGCTGATTTCTCTTAGGTATAAATACTGGAGATTCATTATTCATAAAAATGAATACCTTTCGTCAGGTTTAGAAAAGAAAGTTTAAAAAAAACACTTACATCAAACATCGAAAAACGTTTTGAACCTATCGCTCATCAAAATCGCATTATAGCATAGAGCCGCCTGTTTTAACATAGAATCCTGGAATACTCACGCCTGCGTATGTAGTCCAAATGTTATGTTCAAGGTTTTAAAACCGGCTGTTTTTTTGGCAAGAATATAATTACGTCCTGTTAAAAAATAAAAATCATATTTCATCCTTAAATAACCGCGTGGGCTGCAGTTTTAAGTAGATCGAGAAGGTCGAAGACTCTTGCCAGATATTGTTCTCTGATTTTCAAATCCGAATCTCCCATATCCATGAGAGTTTTTTCCAGGCTGTCCAACAGTCGGTTTAACCGTTTCTCATGAATGCCCAATCTGGCCTGAATGGGATCGGTGATTATACCCGAAAAGGCGGACAAAATAGCCAAAGTCGCCAGTACTGCGCTGGTGGACGCCATCGCCAACCCCATTGAAGCGGATGCCGGAAACATTCCATAGTATACCCCACCGATGGTCGGACCTAGGAAAAAGCTGGAAATGGCGCTCTGCTGGGCAATTGTCGCAGCTAGAACCGTACCGAAACTGATACCTCCCGGCGTCATTTTACCCATCATGCCTACACCTGTTGCGAGAGCAATAATATTACCCGCGAGCTCCGATATGGCGGTCCGGCTCAGTGAATATTCCTTAAGCCGTTTTTCCAGAGACTTCTTGAATCCCTCTTGTTGAGATTGAGTCAATATCAAGTCCAGTTCAACCTGGAAAAGACACTTTATTTCCGGTTGGTCCAGGATTTCAGCTAACAGAGCGTCGTTGACATCTTTTCCATTATCTTTTTTATATGGCAATTCTAATAGTTCTACATATATAAGGCGGTTGATCTCCTCTTGGACTGAAGTTTTAAATCCAATCGGTACTTTTTCGATCAGCTTGTCGATCTTTTTTAAGCCAATTTTTTTTAATACTACAGACGTCACCTGGATTGCGGTGTAAGGCAGTGCCCAAGCCAAATTCACCGGAGCTTTGATCAGATCTTTACCAAGCGCTTTTCTGTTGATTTTTACGGCACCGGAAATTGAAAAATGGGTTTTGACAAATCCCGGGATCTTCTTCCGCCTGGAATCGATATAATTCCGAATTGCCCGGTCGAGCGCTGTTTCGATAGGAGAAAGTGTGTTGGTTTTTTCTAAGTTTACCATAGCTTACAAACAAAAGTGGCTCAAAGTAAACTGATAGATACCGCTCACTTGCAGTATAGTTTACACTTTGAAGGAAATTGGCATCAACTGCATGTTCACTATACAACAGTATGTGAGGTCGTGAAAGGCTGGAGGAAATCAATTTGCGGGATTCGGTTTACTTAAACGATATGAGGTTTCTGCGTTTATAACCCTGGGGCCAAATCCCAAGGTTTGCGGAACAAAGCTTGCGGGCCGTCGATGTATCACCGGAAGTGTTCGTTCAGATCAAGCTGCCCATCAACCATCCTACGGCGCCGGTTTCGAGCACAACCAGCCAGGGCGGCAGCCTCCAGAAAAACAACGCAACAAAGGCCACTAGGCCAAGACCAAAGTCTTGTGGTTTATAAATCACACTCGTCCAGACAAGATGAACCACCTAGCTACTCTTGGCGCACCAACGGTGAGTCCAGCGGTTGGCGTTGGCACACACTACGGCCCGTTCATTCGGCTCAGCCTTGTCTGCCTTCAGTCATCGATGTTCGCATCACGCCGGAACTGCAGACACGGCAGCCGGCTGGTCGAAGCGCTGCATAGCATCCTCATACGCGTCGGTGAACACCAACTCATTTTCGAAGAGATAATCAAAGTACCCCCGTGGTTTCTTGATCTCAATCTCTTCCAGTTCAATTTGGTGATATTTACTGCTGTCCGCCACATTCTTGCCGAGGAGCCTATTGATGAGTTGAATCTGATAGCGTTCCCCGCAATACGATCCGTCAAAGGCGATTTCTGTCTTCAGGTCTTCAAGTTCGGGATAGTTCCTGGGCAGGTCGCCTTGCCAGCAGTGATTGATCGGCCGAACGCAGAAGATCTTGCGGGCAACGGTCAGCTCGGAGAGAATCATCCCGCGGAAGTACGCGCCGTCAATGAATCCGCTCTCTTTATTGTCGAAACCATACTGGTAGAGCCACAGAGCGTCACGCACTGCCTTGGCATCTATGTCCTGGTAGATGGTGCGGTCGCGGTACCTGCTTTTGACACCCGGACTGTACTTGTGCTCCTCACCGCCTGACTTTTCATGCAGCAGTTTCCTGGCCTGATCATTCAGATAGACGTACTCTTCTCCCGAGCGTGGATTATAGCTGTTGAAGACTATGCCTACGGGCAATCGCTTCTTTCCATTTTCCTGTGGCAAGGATGCATTGCAGAAAATGTCGGCTATATTGTCGAAAAATACCTCGGGAAAATCTGGAATGAGATTCCGGCACGGGAAGAGCTCCAGCAATTTCTGGGGCAACAACACTTCGTGAGGTCTCGTGCAGACGTCAAACCAGGTATCCACGGCGTTCTGAATCATGTCCAACAGATATTCGTTACGAGCCGGGGCAAAGACACCGGCTTTGCCGAAAAGGGCCAACGAGGCCAGGGCCAAATTCACGTTACCGGTTGGATTCACTTGGCGTACGTCCTCTTGCAGCATCTCCTTGAGGTTTGTCTTGATCAGGTTATTCGCTGCCTGCAGATACCGGCTGACCCAGAGAATCTGGCCGGACGTGCAAGAGATCATAATCGGCTGGGCCTTCCGCTCCAGGGCCGCTTGCAGAAATCCTGCGCCGTGAGCATTGTTGCCGGCCAAGCCGCCCATTGCGAACGCCAACGTCGTCTGTTCCTGTTTCATGTTCCCTCCTGATATGTGATCTATGCTGGATTAACCAAACAAGAGGTTTTGGTCGTGAGCTGTAAATCCTCTCGCGAATAGACAGGATGGATGTCCAGGCTTTCCAGCTGATTGGCGGTTTATATTCGTGTACGCCATACTGAACTTACATCATAAATTTCACATCTCTGACCTGAAATCATAACTCGTTTTAACGCTGACGCAATAGGTGTAAATACCTATTCCAGGGTGAAAAATAGAAAATATTTTCAATCGGCATAGACCAACCAGTTTATATGAATAAAATCAAAAATTAAGCTATGGACACTTCAATGTCCCCTGAAAAATTGAGCGAAATGTTGACATTCGGATTGAGCGAAATGTTGACATTCCGGCGCTGTTGGGATTTACTAATGTGATCGGATAAGAGTGTGCCGGAAAATTCAATTACTTCAGAGGAGTAGCCATATGCCTGTAATAGCGGTATATTTTAACGATGAAAAGATTAAAGATTATTCACTGATCCCAGGAGCAGGATGTAACATTGGACGCAAAAAAGGAAATGATATAGTTATAGATAACTTAGCTGTTTCAGGATCCCATGCCCGAATTGAATCTGTCTCGACCGCCTTTGTGTTGAAAGATCTAGAGAGCACCAATGGTATTATTGTAAATGATAAAAAAATCTCGATGCACATCCTCAAGCATAACGATACAATCCTCATTGGTAAACACAAACTGATATTTGATTGTTCCGATCTTCAGAAGATACAATCGAATGAATCAGAACAGGGTGATGATAAAACCCGAGTTTTAAATGTAAATGATTTAAGAGAAATAGCGGGTTGGACAAAGAATGAATCCCCTTATGAGTGGTATTCTCGATCAAACATTCCTCACACCAACAATCAAAAGAATGTTTCGTTTATTTCAAAAGTCATTCAAAAAATTTTTGGATAGTCTGGCCACCCCAAAAACTATTCAATGACGGTTTGTACGTTTTTCTTCAACATTTGGAAAAACATCCCTGGCTTGCTGAGCGAGAGGTCCTGTCGGATTCTAAGTAATCGTGCATTATTCGGCTGAACTATCAACCCTTTCTTTACATGCTCACGGGCATTTGCCAAATTAAAATTTCGATAGGAGATGTCGGCGAGTTCAGCATACCTATCTGCTATTCTTCTCATACCATTTCTCACAATAACACTGTCATGATCTAACACATAGATATCCTGGTAATATTTATACGCGCAGTCCTTTGCGGGAGATGTCAGATCATTATTTGCAATTGATCGCTGAGCTTTCCGCTCCAATTCCTCAATCAGTATACTTTTTTCATTTTCAGCTCTGGCACGAAGTCCTGACAACCGATTACTTTGAGGATAGACCTCCAGTCCTCTTCGAATATTTTCCTGAGCTTCAATCAACTTTTTCTCTGATAGCTCTTCTTCAGCATACTCGGCATACTTTTCACTAATCTGCCGCAATCCATCAAGTGCAACATTATTGTCCGGTGCAATTTCGAGCACTTTTTTGTAATAGGTAGAAGCAGAATCACCTTCAGGCACTGTAAAGCGAGAGTCTATGAGAGCGTTACCGGCTTTAGCAAGTAGGATATTTATTTCATGCTGCTGCAGGGAAATTTCCCCCTCCTGCTCTTGCTTGATGGCTGGAATTTGGTTGAATTGTTGCGATCCGTTGAGATCTTCCTCCTCAGCTGTTTTGCTTTGTTGCGACACGGCAAGTCCGCTCTTTTCACCACCTTCAACATTGAGCTCAATCTTCGTTGAAGACAGATTTATAAATATAAAAATTACTGTGATACAAAAGATGAATCCCACAAAAATCATCCCACGAACAGTATTCGCCGAGGGTGATAAGATCTTATGCAAAAAAGAAGTTGAAGAATTGCCCGCGAGAGTAGCCGGATCTAAAATCAGCGTACCTTCACCTTCATCAATAACTTGCGTTTGATCTTCATTTCGGCCAAACCATGGCAAACCGTTTTCACTCCACTGGATTCCAGGGTTCCCATCCTGATGAACTTCACCTGATCTTTCAACTGTGGTAATCAGTGTTTTCTTTTCATTTTCAAAACTGTGTTCGAACAACTGGAGAACATATTCTTTTAGGATATTAGTCTTGGGTCTTTTCTCCATTGCAAAAAGACAATCTTCAATAGCTTCACGCATCTCTGAGCAAGTCTGGTATCTCCTGGTTCTATCTTTTTGCAATGCCTTGTTGACAATTTCATATACTCCGGGGAAGAGGCCAGGCTTGACTTGTTCAAGTTTTTCATAATCGCCCTGCATGCACTGCCTTATTAACGATGCAGTATCTCCCTTAAACATACGTTGACCACTCAGCATCTCATAAAGCAAAATGCCGATTGAGAAGATATCAGAACGTAGGTCTATCTGATTATCAGTGAGTTGCTCTGGAGACATATAGGAGATTTTTCCTTTAATAACTCCTTCTTTTGTTCGATTATCGAATAGTTCTGCTCTGGCTATACCAAAATCAATAATTTTTATTTTGCCATCATAGGTAACGAACACATTATGCGGACTAAGGTCCCGGTGAATAATATTAAGCGGCTGCTGCTGCAGATCCATCAGGCCATGGGCATAATGCATGCCTTCACAGATTTTCGAGGTAATCAACAGACTGTTCTCGAGCCCTATTGGTTTCCCGGATTCCTTCGCCTGATTTATGATGGAGTATAAATCTTTGCCAAAAAGATACTCCATGGCGATAAAATAACTCCCATCCAATTCACCAAAGTCGTAAATATGAACGATATTTTCATGTTGTAAGAGTGCCGCAAGCCTGGCTTCATATATGAAATTTTCTACAACAACAGTATCTTGAGCCACTTGAGGGAGTAATTTTTTCAGGACAATAATTTTCTCAAAACCTCTCTGGCCTGACAATTTACACCTGTAAACCTCAGCCATACCACCAACCCCAATAAGGTCGAGAAGAATATATTTATTCTCTGATTGTGATGGTTTGGTGCTACTCATTACAGCCCCCTTGGAAATTTCGATACTGCAATATCCGCCAATAAATATCGAGCATAAATCAACATTTCACCCTATCACAATTTCTTTGATTTTCTGTGGGAAAGCTATTATTTGTAAATGAAGCATTTTACCTTCACCCCGACTGCCGAGCAGTTTTATTCGTCATTCTCATTCTACACAAAAAAGAAAAAAAATGGATTCCAGAAATCAAATTGCCGCGCATTGTCGATCCGACATCGGTTTGCGACGAAAACGTAATGAGGACATTTGCGCAGTTTGCACAAAATTTCAATATTTTTTAGTTGCAGATGGCATCGGTGGGTCGTTAGCCGGGGATATAGCCAGTTCTCTTTTTCTCGATGTGGTCTCCGAGACCTTGACGACTCCAGGGAAAAACACTCTGGAAGAAAGCAGTGAAAGGATCAAAACATGCTTTCTAGATGCGAACAAAAGAATCCAACAACATGTCTGCGAGAACCCTACCCATAAAGGAATGGGATGTACAGCAGAACTTCTCATCATATGTGGTGATGAATATATTCTCGGTCATATTGGCGACAGCCGGACATATTCTTTTTGTAACAACAGGCTTGAACAGTTGACAGAGGACCACACCCTTGTCCAGGAACAACTGAAGCTAGGAATTATATCGGAACAGCAGGCGAAAACAAGTGCCTTCAACAATGTACTTTTACGTGCAGTCGGCGTTGAGCCGCAAGTGAAGTTTGACCTTCTCCGGGGCAAAATCGCCCCGGAAACACTCTTTGTTCTCTGCACCGACGGGTTGTACAACATGGTGCCGGAACCTGAGATAGTATCGGTTTTACAATACAATGCACCACTTGCTCTTAAAACAGAAATGCTGATCAATATGGCTAATAATGCTGGTGGAACAGACAATATCACCGTCGTTTTAGTAGATGTTTAACCGATCGTGTCAATCCCTGCAAATTTGGGCTCATGCAGCGGGAGGATGATATCGGCCATATCCCTCACTTTGATCATCATATCGTAGGCTTCATACGTATTGATATGCGTTCCTGGCGGAATGACTTCCATTTCCATAGCACGGATCTTTGCAGGCGGTTCAAAGTTTTCCATAATTACACAGAAACCAGTGATTGCCGCCTTTCCCTTTGCGGTATCGACAAAGACCGTCATCCCACCAGGAGTATGGATAGGGGTGTGCATGACGCGTATCCCGGGAAGGATCTCGCGGTCTTCTCTTACGATCTCTATCTGATCGTTCTCTGCTATCTCCATGATGAAATCCTCCACATAGCGGAAATCGAGCGGATGCGGGTTTTTAATGGAGACGAGTTCCTGATTGTGGATGAAAAACCTGGCCTTGCTGCACTTGTAGTCGTTTTCGCAGTGATCGGCGTGGAGATGGGTGTGGATGACTATGTCGATATCTGCCGGAGCAAGACCGAATCGGGCCAAACCTTCTTCGATGGTGTTGATCTTTCCTCCGATAGCCGCCTCTCTCTCGGCAGACTGGACAGGATGCATCTCACCGGTATCAACTAATATTTTCTTGTCCCCTCCTTCGAGGTACCAACTGTAGATCGGGATGGTGTATGGAGTACCGTAGTCATGCTGGTAAGTCATCATGCCTTTATCAAAGACCTTTGTACCGAGAACAATGGGATGGATTTTATAGGTGGTCATAAACAACTCTCCCGGTTAATTGAATG
>Ga0214472_10007667_pt1 | contig 11280 bp, 11 predicted proteins | sample RVTome_6_FD_207662 | JGI IMG/M metagenome (GOLD analysis project Ga0214472, IMG submission 207662) | Soil microbial communities from uranium-contaminated site in the Upper Colorado River Basin, Wyoming, United States - RVT140D175 | ecosystem: Environmental > Terrestrial > Soil > Contaminated >...
CACCAGGTGGAGATGTAAATAGCTTAAAAAAAATGCGTCTTGTCGATGTGGGCGGGTTCAGGGGCTCGCGCCAGAGCACTTTTGAGCTGATGGACCTCAATCTCAAGCTCTTCGACTCGATGTTCGGCAGCCACAGCCCGGTCGCGCCACCCTTGCCGGCTGCGCTCGACTTCGTTACGTCTCTCCCTTAAGCGACGACGGTCTTCACCGCGCCGAACCGCCCGCTTTTTCCATGTCTGCCTCGATTCTTGGACTCGACGGAAATCCTTACGTTCCTGAGCCGTCATCATCCCTATCTCATTGATTAAAGAAGAGCCATCCACTAAGCATGAGCAGAAATACGGTAGCCGATTGGCACACCCTCGTCAAGGGAGCAAACGTTGAGAACTCGCCCCTTGGGAATTGATCACGCCGAAAGGACATTCTACAACCTTTTAGAAATTTCTACAGCCTAGGGCAGGTGTGGCTATGCGCTCAAGACGCGGTAGATATCCACGGCGTTGTTGAGATTCTTTAGGTATTCGCTGCCGAGTCCGCTCCATCAAGCGTGTGTTTCAGTCGCAATGCGGTGTGCATACGCCGCCGTTTTTCATCATGAAATTGGAGGAGACACATGCGTGCTCACGATGACACGACAACCCCCACGTCAATCACTGCTGTGCTGTGCGATCTGGATGGGACGTTGATTGATTCTGGTCGTGATATCACCGCTGCGTTTCTCAAAGCGCTGGGGCATGTGACCCACGCGCCACTGCCGAAGGTATCGGACGTGGTACGGCACATTGGCAAACCACATCTGGAGATGTTGTCGGTGCTGGGCTTTGACGTCTCGGGCGATCGGTTTGAGGCATTCCGAACCGTGTATCGCAGTCATTTTGCACAGTATGGCACCCAGTATACTCAGCCTTTTCCGGGGGTCCGGGACACGCTGAGTCGGTTCTCTGGCATGGCGATGGGGGTGGTCACCACCAAAGCGCAGGATCAGGCCGAGATGGTCTTGCACAAGCTGGACTTAGCGCATCACTTTCGGCACGTTCAGGGCGCCCGGCCCGGTATTCCCTTGAAGCCGGCGCCGGATTCACTCATCGCTGCTCTCACCGCGCTGTCGTGCCCACCGGAGCAGGCCTTGATGGTCGGCGATACCGTCGCCGATATCCTGGCCGGTAAGGCGGCAGGCGTGCGTACCTGTGCGGTGACGTACGGATTCGGTGGCCTCGATGAGCTGCGGGCGTGCGAGCCCACGTATACCGTGACCTCGTTTGATAGGCTCGCGGCGATCATCGAAGCGCTGTCCGGTTAGGGAAAGGTGGCGGGTTGCCCATCCGGCTCCAACACGGCGTTGAGTTGTCGGCACAGGGCGATGACGGCATCGGCATAGCCGGGAAACCACACGTGCATCCACATGGGCCGCTCGAAAAAAGCCTGTGGGGCTTTCCCCGCCCGGCGGATGCCGACGCGCATGACCATACCGCTGGCATTGATAAAACTCACTTCATTAAGTAAATCTCCCGGTGCTGCAAAGCCAATGGTCATGGGGCATAGGGCCGTGATGCCGGGGATGGAAGCCGCCACCCCCCGCAGACAAAAAGCGTGGGTTCGCGCTCGCACCTCGGACGCTAGCGCTTGCAGCACGGTGCGCATGGTCATGCCGGAAAACAGGGTGTCATCCACGACCGCGAGAGACACGACATCCCGCACGTCGGGCAACTGGCCTTGCAAGGGCCGGTCCGTGGTGCTGACGATGTGATAGTCGCCATGGCCGTCTTCCTCACGAGTCACCCCGACCCGGTGGCAATTGGGAAACCAGCCCGTCCGCGTGTGGAGCTGTTGGGCCACGCGCTCCCCTGCACTGCCAATGCCGATGGTCAGGTCAAACGGCGAATAGTCGCCTCGGGACAGCAGTTGCTCGATTTGTGCGTCCAAGGTCAAGACGTGCACGTGTGATGCGCCGCGTGGCACCAGGGCGAACAGTTTTTGTGTCAATTGTGCAGCCGTCGATGTCGGGCCATGTCGCCGGTGGACATAATCGCTCAGATCATCGTGGATATAAAACGCTTTTGGCGTCGGTGCGGCATAGGCGGATGCGTCGTCCATGGAATCGGTCTGCCATGTGATAGAGTTGCGAGAGGTTTAAATTAAGCCAAAAGGGCCAGCAAATCGTCACGGGTCAAGGCGGCAGCCGGCTCGGCGCCGTCGAGGATGGATGCCGCCAATAAGCGCTTTTGCTGCTGCAAGGCCAAAATCCGTTCCTCCACCGTATCCTGGGCCACGAGGCGCGTCACCAGCACCGGGCGCTCTTGGCCAATGCGATGGGCGCGGTCGGCGGCTTGGTCCTCGACCGCCGGGTTCCACCACGGATCGAGCAGGAAAATGTGATCGGCGGCGGTGAGGTTGAGGCCGACGCCACCGGCACGTAGGGAGATGAGCATGACGGGTGGGCCGTCGTCGGACTGAAAGCGATGGACGACCCCGGCGCGGTCGCGGGTCGAGCCGTCGAGCCGCTCAAAGTCTATTTTCACGTCTCGCAAAAGCGGTTCAACCCGGTCGAGTAGGGCAGTCCACTGCGAGAACACAAGCGCTTTATGACCGTCGGCGACGACTTGGTCGAGGGTCTCGATGAGCAGGTCGACTTTGGAAGAAGTAGGCGCTTCGTGGCCGGGGACCAAGCCCGAGTGGCAAGCCGCTTGCCGCAACCGCAGCAGAGCTTCGAGGGCTTCGAGCACATTGCCGCCGGCGGCTAGCCGTTTGATGACCTCATCGCGCGTGGCGGCTTGAATGGCGTGGTACACATCGTATTCGTCCTCGGTGAGGACACAGCGCAGGACCACCTCGGTGCGCGGTGGCAGTTCCGTCGCGACCTCTTGTTTGCGGCGCCGCAGGATGAACGGGCGCAGGCGTTCGCGCAGCCGCTCGGCCGCACCGGGCTGACCCTGGGTAATGGCCTTGACATAGCGTTCTTGAAAATGTTGCCTGCCACCCAAAAGACCGCGATTGAGGAAGTGAAATTGACTCCACAATTCATCCAGGCGGTTTTCGATGGGTGTGCCGCTGAGGGTGAGCCGGAAGTCAGCTTGCAATTGATAGGCGGCCTGGGCCACCTGGCTCTCCGGATTCTTGATATTTTGGGCTTCATCGAGAATGACGGTGGCCCAGGGCTGGGGGGCCAGCGTGTCGATATCCAGGCGCAAAATGGCGTAGGTGGTCAAGGTCACGTCCACCTGAGGGTCGATCTGGCGCTGCGGGCCGTGATAAATGGCGCAGCGCAGGGCTGGGCGAAAACGTTGTATCTCCTCGGCCCAATTGTGCAGGACGCTGGTGGGTGCCACGACCAGCGTGCGGCCGCGCATGGCGCATAGGGCTTGAAGGGTTTTGCCGAGGCCCATGTCGTCTGCCAGCATGGCGCCCAGCCCGGCACGGCGCAGGAAAACGAGCCAGTTGACGCCATCGCGCTGATAGGGGCGCAGGGTGGCCTGAAGATCGTCTGCCAACTCGGCGTCGGGAATGCCGGTAAAATCGTCGAGTAGGGTTTGAAACCGGGTCAATTCCGGAGGACGCGGTTCGTTGAGGGCATCGCACAAACGCGCCAGATCCGGCAGGGCGCTGGCCGGCAGCTCATAGGCGGCATTCCGCGCCGCGAGTAAGTCCGCCACGTGATGACCGAATTGCTGGAGCCAATCGATCGGCAAAGGGGCCCAGCCGCCGCCTAGCAGCGGGACTAAGGTCGCGTTGTCCTGCCAGGCGCGCAGCACTGCATGGGCTGAAACTCGGCCGCCTGGCGAGTCCCCACCAGGTGACGTGTCGCTCTCAAAGTCTAAGGTGAAATGGGCGGGATCGAGTTGCAGGCGAGGGCGCAGAGGCAGGGCGAGGAAAAAGGTTTCGTGCCCTTTCCCTTGGATGTCGCCCGGCCAGGTGTGGAGCTGGGCCGCGAGGTCGAGGGCCTGGGCGCCGGTGACTTGCAGGGCTTTGCCCGGCACGAGCTTCAAGTGGTGTTGGAGCTGGCGCGTGAGGCGTTGTTCAGTCTTGGTATCGCGAATGGGAAGTGTCCCCTGACCCAGAGGGATCAAACGATTGTCTTCAATGCGGGCAGTGGGCGGCTCGCCATAGAGGAGTTGGGGGTCCACCACTAGCATCTCACCTTCACGGCGGGTGGTGATCTGCAGACGTGGCGGCTTCATCTGAGTGGAGGGCAGGCGCGAGGTGCGGATATCGACGGTAACCCGTTTGCGCAGCGACGGAATGATTTCAGTGACCAACGCCGCTACCTCACCGGCTGCGAAGTAGCGGCCATCCGGCCCTTGCAAGTCCTCGCGCTCACGTGCGGTCAAGCCAGATTGACCCACCGGCCGCAGGGTGTCACCGCACAAGACCACGCCGTTTTTGAACACTTCGCGAATCGCTGGATCGCGTTCGATAAACAGGGCAAAGCCGTCGCCGCGATCTTCCACGCAGGCGTAGGGCAGCACGTTTTTAGATGACGTGTGAATAGGCTGATCGTCCAGGCGCACATCGTGGCATTGGGCGAGGGCGGCGAGGAGCCTTGGCATCATCTCGCGTGGGATAGTGCCGTTTGAGCGGCGCCCGAGAACGTGCTCCACCGCGAGATCGGACTGGGCGATCACCACCGCCGGTCCATCGACTCGGCCCGAGGAGATGGCTTCGAGGGAATGGGTCAGTGGCTGGGTAGTCTCCCGATGCACCACCACGCGATCCAGGACGATGAACTGATCCTCGCGTTTGAGCCGATACCCAACCTTGCCGGGGGCCATTTTGGGTTGTGGCGCGGCGATCCCACTACGTTTGGCCTGCCACAGGGCAATTGCGGCGGCCGCCACGTGGGCGCAGGCAGACTCTGCACTTTTACAGTCGCACAACCAATCCTCATCTGCCGGCCACAACGTGACCGTGGCATAGGCCAAGCCTTGTCCGGTGGCGACTTTGAGGATGATTTCCTCGTCGTTCGAGACTTCCGTGATCACCGCTCCAGCACGACTGAGTTCAACGCCGCGCGACCAGATCGTCGACGAACAATTCTCTCGGATTTCTTCAAATAACGCTTGCATGGGTAGGGCTCCTCTCTGTTCTGAGGAGTGTAACAAACCCCGCGCCACTTGCGAAGGGGAAGCTCGATCCCGGCGTCGACTGCTCATCCCGTCGATACCGCGGGTTCGTCCTCGGAAGGCTTGTCCGGTAGGTCGTCGGTAAGTTCCTGCGCTGTCACTGTCATATGCTGTAAAACGGCCGCTCCAATAATCGTTGCGAACGACGCATCGGACGCATCGCGACCGGTGCCGATGCGCACCATGCCATGAGTCGGCGCCATCCGAGTGGCGTCGAACAGATACCAGTGGTCGCCTAAATAGGCCTCAAAAAAGCCATGAAAATCGGGTGGTTCTAAACCGACCGCATAACCCGATACATAGCGCGCCGGGATACACAAGGCTCGGCACAGACTGATAGCGAGATGCGCGTAGTCACGGCATACGCCGGTGCGCTGGATGAGCACGTCGCAGGCACTCGTACGTGCGTCAGTTGTCCCCGCAACGTAGTCGAGGAACTGATGAATCCAGTTGCAAACGGCGGTGACGCGCGAAAATCCAGGGTCTAAGTTGCCGAACTCTTGCTGCGCAAATCGCGCCAGACGATCCGACTCGCAATAGCGACTTGGATTCAGATAGGGCAGGATCTCGCTGGGTAGTTCGGCATAACTGGCCTCTTCAATGGCTGGTGAATTGTCAAGTTCAGGTGTCAAGTTGACCACGGCGTGGTAAGCCAGGGTGAACGGGCCCTGATCGACCCGTAAACGCAGCACGCGGTTATGCTCACCGCCAATCTGACAAACCTCATAGGGGATTTCAGGGGTGACCGAGAAGCTCTCGTTGCGCACAGACTGGTGACCGGTCTGTGCCGCTGCGATATTAAATAAAAAATCTGTCGGTGCGTTGACTTGATAGGCGAGTTCGCTACTGACTTCAATGAGACTCATCAGGTACATCCTTCAATCTGGCAATCTGGCAATCTGGAGATTTTTTCAAGGTTTTAATGAGTAATGAATCGGCCCAGGACAACGGCAGCCCGTCAAGCGCGCTCTTAAGCTGTTGCTGCCACCAATCGGTCGTGTCTGCCAACATAGCCGCGGTGCAGCGTTGTTGGCGAAATTGCCCGGTGTCTACACTAAAGACCATGATGTCAAGCGGAAAATCGACGTCCGTGACGCTAGTCCGAGTCGCGTCGAAAGCCAGATAGGCGAGCCCAAGCGCACGGCGCAACTGGGTGTCTCCGCCGAGCAGCAGGTCAAGAATCGGTTTGCCGTAGGCCGTTCGGCCGATGATAAAGTACGGTGCATCAGCCGTCGCTTCGACCCAGTTGCCCTCTGGGTAGATATAAAACAACGCTGGCTCTGGGTCCGCACTCAACTGTCCGCCGATAATCGCGTGTAGATTAAAATGTAGAGAGCTACGTGCGAGCGCGGCACTGTCTTCCTCATACACCCGGCGTAGCTGAGCGCCGAACGCATTGGCCACCTGATAAACCCGGTTGAACTCAGCATCAACCATGCTCAGCTGTTCTTCGAGGTAGATCACCGTTTTGTCACGCACCGAGCGCAAGCCTGAGGTCATGACGCACAAGGGCCAGTCGCGGTACGTGGCCAGCGATAGTTTGGCCTTGCTGAGTCGCTCACTACCTTTGACGATTTGTGTGTCGGCGAGGGCAATCAGCCCTTCGGTAACTTTGATGCCCAAACAAAATGTCATGCACTATCCCCAACGAGCGGCTCAATGTGGGAATCCGCGGAGATCACGTTGTACGCTACCATGAAATCCTTCCTTTGCGTGCAAGTTGCGCTCCATCGTTGCATCGCCAGCGTGTTCGACGCTCTAGCATATCGTATAATCCCTAGTGGCATTGATGGTAAACATAGTGCGAACGAGAGTCAATCATTGTCTCCTTCACCCATTATCCTTTTTTGATAGGGGGAATCATGCTGACACCAGTGGGTTTCGTCGGGCTCGGCAATGCGGGCTCGGCATTGGCAACGGCGCTGTCCGAGAACATGTCGATACTGGGCTTTGATGCCAACCCCGCGCGCCGTAAAGTGGTCGAGCCATTGGCGCTTGAATGGATCGATAGTGTCGCAGAAATGGCCAGGTGTGCCAAGGCAGTGGTGTTGTCTCTGCCCAAGCCCGATATTTCCAAGGCTGTTACCGCAGAGCTTTTGGCCGGTGCGACGCGGCCTGAGCTGATCATTGAGACGAGCACGGTCACCCCAAAAGTAGCGCAGGATCTGCACGCCATGTGCGAGGCGGCGGGCGTCCGCTTTGTCGATGCCGCGATTGCCGGGGGCGTGGCTGGCATGGCGGCCGGTAACACCACGTTTTTGGTCGGCGGCAGCGACGCAGATGTGGCGGTGGCCAGGCCAATTCTGGAGGCCATGTCCGAGACGGTCATGCACTTGGGCGCCATTGGCAATGGCATGGGTGCAAAGGTGGTCAACAACGCCGTGATGCACGCGGTGATGGTGGTGCTCATTGAAGCGGGGGCCATGGCCATCAAAAGCGGCATTCCCATGCAGACATTGGTCGACATCCTGAAGCGTGAAGAGGGTCTGATACGGCCACTGACGCACCGCGTGCAGGAGCGCATGATGGAGAGCCATTACGCCGGCGGCATGTCCGTGTCGAATGCCCGTAAAGATTCGATGCTGGCCATGGAGATGGCGCAAGAGCTAGGCGTGCCGCTCTACGCCATTCAGGCCTCGCACACGCCCTATGAAATTGCCGAGGCCGCCGGCATGGGCCAACTGGACTACGCGGCCCTCGCCACCCTGTGGGAGCAGTGGTCGGGGGTTGCGTTTAGCGAGTCGGGTGAAGAGACTTAAGCGGGGGGGCCACGACGTCGCCATCTGCATCGAGGGCCAGGCGCTCCACGAAGATCTGGCGGCGCCTTGTCGAGGGCTACGAGGCGGGGTTGAGCACCCGAACCGGCTCGCCCTTGAGAAAGGCTTGCATGTCTTCGAGGGCATCGCCGTAGAAGACGCGGTACGTTTCGTCAGTGACATAGCCGAGGTGCGGGGTGATCACAATGTTGTCGAGCCGCCGGAAGGGATGATCGAGGGGCAGCGGCTCGACCTCAAAGACGTCCAGGCCTGCCCCGGCGAGGGTTTTGTTTTTCAGGGCCTGAAGCAGAGCCGGCTCATCGACAATGGGTCCGCGAGAGGTATTGACCAGATAGGCGGTGGGTTTCATCAAGCCCAGTTCACGCGCGCCGATCAGCCCAAGGGTGCGACCGCTCAAAATTAAGTGGACGGAGAGAATGTCGGATTGTGACATCAACTCGTCTTTGTTCACCAGAGTAGCGCCGTATGCGGCTGCCCGTTCCGGCGTGAGATTTTGACTCCACGCGATCAGGTTCATTTTGAACGCCTTGCCGACCTCGGCCACTTGCGAGCCCAAACGGCCCAAACCCATCAGACCCAGGGTTTTGCCCTGCAGACCGAGCCCAGTGGTGACTTGCCATTGACCGTTGCGGGTGGCTTGGTCTTCCCGTGGAATGCGCCGCATCAAGCTTAAGATAAGCCCCCAGGTGAGCTCAGCGGTGGGATAGCCCAGGCCTTCGGTACCGCAGACCATGACGCCGCAATCGCTAGCGGCCCGCAGGTCAATAGAGGCATTGCGCATGCCCGCAGTGATGAGCAATTTGAGATCGGGCAAGCGTTCGAGCAGGCTGCGCTGAAACGGCGTGCGCTCCCGCATGGCCATGATGATGTCGACCTCTTTGAGGCGTTTAACCAGGGCGCCTTCATCGCTGAGGTGATCGCGAAATGCCTGCACCTCGACGTCGGCCGGGAGGCGTTGCCAATCGGCCATGTGTAAGGCGACATCTTGATAATCGTCCAATAATGCCACACGGGTCATGGGGACTCATCCTTCATGGGTGTAATGGTCGTCATGGTCGTAATCAACAAAAGACTAGTGAATGCCTTGGCGGGGTCTCGGGCTCACCTGGATCCGGCTTCGCGGTGATCCGGCAGTGGCAGTCAAAGATTGCCCGCGAGCATCAGGAGGGCATCCATCTTTTCCTTTTTTTCAAAGGCCTTGGCCGTAGCTTGGGCCTGCGTCTTGTCTTGGGCGTGGTCGAGGAACACGCGATACAAGGCGCGGTTCTCTCCCTCTTGCACCGTGTGGATAAACGGTTGGTAGCCTTTGCCGCGAAGCTTCTCGACAAGACTGTGTGCGTTGGCTTCGTTTCGGAATGCCCCAATCTGCACGAGATAGGAGAGAGGGGGTGGGGGCGGTGGAGATACGACCTCGGCCCGTATGGGGACGGGGGCCTGATCGTGCTGACGAAGGGGCGGTGCGGCGATATCCGAGCCGAGCATAACGGACGACAACGGTGATGGGTCTGTCTCCGTGAGGATGTTATCCATATCCATATCCGTATCTAAATCGGTGTGCGAAGCGGGCTCAGGTGGCGGTATCGGCTGTGGTTTCAAGCTCGAGATCGCCAGCTCCGCCGGTGGCGTTAACGTCTTGACCGGCAGTGGATTGTCGGCTTCAGTGGTGCGATGAGATGGCAGCGCCGTTTGGGTCTGAGCCGCATTCGGCTCGTACCAGGCGAGACCCAAGAGGAAACCGCTGCTGAAGATGATCATGGCGCCAAAACTGTAATATAAACGCTTTAAATGCAGTCTTCTCGTTCGCTGTTTGGCATCTAAACTGCCGGGAATGTAGGGATAGGAGTCTTCGTGCATCTGACGCTTCCTCATACTGACAGCCCGCCAGCTCCTCGGTTTTTCACGGACTTTTTAGCGATATCTCAAGAGAGGACAAGGGGTGTCCTGGATGTCACCGTATGTGATCATACCACAGATTGCACAAAAATAATGTATGATACTGATTTTGTGACGTCATCACGAGGCGTGCCGCGGGGGTGCACGGGTTTTTGAGGGATTACCCCAAGGGCTCGTTGCCGAATTGATGCCATCCCGGGCGCGAGTGCCGGGCAAAGAGCTCAAGGTATGGCCCAGGGCTGCAACGCTCAATGAGATCGTAGAAGGCGTCCGGCTTGTGGGAGTGTTCTTGCTTTTGGCTAGAAATGAGATTTTCCTGCCGACGCCCTGGCGCCAAGGTGCGCATACGGCCGCGCACGCCAAACAAGACCAGTTCGGTGACGTTGCGAAAATAAAACCCCACCCCACGTCGGTCCGGCCCGCCGTCACGCCGGATTTTGTACCACACCAAATTGGTTTTGTACGTAAATCCCCAACGCTGCATCACTTCCAACCCCTCGGCTAAGAGTGCATTGGGTACCCACAAATAAAGATGGCTGGCAGGCTGCACGAGTTGCGCGAGGGGCAGGTTCGAAATCTCCTGTAGGGTCAGCGTGGGGTAGCGCGATAGACGACGGTGCTCCGGCGCCATTTTACCCGTCCGGTTGGTGAACCGCCAGGGTGGATCCGCCAGCACGGTGCCGAAGCTGTGGGGTGGAAAATCGCAAGTGAGCAGATCGTTTGCAACGCCAGGTGGTGAGTGAGACACGGCAGTTAAGCGCTTTCCAAGAATCTTCGAGGCCAATCTGACCGAATGACCCATATTCCACGCCGCTCTCTCCATCATGGCAATGCCGTACGACGTGTTGGCGCAAGTCTCTCTCGATTTGCCATGCCATCGCAGTATAGCCGGGAAGCGGCAGCGGCTCAAGCATGTCCACCATGCCGTGTGTCTGTTAAGATAGCCTGCAAGCAGAGGAGGGTTGACACATGAAGACGATACTGGTGGTGCTAGGTGTGATAATGGTGGCTGCCCTGGTGCGGATGATGCGCCAGCGCCAATGCCATGCGGCTATGGCTGCGGGGCAGGATTTACTCGCGGCCACCGAGGTGGGCGACCTCGAACACATGCAGGCCCTGTTGGCCAAACGCGTGGACATTAATGCGGTGAATGCCCAGGGGTGGACCTCCCTGCACGTGGCGGCTACTGGTGGCAATGTAGAGGTCGTGGGATTGCTGTTAAAACATGGCGCGGACGTCAATGCGGCGTCACATATCGGCGCCACGCCTTTGGACAACGCCATCACGTACAGCCGTTCTCAGGAGGTTGTCGACTTGCTTCTAGAGCATGGTGCCGAGGGCAATACGGACTGGGACACGATTTTTTAATCGTATAAGAATTTTCATTTTCCAGACCCCCTAAAATCCCCATAACTCCAGGGCCAGCGAGGTCGGCGAGCATAACTCAGTGAAGGTCGATCAGAGGTGGACAGCGAGGGTGAGACGTGGTACAA
>Ga0214472_10007668_pt1 | contig 11278 bp, 7 predicted proteins | sample RVTome_6_FD_207662 | JGI IMG/M metagenome (GOLD analysis project Ga0214472, IMG submission 207662) | Soil microbial communities from uranium-contaminated site in the Upper Colorado River Basin, Wyoming, United States - RVT140D175 | ecosystem: Environmental > Terrestrial > Soil > Contaminated >...
GGGCGGGTGTGCTACTCGTGGCGGGGTTACTCTTCCAGAAATCTCAGCCCGAAGTGGATCCGATCAACTTTCTCCCGAGGGTAACGGTTCCGGTTCTCATGCTCAACGGGCGTTATGACTTTTTCTTCCCTCTGGAAACGTCGCAACAGCCATTCTTCCGGCTTCTGAGGACTTCCTCCGAGCACAAACGCATGTTCGTCTATGAGGACGGTCACTCGGTACCGAGAACGGAGCTCATCAAAGAGACCCTAGACTGGCTGGATCTCTATCTGGGGCCGGTGCAGTGACTCTCCTATTGAGGAGAGGCTGCCTTCCGTTGCTCAGCCAACTCCGCATTCTCGTCTACCCAGCGCTCGATATCCTTCGCAACACCGGTAGCCATCCGTTTCCAGGTCACGAAAGCGCCGGCTAGCACGTATTCCGCTTCTTGCTCGAAGCTGCCCGACTCGAGTCGGTATTTGAGAATGTACTTGCTCTGATAGTGGCTCTGGGTGTTCCCACCCCCATAGCTCGTCTGGCCGCTCGTCCGCACGTCTATCCGGCGATCGAGAACCGTGATCAAGATTTCCGCCGCTTCCGGATGCTCTACCAGCACGAGGTTCGATCGCTTGCCGATTTGCTCCCGAAGATCGGTCGCGGAGTCGGCCAGCTCTCTTGCCCGGGATTTGGAGGCGTCGTCCGTGGACACACCGACGTAGACCGAATGCTTCTGCTGGGGGGATGCCAGAGAAGGGATACACAAGAAGGTCGCGAGGGAGAACGTTCCAAGGAACTTGTTCAATGCTCGAGTCCTCCTCAGTCGCGGGAGCCGCCCGAGGTACCGGATGGCGTGCGGACCGCCCGCCACACGGCATCATACTCCGTTTCCGCGGACTCCGGAGGGGAGGTGACGAGGCTCACCCCGATGGTGACCAGAAACCCTGCTAGAAAGCCAGGGAGCATCTCGTAGAGATTGAAGAAGCTCTCCTTGAAAAAGAGGACCCAGAGAATCGCGCTCAGGAATCCGGCCAACATTCCCGCCAGCGCGCCGGCGCCGGTCGTCCTCTTCCAGAACAGTGAGCACAAAACGACCGGCGTAAAGGCAGAGGCGAGTCCGGACCACGCAAAGAGCACGAACCAGAAGATCATGCGCACTTCGCCGAGGGCAAAGATAAGGGCGGCACCGCCAATGACGACCGTGGTGAGCTTCCCGTACAGGGAAAGGCGTCCCTCGGAGATCCGCGGGTGCAGGATTTGTTGGATCACGTCTCTAACGACGGCTGACGAGGCGAGGATCAACAGCGAGTCGACGGTGGACATGATGGCGGCGAGGACGACGACGAGATAGAGACCGGCGAAAAGCGCCGGGAAGAGCTCCAGGCTCATCGTGGGGAGGATGGTCTCGGAATCCGCTAGACCAGGGAAGAGGACGCGGCCCGCCATGCCACCCAAGATGGCTCCCGTGTCGAAGACGATGATGCACACGATCGCGATCCATCTCCCTTCAAGGATTTGCTCGCGATCTCTCGCGGCCATGAAACGCGTCAGAAGTTGGGGAGCGCCGAGGAACGCGAAACCAATACCGATGAAACTGAGCGCGCTGACCCACCCTTCGATGGAGTGGCCGAGCCCGCCGAAAGGAAGGAGCAGATTGGGATCGATGGCCCGCAACAGAGACGTCAGCTCACCCCACCCACCCACCGACGCGATGCCGACGATGGGCAGTACGAGGAGGCCGCCGAACATCAGAAGACCCTGCAAGAGATCGCTGTAGGCAACGGCCTTGAAGCCTCCCACCGACGTGTAAAAAAGGACGACCCCGGTTCCGATGAGCACGCCCGCCGTGTAGCTGGTGCCCAGGAACGAGCTGAACGCTTTTCCCGATGCGGTGAGCTGTGCCGCGGTATAGGCGGTCACCATGCTGAAGATGACGACGAAGCTCGCGATCCGCAGGAGGTGGCGTCCATCTTGGAAACGGCTTTCGAGGTAGTCGGGCACGGTGATGGAATCGTAGCGGTCGGTATATTCCTTGAAGGGAAGCGCCACCAGAGTCCAGGCGAGGACGACACCCAAGACTTCGCCGATCGCGATCCACATCGCGTGGATTCCGATCAAGTAGCCCATTCCCGTGAGACCCAGCAGGAGCCAGGCACTTTCACCGGTGGAGTTCGAGCTGAAGGCGATCACCCAGGAGGGAAGTTTCTTGCCGGCCACGTAGTAGCCGGCCATGCTTTTCGAGTCCCGGCTGCCCCAGGCTCCCAGGATGAGCAGGACCAAGAGGTAGACAATCACGACGGCGATGATGACGGCGGAGGTCATGATGTCTTGTGATGCCGCTATCTCGTTCCCGATGGAACGCGGTAGACGCCGAGACGACTGTGGGCCGGAAGGGCCATTGACCAAATCTTAACCCCGATCCGAAATCCACGCTGTGGGAAAATCGCCTGAGGCCCGCCCCAGAAGCGGCACGGGCGCTTGTACGCGCATGGAACGACGGGAAACGAGGTTAACTTCGGATCGGGGTAACCTATGGGCGCGCCGGCTATCACCAAGCAGGGCGCGGGACCGAGCATCGATCGTCTCTTGTCCCTCGAAAGTCACCCGGGGATGGGTGGTCTCCGGTGTAGAATCCCACCGTGCGGATTGCGGCGGGTGTCGGTCTTCTTGCGACTTTGTTCGTTGCAACGTCTTACCCTTCCACGCAGGAACCGCCTTCGCGGGTCATTCTATTCGTCTGGGACGGCGCGGCTCATTGGGTTGTGACGCGGTTGCTCGAGGGGGGCGGCCTTCCGAACCTGCAGCGCATGGTTCGGGAGGGAGCTTGGTCGGATGGGATGATCAGCAGTTTCCCAACCAAGACGGCGGCCGCGCACGCCGTCTTCTGGACGGGAGTCTACGGGCATACCAGCGGCATCACCTCGAACTCCGTTCTACTATCACCACCCGCCGATCACACCCTGCTCGAATGGGAATCGGGTTACTTCTCTCATCCATTGCGCGTCGAGCCCATCTGGGTGAGAACAGCGCGCGCGGGCCTGATGACGTACACGTTTCATGCCCCGCAGTCCTATCCGTTCGAGAAGAGCCTGGAGCCATTGAGCCCGGAGGAGGCGAGAAATCTTCGCATGTTGTACGGATACTCCGGCCTTCGCGTGACGGCGGACGTCATGACCGAAGAACGCGTACCTACGGCACCGGCCGGGAACTGGGGCATTCCCGAAGCGGCCGGGCCCGAGGCCAGAGAGATCACGTTTCGGGTGGGCGACCAGGTTTTCTGGGGCGCGTTCTTCGACGATCCTTTCGATCCCGCCGTCGGTTGCGACACGCTCGGGATCGTCGAGGACAAGCTCGACACGGAGTTCGCGGCGCGCGTCAAGCCCGGCGAGGGTGCGGCATTTTCGGCGCCCATCTCGACGACGCTCCAAGGCGAAGAGCTCTGGTTCTCGCTGCGTCTTTTCGATCTGGATGAGACCGCATCGCGCTTCGTGATGTACCGCTCGAGCGCGGAGGCCATCCACGCCTCTTCGGAAGACTTTCCCGGCATGGGCGAGACCGACATCGAGGCCTTTGCGGGAAACGCCGGTCAGGCGTTCTACGAGACACAGCGGTTTGGACCGACACTCATGACCGGCGGCGACGGCACGGCCGAGAGGCGCTTCATCGAGACAGAAGCGCACCTGCAGGACCAAATCCGCCGACAAGTGGGGCGTGTCCTGCGCGAACGGGACTATCGACTGCTCATCATGTACTCGCCGGTTACCGATGAGGTGTCCCACTCGCTCGTGGGCTATGTCGATCCCGGGATGCCCCGCTTCGATGCGGCGTTGGCGGCAAAGGTCTGGCCGACGGTAGCGGCGTCGTTCGAGCTCCAAGACCGGCTTCTCGGGCAGGTGATGGAGCACGCGGCCCTGGATGGCGCCCACGTCATCGTCGTGGCCGATCACGGGATGGCGGGTACCGATCGATTCCTCAACGTGAACGTCGCACTGGCCCATGCCGGCCTGCTCGCGCTCAACGCGGATGGCTCTATCGATCTCTCCCGGACCCGGGCACTCCTTCCACCGCTCAGCGACGCATCGGTGGCGGTAAACACGGTCGAGCGCAAGGGTGGCATCGTGCCGGTGACGGAAAAGCAGGCCGTGCTCGCCGAGGTTCGGCGGGTCCTGGAACAAATTCGCGATCCCGAAAGCGGCGAGCAAGTCGTCACTGCCTTCTTCGATTCTTCGACTGAAGGGCTCCTTCAACCGGGTGGAACCAGCACTGGCGATCTGTTCCTGGACCTGGCTCGCGGTTACTACTTCTCCGATCGCACCGACACCGACGAGATGGTCTCCCTCACGACTCCCACGGGCAACCATATCTTCGTCCCTACCCGCAGGGAGATGCTCGCGATCTGTGCGGGGTGGGGACCGGAGGTGCCGCCCGGCACGAGGTGGTCTCGCGTTCGCGCGATCGACATCGCGCCCACACTGCTCGATGTCCTGGGCTTGCCGAAGCCGCCCGAGCTACCGGGAAGAAGCCTCATCCCGGAAGATACGATCGTCCATTGAGTGGACTCCCGAGCCTTTGATCCCGACCCCGGCCTGCCCCTAGAATCCGCGGGAAAGGGGGGACCATTCCCGTGGGCGAGCAACAAACCCAGCCCGACGCCACCGCCGAGGAGCTTCGGCTCTTCATGAAGCGGCTGCTGAACGACTTGCGGGCGCTCGAGACCATGCTCGAAGACGGGATGATCGAGTCGGGCGTGCGGCGGATCGGTGCCGAGCAGGAGCTCTTCTTGGTGGACGAGAGCTGGCGACCGGCGCCGCTGGCCCTTCGAGTTCTCGATACGCTCGACGATCCTCACTTCACGACCGAGCTCGGGAAGTTCAATCTCGAGGCCAACCTGGATCCCTTGCTATTCGGCGGGGATTGTCTGTCACGCCTCGAAACCGAGCTCGACGGGCTGCTTTCGAAGGCGCGCGCCGCTGCCGAGTCCTGCGGCGCGAACATCGTGCTCACCGGAATACTCCCGACGTTGCGGAAATCCGATCTCGGTCTCGAGAACATGACTCCGAACCCACGCTACGCGGCGCTCAATCGCGCGCTGACCCGGCTGCGCGGGGGAGCTTCCTATGAGTTCCGAATCAAGGGTGTCGATGAGGTGGTGGTCAAGCATGACTCGGTCATGCTGGAAGCTTGTAACACGAGTTTCCAGGTTCACTTCCAGGTGGCGGCCGACGAATTCGCTAGTCTGTACAACATCGCGCAAGCAGTCGCCGCGCCGGTTCTGGCGGTTGCGACCAACGCCCCGCTACTCTTTGGCCGCCGTCTGTGGAAGGAGACCAGGATCGCGCTCTTTCAGCAAGCCATCGACACGCGCCACGCAACGGACAGTCTGCGCGAGCGCAGCCCGCGTGTCAGCTTCGGTCGTGACTGGGTGAAGAGCTCTGTCACCGAGCTCTTCAAGGAGGACGTCGCGCGTTTCAAGGCGGTTCTGACGACCGAGGAGGACGAGGATCCATTCGCCAAGATCGCGGCTGGCGTGCCTCCGGAGCTGAAGGCGTTACGACTCCACAATGGCACGGTCTACCGTTGGAACCGTCCCTGCTACGGAGTCATCGATGGGAAGGCACACCTGCGCATCGAGAATCGTCTTCTCCCTTCGGGCCCTACGGTCGTCGACGAAGTGGCCAACGCGGCCTTTTGGTTTGGATTGATCGCCGCTCTTTCGCACGAATACCTCGACATCACGCGGGTCATGGAGTTCGAGCACGCGGCGACCAATTTCATCGCCGCGAGTCGCTTGGGTCTCGGCGCCGAGCTCACTTGGTTGGAAGGCAGAACGCTGCTGGCTTCCGAGCTCATCATGGACGAGCTGCTCCCGTTGGCTCGAAAGGGCCTCGCGCGGCGGAGTATCGTTCGTGAGGACATCGATCGCTACCTCGATGTCATCGAGGACCGGGTCAAGTCGAAAATGACCGGAGCACACTGGATACTCGGCTCGCTCGCGGCGATGAAACAACGAGGGACGCAGACCGAGCGCCTTTCCGCCATCACCGCTGCCATGGTCGATCGGCAAAAGGAAGGGAAACCCGTCGCCCATTGGTCGCCCGCCCGGCTGGAGGAAGGAGGAGGTTGGAAGCTTCACTACCTCAAGGTGGAACAGTTCATGACCACGGATCTCTTTACCGTGCATCAGGACGACGCCATCGATCTCGCGGCGAGTCTGATGGATTGGGAGCGAATCCGGCACGTTCCGGTCGAAGACAACGAGAGCCGGTTGGTGGGGCTCATCTCGTACCGGTCCATCATCCGTCTGATGGCGCAGGGACGCCTCGAGGCAGACGTTCAACCCATTCCCGCCAGCGAGATCATGACGAGAGATCCGGTGACGGCCTCGCCCGAGACCTCGAGCCTGGAAGCCCTTCAGTTGATGCGCAGTAAAGGAGTCGGTTGCCTACCGGTCGTGAAGGATGGCCGTTTGGTGGGAATCATCACCGAGCGCGACTTCATGCACATCGCGGGAGAGCTCCTCGAACAGAAGCTCCGCGAGTAATCTATTGTTTCGTCGGTAGGTTGATCTTGAAGGTCGTGCCCTTCCCGAGCTCGCTCTGGACCTCGATGTCGCCTCCGTGGCGCTGAACGATGGCATAGCTATTGGCCAAGCTGACGCGCATGCGTACCTGGGGGCCTTTGTAGCTGAAGCCGATATCGAAGATCCGCTCCAGGGCATCGGGCGGTATCCCCTTGCCGGTATCGGAAGTCGTCACGGAAACGGTGCCGTTGTGTGCAGATGTGCTAATGGTAATGGTCCCCTTTCCCTCGATCGCTTCCGACGCGTTGAGAAGGAGGGTCATGAACACCTGGTTCAATTGATTGGGGTAGCATTCGATTTTCGGAAGTTGCCCGAAGTTCTTGACGATCTCGATTCGATCCTCCCACTGCGGGGTGATCAACCCGAGTGTGTTTTCCAGACCCTCGTGCAAGTCGGCGAGCTTGAACTCCGCTTCGTCGAGGCCCGCAAAATTCTTCAGCCGATTGACGAGTTCCGCGATTCTTTTCGCCGCCAGTTCCGAGGTATGGCTGTTCTCGCGCATGGTCTCCAAGGATCGTCGGACGTCACGATTGGCCCGTAGCTCCTCGAGGGAACCGCTCCGTTCGATGCTCCTCATGATCCTCTCGATGGCGCGTTGCATCACCTGGATGCCGCTCTTAATCGCGCCGACCGGCGTGTTCACTTCGTGGGCGACGCCGGCAACGAGATGGCCGAGAGCGGCCATCTTCTCGGACTGGATGAGCTGTGCCTGGGCCTCTTTCAGTTTCTGCAGCGCACCGGCGAGCTCGACGTTCCGCAGGCGGTGAATCTCGGCCTCTTTTTCGGCTTTTTCGACCCCGAAGCGGATCTGGAGATTTTTGAGACGAGTCGTGCTCTCGTCGCTGAAGAGCAAGTCCTTGATGCGGTGGGACAGCCGTTCGTGCTCGAGGGACTTCGCGTAGTCGCCGGCTAGCTCGTAGGAAGCCGAGAGTGCCTCATGGGTCTGGTAGATCTTGGGCTTGGCATTGAGTCTTTCGGCGAGGGGGAGAGCTTGGGTCAGAAACTCGAGCGCCTTCTGAGGCTCCTTCTTCTGGTTGTAGAGCCGGCCGAGGTTGATGAGGCTCGTGACCTCGGCCTGCTTCGTCCCCAGGGCGCGACGGATTTCGAGAGCGTTCGTGTGGTACTTCAGCGATTGGGCAAGCTTTCCCTGAGCCTGGTAGATGGCCCCGATGTCGTTGAAAGCTCGGGAGACGCTCATCTTATTATCCAACTTCTCGTAGAGCTTGAGGGCTTGCGAGTGGATGTCGAGCGCCTTGGCCAATGTTCCTTGGCGTTGGTACACGGTGCCGATACCGGTGAGGGCCCGGCCCACGCCGTTCTCGTCATCGAGCTCCGCGAAGAGCTTCAGGCTCCTTTTATGAAACTCGAGCGCCTTGTCTAGATCACCAAGGTTCTCGTAGACGCCACCGATCGAAGTAACGACCCAGGCCTCTCTTTGAGGTCTCTCGAGTCTCCGAAAGAGATCGAGCGCTTCATGCATTGATTGAAGCGCTTGCTCGTAGTCGCCCAACGACCAGCGAACCATGCCGATGCCAAAGAGCGCGTTGGCCTCTCCCTCTTTCTCCTCCAAGCTCCGGAATAGCTCGAGGGCCTTCGTTCCCTTGGCGAGGGCTTTCTCGTGATCGGCGTGGTAGTAATCTCCGAAGGCGTCGTTCAGAGTGCTGAAGGCGATGCCCTTCGGGTAGGAGAGCTCGAGGGAAAGAGACTTGGCCTCGGCGTTCAGTTGGGTGGCTCGGTCGATGTCGACGTAACCGATCTCCCAAACCAGCTGATTGAGTAGATCGATCCGTTCCCGAGACGACGCTTTGTCCTTGGGCAGGGAAGCGAGCTTTGTCTCCAGCTCTTTTACAAGGCTCATGGTTAGAACGTCCTGGACGCCGCCTCCCTGCAGGATGTTAGTCCGCGACGCCCGGCCCGGCAAGTCATGTTCCGTGCCGGGTTTCTGGGTTGGACCCGAGACCGCGCTCGGCTCGCGCGCACCCGGCGGCGTCGTCCATAACCATTGAAACTACTAGACTTAAATGGAGTGGTCCGTGCGGCACCCGTGTCGAAGCCTGACTAATCGTAAAAGGACCAAGGAAGGACTTGACAGATTGCCCGCTCTCCCCTATGATCCCTCTTACCCAACCTAGCTTTGTAAGCTTTGCTTCTTCCTGGATTTGTCTCGTGCCGTGTTGGGTTAATAAGACCGAGGGTCCACATGCGGCCCGTTTATTTATGATTATACGGTGCCATACCCATCCAATGATCGAAGCCGCTATATCTGTCCGCTATTTCATTTTCCACGTCTATAAAAACTCCACCTAGTCTCTCGGTTTCTCGGCATAGGTACGTGGGGCGCCTCGGCGCCCTATTTTTTTGTGCCGCGCCCCGTTGTTTTGTGTTAGTGAGGAAATCATGAAGCTGGACATCGTTGTGCTGCCCGGAGACGGGATAGGACCGGAAGTCATCGCCGAGGCCCTTCGTGTGCTCGAGGTCGTGGCGCGCCGGTTCGGTCATCAATTGCAGGCCAAGGAGTACGCCTTTGGGACCGGCGCAGCTGCGCGCTCGGGCCGCGCGTTTCCCGAAGAGACACGGAAGGCTTGCCTCGACACCCGAGCCGTCTTGCTGGGCGCGGTGGGGGACCCGAGCTTCGACAACCTTCCACCCAGCGAGCGCCCGGAGGCCGCGCTTCTCGAGCTGCGGCGGTTGCTGGGTAACTTCGCCAACCTTCGACCCATCGTCGCGCAGTTCAACCCTCCCCACTCCCCGTTCCGCGACGAAGCGCTCGCGGGCATCGATCTGCTGATCGTACGCGAGTTGACTGGCGGGATCTACTTTGGAGAGCCGCGGGGCAGGGAGGACAACGGAAAGGCCTCTCGGGCGTGGAACACGATGGTCTACACGTCGGAGGAGGTCGAGCGGATAGCCCGCGTCGCTTTCGAAGCGGCTCTGAAGCGACAGGCCCACGTCACCTCGGTCGACAAATCCAACGTGCTCGTGACCTCGAAGATGTGGCGCGAGGTTGTGGAGTCGGTGGGCAAGGAGTATCCGAAGGTGAAACTGGATCACATGTATGTCGATCGGGCGGCGATGGAGATCATTTCGAACCCTCGACAGTTCGACGTCATGGTGACCGGGAACTTATTCGGCGACATTCTGAGCGACGAGGCGTCGGTGCTGGCTGGGTCTTTGGGCTTGCTACCGTCGGCGAGCATCGGGGGCACCGTCGGCATCTACGAGCCGGTACACGGCTCCGCCCCCGACATCGCGGGCAAGGGCATCGCCAACCCCATCGGCGCGATCGCTTCGATGGCCATGATGTTGCGCTACTCTTTCGACCTTGAAGAAGAAGCGGCGGCCGTGGAGACGGCCATTGATGCGGCCATCAAGGAAGGCGTCTTGACCGCGGATCTGGTGGGCCGAGATAGGGCGCGTCCCACCAAAGAAGTGGGCGCCTTCATTTGCAAAGCACTGGCGCCGTCCGGGTCATTATAGTGTGTTAGTGCCGCGGGGCCCCACCCCCACGGCCTGCGCCTTCGTCGGCGCATTCGCGCCGGGCTCCCGCCTACGCCCTTCGGGCTTCCCGCCTACGCCGTGGCAAGTCTTGACCACCCACGGCTTCGGCGAGGCCGCGCCGAAGCACCGCGAAGGCGGGCGGCGGGTCCCGACGAAGCCTTGGCGAAGTCGGACGCTCCGCTCGCGCAGGCTGACTCGTCTTTGAGCAGCCTGCCAGCTCACTCCGAGGCTTCGCGACGTAGGTCTTCCTGAGCTCTCAGCTTGGCGTCGATGAAGTCTCGGTGCTCCACGTGAATCAACTTGGCGATCTTCCGAATGAGGTGCTCCTCGTGTTTTTCCAGCTCGGCATCGCTGAGCGCCACTCGCCACAGTAGCTCCACAATGTGCTTTTTCTGCTCCAGGGAAAAGCCTCGATCGATGAGATGCGTGAAGTCATAGATCGACACGGACTGCCGAGCCTCTTCGTCGGCTAGACGGACGAGCGCGTCGGTGTCGTCCGGCGTGAGATCGAAGGCCTTGCGGATCGCCTCGCCCACCATCCGCCGCTCACTCTCCTCGACCTTGAAGTCGGCGCGGGTCATTTCGATGAGGAGCGCGGCGGTGGCCAGTTGCAGGCCGCGTTGCGAAGAGCTCACCGCGGGCTCCCGACCGGCGGGTTGAATCTGGGCCTCGAAGAAGTCCTGGATCGCGCGTAGCACCATGGCCGTTCGGGCAAGGGTGGCTCATCCGGGCAAGCCAGTCAAGGCACGCATCACCGGCTCCTAGGCGGGCGCCATCTCGGAACGCGGCGATCCCAGCAGAGCCAGGATGAAGGCGCCGAACCCCCAGAGCGTGACCGCGAGGCTTACGATCCCACCCATGACGGGCACCAGGATGGCGACATGGAGGATCGCGAGTCCCATCGCAAGGCGACCGATGGCCTCGCCTTTTGTCTCAGACTTACCCAGCAGCGCCTGACCTATCCACGATCCGACGAACACTTGCGCTGAATAGATGGCCAGCACGTAACCCGCCAAGGCGACTAACCCCAGAGGAATGCCGACTAGGGTGAGGCAAACGATGACGATGGCGATGGGAATCGCTAACAAGGCGAGGGCCCCGAGGCCGATCGACACGCCATAGCGGGACAGGTTCTCCACCACGCGGGTCACCATGCGCGGCGCTAGAAAAAGCACCACCAGTCCATAGATGAATGCGGCGGACCAGGCGAGAAAACGCCACACG
>Ga0214472_10007669_pt1 | contig 11277 bp, 10 predicted proteins | sample RVTome_6_FD_207662 | JGI IMG/M metagenome (GOLD analysis project Ga0214472, IMG submission 207662) | Soil microbial communities from uranium-contaminated site in the Upper Colorado River Basin, Wyoming, United States - RVT140D175 | ecosystem: Environmental > Terrestrial > Soil > Contaminated >...
GATCGCCGTGCAAAGTGCCTGCCGCTCGGGGAGGTCCTCCGGGAACTGGCCCTCGCGTGGGGGAAGCCGTTCCCGCCCGCCTCACCGCTGGAGGTCTGGCCCGAGGTGGCCGCGGCGCTAGGAGGCGGCCTTCCGGAGGACCTGCCGGCCCTTCCCGAGGCGGGGGTGGCCCTGCCGGCGGATGCGCCATGACCGAGTTCCTGCTGGTCAGCCTGCTCAAGATCGTCGTGGTCTTCGGCCTCCTGCTCCTGACGGTGGCCTACCTGACCTGGGCGGAGCGGAAGATCATCGGGGATCTCCAGGTCCGCTGGGGCCCCTCCCGGGTCGGCCCCTTCGGCTTGCTCCAGCCCATCGCCGACGGCATCAAGCTCTTCTTCAAGGAAGACCTGGTCCCGGCCGGGGCCGACCGGGTCATCTTCCTCCTGGCGCCTGTCCTCAGCATGATCCCGGCCCTCATCAGCTTCGCTGTCATCCCCTTCGGCGACACCGTCCACCTCTTCGGCCGGACCATTGACCTGGTCATCACCGACATCAACATCGGGATCCTCTATATCTTCGCCGTCACCTCCATGGGGGTGTACGGGGTCGTGCTGGGGGGCTGGGCCTCCAACAGCAAGTACTCCCTGCTGGGAGGGTTGCGCTCCGCGGCCCAGATGGTCTCCTACGAGATGTCCCTGGGGCTCTCTGTGGTCGGGGTCCTGATGCTGAGCCAGTCCCTGAGCCTGGTGGACATCGTGAACGCGCAGGCCGGCACCTGGCTCGGGGTGATCCCCCGCTGGAACCTGTTCACGCAGCCGCTGGGCTTCGCCCTGTTCCTGGTGAGCGCCAACGCCGAACTGAACCGGGCCCCCTTTGACCTCCCGGAAGCCGAGACGGAACTGGTGGCGGGGTTCCACACCGAGTACTCCTCCATGAAGTTCGCCATGTTCTTCATGGCGGAGTACGCCAACATGATCACCGCCTCCGCCGTGGCCACGACCCTGTTCCTCGGGGGCTGGCGCGGGCCGCTCCTCCCCCCGGTGGTCTGGTTCCTCCTGAAGGTCTTCGCCTTTCTTTTCCTCTTCATCTGGCTCCGGGCGACGCTGCCCCGGTTCCGCTACGACCAGCTCATGGCCTTTGGGTGGAAGGTCCTCCTCCCCCTCGCCCTGGCGAACGTGGTGGTGACGGCGGCGGTCCTCCTGGGGAGGTAGCGGCGTGGAGTGGGGAATCTTCGTGGCGCTGACGGCGGTGGCGGTGGGGTCGGCCCTCACCGTCATCGTCCACCGGAACCCCATCTACAGCGCCATTGCGCTGGTCGTCACCTTCCTCTGCCTGGGGGGGTACTACATCCTGCTCCAGGCGCAACTGGTGGCCGCGGTGCACGTCATCGTCTACGCCGGGGCGATCATGGTCCTCTTCCTCTTCGTCATCATGCTCCTGGACGTCCGGCAGGAGGAGGGTTCCCGCCTCCGGGTAGGGGGGGTGCAGCTTACCCTGGGGACGGCGGCGGGGACCGCGCTCTTGCTCCTGCTGTGGGCCACGATGGCGGCGGCGCCCGGGGGCGGCCCGCCCCCGCCCCTGCCGAAGGGGAACACCCAGGCGGTGGGGTATCTCCTTTTCACCCGCTACCTGCTCCCCTTCGAGCTGACGTCCCTCATCCTGCTGGTGGCCATGGTGGGGGCCCTGATCCTGGCCAAGCGAAAGGTGGAGTAGTGCCGGGCCTCGTGATGCTCGTCATGTGGCCCGACACCAGAGTTATCGCGTGAGCGTCGGGTACAACGCAATGGGGTTCGACTAGTGCCGCTCCAGGTCCTCCGGCCCAACCCGGACAGGTCGCTCTGCCGCGGGTCCTGTCGCCGGCGGGCCCCCTGCGCGCCCGGACGTCGTCACCCGCTCCACCCCTTCCGCAATGCGTCGCCTTGCGCAAGGAGGCGGAGGGGGTCCCACTCGGCCCGGCCGCTCGGGGGCCGCGCCCGGCGCCACCCGCGGCTTGGCGGCGATCCCAGGGGCAATTCGTTGGCCCGGCACTCTAGTCGTCGCGTGAGCATAAGGGACAATTCGCAGGAGTCACGCTAGGGGTACAGCCCCCGGAGGCGCTTCGCCTCGGCGACGCGCTTCACCGCCAGCATGTAGGCGGCGCGGCGCAGGTCCACGCCGCGGGCCTCCGCGACCGCCCGGACGGCCGCGAAGGCCCCCGTCATGAGGGCGCGGAGCCGCTGGTTGATCTGCTCCTCGGACCAGAAGTACAACTGCAGGTCCTGGACCCACTCGAAGTAGGAGACGGTGACCCCGCCGGCGTTGGCCAGGATGTCCGGGACCACGAAAATCCCCCGCCGCGCGAGGATGGCGTCCGCCTCCGGCAGGGTGGGGCCATTTGCCCCCTCCACGAGGATAGTGGCCCGGATCTCCTCCGCGTTGGCCGGTGTGATCTGCCCCTGGAGGGCGGCGGGGATCAGAATGTCGCAGTCGCAGACGAGGAGCTCGGCGTTCGTGATCCGGTCGGCCCCCGGGAACCCCTCCACGTACTTGTTCTCCCGCACGTGCTGAAGGAGGCGCGGCACATCCAGCCCGGCTTTGTTGTAGATGCCGCCTCGGACGTCGCTCGCCGCGACCACCCGGCAGCCGGCCTCGTGCAGGAGACGGGCGGCCACCCCCCCCACGTTCCCGAACCCCTGCACCGCCACGGCCGCTCCGGCGAAGGGGCGGCCGGTGGCCCGGCACGCCTCCTCCACCATGATCGCCACCCCCCGCCCCGTCGCCTCCAGCCTCCCCAGCGTCCCCCCCAGCAGGACCGGCTTCCCCGTCACCACCCCCGGGACCGTCACCCCCTTCTGCATGCTGTAGGTGTCCATGATCCAGGCCATGGTCTGATCGTTGGTGTACAGGTCGGGAGCCGGGATATCCCGGTCGGGGCCGATCGCCAGGACAATCTCGGAGGTATAGCGCCGGGTCATCCGTTCCAGCTCGCCGACGGACATTGTCTCGGGGTCGCACCGCACCCCGCCCTTGGCCCCGCCGTAGGGCAGGCCCATCAGGGCGCACTTCCAGGTCATAAGCATCGCGAGGGCGGTGACCTCCTCCAGCGTGGTGTGGGGGTGGTAGCGGACGCCCCCCTTGGAGGGCCCGAGGGTGATGTTGTGCTGGACCCGGTAGCCGAGGAAGACCCGGGTCCGGCCATCGTCCATTCGGGTGGGGATGGAGACCACCAGCGCCCGCTTGGGGGAGCGGAGCCGCTGGTGGATGCCGGGGTCCAGCCGCAGCGCGGCGGCGGTCTCGTCCAGGAGCGCGAGCGCGCTCCGGTAGAGGGAGTTCGGGCCGCCCGTGAGGGATTCCACGCGCTCCTCGCACGCTTGACCGGTCCCGGCCGCCGTGGTAGAGAAGGGCCTTCGCGCGATTCCCCCGACCTCAGACGCGAGGAGGTGCCATGGCGACCCGGAAGAAGCGCGCGGCGCGGCAGCGGCCCGGCCGGGCGGAGGCGCTGGCGGCCCGGATCCGGCGTGACCGGGGCTACACGTACCCGGAGTGGGAGATGGCCAGCCGACTGGACCCCGCGTTCATGGAGGCCTTCAACGGGCTCTACCGGCGCTCCCTGGGGGTGAGCCACGCGCTCCCCCTCAAGTACCGGGAGCTGGTGGCGAGCGCCCTCATCGCCTACCGGGGCGAGGAGCCCTCCCTCGTCCATCACCTGCGCCGCGCCAAGGCGCTGGGCGCGACGGAGGCAGAGATCCTGGACGCCTTCGAGGCCACGGTCCTGCCAGGAGGCGCGCTCACGCTGCTGCGGGGGCTCAAGGCCCTCTCGCGCCTTCAGGCCGAGGAGCAGGGGAGGCGCTAGCGCCGGGCCAACTCACTTCGCCTCACGTCGTTCTCGGTCGTCGGCGGTCCTCAACGTACCAGGGCGTACGCCTCCGGCCGCCTCCTCCCTCGGGCCTCGTGATGCTCGTCATTTGGCCCGGCACCCCAGTCGTCGTGTGAGCATGAGGGACAATTCGTTGGACGCACGCTAGCCCGGGCCGCCGCTAGAGGCGGGTCCAGGCGTCCAGCAGCGCCCGCTTGCTCCCGGCGATGACCGCCTCCGAGGACTCACCCGGCTGGGGCTTGACCTCGAAGGCCACGAGGGGCCGCTTTCCCTTCCCCAGGTAGCCGATGGCAAACAGTTCCTTCAGGAAGGCGACGAGCTGGGGAACATCGTTTTCCCCACCCGGCAGCCCGAAGCGGGGGTGCTGGTCCCCGTAGGCCGGGTGGCCGGCCTGCAGGACGCAGTTGCCGATGTGAATGTGGGCGATCTGGCCCTTCGCGGCGGCGAAGGCCTGCTTCGGGGTCTCGTGCTGAAGCGGCAGGTGGCTCAGGTCCAAGAGGAGGCCGAAGTCCTTGTGCCGCTTCCGGACCGCCCGGGAGACCTTGGCCCCATCCCGGCTCGGGCCGATGAGGCACTTCTTGTCAATGTCGAAGTCAAAGGTCTCCAGCAGGAGCTGGAGCCCCTTGGCGGCGCACGCATCCCCGATCTCCAGGAGGGAGTCCGTGAGGCGCTGCATCGCCTCCTCGCGTCGGTCCCGCACGTTCGGGCCCGAGAGCACCGCAAACGCGGTCGCCCCTAACGTCGCCGCCTCGTCCACGCAGGCCTTCATCCGCTCCACCGCCCGCTTCCGCTCGGCGGCATCGAGGCTGTTCAGGTTTAGTTTCTCTGTCAGGAGGACCGGCTGCGCCCCATAGCCGACCTGGACATGGCTCTGGGCGCACAGCCTGGCGACCGCCTCCCGGGCCGCGGGGTCCTTCACCTGGGTGACCTCGATCGCGCCGAAGAAGTCGTCCTCCAGGATCCGGCGGATGGTCTCCACCACCGGGCCTTCCCCCCGCAGGCACTCGGGGTAGGCCATGAAATGCACGATGCCGATCTTCATCGCGGCGTGCAGCGCGTCCCGCATGGCCCCCTCCATTCTCCGCCGACCGCGACCGTCCGCCCGGTCCTAGCGGCGGGCGGCGGCCGGGACGGCCGGCGCCGCCCCCTGGTAGCCCAGTTCCTGCGAAAGGCTGCGTCCCTCCTCCAGGAGGAGGAGCGTGAGCTCCTCCCGCTTCGCCTCCGTCAAGCGCACCGTCGGCGCGGAGATCCCCAGCGCCGCCACCACCAGGCCCGAGTGGTCCCGGAGGGGGACCGCCAGGCAGGAGGCCCCCTCCTCGCACTCCTCCTGGTCCACCCCGGAGCCCTGGGCCGCCACCCGCTGCAGCTCCCGGCGCAAGCCGTCCATCTCTGTGATGGTGTTGCGGGTGAGGGGCGTGAGGGTGAGGCCACCCAGCACTCCCTCCCGGTCCTCGGGCGGCAACCAGGCCAGGAGAACTTTCCCCACGGCGGTGCAGTGGAGCGGCGCCCGGTGCCCGATGCGCGAGAAGAACCGGAGACTCTGGGCGCTCTCGGCCTTGTCCAGGTACACCGCTTCCCCCTGGTCCATGATCACCAGATTCGCCGTCTCCCCCGTCGTCTGGACCAGGCGCTGCAGGGCGGGGCGGACCACCCGCCGCAGGTCCATCTGCTCCAGGTACGCTTGCCCCAAGACGAAGGACCGGACGCCGAGGGCGTACTTGCCGGTCTCCGGATTCTGCCTCACGTACCCCCGGCTGATGAGGGTCGCCAGCAGGCGGTGGACCGTGCTCACGTGCAGGCGGACCCGCTTGCTGAGGTCCGCGATGCCGATCTCCCGGCCCCCCGCCGCCATGGTGTCCAGGAGGGTCAGGGCGCGGATGACCGAGTGGACCACGTTGGTGCTGCCGCTCCGCCGTCGCCGCACCGTCAGCTCCCGCCTCCCTCAGTCGAGGAACGCCGCCAGGAAGAGGTCCAGGAGGGGAAAGAGGTCCCCAGGAGTGTTACCCGCACCTGCCGGCTACCCGGAGCCGCCACGGCGCCCACCCAGCGCGGGGCGACCGCCGCCTGGCCGATGAACACCTCGCGCCGGCGCAGGAGCCTCCTGGGCGAGGGGGGCGAACCCGGATGCCGAGTGGAAGTCCGGGTAGCCGATCACGCACGAAATTTCGGGGTGCAAAAAGAGATTTCATGGTAGCGAGTCGGGGCAAGTCCTGTCAAAGCAATTTCTTCCCAACCCTGGACGGCCGCGAGTGCGACGAGGGATGCGGGCGCTTCAAGGCTCGCGACACGGCACGGGATAGAAATGCCTTGACAACCTTCCCCCTTCCCCTGAGAATCCGCTCGCACCTCCTGCGAGCCTTTCCTTGCACATTCCATGCGGCTTAGACGGGACGGGATCACCCCCTTGTATCCAGAGGCTCGGGGGCTCCCCGAATGGTCCCCGCATGCTCCCCCGCGAAGGGGTCACCAATTTCCCCAGGGAGCGTTGCACGTGCCTGACCTCTCGGTGGGTCGGCCGGCGCCATGGGGGGCCGTACGGGCATTCACAGCCGGTCGGATGAGGCCGCAAGTGCCCGCGTAGGAGGATGGCCGTCCGGAGGGTGCAGGCCGGAGAAGGAGGTGTACGGACCGGGGAAGTGGAGAGGCGTGTCCACGCAGAAGGAGGGCCAAGGATGAAGAAGCCAGATGGCGAGGAGATGCGGATGCTGAAGAAGACCGTAGGCCGCCGGACCTTCCTGAAGATGACCGGAGTCGCCGCGGGTGCCGTGGCCGCCGGCGGGCTGGCGGGGATCCTGGAGGCCCAGCGGGCACCCGCCTATGCCCAGGCCCGGAAGCTCCATATCCTCCGGTGGACGGATTTCATCCCCGAGGCCGACGCCGAACTGAAGCGTCAGGCGCCGCTGGCCAGCAAGGCCCTCGGCGCGGAGGTCACCATCGAGTTCATCAACGTGAACGACCTCCAGGCCCGGACCACGAGCGCCATCGAGTCCAAGTTCGGCGCGGACATCATCCAGTTGCTGTGGAACTGGCCGCACCTGTACGCCAGCGCACTGGTGGATGTCTCCGACGTGGCCGAGCCGATCGGCAAGGCGCAGGGGGGCTACTACGACGTCTTCAACGCCACCTCGAAGGTCGGAGGCAAGTGGCTGGCCGTCCCGCACGGGGTCATCGGCAACACCGTAGCCTACCGGCGGTCCTGGCACGCCGAGATCGGGGTCACGGAGTTCCCGAAGACGTGGGATGCGTGGCGCGAAGTCGGAAAGAAACTGAAGGCGAAGGGCCGGCCCATCGGCCAGGCGCTCGGGCACAGTTTCGGCGACCCTCCGACGTTCTGCTATCCGCTGCTCTGGTCCTTCGGCGGCGCCGAGACCGACCCCAGCGGCAAGAAGGTCATCATCAACTCCAAGGGGACGATCGAGTCCCTCAAGTTCTTCCAGGCCTTCTGGAAGGACGCCTGCGATGAGGGGGGGCTGGCCTGGGACGACACCAACAACAACCGGGCCTTCCACGCCGGCGAGATCAGCGCCACTCTCAATGGGGCCTCGATCTACATCGTGGCGAAGCGGCAGCAGGACAAGATCAAGGACGAGAAGGGCCAGCCCCTCTACCTCGACATCGAGCACGGGGCGCCGCTGCCCGGGGGGCCGGCCGGCCGGTTCGCGCTCTACGTCCCGTTCCAGCACGGCGTGATGAACTACGGGAAGAACCAGACGCTGGCCAAAGAATTCCTCAAGTGGCTCCACCAGAAGGAGAACTACGAGAAGTGGTTCGAAGCAGAGGGGGCCTACAGCGTCGGCTCAACGAAGATGTGGGAAGAGCACCCGATGTGGTCCAAGGTGGACAAGCCGCTGCGGGTCTACCAGGCGGCCGCCCGCCAGGCCCGGATGTACGGCCACGCGGGGCCGGCCACGGCCAACGCCACCCAGGTGTACACGAAGTACATCATCGTGGACATGTACGCGAAGGCCGCCCAGGGCCAGAAGCCCGAGGACGTGGCGAAGTGGGTCGAGGGTGAGTTGAAGAAGATCTACGGGTAAGCGCTCGGAACGGGCCGCGCGGTCGGACCTCCGGCCGCGCGGCCTCCCCTCCCTGTTTCTAGGTGGAGGGGAGTGAACCCGGGAGAAGGCCAGGGGCAGAGGTCGAGGATCCTGCCCGGCGGGAGGGCGGAGGCGCCCGTGCGGGAAGACATTGCTGCCCGCCCCCATGCCGTCGGGACAGGTGTGCTCCGCCGCCTCCTGGAGAACGAGCAGGTCCTGGCGGGCCTCCTCCTCTCCCCCACCATCGTGATCCTCACGCTGTTCATTGCCTATCCCTTTGCGAAGGGGATCTGGCTCTCCGTGTCCAGCGCCACGGTGGGGAACCCCGGGGTCTTCGTCGGCACCAAGAACTTCGTGAAGACCTGGGACGACTCGATCTTCCAGAAGGCCGCCCAGAACACCGTCGTCTACACAGCAGTCGCAACGGTCTTCAAGCTCGGCCTCGGCATGATCCTCGCGCTTCTCCTCAACCAGCACTTCCGCGGGAAACGGCTGGTCCGCGCCTCCATCCTGCTCCCCTTCATCATCCCGACCGTTCTCTCCACCTTCGCCTGGAAGTGGATGTTCGACCCGACCTTCAGCGTGATCAACTGGACCCTGTATTATTTCGGCATCATCACCCAGCGCATCCCTTGGCTCAGTGACTCCAACCTCGCCCTCGGCTCCGTCATCATTGTGAACGTATGGCGCGGCATGCCGTTCTTCGCCATCACCCTGCTGGCCGGCCTCCAGACCGTCAACCCGGAACTCCATGAGGCGGCGTCCATGGACGGGGCCAACGGCTGGCAGCGCTTCTGGCGCATCACCTGGCCGCTCCTCCTGCCGGTGACGATGGTGGTGGTGCTCTTCTCGGTGATCCAGACCTTCGCAGACTTCCAGCTCGTCTATGTCCTGACGGGCGGCGGGCCGGCGAACTCGACCCACCTCTTCGCCACCTACGCCTATCAGATCGGGGTGGCGGCCGGCCTCCTGGGCGAGGGGGCCGCCATCTCGCTTGCCATGTTCCCCATCCTGTTCGTGATCGTAATTCTCCAGTTGTGGTACATCCGCCGGGTGGAGGGGGCCTGAGGATGGCCATGATCCGGGGACCCCGGTGGAAGCGGTGGGCCTACTTCTACATTCCGCTCTGGCTCTACATCATCGGCCTCCTCTTCCCGTTCTACTGGATGCTCGTGACCTCGTTCCGCCCGGATAACGAACTCTACCGCTCCTGGCGGGCGGCGACCAACACCCCCCTCTGGACCCTCAACCCCACCCTGGAACACATCACCTACCTGTTCACGAATACGACATTCGCCATCTGGCTCTACAACACCATGTTCATCGCGCTGATCTCCACGATTATCTCCCTCTTCTGTGGTCTTTTGGCCGGGTACGCCCTGGCGCGGCTGAAGTTCCCGATGGCGGGGGGCCTGGGGGCCTCGATCTTCGTCACCTACCTCGTTCCCCCCACCCTGCTCTTCATTCCCCTGGCGGATGTGATCCGGAACTTCCGCCTCCAAGATAGTCCCTGGGCGCTCATCCTCACCTACCCCACGTTCCTGATTCCCTTCTGCACCTGGCTCCTGATGGGCTACTTCAAGACCATCCCGAGGGAACTCGAGGATTGCGCCCGGATTGACGGGGCCACCCGGCTCCAGGCTATGATCCGGATCATCTTTCCCATCGCCATCCCGGGGATCCTCTCCGCCGGGATCTTCGCCTTCACCCTCTCCTGGAACGAGTTCATCTACGCCCTGGTCTTCCTCTCCTCTCCCCAGCAGAAGACCGTGCCGGTGGGCGTGGTCAGCGAACTCATCCGGGGCGACGTCTACTTCTGGGGCCCCCTCATGGCCGGCGCCCTCCTCGGCTCGGTGCCGGTCGCCCTCATCTACTCCTTCTTCGTCGAGCACTACGTCACCGGCCTCACCGGCGCCGTGAAGGGCTAGGGCGATCCGCGCCGGTCCCCGCCTGGAATTCCTCTTCTGGAGCCCCTCTCCGGGGCTCAGGGATCCGGCCCCGCCGGCGGCCGGCTGCCGTCCGCTCTCGGGCCCGGCCCGGCGAACTGCGAAAAGCAATTGGGGCCCTGTCCAAAAGGACCGGCACTAGGTAGACTCTTCCCTCCTGTGCGATCCGCCGCCCACTGAGCAAACAGGCCTTTCGAATCCGGCGGATCGGCTACCCCCGTGCGGCGCATTCCTTTCACGCGCGCGAATGGCACTGACGTTGCTGTCCCCTGCGGGGACGGCGTTTCAGCTCCAGGAGCGGATAGGGCGAGCCTCGGGACGCTGCGCGGGGAATTCAGGGGGAGGAGGCGCCATGATTCGCAGGGTTGGAATTGACGCGGCGCTCGCGGCCATCGCCTTGATGTTGGGAGCATGCAGCTACACATACTCCATAAACCCTCTGTCTGCCCCCGGCGACTCCGAGGCTGACGTCCGTCTCGAGGGCATCTGGCAGGGAGAGTGCCCTGCGGGAGATTGTGTCGCCTACACGCATGTCGTCCTGCTCGACAATGGCCTCATGGACGTGCAATTCGTCGGCTACCGATACAAGGTAATCCTAGATTCGTCCCCATTCAGGTGGGGCCGCTATCAGGTGTTCCGCACCGAGATTGATGGCGCGCAGTACCTGAATGTCATGCCTGTCGCCGGGAAAACTGACATAGAACGGGAGGGACCGCTCTACTTTATCTTCAAATACGACATCTCCCAGGATGGGGTGTGGACGATCTGGCTGCCCTCGGGAGAGGCTCTGCGTACTCTGCACCGTGACATTGAGGAAGGCAAGCTGGCCGGCATGAAGCGAGATGGTGACTTCATCGTCACGGACGATGCCGCAAATCTCCGCGAGTACATTCGCTGGGAGGAGGACCCCTTTACCGAGCGCTTCGTGACCCTGCGGAAGATCCTCCCCAAGGTCCCCGGGCGGTAGGTGGGCCGCCGCACGAGAATGAACCCCCGGGACTGAGCCAGCGGCCTGCCTCGTAAGCAGTGCGGCCTGGCGGCCCAGGTCCCCGCCAGGCCCTTCCCCCGAATCCCGCCACCGATCGGCTCCTTGCCCGGTGCATCCGCGCATGCTAGCCTCCCGCAGCGGCAGGTTCGACCCCTGCCTGGGAGTCGGGGCTCGCAGACCTTCGGCCGAGACCGGGTGTTCTGTGCACGCGTGCGCGTCGCCGTTCTACAGCGTGACCCTTCCGGCGCGGCATCCGTTCCCGATGGCCAAGTACCGGCTGGTGCGGGAGCGGCTCCTGTGTGAGGGAACCCTCTCGCCGCGGTGTCTCATCCAGCCGGCACGGGCGCCCGTTGACCTGCTCGGCCTCGTCCACAGCCAGGACTACCTGAACCGGTTGCTCAGCGGCCAGCTCACACGACAGGAGGAGGTCCGGACGGGGTTCCCCTGGTCCCCCGCAATCGTGGCCCGCGC
>Ga0214472_10007670_pt1 | contig 11277 bp, 6 predicted proteins | sample RVTome_6_FD_207662 | JGI IMG/M metagenome (GOLD analysis project Ga0214472, IMG submission 207662) | Soil microbial communities from uranium-contaminated site in the Upper Colorado River Basin, Wyoming, United States - RVT140D175 | ecosystem: Environmental > Terrestrial > Soil > Contaminated >...
CGGTTCGGATTGGCGAGTGAGAACGCCCGGTGGCCGGTCAACTCGTGCACTCGCTCTAGGGTGTCGGGAAGCGCCGAGGTCGCCTGCAGCGCGAACCACTTGTCCAGTACCAGGTGGTTCTCGTGATGGCGCCGGTGGAAGTCCTCCAGCGCCGCCGCCCGCGCTTCGCCGGCGACATCGTTCAGCAAGGCCAGGGCCGCGATGCTGTCGGTCATGTTATCGGCGCGCTGGTATTGTCTCAGCGGCAGCTCCGCCATCTCGACCTCGGCCAGCGTCGCCAGGTAGCTGAGCGCCCGGTTCCTGAGCGCCCGCCGCCCGGCCGAGGCCGCATCCGGGCCGTAGGGAGCATTGCTTTGCTGGCCGTGGTAGGTGGCCATCAGCTGGTCCTTCAGACGCTCGGCGATCGCCCGGCGCAGGCCCTGCCGGGTCTGGTGGATCGCATCGACATCGATGACTGCCATTTGCTCGGCGAGGTAGTCCTCGCTCGGCAGGCCCAGAATTTCGGCCCGCAGGGCCGCGTCCAGGGCTTGGTCGCGCAGGCAGCGGCCGAGCGCCGCAATAAAACGCTGGGCGGCCGGTGGTGACGCGCCCTCCTTCAAGGCGCTCGCCCCCTCGAGCAGCAAGCGGGTGGCGAACTGCTGTGCCGCTTCAAAGCGATTGAAGTGGTCGGGATCGTGCGCCATCAGCAGCGCGCGGTCGGTCTCGTCCAAGTCGTGCTGCAGCTTGACCGGCGCGGTGAAGCCGCGGTTCAGCGACAGCACCGGCGGTGCCTCGATGCCGTGGAAGCGGAACCGCTGTGTCGCCTCTCTCAGCTCCAGCACTCGGCTCGTAGATGCATCTCCCTGCTCGCCCTCCAGGCGCAGCGGCAGGGCGCGGCCGTCGCGCGCCAACAGGCCGAGTTCAAACGGCAGGTGCAGCGGCAGCTTCTCCGCCTGACCCGGCGTCGGCGGCGTTTCCTGCCTGAACTCAAGCTCGAGTTCCGCGGCTTCGGCGTCGTGCCGCGCCGTTACCGTGAGCGTCGGCGTGCCGGCCTGCGCGTACCAGAGCCCGAACTGTCGCAAATCGGCGCCGGCGGCTTCAGCCATGGCGGCGAGGAAATCGTCGCAGGTCGCCGCCTGCCCGTCGTGGCGTTCAAAATAGAGCCGCATGCCGGCGCGGAAGTCGTCCTCGCCCAACAGCCGGTGCAGCATGCGGATCAGTTCCGCGCCCTTGTCGTAGACGGTGGCGGTGTAGAAATTATTGATCTCGATGTACGAGGACGGCCGCACCGGATGCGCCAGCGGCCCGGCATCCTCGGGGAACTGCCGCGCACGCAGGGTGCGCACGTCCTGGATCCGCTCGACCGCCGCCGAGCGCATGTCGGCCGAGAACTGCTGGTCGCGGAAGACCGTCAGGCCCTCCTTCAGGCTGAGCTGGAACCAGTCGCGGCAGGTGACGCGATTGCCGGTCCAGTTGTGGAAGTACTCGTGCGCGACCACGCTCTCGATAAAGGCATAGTCCTGATCGGTCGCGGTCTCGGGCTCGGCCAGGATGCACTTGGCGTTGAAGATGTTGAGGCTTTTGTTTTCCATCGCCCCCATGTTGAAGTCGCTGACGGCGACGATGTTGAACAGGTCCAGATCATACTCCAGCCCGTAACGCTCTTCGTCCCAACGCATCGCCCGCTTCAGCGCCTCCATGGCATAGCCGGCGCGTCCCTGCTGGCCGTGCTCGACATAGATGCGAAGCGCGACCTCGCGGCCCGAGGCGGTGGTGAAATGGTCTTCGATCCGCGCCAGATCGCCGGCGACCAGGGCGAACAGGTACGAGGGCTTGGGGAAGGGGTCGTGCCAGCTGGCGCTGTGGCGCCCGCCCGCCAGCCGCTCGCACGCCACCGGGTTGCCGTTGCACAGCAGGACAGGGAAGCGCGCGGCGTCGGCCCGCATGGTGACATGGTAGACCGCCATCACATCCGGCCGATCGGGAAAGAAGGTGATACGGCGGAACCCCTCGGCCTCGCACTGGGTGCAGAAGACGCCGTTGGAAAGATAAAGTCCCTCGAGCTTGCTGTTGGCGGCGGCATCGATCCGGGTCTCGATCTCGACGGTCACCTGATCCGCAAGGCCGGGCAGCACGAGAGCCGTTTCGTCGAGATGGTACTCATCCGCTTCAAGCGCGCGGCCGTCGACGCGCAGGCTCAGCAGTTCGATCTCCTCGCCGTCAAGATTTAAGGCGGCGTCGGCCGCAACACCTGCCGGGTTTCGCCGACAGGCCAACTGCGCCCGCACCCGCGTCGCCGATTCATCGAGATCGACATCGAGCGCGATCTCGTCGACCAGCCAGTCAGGCGGGCGATAGTCGGCGAGGCGGGTCGGCGTGGGTTTGGCGTCGGTCATGGATTGGCTTTCATGGCTGGTCCGGCGGCGCGGCCCGCCGGGCCCGCCTTTCCACGGCAGGGGTGTGCCGTTAGGATGCCGCGCGGCGCCGCCAGGAACACCGCAGCTTTGAATTTACACCATCGGGGAACGTCCGCCCATGCCCGGCCAACCCAAGGTTCTCGCCTTCTCGGGCTCGACCCGGCGGGCCTCTTACAACAGAAGGCTGATCGAGATCGGCGCCGCGGGCGCCCGCGAAGCGGGGGCGGTCGTCACCTTGCTCGACCTCGCCAACTATCCGATGCCGCTCTACCAGGGCGATCTCGAGGCCGAGCAGGGGCTGCCGGAGAATGCCCTGCGGTTGCGCCAGATCTTCGCCGCCCACGACGCGCTGCTGATCTCGGCGCCGGAGTACAACAGCTCGGTCGCGCCGCTGCTGAAGAACACCATCGACTGGGTTTCGCGACCGACCGCGAGCGAGCCGTCCCTGAAGTATATCCAGGGCAAGATCGCAGGCCTCTTGTCCGCCTCGCCAGGCCGCTTGGGCGGGCTGCGCGGCTTGACGCATCTCCGGCAGATCCTGGGCAACATCGAGGTCATGGTAATTCCGCAGCAGCTGGCGGTCGGCGGCGCGGCCGACGCGTTTGACCAGCAGGGCCAACTGAAGGACGAGCAGTTGCAGGCCGCCGCCCGCGACGTTGGCCGACGGCTGGCCGAGGTGTCGGCGCGCCTGATCGGTTAGGCCGCCGCTAGTCGCGCCGGCCGCCAGACGCGGTGCGCGAGCGGCCGATCTCGGCCATGACGCCGCCACGGATCAGCAGGTCCGAGACGTCGAGCTGGCGCCGCGCCGCAGCCCGCTTGTTCGCGAACGGCGCGCAATCGAGCCGCGCGCCACTTTGCGCATCGAAGCACGAGGAGCGTTCGATGGGACCCGGCCGGTTGATGAAATAGACCTCGCCATCGGTAAAGCTGCCGTCGCGAAAGACCACGAGGCGGGGGCCCTCGGCGAGCAGATTTCGGCCGAGCATCGCGTCCCTGCTTGGCACAATGCCAAGCAAGCCTAACAAGGTGGGCGCGATATCGAGATGGCCACCATAGGTTTCGCGAATGCGAGGCGCCGCGCCGCCCGGCAGGCGGACGATGAGAGGCACGCGCCGGCGGATCCGCCAGTGCTGGAATTGGCTGTCCGACGGCAGTTGCAAAAGCCGCGTCATCTGCGCGCGCTCGTCGCCCAGATAGGCCTTGTGATCGCCATAGATGGCGATGATCGAAGTCTCGAGCAGCCCTTCGCCGCGGAGCCGATCAAGAAAAGCGCCAAAGGCGGCGTCCGCATAGTGTACCGCATGCAGGTAATTGCCGACGACGCTGCCCTCGAGCGCGCCGAGCTTCATGACGCGGTAGGTCTTGGGGACGTCGTAGGGGTGATGTGTGGAGGATGTCGCCAGATAGGCGTAGAAGGGCCGAGGGGCGCTGGCGATGCGGTCGGCCATTTGCTGCAAAAAGTCATAGTCGTTCATCCAGCCGTAGATGCGCTCGCCGACGACGAAGTCGGGCTCGAAGTACGAGCGCTGAAATCCGTAGGCCGCGTGCACTTTGTCGAGATTGCCGAACCAGTTGATGTGCGGCACTGCCGAGAAGGTGGCGTAACCCTGTTCGGAGAGGATCCGCGGCAAGCCGTAGTAGTCGTCGAACGTGAAGGACTTGACGACGCTGCGGAACGGCAGGGGGTACAGCGACTGCATGGTGACGAATTCGCTGTCGGTCGAGTTGCCGAGCCAGGCCTGATCATGAAAGTTGACGAAATGCAGGCTTTCCTTTGCGAACTCGTTGATCCGTGGCGTGATCTCCTGGCCGTCGACCTCAGCGCCGATCGGGAAAGCCATCAGGCTCTCCAGGGTCAGCATGATCAGATTGGCGCCCTTGGCATGGCCGAACAGAGCGCCGCCGCCTGTGGCTTCGCCGTGCGAAGACTGGAGATATTCCCGAAGCTCGCGTTGTTCCGTTTCGTCGACTTCGATGAAGTCGTTCCGGTCCAGGGTCGCGTCCATCAGGTGATAAGGTAAAACGCCCATGGTGGCGCCGAGCTCGACAAGCCGTTGCGGCTTATCGAGGACATTGCCCCGCCAAGCCTCCTCCAGCGCCGGCCGGACGGCGAGGAGGCTGATCAGAGCGACTGCCGGCAAAGCCGCGCCGCGTTTCGCTAAGGACAATGCCGGAATGTCGCGGCAAGCTTTGAGGTAGAACGGCGTAGCCAGAATCAGGATCACTGAGTCAATGAAGAACCCGAGATAGATTGGCCGGAACAGCTCCTCGATGCTGGTTCTGATTATCAGCAGCTCGGCCAAGCTGACTTCGAACTTGACCGAGGGAAGGGCATTGAAGTGGGTGGCGTAAAGCGCGTCGGCGAAGAACACGGCATTTAGCGCCAGAGAGAACACGGCGAGCAGCAGGTAACGGGTGCGCCGCGGCAGCGGCAAGGTGGCGCCGACGCAGAGCAGCAAGATGGCGAAACTGAAACCAAGACCGGTGAAATTCAGGCCGGCGGCAATGTCGGCATCGCCGACCCAGTCCCAGCTGCGCCGAATGAAACCGCTGATCTGCTCACTCTTGATCATCGCGAAGACGACGACCCAGATGACGGGCGCGAGCTCTACCAGCCAGGGGCCGAGCGCGACGAACCGCCCGCCTCGCGCCGCCGCGCCCGTTACTGGCTCTGGAATTGGAGGCGTCATGTCAGCAGCGGGCGCGAATCAACCATGATCCGCTATCTGAGCGCCGTTAGCTGGGGGCAGGGAGCGTGCAATTGCTCGTCAGTGAGATCCTGCGGTACTTCCGGGGTCAACCATGAAACAAAAAAACGACGATCTGGAAGCCTGCCAAGGTCCAGTCCGAACAATCCGTCTAGCACAACACGGTACAAATTTACAAGATTGAATGGCTTATCCGCGCTCGCGGCCAACAAACGTCGAACCTCCGGGTCGCTTGCATAAACAGCGAGATATGGGTGAAAGCGCTCATTAAAACATGTCCGTTCTGCGTCATTTTGATAATACATACTGCCGCCCCCGTGATCGCCGTGGATGACGACGACAAGCGGACCGCTCTCCTTCTCGATGACATCACGTACTCTTGCTGCCACTGCGCCGTTCACATACCGGAGCTTTTCAAGATAGCCGCGCTGGTATTCGAGCTGCAACGCTGGAAGACCTCGCGTGGCATCGTCGCCATCAACACCGTCCGCAAAGTTCGCCAACCACCGCCTGGTCAAATTTCCAACCCGGTCAATGACAAATGGCGGATGTGGCGCGAGAATGTGCTGAAATATGAAGAGCGGCCCGTCGGCTTCTCTAGGATGAACAAGCTCAAGCGCATTCTTGAGAAGCGCAATATGCGCCTTGGAGTAATGATCTTCTAAATCTGTTGGAAGCATAGAGGAAGCCAGATACTTAAGTGCTGTTCGACTAAGTAAAAACGTTTCGAAGTGGCTCAATCGAAATCGCGAGGAATGTGGAACAATCACAACATCACTTCTGTCATAACGGTACCCACTCAAACCGGTAGGCGTGAAGAGGAAACGGTAATCCATGTTTTGAAGAACTCGTCGGAGTGGTCCTCGAATGATTATATTGTTCATTGCCATTCGAAGCCGGTGGCTTTGCTCCAGGTTCAATGGTGGTTCATTCGCATCCAGGTATGCCCCCGAAAACACTGACGCCAGAGCGTGTGTGGTCTGGCTATATGGAGTGTGAGGATGTTTGAAAACAACAAATCCGAGGGCTTCGAGGGATCGGCTAAACGGCTCATTCGAATGAGCAAAGATTTCCTGCAGGACCGCATCGCTCGCATAGCCGTCCAGGACGATATGAACGATAGTCGGTCGCCGATCAATAACACTTTCCCGTTGGATCTCTATTTTGTTGAACTGAGAATACGGGATGTAGCCGTCGCTGTGCTTCAGCTCCCAAGCGAGATTTTCGACGAACGAGTAGGCTGGTGCTGCAAAAAATGCGATCGTGAACACGTTCATGACAAGGGTCGCGGCCCGCCTGTTCTTGAATATGTAGACGGCGACGGCGGCGAGGAAGGGCCCCGACATAATCACCAAGGTCATAAAGTTGCGAAGGCCCGGCGCCCAAATAACCAGGATTATGGTGCCTGACAGCAATGCGGAAGCATGAATGCGCCGCGTCAGCACAAAGAACAACACAGTCAGCGAGATGCTGATGAGAATTGCGACAATGACCGACCTTACGGCGTCTTCAAATACAAAAACCTCGAGGTTGCTCAGGTAAGTATCAAGTGGAATTGCGATCGCCATAAGTACAGGGTAAATTGGAAAGAAAACTACATTTCTTGTCATATAGCGCAACGAAGGGTTCATGAACCAATCAACCATCCGGATTAGATGACGCAATCATGGCTAAAGCGTGTCGCCGTGACGGTATTATTTTAGATCATTTTACGTTTTCAGTTTATTCAAAACCTGCGCCTCATGTCAACCAACGCCATACGGGAATTCCTTCGATGGTTGAGACAAAATTGTTGCGCCAGCGTGTATTGGCCATTTATGGTAATCGAAAGGGGTGATTCTCGATGGAATTGGAGGCCGACAAATGCGCAAGTTAGGCATCATGGTGATCTGCCTGGTGTATGGTACGTTGGGATATCCAGGCACCAGCCACGCCTATCTCGATCCTGGAACAGGCAGCATTCTCCTGCAGGCCATCGTCGGCAGCGTGGCCGCCGGTGCCGCGGTCATCGGCCTCTATTGGCGGCGGCTGAAGTCGCTTTTCGTCAGGAACAAAGCGATCACCGCCGAACACAGCGAGAGCGGGGATAAGGATCCCAGCTAGAATGCGGTTCGGCGCAGTCGACGGCGGCTCGTTCCGCGATCCCGCCGGCCGCGTGCACGATCTCAACGGACGTATCCTTCGCACGATCACCCACCGCGCCGCTTCGGACTACGAGGCGCTTCGCGACGACGGCGTGTTATCATGGCTGTTCCGGCATGGCCTTGTCGTTCCCGCGCGAGAGGTGGGGTTGGACGAGATCGTAGGCCTGGGCGACGAGGTGGCTTATGTTGTCGAGCACCCGCGCCTGCCCTTCGTCACCTATCCTTATGAGTGGCCGTTCTCGGCGTTGAAGACGGCAGCGCTGTTCCATCTTGATCTGCACCTGCAGCTCCTGGAGCGGCAGGTGACGCTGACGGACGCCAGCGCCTACAATATCCAGTTCGACGGTGCCAAACCGGTTTTCATCGACCTTTTGTCCTTGCGGCCCTATCACGAGGGAGAGTATTGGCTCGGACACAAGCAGTTCTCCGAACAATTCCTCAACCCGCTGTTACTAAGCGCGATGATGGGCGTCGCCTATCACGGCTGGTATCGCGGCAATCTGGAGGGTATAGCTACCGCGGAATTGGCTCGCTTGCTGCCGTTTCGCCGGAAACTCGGATGGAGGGTGCTGACGCATGTTGCCCTACCCGCCCGCTTCCAGGACCGGGCGGCGCGAGGGGGGGCCGAGGAGGCGCTGAAGCGCGCCCGCCGACGCCCGTTTCCGCTCTCCGCCTACCGTGGCCTATTGCGCCAGCTGCGCGGCTGGATTGCCGGGTTTGCCTCGCCGTTCGCCGACACGACCTGGGCCGACTATGACCTGGGGCATGGCTATGGGCAGGCTGAGATAGGGGCGAAACGAGACTTCGTTGGCCGGTTCGTCGAGGCCACCAAGCCTGCCCTGATGTGGGACCTAAGCAGAGATTCGTCGTTTGCCCAACGGAACGACCTTTCGCTCCTTGTTGAGGGCCTGCACGGCGTCGTGGATGGCGTGATCGAGGGCGTCGGGGTCGGCGAAGGTCTGGTGGGCCAGATGGTGAGCTTTGAGATCATGCCAGACGACCTCGATGTCGTTGAGCTCGGGGGCGTACTTGGGCAGCCACTCGACGGTGAGCCAGTGGCGGCGCGCCTCGAGCGCCTTGCGCGTGGCCTTGCTGGTGTGGATCGGGCCGTTGTCCTCGACGAGCACGACCGGCTTCGCCGGCTGTCCCGGCTTCGGGCCGTAGAGGCGGTCGAGCTGCTCGAGGTGCGCGATGAAATCGCTCGAGCGCTTGGTCCGGCTCGTGTGGACGACGAGCTGGCGGGCGACATGGTCGAGCGCGCCGATGATCGCGACTTTCTTGGCCTGCCCCGGCGCCGGCACGCGCAGGTCGGCGCCGCGCCTGGCCCACGCCCGCGCCAGGTAGGGGTGCGTCAGCGCCTCGCTTTCGTCGCCATACAGAAGAACGATGTCGCCGGCCTCGGCTTGGGCCTTGCGGAGCTGCAGCCGCAACCCGATCCGCTCGATCTCGCTTTCGATCTGACGGCCTTTCAGCGTGTGCCGGGGCCGCCGCCAGCGGAAGTTTTTTTTCGCAGCGCCTTGGAAAGCTGGGAGCGCCCGATCTTCACGCCCTCCTGCGTCTCGATCTCGGCGATGAGGCGCGAGATCGTCCAGTTGGGCCGGTCGGCCACGGCGGCTTCCAGCAAGGGGGTGACGACCCGCAGCGCCGCCTCGCTCTTCACCGGCGCCGGCCCGGGAGCGACCCGCGCCCGCAAGGTGTCGACCCCGCCCTGGGCGAACAGGCTGCGCCACAGGCGCACCGTGTCCTCGCGCACCCCGAACGCCGCCGCGATCCGCCCGCTGGTCCAGCCCGAAAGCGTCAGCAGCACAGCGCGCGCCCGATCCGCCTCGCCGCGATCGCGCGACGCGCCCAGCGCCGCCAACGCCTCGCGCTGCTCCCCGCTCGCCGTCACAGGAGATTTCCCCGCCATGTCCCGCCGCCCTCGCGAATCAGTGCGACGATGGAATCATGCCGAAGATTCGTTGGTCAAGCTGATGGAGTCTGCTTAGTCCGGCGAGCGGATGAACTACAACGCGGCTCTGCGACGCCCGAGGCGGTCGAAGACTGGCGCCAGGCGGCGATAGCCGCTCTCTCCAAGGCGTTCGGAGCCGAGTCCCAGTGGGTAAAGGAATTTTCGGACATCCGGTTTCAACTGCCGGATCGCATGTCGAAGAAGGCCGAGGCCGACATACGCCGGCTGCTTGGCCCTGTATTCTCCGAGGACATCGACTTCGAGCGTCTCCGGTCTGTATACACCGCCAAGGGAATCCTGGACGCTCGCGACTTCTTGGAGCACGCGCGTAAGGAACTCGAAAGGCGGGCGAACGACAAGAGCCCCTGATACCGACGCAGCCATGAAACTCGACAGGCCGGTCGGCATCACAGCCCTGCTTCACAGCGAAGGACGCGAAAGATATTGCCGCGCACGTAGCCATTTGCACTCGGCAGACTCACGCAGCCCAAGCCTCGGATAGCACTTCGGCCTGTTCCAGCACGGTGCGGGTCGCCTTCTCCTGCTTGTCGGGCGGGTAGCCGTAACGACGGAGAATCCGCTTGACGATCACGCGAAGGTGGGCGCGGACGTTCTCGCGAATGGTCCAGTCGATCGTGACGTTGTTGCGGACTGCGACGACCAGCTCGCGGGCGATCGTGCGCAGGGTCTCGTCGCCGAGCACCTGGACCGCGCTGTCGTTGGTTTCGAGGGCGTCGTAAAACGCCAGCTCATCGTCGTTCAGGCCCAGCTCCTCGCCGCGAGCCGCCGCGCCGCGCATGTCCTTGGCGAGCGCGATCAGCTCCTCGATCACCTGCGCCGTCTCGATCGCCCGGTTCTGGTAGCGCCGGAGCGCCTGCTCCAGCATTTCGGCGAACGAGCGCGCCTGTACGACGTTGCGGCGCCGCCGCTGGCGGATCTCGCCACGGAGCAGCTTCTCCAACAGCTCGACGGCGACGTTCCGCTGTGGCATGCCGCGCACCTCGGCCAGGAACTCGTCCGACAGGATCGAGATGTCAGGCTTCTTCAGGCCCGCCGCGGCGAAGATGTCGACGACCTCCTCGGAGGCGATGGCCTTGGAGACGATCTGCCGGATGGCGAGATTCAGCTCCTCGTCGCTTCGCTGCTCGTCCGCGGAGCCCTTGGCGAGCACGGCGCGCACCGCCTGGAAGAAGCCGACGTCGTCCCGGATGCGGAGCGCGTCCTCGTGCGGCACGGCCAGGGCGAAGGCCCGCGACAGCTCCAGTACCGCCTGCAAGAGCCGCTCCTTGCCGTCCCTCTGCGCCAGGATGTGTTCCTGCGCCGCCGGAAGAAGGGACAACCGCTCCTCGGGCGTGCCGCCGATCCAGCGCGACCAGTCGAAGCCATGGAAGAGCCCGCGGCAGACCTCGTATTTCTCGAGAAGCAGGGCGACCGCCTCGCTCTGGCTGATGGTGGTGCTACCCTTGCCGCCGCTTTCGGTGTACGTCGCAAGGGCGCGGCGCAGTTCGTCCGCGAGGCCGAGATAGTCGACCACCAGGCCGCCCGGCTTGTCGCGAAACACCCGATTGACGCGCGCGATCGCCTGCATGAGCCCATGCCCACGCATGGGCTTGTCGACGTACATCGTGTGCAGGCTCGGGGCGTCGAAGCCGGTCAACCACATGTCGCGCACCAGCACGATACGGAAAGGATCGGCCGGGTCGCGGAAGCGCTGCGCGAGAGTCTCGCGACGCGCCTTATTGCGGATGTGCGGCTGCCAATCGGGCGGGTCCTCGCCCGAGCCGGTCATCACCACCTTGATGATGCCCCTGCCGTCCTCGTCACCGTGCCAGCCCGGCCGTAGGGCGACGATTGCCCGGTACAGCTCGACGCAGATGCGCCGGCTCATGCACACCACCATGGCCTTGCCGTCCATGGCTTCGAAGCGCCGCTCGAAATGCGCCACCAGGTCTTCGGCGATCAGGCGAAGACGCCTGTCGGCGCCGACGATGGCCTCCAGCTGCGCCCACTTGGTCTTGAGCTTCTCCTTGTGGACGACCTCTTCGCCTTCGGTGGCCTCCTCGAAGTTGGGATCGATC
>Ga0214472_10007672_pt1 | contig 11275 bp, 11 predicted proteins | sample RVTome_6_FD_207662 | JGI IMG/M metagenome (GOLD analysis project Ga0214472, IMG submission 207662) | Soil microbial communities from uranium-contaminated site in the Upper Colorado River Basin, Wyoming, United States - RVT140D175 | ecosystem: Environmental > Terrestrial > Soil > Contaminated >...
AAGCGCGGGGTATGCCACGGCGGGAATCGGCAAGTGGGGCCTCGGCCACCCCGGCCGGGAGGCCGGGGGCCTTCCCGAGCGGCAGGGATTCGACTATTTCTTCGGATACCTGAACCAGACACATGCGCACAACTCCTACCCGTCCCATCTTTATCGGAACTCCAACCGGGTGAATCTGCCAAACACGGTCCCCGGCGAACTGCCGAATGGCGCGGGCGTTTCCGACAACAAGCTGGTTTTCGCGGAGGATCTGTTCATCGAGGAAGCGCTTCAGTTCATCCGCGCTCCGCGCGACCAGCCGTTCTTTCTCTACTTTGCGCCGACCCTTCCGCACGCCAACAATGAGTCCAAACCTTTCGGCCTCGAGATTCCCAACAACGGATTCTCGTTCAACGCCGCCTCGAGCTTTTCGAGCAACCCCACGAACTTTCTCATCTCGACCTTGAAGGCAACGACGAAAGCCGCGCGCTCTTCCACCGGAACATCTTCCACGCGTTGCGGCGTAAGTTCGAGGGCAGCCTGGGCATTCTTCTTCATGATCGCGACAAGTGCCGCCGTGTCGCCGTTGCTCGCCGGATCCGCCACCTGCTTGCGCACTTTGCGCCACGCATCGCTGATGTCCTCCATCGCGAGTTCGAGCTTGGTGTGCTCCTTCTTCTCGTTCTCCTCCGCAGACGTCCCCTTCCAAGAAAACGCGATGGCGTCGAGGGCCACACCAAGCGCAAGACAAATAAATGAAAGGCGGATGAAGTTCATGCTGATTTCGAGAAGCGAGCGAATAGAACCACTCGGAGGCAGGCCGACGACAACTTTTTCGTGCTTTCTCGAGTGGTACGTTCCATTGCCACGGAGGCATCAATCCACGGCTCGCAAAACCTCCATTTGCCCTTACCATCCTGCCCCATGATGAGACCGCGAATCCTACCACTCCTTATCGCATGTATCATCCTCGGCGCCAGCGCCGCACATGCGGCGCATGAGCGAAGCATCTCGCTGCCGACGGGCGAACGCCTGCGCGTCGACGTCCCCGTGGGTTACTCGTTCGAAACCGAGCGAAACGCGATGGGTATCACGCTGGTGAAAATGGAGAATCCCGTCTGGCAGATCGTCGTCTCCGCCTTCATCTTTCCCGAGGAAGATCCGGCCAACACGACGACGGAGTGGCAGCAGAACCGCCTGATCACCTTTGTTGCCGATGCGCTTTCGATCGCCGCGGAGAAGGACTACAACTTCAAGCCGCTCTATCCCAACAGGGGCAGCGGCACCTACGTCGTCTTCACGGACCCACGCGTCGGCCGCGGCGAAGAGCTCCCTCCTGGCGAATACGCGAATCTCGTCGGCGGCGTGAAGGCCTGGGTCGGCACGACCATCGTCTTTCAGATCCTGACCAACGACCTCGAGTCGCCCGAGTTCCAGGAAATCATGCAGGTCTTCACAAACAGCTTTCAGAGATGGTAGCTGATGGGGCCCGCCGGGAGGCTCATCCCAGGAACACTCCGCTGTCATCGCCGTTCGGTCCGGCTGCTGTCAGCCTGGGATTGATGACCGTCCGTTTTCTCGAATGCGCCCGTGCGCAGGAACATGAGCGTCTGCCGGATGGCAGTCCGATTCTTCATGATGAACGGATGCGTAGTGTGAATCACAACGTGGTCACTCATGCCATCGACCTGCGTGGACCTCACCGACACCTTTCCGTCATCGGGACCGGTGATCATCAGGCTGTTGATCCAGTTGATGCTCCGGTCCCCGGCGATGACCCCCAGTTCGAAATCCACCGGACCGAGCCGCTGCGGCACGCTCGTCGCATCCGTGCCAAGTTCCTGCCCTGCAGGTCCATTGATCCAGCGAAACAGACTCCAGCTTCGCAGCCGGTCAACCACTTCGCTGCCCGCATTCGGCGGGGCGAGCATGACCACGCGCCCCAACCTTTCGATCCGATGGTGCTTCAGATAGTCGCGCACCAGGATTCCACCCATGGAATGTGTGACAAAGTGGAGACAGGACGCCCGCCGCGCTTCGGCCACATCGAGCGCCTTGGCGATCGTAGCCGCGGCGAGAGCGTGCACCGGCGCGGTCCGCGAAGAGTAGCCAGTGTTCGCAACCGAATACCCCGCGTCCCGCAAGGCCGTCGCCATCCGGTCCATGCTCCCCGAACGGCGAGCCAGTCCGTGCAGGAGGATCACATGCTCCGAGCTGTTTGCGACTTCCGGCAGCATCACCACCGGGGCGAGCATCGCAGTCGGCGCGTCCGCAGGCAAGATGTTCAACAGGCGTCGTCCCGGCGAATATCCCGGGTGCGGAAGGCCAGGGAGGTCGCGAGGCGGAATATCGCCCGGAAGAAATGGCGGCCAGCGTGCTTTCGGCTATACTGATTCATGCCCTCGGCTATGCTCGAGATCCCAACCCTGTTGAAACCATGACTGACGACCTTCCCACACTCTACGTGAAATCCGGCTGCGATCGTTGCCGCAAGGCCGTCGAATTCCTCGACGAACACGGCGTTGGCCACCACGAAAAAAACGTCACTTCTGATCCGCGCGCACTCAAGGAACTGAAGACGACGACCGGCCAGACGAACACACCCACACTCCACCTTCACGGCGCCGTCCTGAAGGATTTCAACATTGAAGATCTGAGAGAGTTCCTCCTCCAGCAGGAAGTGCAACTCGAAGACAGCTGAGCCGGAGGGCTTCGGGACCCTGAACCGTCCCAGCCCTGGCTCGAACTTTCCGGAAACACGCTACGGGAGCATCGCGCTCCTCTACGCATTCGGATGGCTTACACCTTATCCACGCTCGAGAAAGATGGCTACTTGCATTTTCTCGTCACAGGGGAAAACTCTCCGGAATCCGTTGCCTCTTACCTCGAGGAATGCCTTTCGATTTGCCGCAGGAAGGGAGTCCGCATCATGTTGGTGGAGGACGCGCTCGTCGGCCCCGACCTCGATCTGGACCCTTTGTTTCAGGTGATCGGCAAAGCCGCCGACCTGGCAGCCGGTGTCATTGACCTCGGGTGCTACGTGAAAACGACCCCTGGGCACAATGCAGAGATAGTACGGTATGGGGAAAACATCGCCGCCAACCGGCGCGTAAACGTTCATGGCTTTCGCACCGTTGACGAAGCCGCGAACTTCATCGCCGAATATCGCAAAATCAGCAGCGGCTGACTCCGCCTGCGCGCATCGATTCGGAGCGCGGGCCGCCGGCTGCGAACCTCGTGCCATCCCGGACCGTCCGGCCCAGTAGGATGTGGACGTCCCGGCGCAGCATCATAATCGTCGGCGCCCAACAACTTGCTTTTCCCGTCCCGATCAATCTAACCTCGCCCTTAAATGCCCGAGACGCTCCTCGATCAGGAAATCATCGATGCTGTCGATCGACTCTCACCGGTCTCATCCATCATTCGAAAATTGCTCGCCGTTCTCGCCGATCCATATAGCGACATCGACGATATCAGCAAATTGATCCGTGTTGACACTGCTCTTTCGGCCCAGGTCCTGCGCCTGGCCAACAGCGCGTATTTCGCGCCCCAGGGAGGAGTCGCATCGATCGAGGAAGCGATCCAGCAGACCGGCGTGAACGAGATCATGCGCCTGGCCATGGCCATCAACGCAAAACAGCTCTCCGCGAGACCGCTCAACCACTACCGCATCTCCAGCAACCTGCTCTGGCATCACGCGCTCGGTGTTGCCGTCGCCGCCGAGCTCCTTGCAGAGCGATTTCTCCTCGATGTGTCGGCGGCCTATCTCTCCGGCCTGCTTCACACCATGGGCATCGTCGTGCTCGACACGGCCGCAGCAAGTCGTGGAATCCCGCCTCTGCCCGTGGGAACACCGCTGCTCGCATGGGAGGGTCGCAATTTCGGAAGCGAAAATACTGCGATCAGCAGCCGCGTCCTCAACGCCTGGAACTTCCCGGAGAATATTACGAACGCGGTCGCCACACGCTACACTGCGCCCACTCCCGATTCTATCGGGCAGCTCGGGGGAGTTCTCTATCTGGCATGCGCACTCGCCGAGCGGATTCCTGCCGGATTGCCGCCGGAAACCGGGTTGTTCAAAATAAGTGCGCCTTTGCTCGAATCCCTGCGGCTCTCGCGCGAAGATTGGTCCGACCTCGAACTCGCCTCCGGTCAGAAGTTCTCGCGCCTCAAGGCGCTCTTCTGATTCGGCCGGACGGCAAGGGCGCGCGTGTGTGCGCAGCGTCCCTCAGCGGGCGTCTAAAGAGTTGGCAAATGTGCTCACACAGGTGGTCGCGGGCGCGCCCCGACCGCGCTCTGGCTCGCGGGCGCCCCGACCGCGCTCTGGCTCGAGGGCCGGAAACGCCGCCCGGGGGTCGACGGCCACCTTGGCAGGGACATTCTAGAAGCCCTCTCAGAGCTTGAGCGTATTGAGAAAGACCATGCTCTGCGGGATCTGCTTCAGCGGAGCCTCGGACTCGTCCTCAAGAACAAAATGGTTTATCCCCTGCGCCTTTGCCGTGCCCAGCAGTTCCTGCCAGTTGATCTGGCCGGTGCCGATCACGACCTTGTCGCTCGCCGGCGTGCTCGACGATCCCGGAATCCTCTCGGCACCTTTGCGAAGGTCCTTGATGTGGAGCGATACCCAGCGGTTGGGATACTTCTTCAAGAGTGGAATTGGGTCGGCGGCAGCCCGATGAACCCAGAAGACGTCCATCTGGAAACTCACGTTTTGCGGCTCCGTCATCTGCGCGAGTTCATCGAACATTGTCGTGCCCGGCTTGCTGCCCGGGACGAACTCGTAGCCATGCGGATGGTAGCCGAACTTTATGCCCGCCGCGCGAAAGGCGGCGCCCCATTTGTTGAAGTTCTCAGCCGCCTTCTTCGCAGTCGCAGCGTCGAAGGCCCCCTCGTGCGGAATCCACGGACAAAACGCGTAGCTGACACCCAGCGTCTTTGCTTCATTCACGACCTCGGCGACATCTTTTTCCAGCGCGGGGTATTGGACGTGCGCGCTCACCGGTTTCAGGCCGCGCGACTTCAGGGCGGCCAGAAAATCGGCCGCCGACATTCCCGCGGTGCCCGCCGTCTCAACCTCCGCGAATCCGAATCCTTTCGTAAGATCCAGCGCGTGCTGGGCGTCTTTTTTGAACTCTTCGCGCAGGCTCCAGAGCTGCAATCCGACCGGGAGCTTTGCGTCCACTCTCGCCAGGGCAGGGCCAAAAAAAGACACAAGAACGAGAGTGGGCAGGAGAATCAAGCGGGGTGTGGACATAAGAGGTTGGGTTGCTGACGGACCGCGGCTGGAATCGCCGAGCCGCCGGTGATTCAGCGCAATTCACCATGGATTTCAAGCGAATGGTTGACCGGTCCCGCAACCGGTTCGTTCCAAGCACTCTTCATGGGTGGTTCCCAAAGCGTTTCGCCATTGTGATAACGGTCGGACCGTCCACGTTTTCCCGGACGTGAGGATCGCGCCCGAGATCATTGTCGCCACCCCGGAATTCTTCCCTTGGAGCCAACCCATGGAGGAGGTTCCACGGCGCCGGATGATGCCCTCCGCGCCGACCTGGAGCTGCGGCGGGTCGCACATACAACGGCGCGAGGCCTGCTCGGGTTGCCATAATCCGGGAACGCACTTCACAGAATAGCCGGCCGCGGCCGATCCTCGCTGCCCATGGCCACTGATCAGTCTGTCGACCGGCATCCCCTCGACCATCGCTTTTCCGGGGAGCATCCCATGCGATCGCTCGCCCATCTCTACCGCGGCGAGCGCTCGCGGCTGGTCATCGCCGTGCTTTGTTACGTGATCAAGCACAGCCCCGTCTGGATGCTGCCGGCCATCACGGCCGACGTCGTCGACATCGTCGCGCGACCGGAGGCACACGAGCGATCGGAGTTGTGGATCAACGCCGCCATCCTCACCGGGCTGCTTCTGCAAAACGTCCCCTTTCACTGCGCGTTTGTGCGCTCGCTCAGTCTCGCCGCTCGCGCCATGGAAACGAAACTGAGATCGGCGCTCTGCCGGCGGCTTCAGCAACTTTCGATCGGCTACTACGCCCGGCAGAGCGCGGGCGCCTTGCAGGCCAAGGTCCTGCGCGATGTCGAGGCGGTGGAGCAATTGACGCGCGTGCTCTTCGACGGAGGCCTCTCCTGCCTCATCAACATCGTCTTCGCGCTGGTCATCACCGCCCTGCGGCAGCCGGCGTTTGTGGCCTTCTTCGCCTTCACGGTTCCGATGGCCGTCCTCATCGTCTACGCCCTGCGCCGGCCGCTCGCGTCGCGCAACGCCTCGTTTCGCGAGGAGATCGAGCGCATGTCGACCCGCGTGAGCGAGATGACCCATCTTCTCCCGATCACGCGGGCCCACGGGCTGGAGGAGATCGCGCTCAGCCGGGTGCGCGAATCACTGGAACGCGTACGTTCCAGCGGCCTGCGAGTCGATAGCATCAACGCGCTTTTCGGCGCGCTTTCATGGGCCACGTTCAATGCCTTCAGCATGATCTGCCTCGTCGTCGGCGCGCTTGTGTCGCTTAACGGCTGGCTTCCCGTCAGTGCTGGAGACGTCGTGCTGCTTTCGACGTATTTCGGCCTGATCTGCGGATCCGTGCTCGGGCTCGTGGGCACGGCTCCACAGATCGCCAAGGGCCTCGAGTCGATCCGTTCGATTGGCGAGGTCCTGCAGTGCCCCGACCTCGAGCACAACGAGGGCAAGCCCCCGATCGAATCGGTGCGCGGGGCCTACCGATTTGAAAACGTCACGTTCGCCTACCCCGGCTCCGCGCTGACCGCGATGCACGACTTTTCCCTCAATATATCCCCGGGCGAGTCCGTCGCCTTCGTCGGCCCCTCAGGTGCCGGAAAGTCCACGGTTCTCAATCTCGTGATTGGCTTCATCCGCCCCACCAGCGGTCGCATCCTGGTCGACGGTCTCGATCTCGAAGCGCATGACCTGCGCACCTACCGGCGCTTCCTCGCCGTCGTTCCCCAGGAATCGATCCTCTTTGACGGCAGCATCCGCGAAAACGTCACCTACGGGCTCGCCAACCTCTCCGATGAGACCGTCGAGCGTGCCCTGCGCGACTCCAACGCCTGGGATTTCGTCTCCCGGCTGCCCGACGGCTGGAACACATCCGTCGGGGAAAAAGGTGCCCGCTTGTCGGGAGGCCAGAAGCAGCGCCTCGCCATCGCCCGCGCCCTGCTGCGCGACCCGCGCGTCCTCATCCTCGACGAAGCAACTTCCGCCCTCGACTCGGAGACCGAGGTCCTGATCCAGGAGGCGCTCGCGCGACTCATGCGCGGTCGCACCACCTTTGTCGTCGCCCACCGTCTCTCAACCATCCGTGATGCCCACCGCATCGTGGTGATGGACCAGGGACGTATCGCCGAAACGGGCACGCACGGGCAGCTCGCCCACGCCGGCGGCCTCTACGCGCGGTTACATGCGAAACAGGCCGGCACGCGAGGCTGAGGCAACCCGCTGCAAATCCGCGCTTCCCCCCGGCCTTCGCGTTCCGACCGCTCGGCAGTCCGGGCGTCCATCCGGGAGTCGGTTCAATGATAATCGATGGTGTAGGATTCCACCGCCTCGCTACTCTCGCCGCGGAAAAAGCTCAACAAGACCTTGAACACGTGTGGCGGCCGGAGCGGCTGACCATGCGAAAGCACGTTCGCATCATCCATCGGGATCAGCACCCGCCTTTGCTCCTGGCGGCCCGGGAAAATGAAACGTGCCAGCGCCCGGTCGACGTCCGGCGCCGTCGCCTCGGCCTTCTCGTTGTAAAACGCGACCGCGAGCGACATCCCATTCATCTTCACCTGAATCCAACCGCCCCCGGCGCGCGCGAGCACAAAGCCGTCCAGCTGGGCGATGATTTCCTCCGGAGAGGGCTTCCTGGCTTCGTCCCCGGCCGGCTCCGCACCGTGCAAATTCAAGACAAACGCTGCCACGCAACCGAGAAGAAGTAGCCACCTCATAACCATTGATCTTCGGAACTCGCGACAGGGACGGGAGGCCATGCCGGCATTTTACCGGGTTTTTTTTTCAGCGCGAGCCTCGGCCGAGCGCAGTCCCTCCCTCATCTCACGCCAGCGCGCGAGCCGCTCCGCGATCTTCGCCTCCGCCCCGACCGACTTCGGCGTGTAAAGCTGGAGAGCCCTCTCCAGGTACTCCTGCCCGGAAATGTTCTCGGAAAAGTCGTGCGAGTACCGGTAGCCCTCGCCATGCCCCATGCGCTTGGACGCCTTCCCGCCCTTGTCGCGGAGCTGGATTGGAACGGATTGCACGGGCTGTTCTCGGATCGCGCTTTGGGCCGCCCCGAGCGCGAGCGTGGCTGTGTTGCTCTTCGGCGCCGCCGCCAGGTAGATGGTGGCGTGCGCCAGGCTGAGCCCGGCCTCAGGCATGCCGACAAAGTCGCTCGCGTGATGCGCGGCCACGGCGAGCGGCAGAGCCAGCGGGTCCGCCAGCCCCACGTCCTCCGACGCCAGGATCACCAGGCGCCGCGCGATGAAGCGCGGGTCCTCCCCACCCTCCAGCATCTTGGCCAGCCAGTACATGGCCGCGTCGGGATCGGAGCCGCGCACGCTCTTGATGAAGGCCGAGACGGTGTCGTAGTGCTCGTCTTCATCGGCGTCATAACGGATCCGTCTTTCCTGCGCGAAGATTTCGATCTCGGACTCGGTGATCGCGGCGCCCTCCTCGAGGCTGAGGGCGATGACCTCGAGCGCGTTGAGCGCCCGGCGCAGGTCTCCGTCGCAAAGCTCCGCGAGGTCGATCAGCACCTTGCCGCCGGCGGTGTGCTTTCTCGCCCCGAGTCCGCGCTCCCCATCCGCCAGCGCCTGCGCGAGGACATCGCCGACGATCTCCGCCGAAAGCGGCTCGAGCCTGAACAGATGACTCCGGCTCAAAAGCGGCGGGTTCACGTAAAATCCGGGATTGTGCGTGGTCGCGCCGATCAAGCGAATGTTCCCCTCCTCCACGTCGGGGAGCAGGAGATCCTGCTGAGCCTTGTTGAAACGGTGGATTTCGTCGATGAAGACGATCGAACGCGCCTCCGGCATGCGCCGCGCGACCGAGAGGATGTCGCGCAGCTCGGCGACGTTCGACATCACGGCATTGATCCGCACAAACCGGCTGCCTGTCTCGGATGCGATCGCCTCCGCGATGCTGGTCTTTCCGCATCCCGGCGGGCCGTAGAACAACAGGCTCCCGAAGCGGTTCGACGCCACCAGCCGCGGAAGCAGGCTCCCTGGCCGCAGAATGTGTTCCTGGCCGACAACCTCGGAGAGGCGCCGCGGACGCATCCGGGCCGCAAGCGGCTGGTGTTCGCGGGGAACCGACGTCTCCGCCGCGCCACCCCCGCGCGCCCCGGGCGGTGGCGGAGGCTCGAAAAAGAAAAGTTCACCCTGATCAGAACGCGGCATGATGTCTTCCCAGCATAGGCCCTGGTGCGCCCGTGAAGAGCAAAAACCCCCGCCCCTTCGCGCTCCCCCCGAACAAACGAATAACCTTGTCACCTATTACGTGACAACTGGTTGCGTGATTCCCTGCCTTCCTGGGAAGGCTGGAGCTCCGAACAAGTTTGTCACGTAATACGTAAAGAACCTGTTCGTGCCCGAGGTGCGGGAATCGCAGGATGTTTCCTCCCTGGGCGACGGTCCGGCCAGCTTTTCACCTGACGACAGCGGGCGGGCCTGTAGCTTCGAGGCAGATGAGCGCACGTTCCCGCCCCCTGTCATCACTTCCCGTGGCGCTGACAATCGCCGGGTCCGACTGCGGTGCAGGCGCCGGAGTCCAGGCCGATCTGCTCACCTTCTCGGCGCTCGGGGTCTTCGGCACAACGGCGATCACCTGCCTGACGGCACAAAATCCAGACGGCGTCACCGGCGTGCATGAAGTGCCGGTCGCCATGGTGACCGGGCAGCTGCGACAGATCGCGGACTTTTTTGCCCTCGGTGCGGCGAAAACCGGGATGCTTTTCAGCAACGACATTATCCGGGCGGTGGCCGCGTTTCTCCGGGAACGTCCGCGTTTGAAACTCGTCGTCGATCCAGTGATGGTTGCCACCAGCGGCGCGCGCCTCCTGCAGGAGGATGCGATCGAGACGATGCAGCGGGAGTTGATCCCTCTCTCCACCGTGGCAACGCCGAATCTTGACGAGGCAGCGGTGATGCTGAACGGCCGTCGCCCGGCCAATCGCGACGAGGCCATCGCGGCCGCCCGGGAACTGGCGACCCGTTTCCAAGTGCCGGTCCTGTTGAAGGGCGGGCATCTCGCGGGCAACCGACTGGTCGATGTCCTGGCGCGGCCGAGAGGCTCGCCGGCCGTCTTCACGGGCCGGCGGGTTGTTGGAATCGACACGCACGGGAGCGGTTGCACGCTTTCAGCGGCCATCGCTGCGCTTCTGGCCAGAGGCCTGAAACTCGACGACGCAGTGGCCGGTGCGCGAACGTATCTCCAGCGCGGCCTCATGCGCCCGCTTTCAGTCGGGGGCCGGAAGTTCATCGCTCATCGCTGAGCGCGCGGAAAACGCGGGGACATGCAAGGCGACGATGAGCACTTCCGCGCGCCCTTGCTCTGGCTGCTGGCGCCCTACGTGTCCGGATTGATCGCCGCCTGCCTTGGATGGAGCGGGCCGATATCCGTCCTCGCGACCGGAGCCATGCTGGCGGCGATATTCGCTTTCATCGCTGCACGACGGCTTCCGTCCGTTGTTGCTGTTCGGAGCTGGGGACCGGCGATCAGCATCGCCGCCTTTCTCGGTGGTTTGCTCTGGATGCAGGCGGCCCTCGCCTTCCCGCCGCGCTGGCGCACGCTTCCTCCACGCCAGACTTCGATCGCGGTGGAGCTCGTGCGGATCTTTGCGCGGACTGAGGGAATCGAGCGGCAGTCCTGCATCGGGCGGATCGTCTCAACACCCTCCCTCATCGGCGACCTGCGCGGCCAGCGCGTGTTTTTCTCGTCGCCGGTTCCGTCTGGCATGGAGCTTGTCAAAACCACCCACGTCCAGCTGAGCGGTATTCTCGAGCGGATCGATCGCGAAGAGGCGTCCGGGGGAGGTTTTGCGGCGTTTCTTGTCTCGAGCGGCGTTCGTTTCCGGGTCGCGCGCGCCGAGATCATCTCGATCAAACGGGAGCCCTGGCGGCCGGCCGCGCTGTGGCACATGCTCGGAGCGCGACTCGAGGAAGTTCTGCGTCATGGGCTTCCCGATACTCATCCGGCGACGCACGCGCACGTCGCGATGTTTCTCGGACGAAAGAGCGAACTCAGCGCCGAGCAGCGGGAGGCCTTTCTTCGCAGCGGCACGATGCATCTCTT
>Ga0214472_10007673_pt1 | contig 11275 bp, 12 predicted proteins | sample RVTome_6_FD_207662 | JGI IMG/M metagenome (GOLD analysis project Ga0214472, IMG submission 207662) | Soil microbial communities from uranium-contaminated site in the Upper Colorado River Basin, Wyoming, United States - RVT140D175 | ecosystem: Environmental > Terrestrial > Soil > Contaminated >...
AAATTGTAAAAAGACCCCTTGGGCACCTTGGCCTGCTTCAGGATCGCCTCGACGCCGGTAGCGTTGAAACCCCTGCTCAACACGAGGTCGAGCCCGGCCTGCAGGATATCGTCTTTGCTGTGAATGCGTTTCATGGTCTCAGATTAGACCGGTCGGTCTAATCGTGTCAAGTGGTTTTTCCTTGTTCAACCGGCGATCGGGGTCGGAACCGGCGATCGGGGTCGGACCAAGCCAACTGACCGGAAACATTTAAAAACTACGTCAAATCTGCCAACAAAATCGGCTTATGCCTCGATTTTTGGAGCCAAAATTGGGGCGATAGCAAATCCGGGAAGCTCCGGGGGACAGGCTTCCAAGTTGCCAATTAAATCCTTAGAAAAACTCCATCATTCCTCTGCATCGCCGTTTGTCTCCAGCAGTCTCTTGCCATGAACAATGGCGACAATCGTCACAACGCCCTCTTCGACCCGATAAATGATTCAATAGCTGAAGGCAAAGACTTCCCGAAGGCCGGGGTCCCTCATTTCGGGGACGACTCGGCCCGACAGGGGATGCTGACCCAGGTGCCTGGTCGCCGCTACCACCTTGGCTACAACGGCGCGGGCGTAGAACGGAGAGTCTTTCGCGATATATTCTGCAATGGCCTCGACGTCGGCCAACGCCTGGGGCGACTATTCGATGAGCCATTTTTTCAGGCGAGCCTCCGCCTCCTCCTGCGACAGTGCCCCCTGTTCCTCCGCAACTTGAAGGCCGTGCTTGATCTTCTCAAAGACATACAGATGATACTGCACGTCTTCCAGGGAGCAGTTTTCAGGAAGTTTGTCCAATAGTTCTCTGACCTCATCCTTTGCGGTATTCATCGGTATCGGTCCTTTCAGAAGAGGGGGGCTGCCGGACACCCCGAGGGGGATGGGCGCCATGGGGGAATGGAGGACAGGTTTCTGAAATTTGAAGTTTTGTGGCTTCCCCAGCATACAGAATCCGAGCATCCCCGGACGGCTTGAATATTCAAGAGATAAATCGAAGGGCGGCCTTCACTCCTAAAAAGGGGACAGAATTTTTCCTGTTAACTTTGCCGCTCCCAGAACGAAATCCGCCTAAAGCCTGACTTTCGGCAGCTCACCGGCCATCGCCAGAAGCCGCTCGGCATTTCCCCTGATCATTGCGATCAGCTCCCGGGCAAAATCCATCTCTTCGCCGCTCCGAACATCCCCCAGCGGCAGGTTCTCCAGACGGTTTTTGACCGCCGTGCAGAGATTTTTCAGGCTGGTCGCCACCTGGCGCGGCGGCAGATGGCTTGCGGCGCAGAATTCCGCCAGATCGTAGGGCCTGATCTGCCCGGCCGCGAACTCGTTGCCGACAGCCAGGGCCAGATCCCGCTCAAACTCCTCCCCGTACATATCGATGTTCAACAGATCGTAGCTCGGCGCGACGTCGATTCCCGCCTTGCCGACGAAGAAGGAGATGTTCTTTCCGTGGGCGTCGCTGTTGCCGATGAGCAGCTGGAAGAGGGTCCAGTTCAGGAGATCCCGGATGGCCAGGGCCGGAATGCGGCAGTTGCGGGCGGCGGCAAAGAGCTTCGGCAGGCTGGCCCCGGTGCGGATGCGGGCCCCTTCGCCCGCGGTGCCGAAGGGGCGCTCATACTTGTAGGTCGGCGGCAGATCGAGCATCTGGCAGCCGTCGATCAGGTGCAGCCGCTCGACCCTGCCCCCGACCCGGCGCCGGTCGAACCGCTCGACGACCAGCACCGGCTCGCCGAAGCGCTGCAGCGAAACTCGGGCAACCGGCAACCGGACCGATTCCGCCAGTTTCATGCAGATGAACTCGTTGATCACCATGTGCATGTCGGGCCGCCGGCCGAACTTCAAAATATGGGTCGACGCCAGATCGCCTTCGCCGAACCCCATTGCGCCGTCGGGGCGTATCAGGATCGGCAGCTTGTCCTGAACACCGGTGACGGAAAGCCTCGGCGTTCCGTCCCAGGTGGCGATGGAGATCCGTTGGCGCTGCGCGATGCGCTCCGTCAGTTCCTCCGCGCCGACCCTGCGGAACGCGGTCGGGCGAGGTTCCTCACCTTCACCGGCATACTGAAAGCTCAGCGCTCCGGTCGTCTCCGCGCCGATCAGGGCGATGAGGCCGAAGACATTGCTTTTCGAAATCCGATGACCGACGGAAAGCTCCTCCAGCCACTTGCCTTCCGGAAGGAGGTTGGAAAGGAAGCGCTTCAGCTTGTCGGAGCCGCACTCTTCCGGCGCGAGATGGGGCGAGACGGCATACCCCTGGCTTTCGAGCCAGGAGGGGGCATACTCCAGGCCGTAGCGATCCTCCTGCCCCGTAAAGTGCAGCAGGCCGAGCGGCTCCTGATTCAGAAAGACGAACAGGGTCTGTGTCATCACTCCTCCCAGGACTCGACGTTGAGGCGGACGCCGAGCATGCGGCAGACCCTCAGGATGCTGGAGAGCTTGACGTCTCCTTTGGCCGTCTCGATCTTGGTCAGGGTGTCGACGGCCACCCCGCAAAAGGACGCCGCTTCGTGCATGCCCAGCCCGGCCTGGGTCCTTCGGGCACGAATGAACTTGCCCAGGGTTTCGGCATCCAGGGGGCCGCTTTGCTCGGGCGCCGGTATCGGCTTGATGGTTTTCGGCATGGAACCTCCAGTAAAATACTGTCTAGGCAGTATGTGTCTCTGAAGTCGCCCATCGTCAATTAAAATACTGCCCAGGCAGTATATTAAGTTCGAAAGAGCGCTTGAACACAATAATACCATCTGGGCAGTATTTATTGTGCCGTCGAACGCCTCCGCCATTCTGGGAGCATGGAGAAATCCATGGATTGAGCCGGGAGAAAGCGATGGAAAAACGGCGATTGGGCGGAGGGCCGGAAGTTTCGGGCGTGCGCCTGCGCTGCATGGGGATGAGCTCTTCCTGCGGACAGCCCTGAATCAGAAGGCCCTGCCGGGAGAGTCCGGCAGGGCCTTCTGATCGTGACGAGACGAGCGGGAAATGTTCTAGGCCGCCGTCCAGCAGCAGCGCTTGGGGGAGACGATCTTTCCGTCTTTTTTCAGCTGCGCCATGGCCTTGTCGACCTCCTTGCGGTCGAGGCCGCCGAGTTCGGCGATCTTCCCGGCGTTGAGGGGCTCTCCCTCCTTGCGCATGATGTCCAGAATTTTCTCTGCAACTTCCATCGGCATCCTCCTTCTAGAGTTCAGTCAATGGCGAAAAATATTACAACCGTTTGACTCATTAATCGAGCCCCGCCCCGTTTTTCTTACGATTTTTGTCCGCAGCCGGACCGCTCGCACCCGGGGCAGACGACATGGAAGTCTATCCCAGTCGGCCCCCTCTAGTTCGGCTGCCGGTCCAGGGCCCGGTACTGGATGGCCTCGGAGAGGTGGGAGCGCTCGATGGACTCGCTGCCTGCCAGATCGGCGATGGTGCGGGCCACTTTCAGAATGCGGGCGTAGGTGCGGGCGGAGAAGCCCAGGCGGTCGGTGACCATCTCCAGCAGCCGGTCGCCGTCGGCGTCCACGGCGCAGAACTCTCGGATGTGACGGGACTGCATCTGGGCGTTGCACTGCAGGCCGAAGGGGGCCAGGCGTTTTTGCTGCTGCTTTCGGGCTTCCTCCACGCGCTTGCGGATGCTTGCGGAGCTCTCCGCCTGCTCCGGGGTGCTGAGATCCTTGTGGGCCACCCGGGGCACCTCGATATGCAGATCGATGCGGTCGAGCAGGGGGCCCGAGAGGCGGCTGTTGTATTTCTGGGTCATGAGCGGCGAGCAGCTGCATTCGCGCAGGCTATCCCCGCGAAAGCCGCAGGGGCAGGGATTCATGGCTGATACGAGCATGAAGGAGGCGGGGAAGGTCAGGGACATGGCGGCGCGGCTGATGGTCACCAGCCGATCCTCCAGGGGCTGGCGCAGCAGCTCCAGCACGTTCTTCTTGAACTCGGGCAGCTCGTCGAGAAAGAGCACGCCGTTGTGGGAGAGGGAAACCTCGCCCGGGCGCGGCACGGTGCCCCCGCCGATCATCCCCGCGTCGGAGATGCTGTGGTGCGGCGCCCGAAAAGGGCGGACGCTCACCAGGGCGTCTTCCTTGGGCAGCAGGCCCAGGATGGAGTGAATCTTCGTGGTCTCCAGGGCCTCGGTAAATTCCATGGGGGGCAGGATGGAGGGCAGGCGCCGCGCCAGCATGGTCTTGCCGCTGCCGGGCGGCCCGATCATCAGCAGATTGTGACCGCCCGCCGCCGCCACCTCCATGGCGCGCTTCACGTGTTGCTGGCCGCTGACCTCGGCGAAATCCTCGGCGCTGGAGCATTCGGGGGCGATGTCGATGCGGGTCTGCACCGGTTCGAGCTCCCGCGCTCCTGCCAGGAAATCCACCACCTCCCCCAGGGTCTCCACGCCGTAGACGGCGATGCCCTCCACCACCGAGCCCTCCCTGGCGTTGGCGGCGGGCACGATGAGGCCGTCCAGCCCCCAGTTTTTGGCGGCCACGGCGATGGGCAGGGTTCCCCGCACGGGCTTCACGCAGCCGTCCAGCGAGAGCTCCCCGATGAGGGCGAAGCGCTTGCCGTTCGCTTTGAGCACGCCTGCCGCCTGAAGCAGGCCCACGGCCATGGGCAGGTCGAAGGCGGTGCCGTCCTTGCGGATGTCCGCCGGAGCCAGGTTCACGGTGATGCGGCGGGTGGGAAACTCGTAGCCCGAGTTCTTGATGGCCGACTTGATGCGGTCCTTGCTCTCCTTCACCGCCCCCTCGGGCAGCCCCACGGTGGCGAACTGGGGCAACCCCTGCGCGATATCCACCTCCACCTCGACCGGATAGGCGTCGATGCCCAGCAGCGCCCCCGACAGTATCTTTGCCAGCATGCGAAAATCCCCCCTCCATGTAATTAGCGAAATTTCACAATTAACAGAAAAGCCCCTGCAGGACAAGGAACAAGCGATTTTTCCCTAAAAATAGAGGAAAAGCGCAGGATGCACCATTTCGGGGCGCACCGAAGTGTCTGGAGCGATGTTTTGGATTGAAGAAAAGCCGGGTTTCCAAAAAACTTTGAGCCCGGAGGCGGCGCGCTGCTGCTGTCATTACGAAAAACGCGAAAATTCAAGACCATGAAAAAGCCCCGGGAATTCGAATTCCCGGGGCTTTTTTTACAAGAAGATTTGCGGGTTCACTTCCGTCGGTTGACCGGAGCGGATGCCTGGGGGGGAACCCGACCGGTGCAGCCGGAAGCCGGCGAGGAGCTTGTTCAGGCTCGTGGCCTGGGAGGAGAGCTGCTGCGCCGCTGCGGAAGCCTCTTCCGCCGTGGCGGTGTTCTGCTGGGTGGCCTGGTCAATCTGGGTCAGTCCGGCGTTGATCTGGGTGATGCCTTCGGCCTGCTCCCGGGAGGCGGTGGCGATCTCGGTGATCAGCGCGGCGACCCTGGTGATCCCCGTCACCATTTCCGTCAGCGAATGGGCGGTCTCGGCGGCGATCTGGGTGCCGTTCTCCGCTTTTCGCACCGAGCTCTCGATGAGCTGCGACGTCTCCTGGGCCGCCCTGGCGCTTCGGGCCGCCAGGTTGCGGACCTCCTCGGCGACCACGGAGAACCCTTTGCCGTGCTGCCCTGCCCGTGCGGCCTCCACGGCGGCGTTGAGGGCCAGCAGATTCGTCTGGAAGGCGATCTCGTCGATCACCTTGATGATTCTGGAGATGCTCTGGCTGGACTGGTCGATCTGGGTCATGGCTTCCGTCATGGCGTCCATCTGAAGACTTCCCCGGCGGGCCGCCGCCTGGGCCTCGCCCACCAGGGCGTTGGCCTGAGTCGCGTTCTCGGCATTGGCGCGGGTCTGGGAGTCCATCTGGTTGATGGAGGCGCCCACCTGCTCCAGAGAGCTGGCCTGCTCGGTGGCACTCTGGGAGAGTACCTGCGCAGAGTCCGATACCTCGGCCGAGCCGGAGGTGATCTGGGAGCTGGCCTGCTGGACCCTGGAGATGATCTGATGGAGGCTGGCGGTCATGCGCCTGAGGGCCTGGCCCAGAATGTCCCGCTCGGATAGGACTTCCGGCACCACCGTGAGGTCCCCTTCGGCGATGCGGGAAGCGACTTCGAGCTTCTTCTTCTGGGCCTCGGCCATCATCCGCAGGCCCTCGGCCATCTGCCCCACCTCGTCCGCGCCCCTGTGGGCGATCTGCGTTTCGAAGTCGCCCAGGGCCATGCGCTTCGTGGCCTGGGTCATGAGCTTCAGGGGACGGGCGATGCTTCGGGCCAGAGCCGTGCTGATGGCCAGGGCGATCAGCACCGCCGCGGCGGCGATGGACAGAATCCAGAAGATCATGTTGTTGAGGGCGTCGGAGAGCAGATGGTGGGACTCGGCGAAGTCATCCTCGTAATAGCCGGCTCCGATGACCCAGTCCCAGGGGGCGAAATGGGAGATGGCGACCACTTTGGTGCGGGGCTCCGATTCGCCCGACTGTTGCCAGGGGTAGCGCACGAAGGTGGTGGGGATGGAGCCGTCGGCGTTCTGTGCCGGCAGTTCCAGCGCCATGTTGATGATGGTCTGGATGATTTTGTTCCCCTCGGCGTCCTCGGTTTCCCCGATGTCCTCCCCGTCGCGCTCACCCCGATGGGAGAGGATGTACTTGCCCCGTTCGTTTCCTTTGCTGCCCAGGACATAGACGTAGCCGGTCTTTCCCACCAGGGTGTTCAGGATGCCCTTGCGCAGGCTCTCGATACTCTCCTGCTTGACACCGACGTAGAGGATGCCCACCACCTCGCTGCGGTCTTCGTTCCAGATGGGCTCGTAAGCCGTCACGTACCAGGCGTCCACGACGAAGGCCTTGCCCCGGAACGTTTCTCCCTGCAGGACCCTGGCGACCGCCGGATTCGGTTTCCCGTCGGGATTGATGGCCGGGATGTAGGTCCCCACGGCCCGGGTACCGTCTTTTTTCACCACGTTGGTCACCACTCGCAGCATGTCGCCCCTCGCGTTCATGCGCTGGAAGATGGTGCTGGTTCCTCCCACCAGATTGCGCACCTCGTCCACGATCGGGGAGGGGACCGAGACGCTGGGATTCCGGATCAGTTCGGTCTCGCCTACCCTCATGGTCGGGAGCGTAACGGAGCTGCTCTCCTGGGTGTACTGGTTGACGGCGTTCCAGCGGCTCTGATTCTCGGAAAAACGGACCGCCCCGGCTCGGCTCAGAACATCGGAGGCGACCTTGAGGCTGGAGTCGACCATCTGTTCCGCCGATTCCTGGGCCGCCTGGCACATCAGGTAGACGTCCTGGGCGATCCGTTGGGCTTCGTGAGCCGCGAGCTGGTCGAGTTCGGCACCCACTTTCCGGGTGAGGGAGCTTTTCTGGGCCAGGGTCATCCCGATAATGGCCAGGGCGGTGAGCAGGACCAGGGCGATGCCCGCAAGGGCGATTTTTGACTGAATCTTCATGTGTATTGCTCCCATGTGATGATGACTGCCGCGCATCACGCACAACGGATGCCACGGACAGGTCATATCGTTAGGCTGATTTCACCGAGCTCGGGTGCCGGAGGCTGCGGCTGAGATCCGTTTGTGGGTAGAAAGGAACCAGCGGCCAGCGTTTTTTTTACGCGCTTGCGGAGCGGGGGCGAAAAAAAGCCCTGCCGGGTCCGGCAGGGCGATGGGGGAAGGGGCTTGGCTGGATTCAGGTTTGAATTCAGATGCCCGTGAGGAACTTCTCCACGCTGATGGCGGCGATGGCGCCGTCGCCCACGGCGGTGGCGATCTGCTTGAGCATCTTCTTGCGCACGTCTCCGGCCACGAAGACGCCGGGCATGGAGCTGTGGCACTCCTCGGTGCCGATGAGGTAGCCCTCGGCGTCGCGATCCAGGATATCGGCGAGGAACTCGGCCTTGGGGGTCACGCCCACGGCCACGAAGAGGCCCTCGACCTCCAGGGTCCTCTTTTCGCCTGTCTGGGTGTCCTTGAGCTCCACCGCCTTGAGGCCCCGGGTGTCGCCCTCGGCGCGCTCCACGGTGGCGTTCCAGATGATTTCGATTTTCTCGTTTTCCATGACCCGGTCCTGCAGCACCTTGGTGGCCCGAAGGGAATCGCGGCGGTGGATGAGGTAGACGGTGCCGGCGAAGCGGGAGAGAAACAGGGCCTCCTCGCAGGCCGTGTCGCCGCCGCCTGCGATGGCCACGGGGACGTTTCGGAAGAATGCGCCGTCGCAGGTGGCGCAGTAGGAGACGCCCCGGCCGGTGAGCTCGATCTCGCCTGGGATGCCCAGCTTGCGGGGCTCGGCGCCGCTGGCCACGATGACGGCCCGGGCGCAGTACTCCTTGCCGTCCACGGTCAGCACCTTGTGATCGTCCTTGTCCTCCAGGCCTTCGACCTCGCCGTAGTGGGTCTGCAGGCCGTACTCCATGCAGTGCTCCTGGAAGCGCACCATGAGATCGGGGCCGTCGATGCCGCCGGGGAAGCCGGGGAAGTTTTCCACCTTGGTGGTGGTCATGACCTGGCCGCCCAGGATCATGCGCTCGATGAGCAGGGTGTCGAGGTTGGCGCGGGAGCAGTACAGGCCCGCCGTCAGGCCCGCGGGGCCGCCTCCGATGATGATGACGTCGAAATGGGTCTTGGACATGAAAATTTCCTCCTTGAATCGAATCGCGTCCGAACTTAGCACAGGGTGGGGTGCACGAACAGGACAACTTTGATCTCAGCGGTTAAGATTAACGATGCAACCATCCAATCAGCAATACGGCGATTGCCTCGCCGGAGGAGGTGGACTTGAGCACTGAGCAGCTGCATCTGGATAAAAGCATCGGGCGGGGATTCCGCTTCGCCATCGCCGTGACGGCCCTGACCCTGGTGGTGGAGGTCGCGGGCGGGTTCTGGACCAACTCGCTGGCTCTGCTCTCCGATGCGGCCCATGTGCTCATGGACCTGCTGGCGCTGGTGCTCTCGGCCGCGGCCCTGATCCTGGCCAACTTTCCCGCCACGGACCGGCGCACCTACGGCTGGCACCGGGCGGAAATCTTCGCCTCCTTCATCAACGGGACGACGCTGATCCTCATCTCCGGCGGCATCCTCCATGAGGCCTGGGAGCGGTTCCAGAACCCCGAGGCCGTCAAGAGCAAGGAGATGTTCATCATCGCCACCGTCGGCCTGGTGGCCAACCTGCTGGCGGCCAAGGGCCTGCACGGTCACGCCCAGGACGATCTCAACGTGCGCAGCGCCTTTCTCCATGTTTTGGGTGACGCCATCGCCTCGGTCGGTGTTATCATCGGCGGCCTCATCATGCTCTATACCCAGTGGTTCGTGGTGGACGCCCTGATTTCCGGCGCCATCGCCCTGCTGATTCTCTGGGGGGCGGCCCGGGTGATTCGGGAGTCCGGGCACATCCTGCTCGAAGGCGTCCCCACCCATGTCAACATGGAGGAGATGGTCTCCCGCCTGAGGGCGGTTGCCGGGGTCAACGACATTCACCATCTCCACGTCTGGTCCATCTGCTCCCATATCTCGGCCCTCTCGGCCCACATCGACGTGGAGCCGGATTACCGGCTGCGCACGACGGAGATTATCGGGGAGATCGAGCAGATGCTGGATCACGACTATCACATCACCCATACCACCCTGCAGGGCGAGTGTTCCCGTTGCACCAGCGGCGGACCGCTCATCCAGCAGCTGCACCACCGCAAACGCTCAAGCCTCTGCTCCCACGGGCACACAGGCCACAGTCACGGACATTGAAGGGACCATGAAGACGCTTTTCAAAGGATTTCTCTGGGGGATGGTGTTTCTGGCGCTCAGCCTGGGGCTGGACCGGCTGATGCTTTCGGTGGAACCCGGGCCGGGGTTGGCCGGTCAGGTGCAGGTTTTCTACCGGGATTTTCGCTCCAAGCTGCTGAATCTGCCGGGGCCGAAGGCCCCCGAGCCGAGCATCGAGCGCATCATCGAGCAGACGAACCCCCCGGCCGCCAAGGCTCCGGCGGCAAGGGCCGCTGCCCCCCTTCCGAGTGCCGGCCAGAAGACCCGATACATCTACACCGACGAAGCGGGTCAGATCGTCTTTGCCGACTCGCTCGAGGAGGTGCCCAGGGCGCAGCGAAAAGAGGCCCGGGCGATGGATGTGGATCCCTGAGTTTTTTCCGGAAGCGATGGCCGGCGGCCGGTTGCCGCGGGCGGCTAGAACCGCACAACCACTTCTTCGCACTTCTGCCTGGGCCAGTTTTCCCTGCGCCCGCGGCTTTCCACTTCGATGCGTCCTGAGAGACAGGCAAGGACGCGGCCCTTTTTGCCCGTGTCCCGGTTTTCCACGTACGTCTCCCGCCCCAGTTTGATTTCCCGATCCAGTGATTTGTAGGCTGATGCTGTCATGGTCCGATCTTTCCTTCACTCCCTCGGTGGGGAGCTAGGGCCATTGTAGCATTTTCTTTTTAAAACAGGGGCTTGGCTGGTCAGGAGAGGTCGCCGTAGATCTCGGGGCGGCGGTCCTTGAAGCAGGGGATGTGTTCGCGGCTGTCGAGCATCTGCTCCAGGTGCAGCTCGGCCAGGATTTCCCCTTCCGCTTCCTGCGCTTCGGCCAGGATGTCCCCCCGGGCGGAGATGATCTGGCTCAAGCCGAAGAAATCCAGCTTGCCCTGCAGGCCGCAGCAGTTGGCGGCCACCACGAAGAGCTGGTTTTCGATGGCCCGGGCTTTGAGCAGGGTGCGCCAGTGCTCCTGGCGGGGCTTGGGCCATTCGGCGGGGATGCAGAGGATTTCGGCGCCGTTAAGGGCCAGGCGCCGGAAGAGCTCGGGGAAGCGCAGATCGTAGCAGATGGCCACGCCGATCTTGCCCAGGCGGGTGTCGGCCACGAGCAGCTCGTCGCCGGCGCACAGGAAGCGATCCTCCCCCATGGTGGAGAAGAGGTGCAGCTTGCGGTAGCTGCCCGCGAGGCGCCCGCCGTCGATGACGGCGGCCGTGTTGTAGAGGCAGTCTCCCTGCTTTTCCGCCAGGCTGCCCACCAGCACCATGGAGTGCTTCTCCGAGAGCCGGCAGAGGGCCTCAATCACCCGGGGGGACTGCTCGGCCAGGCGCGACAGGTGCTTGTAGCTGTAGCCCGTGCTCCACATCTCGGGCAGCACGGCCAGTTCGGCCCCCCGGTCGGCCAGGCGCTCGATGGCGGCGCTCGCCCTGGCGAGGTTGATGTCCACCTCGGCCAGGGCGATGTTGAACTGGACGGATGCGGCCCGGACGACGTCTTTCATGCTCATTTGCCCAGGGGCAGGACGATGACGGGGATGTCGACTCGGTTGACGATGAACTCGTCGGCTGTATC
>Ga0214472_10007674_pt1 | contig 11274 bp, 3 predicted proteins | sample RVTome_6_FD_207662 | JGI IMG/M metagenome (GOLD analysis project Ga0214472, IMG submission 207662) | Soil microbial communities from uranium-contaminated site in the Upper Colorado River Basin, Wyoming, United States - RVT140D175 | ecosystem: Environmental > Terrestrial > Soil > Contaminated >...
CGAACTGATGTCCACCGGGGACGAGTTCGGAGTTCACGACTTCCACGTCGACGGTCCCGAGACCACGGCCCGCGGTCTGCGTCGGCAGCGAAATCGTCCCGCCCTCGTAGCCTGCAACCCGGGGATTCGGGCGCACGACAATCACGTTGCTCGGGAGCACGAGCCCGGCGCGCAGCGTCAGAGAACCGGTGTATGCGTTTTCCGATGGGAAAAATCGTTTATCCGGATCCTCGGACTCAGAACCGAAATCATAGGCGCTCACGGCATAGAAATACTGCTGTCCGTTGGTGACGCTGTGGTCCGTCCAAGTGTGTTGAATGCCGCTGTCCGTGCCGAGCCAGAAGGAGACGCCGTCCTCGGTCTGCTCGGAGAAGCCACGCCGGCCGTCGATCAGATCGAATTGAGTGATCGGCTTGCGCGAGATGACGTCCGTCCCCGTGGCATTGCGAATCTCCTGGGCATCCAGGAAGTTCACGTCCGTGGAGCGATAGATCCGATAGCCCTCGAAATCCTGGTCTCCCGTGACCGGATCGATGGCCTGCTCTGCGATGTTGTCCCACGAGAGGCGCACGAACCCGTCGCCGGCCTCCGCGGTGACAGTGGGCGCCGGAGGAGGAACGGCGAAACGATAGTTCGAATCGTAGATCTGCTGAACGGTCTTGACCGTGCGGCCCAGCTCGGTCAGGTCGGCGCCGTAGGCCAGGGCCAGGCTGAAGCGCTCGGTCTGCCCGGCCCGCAGCTTGAACGGACCCGAGGCGAACAGGAAGCCGATGTTGTAGTTGGACGTGAGCTGGGGGTCGAAGCGCTCCTCTTCCACGGGATGCGTGAACTGATCGTAGAGTCGCTGCGGCCAGTTGTCGCTGTTCGTGAAGAACAGGATGTCGTCCACGGTCTGATTCGGGTTGCCCTGCCCGGGGCGAATCCGATTGATCTTGAAGCCGGTCAATCCGATCTGGTCGGATTCGTTGAGATCGGTCCGGTCGAAGTTGGGTTCACCCTCCGACGGCATGCCGTCGCCCTCTCCGGTGTCCTGGGTATCCAGGAGTCCGTCACCGCCCGTGTCGTGGACCTCCGCGACCCAGTCCATGTCCTCGTCTCCGGTCCACCAACTGCCGAGGCGGAAGGCCGGGAGCTCATCCAACGGGCCATATGCCGTTTCGAAGCGCTGCAGATCGTAGTTGGCCTGGACATAGCTTTGGATGGCCTGCTGGCCCTCGATCAGCTGCCCCGGACCGCCGTTGCGCAGTTCATCGGTCACGCCGTCTTCGTCGTTGTCGACGCCATCGGTGGAATTGCCCGGGGTCTCGAGGTATGCGTAGCCGAGATAGCCGGTGGTGCCGCAGGCGCTGTTGAGGTCTCTCCCGTGACCGCCCTCGTCCCATGTGTAGACGAGATTGATCTTCTGGCCGTCGAAGGTCTGCGTGTAGAAGGCATTGTCGTCGTCGGACTCGAAGATGCCGTCACAGGAGAGTGCTGGGCCTCCGACGCCCGAGTCCATGTAGAGTCCGAAGATGATGTTGTCGTTGTAGTCCGTCGTGCTCTCGTTCGTGATGTCGTAGTGCCAGAAGATGACATTCCGTGCCTGAGGGTTCGCCCATTGGAAACCGCGAAGCTCGATGCGCAGGCCGAGTCCCCGCCGCGTCGAGTCGCGGCTGTCGGGATAGTAGTCCCAGCCGTCGTAGAAGTTGTCGTCGAGGACCATGAAGGTCTCCTGATCCGCGACGCGAGCCTTTCCGAAGTAGCCATTCCAGCTGTTGGACCAGCCCGGATCGTCAGGGTCCAGAAGCTTGTCGGGCCAGCTCGCAGGCCAGGTGCGGGGATCGCTGCTGACGGCGGGGGAGAGCGCAGGATTCAGGTTGGGATCCGCCTGAAACCAGCCCGGGCGCGGTTCGAATCGCATCGTCCGGTTGTAGCGAGGGCTGGTCGCCTGTCGCTCACGGAAACCGGTCTCCATGATGTAGGCCTCGGCGCCGCTCCTCTGCACGATCTTCGCGAGCACGAAGGGAGTGATTCCGTCGGTATAGTTCATCCCGGAACCCTTGGGGACCTCGGCCGAATGAAACACGCTCAGATCGACGTTCCCCGGTTCCGGAGGGTAGTCGCCCACCATGCCGTAGTTCCAGTAGACCGTGCGGATGTTGGCGGCGTCGAGGATGCCGCTCCGTTCGGAGTCGAGCTGACCGCGCTCGTCCTCGGGAATGACCGGCTCCAGCTGAGCCCACGCAACCCCGGCTGCCGCGAGGAGTGAGGCGAGGGTCGCCCCGGCGAGGAGAGAAGAAAAGCCTACGCGCATCTCAGGGCGCCTCCAGACGCAAGCGGATCCCGATCTCGATCCGGCGCGGGGGGTACAAACGGTTGGGGTCCAGCAATCGCAACTCATCTTCCTTCGGGAAGCGGGAGTAGTCGGGGCTCCCCGTGCTCGAGAAGACGGATCCGTTGAAGTAGCGCGCATCGAAGATGTTGAAGATCCGGGCGAAGACGTTGATGGATTTTCCCATCGCCGACAGGCTCTTCTCCGCTCTCAGATCGACGATCGCGCCCATCGGCTTGCGCCCGGAGTTCTCGATCAGACCGTTGCCGAATCCGCCGGCACCGATGATGGGAGTGTAGGGTTGGCCGCTTGCGGCGCGCAGGATCGCGCTGACTGAATATTCCCCCGGTTTCTGAAGACTCAACGTCGCATTGAGAGTGTGCCTCTGGTCCCAGTCGAACGGTGCGAGGCGGGGCCTGGGATCTTCTCCCGCCTCGGCTCGCGTCGCAGTTTCGCGGGGATCGCTGGCGTTTCCCAATGCCTGTTGCCAGGTGTAGTCCACGGACGCGCTGAATGGCCCGAGTCGACGATGATCGACGGAGGTGGTGAACCCGAACACGTTGCCGAAGTCCGTGTTGGTAAACCTGTAATACTCTGCACCGGTGTAGGTGGTCACAAACTCGACGCCCAACAGATCTCGGATGTCCTTGTAGAAGGACGTGATGTCGATTCCGAGATCATCGGACAGAGCATGTTTGTAGCCGATCTCGTACTGGACGGTCTGCTCGGGCCGGACGTCCGGATTGCCCAGGACACCGTACTTGCCGCCATCTCCAGCCTGCAGATTCTCGAGGACCTCGTAGTCCGCATTGGAGAACAGATCGTTGAGCGAAGGGTATTGGTAGAAGTGCCCATAGGAGAAGTGCACCGCGGCGCGATCTTCAATCGGATACGCGACACCCACCCTTGGAGACCAGACGGTCTTCGCGGTCGTCTTCTGCAGGATGGACTTGGGAGCGCCGGAGATGGCGTTCGCGGGGTTTCTGGGGTCGCTCGGAACCAGGGCTCGTGCATCGAAGTAGTCGGTACGAAGGCCTGCGCGCACGATCAGATCCGGAAGTTCGACGACATCCTGGACGAATCCCGACGCGAATCTGGGAAAGTAGTCGCGCACGGGGGGAAAGCCCGGCGGTTCATTGAAATGCCTGGTCAGCTCACCGCCCGTGAGCGAGAGATGTCCCGGCGCACCGAACTCGACGCCAGGAAGCTGGAGTTCGCTACCTACCTTGACTTGATGCTCTGCGGTGACCTGACTCGAGAGGGAGCTCTTGAAGATGTAGTTGTCCGTCTTCTGAGTGAAACGGGTCAACTCGACGCCTTCGATGATCGCTCCAGGTGCGTAGGTCAGGTCCTCGTCCGGCTCACCGGCCCGGTCGTAGCGCGGGTCACTGACGCTGTCGTACGCGAAGTCCTCGTACGAGAAGATGTTTTGCCGGACGCTCAGGTCGAGGAATGTGGAGCGGCCGAAGGTCTGCGTCCAATCCAGACCATGGGAGATGGAGGAGGTCGTCTGTTTCGAGAGGCCATCTGGATTGAATCGGAACGCATAGTTGCTGCGCCGGCTCTCATTTTCCAGCCCCAGATCGATACGCTTCCCCACCCCCAGAATCCGGAAAGGAGGAAAGCCGTTCCATAGCATCTGATAGCTGAGCTTGGCGCTCTCGAAGTGCCGGCTGGTCAGCTTTGCCACGCCTGACCATTCTCGGCTGAATCCCAGAGCAACTTCGTCCCCATCGCCGCTCGGTTGAAACACGTGGCTCTGCGTATCCGAGTCGTCGGTGGGAAGAAATACTCGGGTGCCGACGACGTAGTCGTCGAACACATAGCGCCTTCCACTGAGGAAATACGTCACATCGGCAAAATGGAGCGGCCCGCTCGCGCTCAGTTGGTAATTCTGGATTCCGCCCGGGCGAATCGTATCGTCCGTCAGGCGCTTGTCATTGCCGGGAAACACGAAGGCGCCCGTGAACGCCTCCGCGCTCCATTCGAACTCGTCGGTCCCGTCCTTGAGAACCGCATTCACCACGCCGCTCATGGCCTGGCCATACTCCGCGTCGAAAGTCCCGCTGATGACCTGGACTTCCTGAAGAAGTGATCGATCCAGACTCATCGACGACGAATTGTCATAGGGATTGTTGATCGTCACGCCATCGACCTGGAACTGAACCTCGCCCAGCCGTCCCCCGCGAAAGTGGCCTTCGACCACGCCGGCCTGGAGGTTCACAATCTCCTGCAGGTTCTGAACCGGGAGAAGTTCGATCTCCTCCGTCGTGACGTTGGACTGCGAACTCGTCAGCTTGAGATCCACGGGCGGGCGTTCCGCCGTGATGACGACCTCTTCGGCCTCGATGAGGGCTTCTGCGAGTTCCGACTCCAAAGTCGTCGTCTGGTCCGCCGAGATGACAACCTCCTGGATCACCAGAGTCGAGAAGCCGAGCCGTTTGATTCGAAGCTCATACGTGCCCGGGGGAACGTTGAAAATCGTGTAGCGCCCCTCGACATCCGAGTACGCACCGAGCTTCGATCCGACTAGCTGGATCGTCGCCGCGGCGATGGGCTTCCCGTCAGCGTCCACCAGCCTGCCAGAGATTTTTCCGGTAATTCCGGCCCACGCCGTTGACGCGCCGAAGCAGAGCGTCAGCGTGGCAAGCAGCGCGAGCCGGATTCGGATCAGAGAACGGGGCAGCAAGTCGGAACCCTCCTACTTCACCAGCACGGTCTTGCCGTGCAGAGTTTCCAGATTCCGGCCCGAAATCGGGTCTGCGATCTGCAGACGGTAGAAATAGGTGCCGGAACTCTGATCGCCCCAGTCCACGAGGACATCCCCCACGCCGGCGTTCTTGATTCCGAGATCCATCCGCCGGATGAGCCGTCCTTTCAGATCGAACAGCTCGAGTTCGAGCCTCCCCGCGCGAACGAGGGAGTACTGAATCGTCGGACCGTTGGACGGATTCGGGTAGCTGAACGAAAGCGTCGTTCGAGCCCGCGGATCTTCGGGTCCAACGGCGGTCACCGCCGTCTGCAGATGTGCCCACGCCGGGCAGCATTCGTTCTCGTACTCCCGATACCACCAGGTCCGGGTCCCGTAGCTATCGGTCACCGGGAGCAGGGAATCGCCGTCGAGATGGTCGACGCCGATGAAGAGCGCGAAGTCGCCCAGGCCGGCCGGGTAGCCGAGCGCCGTCAGGTCCACGGCCAGCTCTGCCGTATATCCGGTGTCTGGGACGGCGAGCGTATCGACCGTCGAGCCGGCGTTGAGGGAGAGCGCGACCGCGGCGTCTCCTTGAGAGATGAGCGTCACGAGGTAGTCGTCGGGCCGGGCGGTACCATTCGCGGCAACCTGGAAGGAAAGCCGGCGTCCGAGCGGGACGTGGTCCGGATTGAGTGCGACGCGTTCGTTCAAGAGGACGAGGAAGCCGTCCCACTTGTCGAAGATGGGTGAGAATTGGACGAGCTGATCCCGCACGTCGAAACCCATGTAGAGCGTGTTCCCATTGAAGAACATCTTCACCGTGGCGTCGGCTGGATCGACGACGAAGGCAGTTCCGCCCTCGACGATGGGCTGGTACTGGCCCGCTCGACTCGGGCCGACTTCCGGATAGGTCTGCCGGAGTACATCGTCATCCCAACGGATGTCGAACTCATAGACGTCTGGATCCGACCAGATCGGCTCCGTCAGCACACCGTCGATCGTGGGCGATGGGCCGAGTTCGTGGATCACGACCTCGGCATCGTTGAAGGGCACGCCGGGCGAATCGACGGTTACGTCGGGGCGCGCGAAGATGCGCACCTCGCTGTACCACATCGCATTTCCCCACGGGGACTGCCACCAGACACGCTGCGTGCCGAAGCGAAGGCCATCGAACGGCCAGAACCAGTCGCTGTCATAGATCGAGAGGTTCCACTCGACGATGTCACCGCCTGACTGGGTCACGTCGTAACCCATCGGCGTCAGGTTGAAGCGCATCTCGACGGTGTATCCCGTGTCGACGACCGTGTCGTCGTTGGAGAGTCCGTGAACGACGGTTACGGCATCCCAGTTTGCTATCTGTTCCGCCGTCCGCGGCGTCCCAGGCGGTTCCTCCGCCCAGACCCCCTTGAACAGCGGGGAACCTCCAGGCGTTTGCGGGTCCGGAACCTCGGGATTCCACCACGAATAGAAATACTCCTGCGGCGGCTTGGGCGCGCCAGCAAGCGAGTGGTCCTTGAGTGCCATGAGCAGTCCGTCGAATCGGTTGAAGAGCTCCGAACCGCCCACCGACTCGTCCTGGACATCAAGACCCATGTAGAGTTCGTTGCCGACCACCAGGAAGCGCGCCGTTGCCGTCGGCGGGTCGTTGGGGAAGAAGGAGCCGGCCTCGATCTTCCAGCCGCTGCCCGGCAGGCCGTTGTCCTGGCCGTAGACGATGGTTTTGGTCTCCGCCTTCGCCCAGTCGGCCTCGTTGAGCACGCCGTCCAGCGTGATGGGCCCGGCCGAGGTCCTGGCCCAGATGACATCCTCTCTCGGTACGTTCCCGCCCGTGGCGGAGAGCGCAAAGACGAGCAGAGCGCTCGCCAAGATCGTGATTCTGGTCATGTGCATGGGGATCTCCTTCTCCGTCGCGATAGTCCGTGAGCTCGAAGTCGAGAACTCAGCTCGTTTGCGCCTGCATCGCCGCAGGCGTTGCACCGCAAGATCGTCGAATGACGAGGGGCGCGGGAAGCACCTCGTCATGGCAGGCCCGCCCGGTCTCCGACGACATCGCCTGGAGCAACAGCTGGACGGACCGCTCGCCCAGCTCGAACGCATCGACATGAATCGTCGTCAGCGGCGGCGAGGCATAGCGGGCGATGGCGATGTCATCGAAGCCGACGATCGCCAGGTCTTCAGGAACACGCACGTGCTCGGTCTGGAGCGCGCTCAACAATCCAAGTGCCATGGCGTCGTTCGTCGCAAAGACAGCGGTCGGCCGGGGCCAAAGGCGCAGCAGATCCTGCGCGGAGTCGAAGCCGCTCGATTCCGTGAAGTCGCCGCATAGCTCCAGAGTGGCCGACGCAGGCAGATCGGCCCGCGCGAAGGCGTCGCGATAGCCCCGTCTTCGTTCTTCCGCGTCGACGTTCCCCTTGGGTCCGTTGACGATTGCGATCCGTGTGTGCCCGAGGGACAAGAGATGCCCGACGACCGTGCGTGCACCCTCGAAATTCGAAATCGATACGGTGCTGCAGCCGGCGACGGCAGAACGAGGATTGAGCAGGAGGACGGGGAAGCGGCGGGCGATCTGATGGATGGGTTCGATGGAACCCTGATCCGGAGCCATCATGATCAGTCCATCGATCCGTCCCCGCATGGCTCGCGCCGCGCTGAGCACCGTGTTTGTATCGGCGTGCGAGCTCGAAATGAGAACCTGCTGTTTGACCTGACGCGCCGCATGATCGATGCCCCGGATCACTTCCGAGAAGAACTCGCCATAGAGATCCGGAAGCAGGACGCCGATCGCGTTGCTGCGTCGAGTGGTCAGACTCTGGGCGGCCGTGTTGGGCCAGTAGTCGAGCTCGGCGACGGCGGACCACACCCGATCGCGTGCGTCATCGCTCACGCGTGGGCTGCCGTTGAGAACGCGAGACACGGTTGCGATCGATACGCCGGCCGCCTGAGCGACATCGCGGATGGTAGCCAATGGGGCCTCCCGGTGGGGGAGTGCGGAGCCGACCTCTTCCATTCCCGAGGTGCGGGATCTGCGGCTGCTCAGCAGGGATGTAAACGGTTACATATCGGCTCCACTCCTGTCAAGCAGGGCACTCCATGGGGAATGGGCCGGAATTGTGAACTATCGGCCCCGGGGTGCGAGAGTCACGACGACATGTGCCGGGAGCCGCCGCACCCGGACTTCGCCACCGGGCCCGACGTCGCGGGATTCGCCGTTGACGGTGGCCCTGGTGGTCGAACGCGCCCCCGGAACGCTCAGGACGACCCCCCCTGGGGGGAGCTCCAGCTCCCCGTCGATGTCTGCCAGAAGAAGGTGCCCGCGCCGCCGCATGCGGAACTCGAGCGTGCCGGAAAATATTGGCAAGTTCTTGACTATCAATCCGGATCCCTCCAGCCAGTTTTCCTGCACGCCGGCGGCGAGCACGAGTGCCTGGTCGCTCTGCCGGTAGTACTCGAGCATGTCCAGGACCGAGCGCATGTAGTCCGAGCCCACCCAGCTGTGTGGCATGTCGCCGAGAAAGCGCGGTTCGCGTCGCGCGGCGGTGACGACCTCGGGCCACTGCAGCCACCCGGCCGGCTGGCGTTGTTCGAGGAACCAGTCCAGCAACTCGCCGGCGCGTTCGCGCCAGCCCAGGCGGACGAACGCCCCGATGTTTCGCAGCTCGTAGGGGGTGAACGCCTCCCACGGGGCGCCGTCTCGCCGATCGCGAAAGAACTGGTAGTAGCGCTCGAAGGTCCGCTCGAGCGCGCCCTCGGGGAGAATCGAAGCCGCCTCGGCGGGCGCGAGGGCGATGGTGGTGGAGGTCGGGTCGAAGTCACCGAGATCCGCACAGCCCGGGACGTAGTCGATCGCATGGTCTGCCATGGCAGCTGCCACCGAAGTCCCCAGATCCCGGGCGAACTCCTTGGCCACCAGGTCGAGTTCGCCGGCGTCGTCCGGCAGGCCGAGCTCTCGCGCCAAGAACAGCGCGTCGACAAAGCCACGCAACGCGAAGAAGTCGTCCCAGTACGAGTGCATGGGTTTGGCGGAGTAGCCTTCGTGGCTGATGGACGGGGGCAGAATGCCGAAATACCGCAGGTTTTCCGGGCGCGCATACTCGTCGGTTCGGCGCTGCTGCCGCAGCCCATCCAGATAGCTCGCGGCGTCACGAACCCGCGGCCACATCGCCTCGGCGAGCGCCCGGTCTCTCGTCTGCCGGTAGATCTCCGCGACGAGGAAGATGAACTCGCCACTGCTGTCATGCTCGGGGACGGGATCCGCCCCCCGCTGATCCACGACGCAGGGGATCTTCCCACTCTCGAACTGGTAGGGAGCGTACCAGCGCAGAAACTGGCGGGCGGGTTCGACCTCTCCGCAGCGCAACAAGGCCCACGAGCTGAGTGCGCCGTCGCGAATCCACGAGCGGGCATAGGATCGTGTCCCCGGTTGCAGCGCCGGTCCCGCGCGGTTGACCAAGAGGTACGCAAGCTGGCTGCGCAGCGTGCTTACGACATCGTCGGCGCCGGCGATCCGAATCTCTACCTGCTCCAGTCGACGATGCCATTCCGAGCGGGCCTGCTCGAACCGCTCTTCCACCCAGGTCTGCGCGTCTTGCTCTCCCTCATCCGGCGGCAGAAGTTCCGGGTACAGAGGGACGAGAATGTCGATGACGCGCGAGCTTCCAGCGGCGAGCTCGATCTCATAGGCGAGCACGGCCGCGGCGGCCCCGAATTCATCCGTCGCCGCGACTCGCCGCGGCAGGATCCCGTGTCGCAGATAATCGGCGACGACATCGCCCTCATCGAAGCTCGCCACGCCGAAACCCGACGGCGGGGAGAGCGCAACGACGCCGGCCGCGCCGTCGACATCGACGATCCTGCCGCGGCGCGAGATCTCGTGGATGGACGCGATGCCGCCGGCGAGATTCAGCGTCTGCGAAGGTGGATTGACCTGGAAAGGGCGCAGCGCGAGAGCGAGTGTCGCTCGAACGGGCTGCGTGTCCCGGTTCAGCACGCGGTAGCGCAGCACGAGAGAACTCGAGCCGGATGCTCCCGTGGCGAACGCCATGATGTGCAGCTCCAAATCCTGCAAGCGCCAGTGCACCTGTGGAATCGGCAGAAACTCATCGACGAGGCTCTGTTCGATCTCGGCGTCGGCCCAGGTAGCGGCTCGCCCATCGAGGATGAGGAACGGCTCGATCGAGAAGCGCCCCCGCCCGACTTCGAGCGCCCCATCTTCGCTCAGCAGGCCCTCGCGCGCATCGAAGTCGGCCCCCACGACGGTCCAGTAGTTCTGCTCATCCCGCATGGCGCGCGGGTAGACGCCACGCGGCGCCGATCGGGCGATCTGTTGGAAGAACTCGAGCTTCGAGCGCGCCCAATCGATGGGTTGAAGGGCGATCTCGTTCATCGCGACGGGCTCCATCGCTTCGGCATGCAGCACGCGTACGCGCAGAAAGCGCGACTCCGCCTCACCGAGAAAGTGAAGATCACGTCCTCCATTGGCATGAAGCACGGTTTTGAGGACCGTCCAGTCCAGTCCATCCTCCGAGCCCTCGATGACATAGTCGGCCGCGTGGCGCCCCTCGTCCCAGTCGACACGCAGACCGCAGTACTCGCGCACCGATCCCAGGTCGAGGGTGATCCAGGGTTGGCGATCCCCTGCCGAGGGTGTCCACGCACTCCCACTGTCGGCGTCGGATGCTTGCCCCGCGAGCCGGCCGTCCGACTCGGACGAAGCCCCGAGCACGGGATCGAAGGGTCCTTGGTCTTCCGGCGCCAACTCGACGAGTTCGATCTGGTCGATCCAGACCCGGCCTTCGCCGCCTTGCCCGGCCGTGATCGCGATCTCGACGGCGGCGAGCTCTTCGATCTCTCCACCGCCCGCGGGTCCCCAAGCGAACGCGAGATGGCGCTTCTTGACGGAGAGGCGCCGCCATTGCGGGGAGAACTCGTAGTCGCGCAGCACGGACCACCAGACATTTTCTCCCGAGGCGTCGATCAGCTTGAACTCAACGTGATTCGAAGCCGCCTCCCCGCGCAACAGCAGGCGAAACGCGTAGTTTTCGGGAAGAACGAGCGGCAGCTCCAGCCGTGCCACGGCGTAGCCACCGCCGGGAATGTCGAAGTCCATCCGCAGTGCGTCGTCGTCGATCGAGAGTTCGAGCGTGACCCCGTCGGCCGGATGGGCCGACCAACCGACGAGGCTGTCGCAAGCGTCGAGCAGGTCGGCCCACCCGGGTTGCCCGCACGCGATCGTCGCGAGTACGGCCAGGGAGAACGACGCGATTCGAGATGG
>Ga0214472_10007676_pt1 | contig 11273 bp, 7 predicted proteins | sample RVTome_6_FD_207662 | JGI IMG/M metagenome (GOLD analysis project Ga0214472, IMG submission 207662) | Soil microbial communities from uranium-contaminated site in the Upper Colorado River Basin, Wyoming, United States - RVT140D175 | ecosystem: Environmental > Terrestrial > Soil > Contaminated >...
AGCCGCGTTTGATCCAACAGCCGCAGATACCCGTCCGCGTCGCCGATCCATTGGAGCGTCAAGATGGTAGGTGTTGATGACAAGGTCACGCGTTTCCCATGAAACTTTGCGGTGTTAATCACTCTTCTGTTTCGGTTGCGGCGCGGTCGAAACCTGAATCGCGTCGCCCTCCACGCGCACGGCGAAGCGGTCGATGCCGATCTTCGGATTGTCGCACCAGGCGCCGTCGCTGACGCGGAACCGCCAGGCGTGCCAAGGGCAGGTGACCACTCCGTCGCTCACGTCGCCCGGCGCCAGCGAGGCGCCCATGTGCGGGCAGACGTCGTCGATGGCGAAATACTGGCCGTCGACGTAAAACACGGCCACCATGCGGTCGCCGACGACAAACGACTGGCCGGTCCCCGCGGCAATGGCGCCGACCTTGGCCACGGTGACAAACTCGGACATGGACCTTCGATTACGGATGGTTTGGCGAACGCGATACGGGGTGCTCGATCACTCTCCGGCCGGCGCTCTTCGGCACTCTTACGATCGTAGCCGATCGCCCCACGGATGCGACACCCCACCTGTTGCCCGACCCGCCGGGGACCTTGCACGGCCGCCGCGCGTATGAAACACTGTGGCGGCTGTCAGCCAGGCCGGATTCAGGAACGCCGTCGATGAAAACCAATCCCGTCAAACGCAAACTGCGCGACGGCCGGCCGTCGTTCGGCACCTGGCTGTCGCTGGGGGATTTGTACGCCACGCGGACGCTGGCCCGGCTGGGATTCGATTGGCTCACGCTGGACATCGAACACGCGGCCATCGACTGGTCGCAGGCGGCGATGATCTTCGGTGCAATCGCCGACGCCGGCTGCGTGCCGCTGGCACGGGTGCCCAAGGGAAATCACGATTACATCAAGCGGGTGCTCGACGCCGGCGCGTGGGGCATCGTGGTGCCGATGGTCAACACGCCCCAGCAGGCCAAGATCGCCATCGCCGCAGCCAAGTATCCGCCCACGGGCAACCGCAGCCTGGGGGGCGGCATGCACGCCATGAACTTCGGCGCGACTTCGGGTGAATACTATCAAAAGGCCAACGATGAAATCCTGGTGATCCTGCAAACCGAAAGTCCCACGGGCGTGGACAACGCCGAAGAAATCTACGCGCTGCCCGGCGTGGACGCGATCTTCGTCGGACCGGTTGATCTGCGAGCCAACATGCGGACGCTTGACAGCCCAGAGCCGACGGAAGAGGAATTCGAAGCGCTATTGGCGCGCGTCGTCGCCGCGGGACGCAAGACCGGTACGCCGACGGGCATGCACACCATGGACCCCGCGGCTGCTCTCCAGCGCGCCGAACAAGGCATGCAATTCATCGCCATCGGCAGCGACCTGCGGCTGATGACCCAAAAAGCCCAAGAGACTATCGCCGCCATCGCCCCGGACCGAGCGGCTACGGGGGCGGCGGCGTATTGATGGAAACGGCGCTGGAGTCGCTGTGTGGGACAGCAGTGGTTTGCGGGGAATCTCGAAATCCGAATACCAGAAATCCAAATGACCAAAACCGTTGCGACTTGAGGCACATCCCGCGAATCGATCCACTCAGCACGTGTTTTGGTCCTTGGAGAATTCGTATTTCGATTTTCGGGCTTCGAGTTTCGGATTTCACGTTGTAGCTCAACCTGGTTTTCCTCCCCGCCGCAGCGCCCTGCCCGGCCGCGCGCCGGTGTGCCGGCCGTCGTCCAACACCACCTGCCCGTTGACGATGACGGTTTGAATGCCTTCGCCGTAGTGGAAAGGGTCGACGTAGGTGGCGCGGTCGATGATGCGGGCTGGGTCGAAGAGGGTGAGATCGGCGTAATTGCCGGCGCGGATCTGGCCGCGGTCGGCGATGCCGAGCTTGGCGGTGTTGAGCGAGGTGATCTTGCGCACGGCGTCCTCCAACGTGAGCACGCCGCGCACGCGGACGTACTCGCCCAGCAGACGGGGAAACGTGCCGAAGTTGCGCGGGTGAGGATTGCCGCGGCGCAGCGGGCCTTCGACCGCGTAGGCCGAGCCGTCCGATCCGACCGAGCACCACGGCTGACGCAAGGCCAGGTTCATGTCCTCCTCGGTATGATGGGCGTAAACCGTGCTGATCGAACCGCCTTCTTCCAACAGCAGGTCGAACAACACGTCCAGCGGATCGGGCGGCGGATCGTGCCCGCGGGTTTTCAGTGAAATCACCCGGTCCATCGTGAGACCTTCTAACGGATTCTGCGTTCCCAGCCGGCCGCTGATCAGCATCCGGCTCCAGTCGCCGCCGACGGCCAGGTAATGGTTGTACCAGCCGGGCAGCCCGGAGCGGATGTCGCGCTTCATCCGCTCCCGCCGCTCGCGGTCTCGCAGCCGCTCGAGCAGTTTGTCGGCGCCGCCTTCGTGCGCCCAGGGGGGGATGATGCTGACCAGGTTGTTGTTGCCGCGGGTGTAGGGGTAGACGTTCGATTGCACGTTGACGCCCTCGCGTCGAGCTTCTTCGATGAGCGCGATCACCTCGTCCATGCGGCCCCAGTATTGCTGGTCCGCGATCTTGATGTGGATGATGTCGACCGGCACGCCGGCGCGGCGGCCGATCTCGATCGCCTCGCGGACCGCGGCGAAGACCTCGGTCCCCTCGTTGCGGATATGCGATGAATAGATGCCGCCGTGCCGGGCCACCACCCGGCAGAGCCGGACAATGTCGTCGGTCGTGGCCAGCGAACCGGGCGGCATCGCCAACATGCTCGAGAGGCCGAACGCCCCGTCGCGCATCGCTTCGTCGACCAACGCGCACATCCGCTCGAGTTGTTCCGCCGTCGGGCGGTCGAACGACTCGCCCATCACACATTGCCAGATGTTGCCGATGCCGACGTACGAGGCGACGTTCGTCGATGTGGTTGCCCGGTCGACGGCGTCGAAGTAACCGCCCAAGGTGGTCCAACGGACAGTTTCGCCATTGATCGTCGCCGATTTCGCGTTGAGTTGACCTTTGAACGGCCCACCGGAACTGCCTTCGCCCAGCACCTCCGTGGTCACCCCCTGGCGAATCTTGCTCTGTGCGTCACCGTCTTCCAGCAGCAGCCAGTCGGAGTGGGAATGGATATCGATAAACCCCGGCGCGACCACCAATCCGGCGGCATCGATCACGCGCTTCGCTTCACCCTCCGCAATCTGTCCCACTTCGACGATCCTGTCCCCGCGGACCGCCACGTCGCCGTGAAACCAGGGGTTGCCCGTGCCGTCGACAATTCGACCGCCGCGGATCAGTAAATCATACTTTGGTTCGTCAGCCCGATTGCTCGCCGCGAATACGAGAAAGACGCAGCCAATGGTAATGCAAAACGCGATCGACGGGCGCGACATGGCATTTTCCTCGTGGCACAGATCTGTTTCCAGTAACAATTTTTTTGGCCATTTCGTCCAAATCCTGGCGACTTCGGCCACGATGTGGGCGAAGGTGCGCCTATGGTCTTTCATACACCGCACGTCCATCGACGTACGTAGCTAAAACTTTCGTCTCGCGGATTTCGTCCACCGGGCATTCCAGCAGATCGCGGTCGAGAATCACAAAGTCGGCCCGCTTGCCGGGTTCCAGGGAACCGATCTCGTCTTCCATGAACATCAGCCGCGCGTTGTTGATGGTGTAGAAGCGAATCGCTTGTTCGCGCGAGAGGGCTTCTTCGGGGTGCAACTGCCCGTCGTACCAACGGGCGCGGCGGGTGACGGTGATCCACATGCCGAGGAAGGGGTTGTACGGGTTCACCGACCGTAGCGAACCGATCTTCTGCATGTGGTCGCTGCCCCCGCCCACTGTACCGCCGGCGGCGAAGATGCTGGCCAGCGGTTGAAAATATCGCAGCCGGTCGTAGCCGAATTGGGCGACCAGCGTGCGCGAGTCCAGATACAGCCAGGCCGGCTGGATGTCGATCACTACGCCCAAGCGCGCGGCTTGCTCGACCGCCTCGCGGCTCATGAAATTGGAATGCGTCAGGCAGGGCCGGGTGTGACGGATGTCGGTCGATTCGCTGAGCTCCTGGTACACGTCCAACAGCGCGTGGACCGCGCCGTCGCCGACGCTGTGGGCGGTGAATTGCAGCCCGGACTCAGCGGTGGTCCGCACGATCGGCAACAGCTTTTCGTGCGGGATGTACAACAGCCCGCGATAACGGGGATCGTCGATGGAATAAATCTCGCTGACACCCCACGGTTGGCGCATGTACGCGCTGCCGGTCAACATGCCGCCGTCCAAAAAGGCCTTGACGCCGATGATCCGTAGCATGGGGTCTTCTTGGCACAAGGGATGCGCGGCGATGCGGCGAATGTCCTCTTGAATCGCTTCGGTGCGGTCGCCTGTATTTAATGAATGCGAACATCGCACGCGCACCGGCAGCTTCCCCTCGGCGCGCAAGCGTTGATAGGCGGCGATCGCCGACGATCCGGCGTTGCGGTCGATCACGCCGGTCAAGCCGACCGAAGCGTAGTCGGCCAGCAGTTCGTGCAGTCGTTGGTCGCGGTCCGCCTCGGTGGCTTTTGACGAAGGGCTTTCCGTCTTCAGATACCGGCCGGCGCTGCGCAGGATGCCGGTCGGTTCGCCGGTCGTCGGGTCTTTTTCGACCTTGCCGGCGCCGGTGACCTGAAAATCGCGGTCGATGCCGGAAAGCCGCAGCGCCAGCGAATTGACCGAGGCGTCCGGTCCGGTGGAGAAGACCACCGGATGGTGCGGCGCGGCGGCGTCCAGCTCGGCCTTGGTCGGATAGCGCTGCTCGCGCAGTCGCGTGATAAACACCTGCCGGACGACGATCCATTGCCCTGCCTCCAGCGCCAGGGCGCGCTGGCGGATGTACGCCAGCACGTCGGCGATCGCTTCCATCTCGGGGATCGGATGATCGAATTCGTGCATGCTGGCCCCGCCGGGGTGCACGTGCGAATCGATCAGGCCGGGCAACACCGTCTTGCCCTGCAGGTCGATCCGCCGCGTGTCGGGACCGGCCATTTGCAGCACGTCATCCTCGTCGCCGACGCGCGTGATCCGGCCGTCCTGGATCGCCATCGCCCGGTGGATCGTGAAGTCTCCATCGACCGTGATCATCTTGCCGCCGTACAAAACCAGGTCCGGCTGCTGTGCGGCGGCAAACGGGATACTGCCTCCAGGGGCGAATCCGAGAAAGAAGGAACACATCGCAAGCTTCGCAATCGCGCGCCGCATGATTGTCGCTCCTGGAATTTGACTGATTGATGAAGCGTGGCATAAACCGGCATTCCAGATTATCCGTTGCGCCGGCGAATGTCGAGAAATTGACCCAACTGATGGGACGACGATCCACTTTAGGCGCGGCTGTCCCGGTGTGTGCGGCAACACGTACGGACGATGCCCTCTCGCGATCGCCAGGGTCGTTTACGACCCGTCTTCCGCATGGCGGTAAAAGCACCGACATTATATGTCGGGGTAAAAGTAAGGATTTCCTCAGGTTCCCCCCTAATTTCCTCCCCTTCTCGTCGGCCGCAACCCCGTGCTCAAGGCACGGGGCTAATATCACTGATATCACACGGTTGACGAAGGACCGTAAACGGTCCTGCAAATCCCGTGGCGTATTTTCCCGCCCCGCAACTTCCCGGCCGCGGCTTGTCAGACCGCCGGTGGTTTGCTTGAATACCCCCTGGTTTGGACGCCTCGCGGACACACGACGATCAGGATGTGATGGCAAAAAAATGGCGCATTCACGCGCATGACGCCGCGCGAATCGACTCGCTGGCCCGGGCCACCGGCGTGCCAGGCGTGGTCGCTCAATTGCTGATCTGCCGCGGCGTACACGACCCGCTCCTGGCGCGGGACTTTCTCGCTCCCAAATTGACCGCCCTGCGCGATCCAGAAGAACTGCCGGGCGCCGTGCAGGCGGCCGAGCGAATCACCCGCGCGATCGCTCAAAAGCAGCCCATCGTGGTCTACGGCGATTACGACGTGGACGGCATCGCCGGCGCCGCGTTGTTGTGGAGGTGCCTGAAGTTGCTCGGCGCGAATGTGAGCTACTACGTGCCGCATCGGCTGGACGAAGGCTACGGGCTGAATGACGAGGCGCTGGCCAGGCTGGCCGGCGAAGGGGCGAAGCTGATCGTCACCGTCGATTGCGGCATCGGCAGCTTGAAGGAATCGGAAACCGCTCGCTGGCTGGGCGAAGAGTTGATCATCACCGATCATCATGAGCCCGGCCCCAGCCTGCCGTACGCGGCGGCCATCGTCCATCCGCGGTTGCCAGGCAGCAACTACCCTTTCGCGGGACTGTGCGGCGCGGCGGTGGCCTTCAAGCTGGCGTGGCTGTTGTGCAAGCAGGCCAGCGGATCGAAAAAAGTCAGCGAGCGGATGCGGAACTTCCTGTTGGAGGCCACGGGCCTGGCCGCCGTGGCCACGGTGGCCGACGTGGTTCCATTGGTCGATGAAAACCGCGTGCTGGTCTGCCACGGCCTGGCCAGTCTGCGGCAGCGGGCCAGTTTGGGGATGTCCGCTCTGTTGAAGGTGACGGGTTTGGACGCGAAGCGCGGTTTCGACGGCGACGACGTCGGCTTTACGCTCGGTCCCCGCTTGAACGCCGCGGGACGCTTGGGGCAGGCGCGATTGGCCGTGGAGTTGCTGACCACCGACAATCCGTCGCGCGCCGCCGAATTGGCCGAGTACATCGATCAACTCAACGGCAGCCGGCAAAGCCTGGAACGCAGCGTCTACCTGGCCGCCAACAAGCAGGCGCAAGAACAGTTCGATCCGGCGGGCGACGCGGCGCTGGTGTTGGCCGAGCGCGGCTGGCATCCGGGTGTGATCGGCATCGTGGCCGGACGTCTGGCCGAAAAGTACCACCGGCCGGTCGTGTTGTTGGCCTTAGACGAATTGGGCACGAAGCTGGCGGCCGGATCGGCCCGCAGCGTGCCGGGCTTCAATCTGCACCAGGCGCTGGCCGCCTGCGGCCGGCATCTGGCCAGCCACGGCGGTCACGCGGCGGCCGCCGGACTGAAAATCGACGAAGCGGCCATCGACGGCTTCCGCGCAGACTTCTGCGAATACGCCTCGGCCGAGATCGAAGCAGTCGACCGCACCGCCGAACTCTGGATCGACGCCGAAGCGCCCTTGGCGGCGCTCTCGTTGAAAACGGTCGGTCAGATCGAGCGGCTGGCCCCCTTCGGCGCCGGCAATCCGCGGCCGGTCTTGTGCGCCTCGGGCGTGAAGGTCGCCCAGCCGCCTAAGCGGATCGGCGGCGGCGGGCGTCATCTGTCGTTGCGGCTGGTGCAACACGACGTCTCGTTGCGTGCGGTCGCTTTCGGCGGCGGCGATTGGGCCGACGAACTGCCCTCCGGCGACGAGCCGCTGGCCATCGCCTTCCGTCCGGTCATCAACGAGTTCCGCGGCCGCCGCAGCGTGGAACTTCATCTCACCGATTGGCAAGCCCGCTCGCACGTCGAGGCGACGGGCGAATAGACGCGGGCGTGGCGTATTGCCGTCCATGCCATCGGCGTCGACATTCCATTCCGGCTGTGACCAATGGTTCGGTTTTGCCGGCTGGCAGCCTGTCAACACGCGCGACAGCGCGCCTGGGACCCACCATTTTTCTGTACACATTCGCAGTGTGCAATTAGGATCGCAGTTAGTGCGGCTCGGCCATGCATTCATTTCTGTTGGTTTACCACCTATGATCAAGCACCGACGATTGTGTGTAGAAAACCTGGAACAACGCCGCGTGCTGGCCGTGTTCACGCCCAACACCACGGTCGACGCCACGGACAAGACTTTGCCGGGCGACGGCGTCGTCGACGTGGATTCCGCGAGCGCGGGCAATCAAATCTCGCTGCGCGGGGCCATTCAGGAAGCCAACGCACTGTTGGGCGAAGACACGGTGCAGTTGGGTCCGGGCAACTTCCGCTTGACCATCGGCGGCCGGAGCGAAAACGCGGCGGCGACCGGTGATCTGGACGTCACCAGCGACTTGCGGATCATCGGCGCCGGTGCGCAAGCCACGGTGATTGACGCCTCGGGGCTGGACCGAGTGTTTCACGTCATGCCCGGCATCCGGCTGACCGTGGCGGGCGTGACGATCACGGGTGGGTTGGCTACGGGCATTGGTGATACAGGCAGAGACCAGTTTGGCGGCGGCATTTTGAATCATGGTCATCTGACGCTGATTGACAGCATCGTGACCAACAATTCCGCCCCGAACAGCAACTTCACCACTAGCGGCGGCGGCGGCATCTGGAGTTCCGAGGCCAACAGCACGCTCAACATTTCCGGCGTCACGTTCTCCGGCAACAACGGCGGCCTCCTGGGTGGCGCCATCCAAAGCAAAGGCGCGCTGGCGGTGGCCGGCAGCGTCTTCACCGGCAACAGCGCCGGCCGGGGCGGAGCGATTTACACCAGCAACGGTCTGGTGTCCGTCCGCGACTCGTCGTTTACCGGCAATTCGGCCGGCGCCTCTGGCGGCAGTGGCGGCGCATTGGAGAACGCCGACGGTACGGTCTTCGTCGAGCGCTCCCACTTCACCGGCAACACGGCACACAACGCCGGCGCGGTGCGCAACACGCGGCTCACCAGCTTCGGCACGAGCTCGATGGAGATCGCGGACAGCACGTTCACCAACAATTCGGCCACCGGATTTGCCTTCAACAGCCAGGACGGCGGGGCAATCATCAACTTCGCCACGATGACCATTACCCGATCCACGCTGACCGGCAATACGGCGCAGCGCGACGGCGGCGCGATCATCAACGGCGGCGGATCGCTCGTGATCACGGGCAGTACGCTGTCGGGCAACTCCGCGGTAAACGCCGGTGGCGCCATCCGCAACGACGGCTCACTAACCATCAACGGCAGCACCATCAACGGCAACAACGCCGTGGACGGCGGCGGCATTTTCAACTTGAGCAATTCATCGCTCACGGTCACCAACAGCACGATTTCCGGCAACTCGGCCATCCGCGGCGGCGGTTTGAATCATATAGGCGCTGCCAGCACGGCAACGCTGTTGAACGCGACGATCGCCAACAATACGGCCGGCACCGGCGGCGGCATCTCGCTAGGCGTATTCGCCGGCACGACCACGACGTTCGGTCCCTTGAACATGAAGAACACGCTGGTCGCCGGGAACACGGCCACCACCAGCGGCCCGGACGTGTTCGGACAGGTCACCAGCGGCGGTTTCAACCTGATCGGCAACTCCAGCGCCGCCAGTGGATTTGCCGGCAGCGACCAACAGAACGTCAATCCCTTGTTAGGTCCGCTGCAAGACAACGGCGGTCCGACGCAGACGCACGCGCTTGCGGCGGGCAGCCCGGCGATTGACCGGGGAACAAACACCGGCGCCCCGGCGCTCGATCAGCGTGGCCTGCCGCGGCCGATCGACGGAGACGGCAACGGGAGTGTGGTGACGGACGTTGGGGCGGTGGAATTCCTTAACAACACCGTGCCGGTAGCCGCGGGCGACCGCTTTGTGATTGCCGGCAACTCAGGCGCCTCGACCGCCGTGAATAGCATCCTGGCAAACGACACCGACGCCGATGGACAGACGCTCTCCGCGGTGCTGGTCAGCAACACGACCCGCGGAACGGTGCAGCTACAGTCCAACGGCATTTTCACCTATACGCCCGGAGCAAATTTCAAGGGCATCGATCGGTTCACGTACCTTCCCAACGACGGGTTTCAGAACGGCAACGTGGCCACCGTGACCATCCTCTCGCACAATGCGATGAACGTCGAGAAGCTGTACTTGCAGGTGCTCGGCCGTCCCCCGGAAGACGCGGCCACGGAGTTTCAGGTGAACCGCATGAACCAGGGCGTCACTTTGGGCGGCGTCGCCTCGGGCATCTTCGAAAGTCCGGAACGGCTCGATCCGATCATCGCGCAGATGTATCGCGATTTTCTGCTGCGGGAAGCCGAACCGGCGGGCATCGCCTTTTACCGCGACGTATGGCAGCGCGACGGAGGTCCGCACAACGTGCGGGCCAACATCATCAGTTCGCCTGAGTTCTTCCAATCGGCCGGCGGCACGAACGCGGCCTGGGTCGGTGAGCTCTACAAGCGCCTGCTGGGCCGCACGGCCGCGCAGTTCGAGATCGATTTCCACGTCAATCGGCTCCAACAAGGCGCCTCTCGACAGGTGGTCGTGCTCGGATTCGCGCTGAGTCCGGAAAATTTCCGTAACCTGATCCGTAGCTGGTACGTCCAATATCTCAACCGCCAGCCGTCGTCGCAGGAGCTCGGCTCGCTGGTGGCCCAAATGGAGGCCGGCGCGTCGGAACGCGACATTCAGATCGGCCTGATCGACGGATTGGAATACCGCAACTCTCCACCGCCACCGGCGCCGGGATCGAGTTTGCCCATCTAGCTCGGCGGATAGACGATCGGCACCACTGATCCATGGCAACGAAGTGGACGTGCTGTTGGCCTTCGTGCCGGAAGCCTCGATGGGCACGGCAATCGAAATCTGGGAAGCCCATCAAAACGGCCGGGCCGTCATTACCATCAGTCGGCTCATCCACAATTGGTCTGTGCAGTTTCTCAGCGACGAGGTGTACACGGACGTCGAACAATTCGAGGCGGCGCTGGTCAGCGGGCGATTGGGACGGCGACTGCAAGGAATCCTAGCAAAATCCAAAAGCAAACCGCCGGTTCGTTGAACGTTCGGGCCTAATTTACCATCGGCCACGTCATGCGAACCAAGTGCTCTGACAGAGCACAAGCCCGCCTATCCAATCGAGGCAAAGTCAGTGAAAATAAGAAAGAGTTGTTGCGGATTGTCAGAACTGGCCCCCGCTCGCCTCAAAACCTGCCTGCAAATATTACGTGATCCTCCACCGCATGCCGCCATTCTTGGACCACATCGACGATCAACTCGCCGCCTGGTCGGCTGCGCGCGCCTTGCCCGCTTACCGCGCGGGGCAGATCCGGCAGTGGCTTTTTGAGCGCCGGGCGAGTCGATTTGAGGAGATGACGGACCTTTCCAAAGCGCATCGGGCGGCACTGGCGGACGAGTTTCAGTTGTGGACAACCAGGACCGCCGCACATCAGCGTGCCGAAGACGGCACCGAGAAGCTGCTCTTGGAATTGTCCGACGGAGCGAGGATTGAATGCGTGCTGATCCGCGAAGGGAGGCGGCGCACCATCTGTATCAGCACGCAGGTCGGCTGCGCGATGGGGTGCGTGTTCTGCGCCAGCGGATTGGACGGTGTGGAGCGCAACCTGACAACCGGCGAGATCGTCGAACAGATGCTCCGGCTCGACCGCCTGTTGCCCGAGAGCGA
>Ga0214472_10007677_pt1 | contig 11273 bp, 7 predicted proteins | sample RVTome_6_FD_207662 | JGI IMG/M metagenome (GOLD analysis project Ga0214472, IMG submission 207662) | Soil microbial communities from uranium-contaminated site in the Upper Colorado River Basin, Wyoming, United States - RVT140D175 | ecosystem: Environmental > Terrestrial > Soil > Contaminated >...
ATGAAAAATGTTCTAGCTGCAATTTTAGCAGTATCGGTATACATGTTACCTACTTTTGTGAGTGCGGCGGAGCATGTAATCAAAGCGGGTTCTCGTGCGTTTGAACCGGATACAATTTATATTGCAGAGGGTGATAGTGTTGTTTTTTCAAATATGAATTCACATAACTCAGTTTCTGTAGATGCTTTAATCCCTGAAGGTGCGAAAGCCTGGGCTGGCGCTTTAGGTGAAAACATCGCTCCTGATGTCAGTAAACCTGGGATTTATTCCTATGTTTGTCAGCCTCATATTGGTTTTGGCATGGTCGGTGTTATAGTTGTTGGAGATGTTACTGCTGAGGATATTGCGGCATACAAGCAAAAAGCAATGGATACATTAGAAGGCCCATTTCGTCGTTTACTGGGCAAAATTAATAAAGTAAAACCAACTAAATAATTGGATAAGCCCGCTTTAATAAAGCGGGCTAATTAATGCTTATGAAAATATTAACAATCATATTAATGTCCTTATTCTTTTTGCAGACAGTTTATGCAGAAGAAGGAATGCCTGATTCAGAATATCTTAAAGTTTGCGCAGATCCTTATATGTTGCCTATGTCTAATAAAAAAGGAGAGGGTTACGAAAATAAAATTGCGGAACTGTTGGCCAAAAAACTGGGGCTAAAACTTAAATATGAGTTTTTTCCTCAACGTATGGGGTTTATAAGACATACGCTTCGTGCCGAGTCTGAAGAAAGTGAAGGTTATAAATGCGATTTGGTTATTAATGTGCCATCTAATTTTGAATTAGCAGCAACGACTGAACCTTACTACAGCACAACTTATGTATTAGTCTATGCAAAGGGAAGAAAACTGGATGATGTTACTGAAGCGGAAATGCTGGGTAAAATCGTTGAAGAAGAAAAACTGGATGTAAGAATTGGTGTGGCTGACCGTGGGCCAGGACAGTTGTGGGTTTTTTACCAGAATTTAATGGGTTATATGGATCCATATCAAGGTCAACCTGGAGATATTAAAGTTGATCCAGGCCATACACTTATAAAAGATATTGTTGATGATAAAATAGACGCCGCTATTGTGTGGGGTCCTACAGCTGGTTTTTACGCTAAAAAATACAAAGATAAAGCTGAGTTGGTTTTGTTACGCGTTAAAGACGATGTGAAAAAGAATCGTGAAATGAAATATTCTTATAGTAATTCCATGGCTGTTAGATACGGTGAAAAAGAATGGAAAGAAAAAATAAATAATCTGATAAAAGAAAATAAAGCAGAAATTGAAAAAATATTAACAGACTACGGCGTTCCGTTAGTCAAATAAATGAGATAAATTTTATGAAATTTGTTCTAAATTTAATATTTGTTATAAATATATTGCTGAGTGTTAATCTATTCGCAGAAGAAACCATAAAACAAGAGGCTCCTGTAATCACGGGAAAAGGAACGCCTCTTACTGAGGAAGAATTAAAGATTGGTCGGTATGGTGAAGTAGATAAAGTTCCCGAAGATTTTGAGTTTAATCAAGCTGAAGTAAAGTTATGGTTGACTGATCATCTGGTTAATATCAAGAAACCCACAAGCTTATATTATGAGTTTGTTAAATCAGGAACTTTGGAAGAGGGTTTTACCGATTCTGTATATTTAAAGATACTTGAGTTAAACGAAGATGGTACTAAAAATGCGGCACTGGATTTTTTTACAGCAGAAAGAAAACAAGCTGTAACCCCTGATAATGTAACTAATATTGTAGGTAATCCTGTATTAGGTATTTTTATGCAAGGGGATGTCTATGAAATGGGAAGGTTAACAGAAGGACATTGGCGATACTTTCATAAACAACTTAAAGTAGCATTAAGAGAAGATGCTGTTATCGAGCCAACGACTTTTAGTTTTAATGGTAAGGAATACAAGGGCGAAAAAGTATTTTTTTCTCCTTATCTGGAAGATCCCCATCGGCGCGACTTTGAAAAGTATGCTGATAAATATTATGAATTTATTTTTTCTGATGATATCCCAGGCAGTTTGTACCAAATTAAAACAGTGATACCAGGCAAAGATGAAAAACCGGAAGAACCACTGGTTCTTGAAACATTAACACTAATGGATGTTAAGTAACTAACTATTGAATACGTCTTGATTTAAAATCAAGACGTATTTTTTTATTCACTAACGTTTATTTTTTTTCGACTGATTTGATCGTTTGCACGATTTCCTTTTCTTAGTTTTACCGCACAATATTTAAACTCCGGAATTTTACCTACCGGGTCTAATGCATCGTTTGTTATAAGATTGGCTGCGGCCTCATTAAATGAGAATGGCATCATGACGACACCTTTTTGCATACCTTCATCGGCTCGAGTTGTTGCAGCAATAATACCTCTACGTGATTCAACAACGAGGATATCACCCGATTTAAGCCCATAAGCATAAAGGTCTTCCGGATTTATAATAATACAAGGCCCAGGCTCAATTGCGTCTAAAACACGAGAATGTCGCGTCATCGTGCCCGTGTGCCAATGCTCAAGCTGTCTGCCGGTAATAAATACTACCGGGTAATCATCATTAGGTAATTCCGCAGGCTCAATATACTCAGCAGGAACGAAACGTCCCCTGCCATCCTCTGTAGGAAACACGCCATCTTTAAAAATAACCGGTTCACCAGGATCGCCAACATTAAGTAACGGGTAAGTGACCGAGTTTTCTTCTTCCAAACGTTCCCAGGTAATGCCAGCCATACTAGGTAGAGCCAAACGAATTTCCTGAAATACATCTTTCGCTTGTTCATAATGCCAATCCAGACCCATGCGATTTGCAATTTGTTGAATAATCCATAAATCCTGTTTTGCTTCTCCAGGCGGAGTAATAGCCTGTCTTCCTAGTTGTACACGTCGATCTGTATTGGTAAAAGTACCGTCTTTTTCCGGGAAAGCAGATGCAGGTAAAATGACATCGGCATAACCACATGTTTCGGTAAAAAAGATATCCTGGACAACTAAATGGTCAAGTCTGGATAATGCTTCTCTGGCATGATTAAGATTCGGGTCTGACATCGCTGGATTTTCTCCCATGATGTAAAGACCATTAATATCTTTATCATAAATTGCGTGCATCATCTCCACGACAGTCTTACCTATATTTGGATCTAATGTTGCGCCCCATAAGTTCTCGAATTTCTTTCTGACAGCATCGTCTGTTACGGGTTGATAATCAGGATATACCATTGGAATAAGGCCAACATCGGATGTACCTTGTACATTATTTTGTCCACGTAGTGGATGCAGCCCGGTACTGGTTCTGCCTATTTGTCCTGTCATTAATGCGAGAGCAATTAAGCAGCGGGCATTATCCGTTCCATGTATATGCTGAGAAATGCCCATGCCCCAAAAAATAATAGCTGTGTTAGCTGTTGCATATAATCTTGCCACTTCTTTAATTGTTTCTGGAGCAATACCACAAATAGGAGCAACCTTTTCTGGAGAATAATCTATTACATTTTTTGCTATAGCTTCAAAACCATCGGTATGTTCATCAATGAATTTATTATTTTGAAGATCCTCTTCAATAATAACGTGCATCATCGCATTCAATAGAAGTACATCAGTGCCCGGACGTAGCTGCATGAAATATTCTGCATGCAATGCCATGTCAGAACTATAAGGTTCAATAACAATAAGTTTACTGCCACGCTCAGTTGCATTTTTCATAAATGTGGCGGCGACAGGGTGGTTATCATTCGGACGTGAACCAATAACGATAATAACTTCAGCAAAAGAACCGTCAGAGACCTGATTTGAAACGGCGCCTGAGCCTATTGTTTCCAGTAATGCGGCAACCGATGATGCATGACATAATCTTGTACAGTGATCGACGTTGTTTGTGCCAAAACCGGTACGTACCAGTTTTTGTACCAAGTATGCTTCTTCGTTACTGCCTTTAGCACAACCAAGGCCGGCAAGTGCCTGAGAACCATTTTCACTTTTGATTTTATTTAAACCTTCAGCGGCAAAATCCAAAGCTTCTTCCCAACTTGCTTCACGAAAATACTTATGCATTTCCAATGGGTCTACTAATGCTGACGTTTTTTCTACACCTTCACGTCGTATCAATGGTTTTGTTAAACGATCCGGATGATGTATATAATCAAAGCCATAACGTCCTTTCACACATAGTCGGCTTTTATTAGCCGGACCATCTCGACCCTCAACGTACTGGATATGATTGTTTTTTACATTGAAAGTAAGTAAACAGCCAACGCCACAATAAGGACAGACTGAATCAACTACTTTATCCGGTTCAATTAACCCCACATTTTTTGCGGGCATAAGTGCGCCAGTAGGGCAGGCTTGTACGCATTCGCCACAAGCGACACAGGTACTTTCTCCCATAGGCTCGGCCATGTCGAAAACAATCTCTGAATGTTTTCCCCGGAAAGCATAACCAATAACGTCATTTACCTGTTCTTCACGACATGCTCTGACACAACGTGTGCATTGAATGCATGCGTCAAGATTAACTGCAATAGCAGGGTGAGAAAGATCGGGTTTTGGTTGTCCTTCACGTTTTTCAAAACGAGGATTATAGATATCAAATTTTTCAGCCCAATAATCAAGCTCAGAGTTCAGTTTATAAGGTGATTTACCCTGTTGTGGCATATCAGAAAGTAATAATTCCAAAACCATTTTTTGAGAATTTTGTGCTCGTTCACTTTCACTATTAACATTCATACCTTCAGTGGGCGTGCGACAACATGATGGAGCTAATACGCGTTCATCATCAATTTCAACCATGCATGCACGACAGTTTCCGTCTGGACGATAGCCTTCTTTATAACAAAGATGTGGTATTTCTATATCATTACGTTTCGCAGCTTGAAGAATGGTTTCATCACCATAGGCTTCGAGGTCTTGACCATTTAATTTGAAGCTTACCGCTTTTTCATTCATTAATTTTGGATTAGCAGCCATTATTTAAATTCCTTAGGAAAGTATTTGATTGCACAACGTAATGGATTCGGAGCAGCTTGACCCAAGCCACAAATAGACGCATCGACCATTGTGGTAGATAACTCTTCCAATAAAGGTTTATCCCATTCTTCTTTTTCCATTAATTTTACTGCTTTGGCTGTGCCTACGCGACAAGGCGTGCATTGACCACAGGATTCATCTTCAAAGAAACGCATAGAGTTTAAAGCCATTTGTTTTGCACTGTCTTTATCTGAGAGAACCACTATTGCAGCTGATCCTATAAAACAACCATGCTTTTGTAATGTATCAAAGTCCAATGGTTCGTCGCCTAATGAAGCAGGTAATATTCCGCCAGATGCACCACCTGGAAAGTAACCATAGAATTCATGGCCATCAAGCATGCCTTCACAATATTCGTCTATTAATTCACGCATGCTGATTCCGGCAGGCGCAACATGTACGCCTGGTTTTTTTACACGACCGCTAATTGAAAATGAACGTAATCCTTTTCGATCACGACGGCCATTCTTAGAAAACCAATCAGCGCCATTTTCTATAATGTCTCTGATCCAATGCATGCTTTCCATATTCTGTTCGAGGGTAGGGTGACCAAACAAACCAACTTGAGCAAGATAAGGCGGTCGTAGTCGAGGCATCCCGCGTTTACCTTCGATAGATTCGATCATGGCGGATTCCTCACCACATATATATGCACCGGCACCTCTACGTAAATGTATTTCAGGTAATTCACAAGGAGGGTTGCTTTTTAGTTCAGCTAATTCTTTTTCAAGCATTAATCTGCATCCTGCATACTCATCACGCAGATAAATGTAAATGTCTTTTGCCTGTATCGCCCAATGAGCAATTAATGTTCCTTCTATAAATCGATGTGGATCAGTTTCAAGATAATAACGATCCTTGAACGTACCTGGTTCGCCTTCATCTATATTAATTGCGACCATTTTAGGTGCTTTTTGTTCACTTAAAATTCGCCATTTACGACCAGTAGGGAATCCCGCTCCACCCAAGCCTCGTAAATTTGAGTCTTCAAGTAATTTGATTATTTCTTCAGATTGATATTTACCATTGATACAATCTATAAGTGTTTTATAACCGCCTTTCTTTTTATACGAATTGTAATCAATATAATCAGCAGGAAGTGAATCAGATAACTCATTTTTATCAATAGCAGATATAACATTTTCTTTATTAGCCTTTTCTATAGGCTTTGTTCCGACAACAGCAACAGGTGCAGCAGCGCAGCGACCCACACAGGGGACGGGTTGAATGCGGACGTGTTTTTTATCTATACTCGAACCAAGCTCTTCAATTAATTTTTTTGCACCAAACATTTCGCAGCTTAATGATTCGCAAACACGAACGGTTATTTTTGGTGGTGGAGCTTCATCTTCTTTTGTGACATCAAAGTGATGATAAAAGGTAGCTGTTTCATAGACTTCAGCCATTGGCAAATTCATTTCTTTTGCCAATGCTAAAATATGACGATTAGAAATATGATGATACTTATCCTGAATTTTATGCAGATGCTCTATCAACATGTCGCGAGTTTTGGATTCGTCTCCAATTAGCTCCTGCACTTGCAAAAGCGCATGTTGATCCATCACTCTACCGAGAATTCGACCTTTCTTACCACGAGTACGTTTCATTTATTATCGCTTATTCATTGTTTGTAAAATTAAAATTTCGCCTTTACCATTTCGTGCTAAATCACCGGAAAAGCGGTGGGCTTCAGGGCCATATTTACTGAAGAACATAAATTCATTGTCCATGTTAGACAGTTGTGTAAATAGTAATCGCAGAAACTGCATTTTTAGATTACCACAGCTTTTGAATGTGGCTGATATATGTGCAGGTCTTTTCGCTAAAATTATTGTGCCACGACGCATACCTTCGCCAGGATGTTTGCCTACTTTATCCAGAACGATAATTGTTCCTGCGTGTATTCGGCTACCACAAAAATTACCTGATTTTCCCCGGACAATAATAATGCCACGACGCATACGGTCACCCACACGATCGCCGGCGTTACCGGTAATGTTGATCAGACCATTGGTCATGCCAAAAGCATCTCCCGGTAAACCTGCACCGGTGTAATCTGCTACATTACCTTCAACATTGATACGGCCTCCTGACATTCCATTTCCTGCCCATGAGCCAGCATTGCCAACAACAGTGATTAATCCATTCTTCATCGATTGACCAAGGAAATCACCGACGTTACCTTTTACAGTAATGCTACCGACACTCATTTCCTTGCCGACGCAAATCAGTTTATCGCAACTTTTATTAATAATAATGGTGTTCTTGTCATCGCCTTTGACAGTAAATAGGGTTTCAACCCTGACGGTTTCTTTGCCGTAAACAAGTTTTAATTTTTTAATTTTTTCCAGCGTTAAAGATTGAAGTCCATCTGGAATTAATGGAGACATATCAAGAGTAAACTTTGGCTGGGATTTTAAAGTAAATGTTAAGGCGCTCATTTCAATAATTTCCTTAAATGAAATAAATGAGGGCCAAGGTTTCCGCCGTAATTTCCTGCACTGATACTACAAATGCCTTTTGCAGAACCAAAAGAACATGCTGCTTTAATACCTTCACGCATAGCTTGATTAATAGACTCTTCATCAAGACCGTCAATCACAATTTCTAATACCGAACCAATATCATCACTAAGTTCAGATTTAACCTGTCCTTTTAAAGTAGGGCAGTAAGCTTCGTTGGTTGAAGCAGTAAGAAAATCATATTTTGACCCGACTTTAGAACCCGAACCAACAACACCACCAGGGAAGGCTGTAATAACACCTGGAATTTTCTGAATTTCATCAACTGCTTTTTCACATGCAGCAAGACCCTGTCGCGCAGTTTTTGCCAACACTAGAAAATTTCCACCACCAATCGCTTTAGTAACACCAGTTGTTTCTTCACAAATGAATTCACCGTGCATGACCGGAATTCGCCAGAAACGTTTACCATTAATAACTTTAGATATTTGAAAACCATCACCAAAGAATCTCAAGCTTTTGCCCATGGAGACTTTTTGTTCGCTATCGAGGCCGGAAAAACATGCTGTCGTTGCCGTTGTCATGACGGATTGTCCCACGCGTGTCGGAACATGTTTTTCAAGATCTTTGACCGACATGGCAAATATCATGACAGAAATTCCGGGTCGCCCATCCGGTGTTTCTGTTGGTTTTAATTCGCGTTCTATATCTGCCTCAATACCACAGGCAATAACAGAAGAGGCAAACCCACGAATGGCATTTGCAGCTTGATAAGCCCACTTCAAATTCATTGCGGTAATAATGATACGTGTTGCCTTCATTGGAAAGGCTTCCGCGAATGTGTCTACTATTTCTACGCCGTTAATATTCATTAATATTTTTACATGCAAGGTTGAACGATAATTTTTCCATTACCATGTTCAACAATTTCATCATCATCAATTTTAAAATTACCAAGACTCATAGTCTGGTATTTTTCAAAATAAGGTTTTAGTGATTTTTCTATTCCCATATCAAACTCGGGTCTTAACGTATGCGTCGAGCCGTTAACTACCTTAATGATTTTCCCGTTGCGTACGATTAGCTCGCCATTTTTAAATACATAATCGGGTTTGCTAAACATTTTTTCTTTATCTTTTTTCTCTGTGTAAACAGTGATGTCAGCAACAGCACCCGAACCAAGATGTCCACGATTTTTCAAGCCTAAACTTCTTGCCGGTGCCGCTCTGGTCATAATAGCAATTTCGTATAAGGAATATTCTCTATCCAGGCTGGAAAGTATGCTGGCATTTGCAGCTTCCTTGTTGATAGTAGAAAGCATATCGTTTCTAAAACTGCGATCCATCAACAAACGAATCAGATGTGGATAGCTGGTAAAAGGCGCACCATTAGGGTGATCGGTAGTAAGAAATATTCTCCATGGATCATCAACTAATAAAAATAACTCAAGCCCAATAGCCCATTGCAACGCATTTACAAAATTCCTATCTCGATATTTAAAAGGTACAACACCACAACCGGCATCACATTCAATATCCATTACAACCCATTTTTTTGGATGCGCATGCCAATGACCTGCATATTGACGCATTGAATCTCCGGAGGCAGTAACTGTTTGTCCAAACAATACCTGACCAACATCAATAGAAATATTTGGATTTTTATTAACGGCTTCAGCTATTTCAGCCGCACCTGATGAGAACTTTTTGTCACCTTCAGTTCCATAACTATGAAACTGAATATGTGTAAGATGCATGCGCATGCCTTCAGCCGCACGAATAGTTTCAAGAGTTGTCTCGACATTACCCGGAACGCCGAGATTACATCCATGCACATGCAAAGGATGCGGTATGCCAAGCTCTATAACGGCTCTTGCCAGAGATTTAATAATATCCCGCGGCGATACACCGTAGTATTGGTTTGCTTCATCAAGATCAAGCTGGCGTTGATTAAATTTAAAGGCGCTGATGCCTCCCGGATTAACAACTTTAATTCCAAGAGCTTGAGTTGCATTAATTATCCAGCCAACGTAATCGCTGATCGCCGCCTGGTCTTTTTTTGATGCAAGCATACGTAAAAAGAAATCGTCACTACCAATCATGGCGTACGCACCTTTATCAACCATAGGTGTGTCAGCCATTTCCATATGTGCCTGGCGTGCATTGGCGGGAAGCATTGCCGGTTCAAAGCAGGCGGTGTAACCCATTTCAGCATAACGATAACCTGCTGTCAGAGTTGAAGGAGCAGCATGACCGCAACCAGAACGAGTTAATTCAGTCTTGCTCACCAGATCAGCTGCATGATCTTCCGGTAACATCATACGAGCGATATTGACTTTGCCGCCACCAATATGAGTATGAATATCAATGGCACCAGCCATTATAATCTTGCCTTTTAGGTCATAGACTTGATCTATTTTTACATTATTGGATGGTTTGCGTGTAATCTTTCCATCGCGAATGTATATATCGCGGTGTTCTCCATTAATCCCATGAACAGGATCATAGACAATGCCATTGGTTAATTTTGTATACATTAAATCGTCTACATCCTTTCTATAACTTGTTTTAGTACCGAGCTGACACTTGCGTAAGGTGATGTTCGTACCTTTTTTAATGGTAATGATATAACGTTATCAGTTCTAATTATTTGACCAGTATGATCAATGCCAGGTGTTGATACCGGAATAAAGACATCGGGTTTAAAGTTTAATTTTGTATCAGGCATACCCATAACTATCGTTGGGATAGACGCACGCGGCGAATTAATCGTTGAATTAAAACTGGAAATCCAAAGCAGAGAATCAGTTTCTTTATTTTTCAACACATTTTTTGTGGAGTAACGATGTGCATCATATTCAGGATAACCTTTGTTAAAGTTAACACGTAATGGGTAGCCACTTTGCCAGGCACAGACACTGTTCGCTGTCATACCGCCATCATTTCCGCCTAAAGCAAAACCGGCAAAACGTGTGAATCTGGTCAAATATTTAACAATTTCACAAAAATTCTGAATAGTGAGTTCGGCATGAGGAATATCAAGTTCACCCGGCGCCCATACAATTACACCGTATTTAGCCGACTTCATATTTTCAGCTAGTGTTTGCAAGATATTAATTTTAATGCCTGCTACTTCTTTTACATCAAGATTCGCGCCGCTTACCAGCGCATGAAGGGTGGAAACAATTTCACCGATTTGTTCAGTTTCACAATCCAGAATTATTGGGCGTTTTCCATCGGGATTGATGCCTGGTTTGGCGTTGAGTTTGTTACCTATATAAACGATCTGTCGGTTATCGCTTTTGAGTTTAAACATGGACTCTTCATTCCAGATGACGCGTTCGTAAAATCGTGGAAAATTCGTTGCATCTGTTCCGGCAAAAATAACCAGGTCTGCCCGATTTTTGATTTCTGCCATGGTGGTCATAATCCAACCAAGATCTTGTAACACTAAAGTATTGCGTATAAGACCATTACCATGCATGTGATCTAAAATCGCGCCAGTTTTGTCAGCCAATTCCATGACGCGCCGCATACCTGACACATCGGTTCCTAAACCTGCAATTAAAGGCGTGTGTGATTTTTTAAGTATCTTGCAAGTTAAATCAATGGCGTCATCAAGTGAAACATTCTGTTCGTTGATTCGGGCTGAAGTTTCGGGTAATTCCTTTTGAAAAGACTCAATGGCTTTGGGACAACCATTTTCAATCACTTTCAAAGTATCATTTTGATTTTGAATAGCCAGGTCATCACACAATATTCCACAAAAAGGACAGGTGACATCCCTGGTTAT
>Ga0214472_10007679_pt1 | contig 11272 bp, 15 predicted proteins | sample RVTome_6_FD_207662 | JGI IMG/M metagenome (GOLD analysis project Ga0214472, IMG submission 207662) | Soil microbial communities from uranium-contaminated site in the Upper Colorado River Basin, Wyoming, United States - RVT140D175 | ecosystem: Environmental > Terrestrial > Soil > Contaminated >...
CATCGAGCCGATCGAGAACCCAAGCGCCGGCATGCCGAACGCGGAACCTACGGCGGCCCCGGCAAGACCGAGAGCAAGGCTAGCCATCGAGCACGCCCCGATACGCAAACGCGCCTTTTGCAGTCCTGGTATGCGCCGGGCGCAAGGCGTGCTCAACCACCGCGCCGGATTCGGAGTGGGCGTGGATCATCGTGGCGTCACTGGCGACTAGTGCCATGTGGGTGGGCTGCTGTCCCGTCGCGGCCAGCCACAGCCAATCACCCCTCCGGGCCGGCCACACCGGATCCATGTACGCCTCGAGGGTCGCGCGCATCACGGCAGGATCGGGGTGCGCCTTGTAGTTGCATGGGATGGCCTTGGCCTGCTCGGGCGTGAGGATGCCAAGCTCCAGAGCGATCCCAACAGCGAGCCCCGCACAATCAACGCCGCGACCCCTCTGCCGCCCCTGGTGATGGAAGGGCGTGCCCAGCCAAGCGCGCGCAGCGTGCACGACCTGGGGGCGCGTCACCATCACCGGCTGCCTGGAGTCTGCAACACAGCATCGCGCCCAGGCACCCACGGAAAGCCGCGGAAGTTCACGACGTTCTCGAACTTATCCACGCACGTCGCATGCGCCTTGTCGCACCCCACTTCGAGCCGGAAGGTGTCGCCAGTCTCGACGGTGTACGGCATGGCCTTCCACAGCGTCAGCGCGCCGGTAGTTGCGTTGCTCGTCTTGACCTCGCTCTCGATGCCGGCGTTGTCGCCGGTCATCCAGGTCATCAGCCCGTACTTGAACCAGTCCGCCGTGACTACCCCCGAATCAACCAGCGCGGAATCGGCGAAGCTCGCCCGATCGGTGACGCTGGTGACCTCGCCTTCCCAGGCCAGCGCGGGGGCGGCAGTCCACACCACGGTGTTGTCCGCAGTGGTCGCGTCGATCGTCGTCGTCCATGTAGGCTCACTGCTATCACTGGTGCCGGCAGTGGTACAGACATAGCGGCGCTTGTCGAAGGTCGTGGCGCTAACAACATCCCCGGCAACGTAGGCGCGACTGGCCGTCCACTCGGTTGCCTTGAGCGGGCTGTAGGCTGTCCAGGTGACGGTATTGTCGGTCGTGGTGGTGTCGAGCGGAATGCTCCAGATAGGCTCAGAGGAATCGCTGGTGCCGGCTGTGGTGCACACAAAATGCACACGATCGGCAACGCTCGATCGCACCCGGTCGCCCACGGCATAGGCCGTGCTGGCAGCCCACTCCGGCACTATGCCGAGCACGTTGCACTTGTGATCGCCAAGGTCCACCGGGCACTCATGCGACACCAGCGTGCCGATGCGCTCCTGTAGCAGTACCGACTTCGAGCGCAGTTCCACGACACCGGAATCCGTGCCACGAGTCATACGGACTTCGCCCAGCTTGCCGCTCATCAGCCACATCACGCCCAGCGATACATCGCTATGCACAAGGTGGAAAATATTAAAGTCGGCGTAGTCCCACAGGCCCGCGCTCATGTCAGCCTCAGTGATCCCGGGGCTGTCCAGCACGGTGAGGATGTCCAGGTTATCCACGCTCAGCGCGCCACTGCCGTCAACGCTGCTCGGGCTCTCACCCTGCGTGGCGGAATAGGTGCCGTCCATGACGCGCCCGCGCGCGTCTGTCACGTCGCCCGTCAACTCGATATCAACGTCGAACTCCGTGAATCGAAACTCGGTCCCATCCCGGCGACGCAGGTAGATGCACGTCGTAAGCTCGGTCGTCTCCAGGTCCAGGTGCGTATTGAACCCGGCACTAATCGCCTTGGTCACACCCGCACCTCGACCAGTGGCACGCGCGTACTGCCATGCAGAAAATGGTCTAGCGTGGTCTCTAACATGTCCACATCGAACCGTACCGGCACGTCGAACTGACCGCCCCACGTGATGGCCTCGTCAACAGGGGGCGCCGTCACGAACGTGATAATCCCCGTGGTGTAATCGATCGTGTAGTGCGTGGTCTCGGTCTGGGTCACCGCATCCACAGCCACGAGTACGGTGCCGCTGACCGGCTTCGAGATGGTGCGCTCCAGGCTCAGAGCGCCCGCCGTGTACGTCTTGAACATCTGCCAGGTCTTGTCAGCGCCATCGCCCGTGCCGATGTTCTGGTCCGTGGCTGTCGGCGCCGTGGCCGGCCCGCCTCCCGACGCATGTCCCGATGGCGTCGCGGTGTGGAAGTCGGAAAAATCCTTGAACCGGAACGAGTGCGCGCGGCCGCGGACGGCATGGAAGAACTCGAGCAACGCGTCGAGCTGGGCGATGCTTTGCACCCCATACGCCACGTCGTACTGATGTCGCGCCTGGCTCCAGGCGATGTTGCGTTTCTCTCGCCCGGATGCCATGACGAGCACACCCGTTTTATAGGCCGGCCCCCCAGACGAACCGTACCCGATGTCGTCCGGGAACCGTGGCGTCTCCAAGAACGCCATCAGCGTATGCGCTCCATCGCGCGGCTCACCTCAATGCCGACCTTCGCGGCAATCTGTTGCTGCGTCTCGCGAGAAACGCTGCCGGATGGCGCGTGGATCGAGAAGTTATTGACAACGCTCAACTGCGCAGACTCGCTACCCATCGGCACGATGTCGCCAGACTGGCTCGGCACGAATAGCTCCGGGCCAGCCTCGCCGACGATGTAGGGATCCCCAGCGGTGACCGGCCCGCCGAACTCTCGACCGGGGAACAGGCTCGAAAGCCCGCCGCCGCTGAACAGGCCAGACACCATCCCGGCGAGCGGCTCCGTGATGGACTTGCGCACGGCTATCCGGATGATGTCCTGATGCAGTCCTTTTAGTACGTCCTTGAGTTTCTTGCCGCCGACGATTGCATCCTCGAACGCGCTCGCAAAGGTCATGCCCAGGTCTTGCGCGGCGTCGTTTGCTTTTTTCGTTGCCTCCGTCGCTTCGCCTAGCCGGTCCTGCGCCTGCTTGACGGCGCGGGAGTACGTGTCCCATCCAATCCCGCCATTATCCGAGCCCTTCGCAACGAGCGTATTTAGTAACTCCAACTCTTTGTTGAATAACTCCAGCGGCGTGCGCGTCTGATCATAGATCCGGCCCGCCTCTGCCAGCATGTCTACTTGCTGCTTCAGTTCGTCATTTAGCTTTGCGGCTTTAACAGTCAGATCAGCCCACGCATTGCCCTCGCGACTTTTCAGATCAATCCCGAGCTTGTGCGCCTCGTTGATAGCGTCGATCTCACGGCGCGTCCCGACATACGCTTGCTCGCCACGCTTCACGGCCTCTATCAGCACCCGCGTCTGCATGATGTCGTTCTGCACGGCCTCGATATGGTCGTAAATGGTTTTCGTGCCGGCCTTGACCCCGTTGCTGAGCGCGCCGGCTGCTGCCGCTCCAGCTTCCCCAAGCTTGTAGGTGTACTCATCAACGCCGTCGGCCAGATCCTTAGCAGCCTTCGCGGCATCCGGTGCAAGGTCTCTCCATGCTGCGAGTACCTTGTCGAATCCGCTATCGCCGCCGCCCTTAAGTTGATTTAATGCCTCGGCAAAGTCGCCATGCGCAATCTGCGCCAGAGCGCGCCCGATATTGCCCAAACCCTGGGAGACGAAGTTGAGCGGCGCGAGCATGGATACCCACGTGGCGTGCATGACCTTGCCGACCTGAACGGTCGCATCACCGACCTTGAAGGTCTTATCGTGGAACATCACCAGCGCGCCGACAGCCAGGCCGATGGCCGTCGCGACCGCGCCGATCGGATTCGCGATCATTGCGATGTTAAGTCCGCGCTGCGCAGCAGTTGCCGCTATCAGGGCGGATGTTAGCTTCCATGCAGCGACGGCAATGCCGGCGAAAATAGCGGCCGCCTTGTACGCGACAAACGCCGCGAGCGCTGCCGTTATACCTCGGATGTTATTGGCGACGAACTTTGCAGCCTCGATCATGCCCCGCAACGATGCGCCGACCACTCGGCCAAGTTCCGCGCCGATCTTGTTGGCTTCGCGCATGGACTCGACGCTACCATCTATGCTGCCGGCAAACCCTTCGATGATCGCCGAATCGAAACCAGTCTTGAACGCCGCGCGCAACAGCGTCATCTGATCTTGCAACTGTTCCGCCGCCTTCAGAACAGCAGACGATCGCGTCACGAGCTTCGCCATCTCGTCCGAGACGGCACCGGAACTATCGGCAAGGACAACCATCGCCTGCCCGGCCGATCGCCCGAACGCCGCGGCGCTCAATGCCTGCTTCTCGAATGCCGAGCCGGTGTTCTTGATCGCCGTGAGGATGAGCTTGAAGGCTTCTTCGCTGGATCGTGCGGCGCCAACCTGGTTCAGCAGCTCCTTGTTGCTACGCTTCAGGAACTCGGCCAGCGATCCAGTTCCCGCGCGAGCCTCACCAATTCGTTTCGTGAGTTGCCCGATGCCGCTGCCCAATTTCTGGGTGGACACTCCCGCGAGATTCGCCTCTACAGTCCAGCGCTGTAACTCGCCAGCCCCGAACTGCAGCTGCTTCGATTGCTTCGCGATCGCGTCGGCGGCATTCACCGCGCCCTCTGCGAAGCGCGCGAACTGACGCACGGCGAGGGCGCCAACAAGGGCACCGGCAGCGCTACGCAATTGTCCGAACGATCGGCCTAGGGCGCGGGACTGCCGCTCGACGGCTCGCATGGAGCGCCGCATCTGCGCCGTCTGCGAGTTCATCGCGGCGGTAGCGCGCCCCAGATCACGCCGGAACGCGGCGGATTCTAGGCGAAGGTCTGCGGTCAGTGAGCCAATGGACGCCACTGCATTACCTCGTCGGCTTCGCCAGCTTTCGCGCCTCGCGCGCAAGGCCGCGCGCTATTACCTTGCCCATCTCGTCCAGGGCGTTTTGGGCCTGCGAGTCCATAGCCGGTCGCATGAACGGCTTGGCGGCGCTGTGCGCGGTACCGAACTCGGTCAGATGGGCGCGGCTCGATGGACTTCCCGGAGCGTCCTTGTCGAACCCGATCAAGATCACGCGCTCGTCATCGCCAGCACGGCGCTGCTTCTGCGCGATGATGGAGTCTCGCAAGTTCCCGGTCCTGCCTACGGGCACGAGCCGCTTCGCTTCGTCCACGATCGGCTTGGCTCCCGCCCGTAGCGCCTGATCGCCGACACGCGCCGCAACCTGCGGGCCGAGCTGCTTGAGTAGCGCTTCCATCTCCTTGGCGCCACGGATCTGGAAATTCACAACTCCAGGCATCATTAATCCCTTTTGCGGGCAGCAAATGCCGCCTTGAGTTCAGCGCGGATTCTCTTCGGATCGAGATCGGCCGGTTTCTGACTCGGCATGAAATCGAGCGGCGATGATGGCTTTGCGCCAGGCCGGCGGTGCGGCGACAAATTTACCAACGTTGACGCAATGATCCCGGTGCGCAAGAACTCGATCTCAGATCCCCACGGCTCCAGCTCGTAGAACCAGGACCATTCGATAAACTGATGCTCGGTGATCGCATCTTCGAGCGCATCAACATCAGCCCACCCCAGCGCGAGCGCGAGACGGCACAGGAACCGTCGCCGCGGATCGCGCTTCAGGCGTTTCCCGAGTCGCCCGCAACAGTGGCGACCTGCACCACCTCTTTAATCAACTGACCGATCAGCAGTTCGTCAAATCCTAGAAGCTCTTCCTCGCCTCCCGCGAACGCCGCGCTTCCGTCCTCGTTCTGGCATACCGCAGCCAGCAGCGCGAACGAATACGCCTCGCCATCGAGCGCGTCAGGATCGGACACGTCCACGGCTCCGTCACACAAGCACGACTCACGCAACAGCCTGTTCTCGCGCACAGACAGACGGCGCACGAACAAGGCGGGCATCCCGTCGATCTCGATCTTGAACCGCTTATCGGCGCGCTGCTTAGCAGCCTCAGCAAAGGTCAGGCTAGTTGTGGTCATGCTGTTAAGTCCAGGTCTCAGCGCCAGTCGGCTTCAGCGTGACATTGAGCTGCAACGCTTGATCAATCGCGACCTGAGTCACCGTCCAACTAAGCACCTGTGCGTCGAACGTGACGACAGTTGCCGGCGAGTCCGGGAACGTGATTTTGAATCCAACCGCATTCTCTGCATCTCGGTCAGTGCGCAGCGCTGTGTGCGTTGCGTTGTCCGGGTCGTACCACGCGACAACACTGATCTCCATGCCGTCCGGGATCGCCTTCATGTACTCGCGCCGGGTTGACGCAAGATGCGTTACGTCGATCAAGGAACGCTCGGTACCGACCGGATCGATGGTCGTGACTTGTGGAATGGTCGTGTAGGTTAGCGGGGAGTCGGAGTTACTGCGGGCAATAGTTGTCCCACCAGCTACATAAGTGGTCATTAAGAGGCTCCTGCAATGGGACTGCTCTGTCGTCTCGACAGTGCGTCATCAGCGCTTGCCCAAGGCGCGGAATAGGGCGCCCGCTCACGCGGGGAAATGTCACGTCTCTGTATGGACGACCGTGTAGTCCTGAGAGATGCGAAAGATGTTCAGTTCGTCCTCGTACAAATCGCGCTCGTTGTCGAGGCGAATGCCGACCTTGAGCGTGGCGAGTTTGCCGACGTGACCGTTTAAAGATCTACGCACGGCAGCGGCCAGTGTTTGCGCGCCGAGATAGGTTGTTGACCAGCAGTCGTACTGAATGCGCGCCCGGCCCCATTCAGTAGCGGCGTTGAGTTCTTGAATGCGCGGACCGCTGATGCGCTGGTATGTGATCGCAGGCAGCGTCGGATCTTGCGGTAGAAACAGCGCGTAGATGCGCGTGACGCTGCCGCTCTTGGCCAGCGCCGCGATCGTCGCGTCTGCAACGAGGCGCGCTCTGATCTCGGTCTCGATGCTCACGCTAGCGCGCCCGGATTGATCGCCTCAGCGGACAGTTCCGCCCAGCCCTGGCGCTCGTTATCCGCGATACCGATGATCTGGTAGGTCTTGCCGTCATCGACAATACGCATTTCCTCGTTCAGCCCGGACAAGTAGCGCAGCCGATAAACAGCCGAGCGCGCAGCAAAGCGCTGGTCAGAGGAGAACCGCTCGCTGCCGCGCACGTCCTTTCGACTCGCCCACACGGACGCGAATGGTTCCCAATGCTCGATCTCTTGCCCTGACGCGTCCTGGATAACAGTCGCGTGCTGAATCGTGATCTGCCTGTCCAGTCTCCCGGCGCGCATCAGGCAGATCCCAGCAGCCGGTAGGGCGCGAGTAGCGCATCAACCGTCATCGGCATCGGCGCGACGCTGGTGCCCACGGTCACCGTCTCGCGGTGCTCGTACAGATCGGAGATCAGCAGCAACAGCGCATGCTTGATCGACTGCGGCACGCCTGCGGCATCCTGCGGGCTGTTGCCGCTGTCGTACCCGAGCAGCGCGCGAATGGTCACGGCATCGTGCTGGTCGCGGGTCGTCGGCCAACTCGCGTTGTACGCAAGCCGCAGCCGCGGGCGCCAGTGCGTGTCGGCGGACAACTCGTAGTCGCTCGAGGTCATCGTCTGCGTCGCGCCGTCCGAATCCACGTAGGACACGGACACGATCGAGATGATCGGCGGCAGGCGCAGTTCTATCGCGTTGCCAGCCGGGAACTGGTCGAGCGTTTGCGACCATTCTTGCGGCACGAGGCAACGTCCCAGGATGCCGTCGCGCCCGTCCAGTCGGGATGTGGCCGCGTTGATCAGGCTCAGGACGTGGGCGCGATCCGAAGGCTCAACGCCGTACGCGTCCAAGTTAAGGCGCAGGTGCGACCACGTTTCTTCTTCGCTCACGGGCGTGGTGGACGGCGCTGTGATGCGGGTCAACGACATGATTTCAGCGACTCCCAAGCCGTGCCATCGGTCAGTTCCTCGCGCGTCCAGCCCGTCCAGGCCAGCGCATGCGCCCAGGCCGTGCGGTCCGGGCGCACAACATCATCTAGCGTGTGCCCTGACACCGGCCAGCACATCGCGCCGGCATCCATCGCCACGGTGGGCACGCCGGCCAGCACGCACTCGACGCCGGCCGTGCTGCTGTACGTGACAGCCAGGGCCGCCCCCGCCAGTGCGTCGTCCAGCGTCCCGTAGGCAAGCGTGGCGCCAACCGGGCAGAAGCCGGCCCCGGTCAGTGGGTGCGGCCTGTAGACCACCGCACGGCCAAGCCCGTGCAGGCCATCCGTGACGCGCTGAGCCCACGCCTGCACGTCCAGGCCGTGTAGCGCGGCATCGCCCGCCACCTGGCCCAGGACGAGGGCGTAGCGGCCATCCTGGCGCCAGGGACGCATGCTGTGGCGCTGCGCCCAGCGCTCGCCGCTGTCGAGGCAGCCGGGGTACGTTCCGCGCCCTGCAAGACCATTCCAGCCGCAGGACGTGTACAGCCTGCGATCGCCGACGTGTCCGCGCTCCATCACCAGCACGTCACGGCCCCGGTACTGCTGGCCGATGCGCCAGCCCCAGCAGACGACGGCATCCGCATCGGCCGCGGCCTCAGTGCCGACATAGCAGGGCTCGTGCCGCTGAATGCCCTGCGCCATCAGCGTGCACAGCTCGAGCTGGTGCGGCACCTCGGGGCGCAGGACAACGGCGATCAATGCCAGTGCTCTTTAATCCATGGGTACTCGCGCTGCATCGCCGCCATACCCGGCGAGCGCGGCCCGTTGAAGAACACCAGTCGCGCCCGCTCCGGCCGCGGCACGGCCCGCACCGACACCACTTCCCCGTCCCACGGCCATACCGGCTCGTCATTGCCGAGCACCAGCGTCAGCCAGGACTGGTCATCGACGGCGAGTCCGGCCGCCGCGAGCTGTCCTGGCGACGTATCCAGATCGAACCGCTCCCACACCTGCGGCCGCGCCCCGGCATCGAGCAGTACGAGCGACATGTTGTAGCGGCTGTACGGCTTGCCGGCCTGATGGTAAAGGCGCGGTTCCCATGCCCTGAAGTCGCCGGCACCGTCTAGCAGCGGGGCCAGGTCGCGCAGGATCACGCAGTCCAGATCCATCAGCAGGATCCGCCGCCCCAGCCACTCGCCGGCATCCGGGCGGAAGATCACGAGCCGGCGAAACCAGCCCGGCACACCCTCGCGCAACACAACATCCGCGTGTGGCTGGGGCACGACACGCACGCGCGGGTCAATCCCATCCGGCATGTCCGTCACGCAGACCAGTTCGTGCGGCTGATGCAGGTGCCGCTCCAGCATCGAGCGCAGCCGGTTGACGTAATCGGCCGAGTACACGAATAGATGGTTGTGGCGACCCTGTTGCTCATGCCACAGGAACGTGACCACCGTTAACATGAGTAGCCCAGCTGCTCGATGTCTCTCGCGTATCGTTGTCTCGCCAGCCGTTCCAAGTCAGGCGTCCACTCGACGCCGCCACGATCAGTCTTTCTCAGGTGTCCGAGCTTCGGCAGACGGGGGCCGCCGAGATCTCTGATCAGTGTCCGTGCCTGGTTCCAACTCTCCGCCAATGATTCGAAGCGCCCCAGGAACGTCGGCATCCATTGCCCGCGGCACGTCAGATCGAACGACTGCGAGCGGAAGTGCTTGGCATCGCCCCATGCTTCCTCGTCCGGGATCTGTGCGACGCGTCGCACGAAGTCACTGAAAGATGTGTCATAGCTCATACCCATGGCGGACAGATCGGGCAGGATCTCCCGGCCGGCCCGTCTCCGCAGCACGAACTTATCAGCCCAGCAGGATGCCAGTCGATCCAATGGTTCGCGCACGAACGCGATACGATGCTCACGCGTTATCGCTTCAGACGCTGTCAGATATTCCAGGAGATCAGGTGGCGGCGGTGCGTTCATCGCGGTGCGGATCACGCGCTTAATCGAGCTCGACGCCACCTTGGCAGGCAGCAGGAACGCCACGTCGCAATCCGGGATACCGATGTACAGGTGATCGCCAATCATCTGCGCGTCACCACGCAAGCGAACTCCTTCGGGCGCGTCGCGAACGGCGCGACCGCGAACCGCGTCTCTAGCTTGGCCTGCCACCACTCGCCGCTATGCACGGACAAGTGCGGGTTGCGACCGTCCGGCAGTTGGTGGCTCAGCGCGTACTTTGTGGCGATCCCGATCAGCCCGACTCGGCGCGTCAGCGAGGCGAGATGATCCAACACGGCATCCACGCACTCCGGCTCAACATGTTCCAGCACGTCATTGCAGATCACGAAATCAGCCGGCTCTGGCGCCGCATCCTTGCCCGCAATGGCCGGGTCATACTCAGCCACCGGAATAGCGGCGAGCTGCGCCAGCGCGGTCGCAAATGTGCCCTTGCCGCAACCGTAGTCCAGCGCGGTCGCGCAACCATGCTCCGCGATCAGTTCCGCCGCCTTGCGCGCCCACCGAAACGACTCCGCGCCGAAGTTGGAGGACTCGTGCATCAGGCGGTTCTGCTCGACGTAATAACCCGAGATCAGGGCGCGCCCGTTCCAGTTCACAGCAACGCCCGCACGCTCGCCGGGTATTCGCCCCTGTACGGCGCGACCGGATGCCGGCGTGCCGCGATGTTCTGGAAATGCGGCATCTCCTCCCAGCCCTGCGGCCACTGTGCGGTAGCGGATGCAAACGACTTGCGCGCCCACTTGAAGTGCAGGAACGCGGGTTTTCCGAATGCGTCCTCGGCATCCGGCACGCCGCGCAAGCTCTGCGTCATCGCGCCCTGTAGGTAATGCGTGCCGGCCAGCCGATAGACCCCGTTTGTTCTGCACGTTGGATGGCATCCGACGTGCTTCAACTCATCGCCCACGATATCCACGCCCTCGAAGCGGATGCGGTCTCGGCCCTTGTCCATCAGCCTGCGAATCTCTGCCCCGGCCCAATCCATCATTATCATGTCGCCGTCGATTTTCACGCCGTGCGTACGCGTGGCCTTGCTCGCCGTGAAGTTGTACAGGGCGGCGCTGCTGCGCGGATCGTCGGCGCTGATGGCGTCGTGATTTGGTCCCATCGGCCACGTTTCGTGGTTGTGCTCGTATACCCGAATCTTGCCGCGGTGTACGGACGCGAGATTCGCGACGATATCGGGCGTCGCGTCGGATGGGCGGTTGAGTACCACGATCACCTCGTCGCACCAATCTACGATCGACTCGATCGCGAGCCGACACCACGTTTCCTCGTCACGCAGGCGGACGAGGGCGGATAGGCCCGGCGTCAACTCAGCACCGCGCGTACCCGCTCCGCAAACGCCCGCGTAGTCTCCCGGTGCAGCGCCAGCGCCTCCGGGTATGCCTGCGCCTGCTTCGCCACGTCGCGCCAGTCAGCACCGCGCTCGCGGCTGTACGCTGGCGGACAGTGCCAGCCGTAGAACTTCGACGAGTACGGCACGCACACCACGCGCCGGCCGAGCAGCG
>Ga0214472_10007680_pt1 | contig 11272 bp, 6 predicted proteins | sample RVTome_6_FD_207662 | JGI IMG/M metagenome (GOLD analysis project Ga0214472, IMG submission 207662) | Soil microbial communities from uranium-contaminated site in the Upper Colorado River Basin, Wyoming, United States - RVT140D175 | ecosystem: Environmental > Terrestrial > Soil > Contaminated >...
GATATGCCGGTATAGTAGAGAATGCGCTCGGTCGTCGTCGTTTTCCCGGCATCGATATGGGCCATGATGCCGATGTTCCGAGTGTTATCTAATGAATACTGCCTGGCCAAAACTTCCTCCGCTTCCCTTGAACGCCTTACCAGCGATAATGCGCGAAGGCCTTGTTGGCCTCTGCCATCCGGTGCACGTCATCTTTCTTTTTTACCGCAGCGCCCGTATTGTTCGATGCATCGAGGATTTCCCCGGCGAGCTTGTCCACCATGGACTTTTCAGGCCGCTGCGACGAGTAGAGCCTCAGCCACCGGTAGGCGAGTGAAAGCCTGCGCGGCTGCTTGACTTCAATCGGGACCTGATAGGACGCGCCCCCCACCCGGCGCGACTTGACCTCGAGGGTGGGCTTCAGGTTCTCCACGGCCTTCTTGAAAACGACAATGGGGTCCGCGTTGGTCTTCGCATGAATGCGGTCCAGGGCCTTATAGCAGATCGCCTCCGCCGTGCTCTTCTTTCCCTTGCGCATGAGCACGTTCACGAACTTCGCGAGCATCTTGCTGTTGTATTTCGGATCCGGCAGCGTCTCTCTCTTTACGATGACTGTTTTTCTCGGCATAAGTGTCTTCCTTAGAGATTAGGAGAAGGACGATGGACGACCGCTCGCTGCGCTCGCTCGGACGATGGGCGATATTACCTCCCTCGTCCCTCGCCCCTCATCCCTCGATGTTTTTTTTTACTTCGGCCTCTTCGCCCCATACTTGGAGCGGCCCTGCTTGCGGTTGGCAACTCCTACCGTGTCCAGCGTGCCGCGCACGATGTGGTACCGCACGCCGGGAAGGTCCTTCACCCTCCCGCCGCGGATGAGCACGATGGAGTGCTCCTGCAGATTGTGACCGACCCCCGGGATGTAAGTGGTGACTTCCATCCCGTTCGTGAGCCTCACCCTCGCCACTTTCCGGAGGGCCGAGTTGGGCTTCTTCGGCGTCGTGGTATACACCCTGATGCAGACCCCCCGCTTCTGAGGGCAATTCCTGAGTGCCGGACTCTTGGTCTTGCTCTCGGCAAGCGATCTGCCTTTTCTTACCAGCTGACTGATGGTAGGCACGAGAATTACTCCTTAAAAACAGCAAAATAGTACGTTTTTAAAAACATTGAGTCAAAACCCGGTAATTATATCTATACGGTGCCCGAATGTCAAGCTTTTTTTAGCTTCAGAACGCTTAACACATCATTATATCACGATATCACGAATCCGCATCGCACAAACCGCTCCGGGTCCCTGCCGCGGCAGCCGCGGCCGCTACGCCTGGCCGCCGTCGCCGGCCTGCCCGCCTTCTTCCTCTACGACGGCATAGGTGTTGCGGTATTCGGTCATGCCCGTGCCCGCCGGGATCAGCCTGCCCATGATCACGTTTTCCTTGAGTCCGACCAGGTCATCCACCGCGCCGGTAATGGCCGCTTCGGTCAGCACTCGTGTGGTTTCCTGGAACGAGGCCGCGGAAATGAAGCTGTCCGTCGTAAGCGACGCCTTCGTGATGCCCAAGAGGATGGGTCTGGCCGTCGCGGGCCTGCCGCCCCGCGCGATCACCGCTTCGTTTTCCCGCGCGAAGGCGAAACGGTCCACCTGCTCGCCGATGAGGAATACGGTGTCGCCCGCCTCTTCGATCCGCACCTTGCGGAGCATCTGGCGCACGATGACCTCGATGTGCTTGTCGTTGATGGAGACGCCCTGGAGGCGGTAGACCTGCTGCACCTCGTCCACGAGGTACTTCTGGAGTTCCCTGGGGCCGAGCACGCTCAGGATGTCATGCGGGTCCACGGGGCCGTCCATGAGCGGCTCTCCCGCGGTCACCCAGTCTCCCTCGTGCACGTTCACGTGCTTGCCCTTGGGGATGAGGTACTCCTTCTCGTTGCCCATGCCGTCCTTCACGAGGATGCGGCGCATGCCCTTCACGAATCCGCCGAACTCCACGGTGCCGTCGATCTCGCTGATGATCGCCTGCTCTTTGGGCTTTCGCGCCTCGAACAGTTCCGCGACCCGCGGAAGACCGCCGGTGATGTCCTTGGTCTTCGTGGTCTCCCGGGGGATCTTGACCAGCACGTCTCCGGGAAACACCTCGCGGCCCTTGTCCACGAGAATATGGGCGCCCGCGGGCAGCAGATACCGCGCCACGACGTTGGAGCCGGGCAGTTTGGCGGTCTTGCCGTGCAGGTCCTTGATCGAGATCCTCGGCCGCAGGTTCTGGTTCGGGTAATCGATGATCACCTTCCGGGACAGGCCGGTGACCTCGTCCACTTCTTCCCGCATCGTCACGCCTTCGATGATGTCGCCGAAGGCGATCTTCCCGCCGATTTCCGTAAGAATGGGAAGCGAATAGGGGTCCCATTCCACGAGCTTCTGGGCGACCTCCACCTTGTGGCCGTCCTGCGCCTTGATCCGGGCGCCGTAGATGACGGCGTACTTCTCCTTCTCGCGCCCGGTCTCGTCATAGATGGCGATGCTGCCGCTCCTGGACATGGCGACGAAGTCGCCTTCCTTGTTCTTCACCGTGTTCAGATTGAGATACTTCATGACGCCGGCGTTCTTTGCCTCGAGCACGGTCTGCTCGACCACCTTGCTCGCCGTGCCGCCGATGTGGAACGTCCGCATCGTGAGCTGGGTGCCGGGCTCGCCGATGGACTGCGCGGCCACGATGCCGATCGCCTCGCCGATGTCCACGAGCTTGCCGCGGCCGAGGTCTCTGCCGTAGCACATCTTGCAGACGCCGCGCAGCGACTGGCAGGTGAGCACCGACCGCATCTTGATGCGGTCGATGCCGGCTTCCTCGATCCTCTTGACGTAGTCCTCGTTGATCTCCGTCTTGGTGCCGATGATCACTTCCTTGGTGATCGGGTCCTTGACGTCCTCGGCGGCGACCCGGCCGAGGATGCGCTCCGACAAGGGCTCGATGATCTCGCCGCCCTCGACCAGGGAGCCGACGATGATGCCGTCCGTCGTTTCGCAGTCGTCCTGGGTGATGATCACGTCCTGGGCCACGTCGACGAGACGCCTCGTGAGGTATCCGGAGTTGGCGGTCTTCAAGGCCGTGTCCGCCAGGCCCTTGCGCGCGCCGTGGGTCGAGATGAAGTACTGGAGCACCGTGAGTCCCTCGCGGAAATTCGCCGTGATCGGCGTCTCGATGATCTCGCCGGAAGGCTTCGCCATGAGGCCCCGCATGCCCGCGAGCTGCCTGATCTGCTGCGTGCTGCCGCGCGCGCCCGAATCGGCCATCATGAAGATGTTGTTGAACGAGCGGGCCTCCGCAAGCTCGGACTTCTTCGCGCTGCCCAGTTCTACCGCCTCCATGCCGAGCTCGGCCATCATCTCATCGGCGATCTTTTCCGTGACGTTCGCCCAGATGTCGATCTCCTTGTTGTAGCGCTCGCCGTTCGTGATGAGGCCCTCGGTGTATTGATGATGGATCTCCATGACCTCTTTCTGGGCCTGCTCGATGAACTTCTGCTTCCTGCTCGGGATGTGCATGTCGGAGATGCAGATGGAAATGCCCGAACGGGTGGCGTACTTGAAGCCGATCTCCTTCAGGTCGTCGATCAGGACGACCGTGCGCCGCAGGCCCAGCTTCCGGAAGCACTCGTCGATCAGTTTCGCCAGTTCTTTCTTGGTCATTTCCTTGTTGACGGACGAGAAGGGGATGCCTTCCGGCAGCACATCGCTGAAGAGGACCCGGCCTGCGGTGGTCTCCTCGATCCTGCCGTTTATGCGGACCCGGACGCGGGCATGGATGTCCGTCATGCCCTGGTCATGGGCTATGCGCGCCTCGTCCGTGCTGGAGAACACCTTCCCCTCCCCCAGAGCGCCCGAACGCGACTTGGTAAGATAGTAGCAGCCGAGCACGATGTCCTGCGACGGAACGGTGATCGGTCTTCCGTTGGCCGGCGACAGCACGTTGTTGACCGAAAGCATGAGCACGCGCGCCTCGAGCTGGGCCTCGACCGAAAGCGGGATGTGGACCGCCATCTGGTCGCCGTCGAAGTCGGCGTTGAACGCCGCGCACACGAGCGGGTGGAGACGGATGGCCTTGCCCTCGACCAGGACGGGATCAAAGGCCTGGATGCCGAGCCGGTGAAGCGTGGGGGCGCGGTTTAAGAGCACGGGATGCTCCTGGATCACCTCTTCGAGCACGTCCCACACCTCGGGCCGCTCGCGCTCGATCATTTTTTTGGCGCTCTTGATGGTCGTGGCATACCCTTTCTCTTCAAGCTTGTTGAAGATAAAAGGCTTGAACAGCTCCAGGGCCATTTTCTTCGGAAGTCCGCACTGATGAAGCTTGAGGTCCGGCCCGACGACGATCACGGAACGGCCGGAATAGTCCACGCGCTTTCCGAGGAGGTTCTGGCGGAACCGGCCCTGCTTGCCCTTGAGCATGTCGGAAAGGGACTTGAGCGGCCGCTTGTTCGGGCCGCGCAGCACCCGGCCGCGCCTGCCGTTGTCGAACAGGGCGTCCACCGCCTCCTGGAGCATCCGCTTTTCGTTCCGGATGATGACCGACGGGGCCTTCAGCTCCTCGAGCCGGTGAAGCCGGTTGTTCCTGTTGATGACCCTGCGGTACAGGTCGTTCAGGTCCGACGTGGCGAACCTGCCGCCTTCGAGCGGCACCAGGGGACGCAGTTCCGGCGGAATCACCGGGAGCACGTCGAGGATCATCCATTCGGGCAGGTTGCCGGACTTGCGGAACGCCTCGATGACCTTGAGCCGCTTGGTCAGCTTCTTCTTGGTTGCCATGGAGGTCGCCGTCTCGATCTTCGCGCGGATGTCCTCGGACTCCGCTTCGAGCTCGATGGCCTTGAGCATCTCCCGGATCGCCTCCGCGCCCATCCCCGCCTTGAACGCGCCCGCGCCGAAATCCTGCTGCGCCTTGCGGAATTTTTCCTCCGTGAGGAGCTCCTTGTGCTTGAGCGGCGTATCGCCGGGCTCGGTCACGACGTAGGCCTCGAAGTAAAGGACCTTCTCGAGCTGCCGGAGCGTCATGTCGAGCAGGGTGCCGATACGGGAGGGGAGTCCCTTCAAAAACCAGATATGGGCGACCGGAGAGGAAAGCTCGATGTGCCCCATGCGCTCGCGCCGCACCTTGGACTGGATCACCTCGACGCCGCACTTGTCGCATACGATGCCGCGGTGCTTCATCCTCTTGTATTTGCCGCACAGGCACTCCCAGTCCTTGATCGGACCGAAGATCTTGGCGCAGAACAGGCCGTCCCGTTCGGGCTTGAAGGAGCGGTAGTTGATGGTCTCCGGCTTTTTGACCTCCCCGTAGGACCACTCCTTGATCCGCTCCGGCGAGGCGATCTTGATGCGCATGGCGTCAAAGCTGATGTCCTTCGGCTTCTCAAAGAGATTCGCGACATCCGCCCTGGCCCTGTTCTCCGAAATGTGTTTGTCTTCCACAGTGAACCTCCGTGGTCATATAGGACTAATATGTCTCATATGACCTATTGATCTTTACCTTGCCGACGAGATCTTCTCCAGCCCGATCACCCGTTCCTTCTCGTTCTTGCGCTCGATGAGCTCGACATCCAGGCAAAGGCTCTGGAGCTCCTTCACCAGCACGTAGAACGACTCCGGGAGCCCCGGTTCGAGCGTGTTCTCGCCCTTCACGATCGCTTCGTAGATCTTGGCGCGGCCGGACACATCGTCCGACTTGACCGTGAGGAATTCCTGGAGACAGTAGGCGGCGCCGTAGGCCTGCAGGGCCCAGACCTCCATTTCCCCGAGGCGCTGGCCGCCGAACTGGGCCTTGCCGCCGAGCGGCTGCTGCGTGACGAGCGAATAGGGCCCGATGGAGCGGGCATGCAGCTTGTCGTCCACGAGGTGGTGGAGCTTCAGCATGTACATGTAGCCGACGGTTACCGGCCTGTCGAAAGGCTCGCCCGTCCTGCCGTCGAAGAGCTGCGACTGTCCGCTGATATGGAGCTTCGCCTCCTTGAGCATGGACTTGATCCGGTCCTCCGAGGCCCCGTCGAACACCGGCGTTGCCACGTGGAGGCCGAGCGCCTTGGCGGCCCACCCCAGGTGCGCCTCCAGGATCTGCCCCACGTTCATGCGGGAGGGGACGCCGAGCGGGTTCAGCACGATTTCAACGGGCGTACCGTCGGGAAGGTACGGCATGTCCTCCTCGGGCACGATCCGGGATACGACGCCCTTGTTTCCGTGCCTGCCCGCCATCTTGTCGCCGACCGAAAGCTTGCGCTTCATGGCCACATAGACCTTGACGAGCTTCACCACGCCGGGCGGCAGATCGTCTCCGCGCTTGAGCCTGCCGATCTTTTCGTCGTAGATGGACTCCAGGATGCTGAGCTGGTTCTCGGCGTTGTCCAGGATCTCCTGAAGCTTCGCCGGATAGTCCTCGGACTCCACTTTGATCTTGGCGAGGTCTTTCTCCGGCATCTTGTCGAGGACCTCGGCGGTGATCTTCTTGCCCTTGGCAAGCTCGGTCTTGCTCGTCTTGGAATTGACCACCTTGTCGGCGGCGGTCTTGCCGATCAGGATTCTCCTGATGCGCTTGTACTTGTCTTCCTTGGCCGCGCGCACCTCGTCGTGGTATTCCTTCTGGAGCCGCGCGATCTCCTCGCTCTCCTGGGTCTTGATGCGTTCGTTCTTGTCCTCGCCCTTGCGCGAGAAGACCTTCACGTCGATGACCGTTCCCTCGATGCCGGGCGGGGCATAGAGCGAGGCGTCGCGCACGTCGCCCGCCTTTTCGCCGAAGATGGCCCGCAGCAGCTTTTCCTCGGGGGTGAGCTGCGTCTCGCCCTTGGGCGTCACCTTGCCGATCAGGATGTCTCCGGGCATGACCTCCGCGCCGACGCGGATGATCCCGTTCTCATCGAGGTTTCGCAGCGTCTCTTCTCCCAGGTTCGGGATGTCTCGGGTGATCTCTTCCTTGCCGAGCTTGGTGTCGCGCGCCTCGATGTCGAACTCCTCGATATGGATCGAGGTATAGCGGTCTTCCTTCACGAGCCGTTCGCTGATGATGATCGCGTCTTCGTAGTTGTAGCCGCTCCAGGGCATGAATGCCACCAGCACGTTCTGGCCCAGGGCGAGTTCGCCCAGGTCCGTCGCGGGCCCGTCTGCGATCACCTGGCCTTTCTTCACCTTGTCGCCGATCCGGACGATCGGCTTCTGGTTCATGCAGGTGTTCTGGTTCGAACGGTAGAACTTGGTGAGCGGGTAGGCGTCGATGACCGTCCGGCCCTTGGCGTCCTCGCCCTTGACCGTGATGCGCGTGGAATCCACGGCCTCGACCACGCCGTCGCGCCTGACGGACACGATGGCGCCCGAATCGCGGGCCGCCACGCGCTCCATGCCGGTGCCGACCACCGGCGCCTGGGGCCGCAGAAGCGGCACGGCCTGGCGCTGCATGTTCGAGCCCATGAGCGCGCGGTTCGCGTCGTCGTTCTCGAGAAACGGGATCAAGGCCGCCGAGACCGAAACGATCTGCTTCGGAGACACGTCCATGTACTCCACTTCCTCGGCGGAGACCAGTTTGAACTCGCCTGCCACGCGGGCCGAGACGCTGTCCACGGCGATCTTGCCGCGTCCGTCAACGGGCGTGTTGGCCTGGGCAACCACGTAATTCTCTCCGTCCACGGCCGAGAGGTACTCGATCTCTTCGGTGACCTTCGCCGACTTGACCCTGCGGTACGGCGCCTCGATGAAGCCGTAGTCGTTTACCCGCGCATAGGTGGCAAGCGACACGATGAGGCCGATGTTGGGACCTTCCGGCGTCTCGATGGGGCAGATCCTGCCGTAGTGGGTGGTGTGCACGTCGCGCACCTCGAACCCGGCGCGCTCGCGGGTGAGCCCGCCGGGGCCAAGGGCCGAAAGCCTTCGTTTGTGGGTGATCTCGGCCAGCGGATTGGTCTGGTCCATGAACTGGGAGAGCTGGCTCGAGCCGAAGAATTCCTTGATGGCGGCGATCACCGGCTTGGGATTGATGATGTCGTGCGGCATGAGCGTGTCGATGTCCTGGAGGCTCATGCGCTCCTTGATGGCGCGCTCCATGCGCGCGAGCCCCACCCGGATCTGGTTCTCGAGGAGCTCTCCCACGGACCGGACGCGGCGGTTTCCGAGATGGTCGATATCGTCGACTTCCCCCTTGCCGGTCCGGAGGTCCACGAGATAGCGGATCACCTCCACCACATCCTGGGCCGTGAGGGTCGTTTTATCGATCGGCAGGTCGAGCTTGAGCTTCTTGTTGAGTTTCAGCCTGCCGACGGGAGAAAGGTCGTAGCGCTTGGCGTTGAAGAACATGCCCGAGAAGAGGTTGCGCGCCATGTCGATGGTCGGCGGCTCTCCGGGCCTCATCTTGCGGTAGATCTCGAGCAGCGCCTCCTCCGGGGTCTGCACCTTGTCGGAAAGCAGGGTGTCGCGAATGGCCGCGATCACGTGGATGCCGTCCATGTAGATCACTTCCATCTTTTCGATCTTGGTCTGGGCGAGCCTTGTCAGGAACGCCTCGGTGATCTTCTCGTTTGCCGGCAGGATCACCTCGCCGGTCTCGGGGTCGATCACGTCCCGGAGGACGACGCGGTCTATCAGTTCCTCCTGCGGAAGAGGAATTTCGGCTATGCCCGCGGCCTCCATCTTCTTGATGGCCGCCCGGGTGATCTTGGCGCCTTCCTTGACGATAACTTCACGGTTCGCCTTGTCGGAGATCGTGACGGGGGCCTTCATGCCCGTAAGCACGTCGGCGTGTATGCCGCGCGCAAAGCCGTCCTTTTTGATGCGGATGTCCTCGATGGGATAGTACATCCGGAGCAGGTCTTCGTTCGAATACCCGAAGGCCTTGAGAAGGATCGTGGCGGGTATCTTGCGACGGCGATCGATCCGCACGTAGACGATGTCCTTCACGTCGAATTCGAAGTCGAGCCAGGAGCCGCGGTACGGGATGATCCGGGCGGAATAGAGGATCTTGCCGCTCGCATGGGTCCTGCCCTTGTCGTGCGTGAAAAACGCGCCCGGAGAGCGGTGGAGCTGGCTCACGACGACGCGCTCGGTCCCGTTCGCGATGAACGTGCCCGTTTCCGTCATGAGCGGGAGGTCGCCGACGTAGACCTCCTGCTCCTTGATGTCCTTTACCCTCTTGGTCGCGGTCTGCTCGTCCTTTTCGAAGAACACCAGGCGCGTCTTGATCTTGAGCGGCGCGGCGAACGTGGCGCCCCGCTGCAGGCACTCCCAGAGGCTGTATTTCGGGTCCCCCAGCGAATAGCCGAGGAAGTCCACCATGGCGGTCTCGTTGAAGTCATAGATGGGGAACACGCTTTTGAAGGCCGCCTGGAGCCCCATGTCTTTTCTCTTGTCGGACTGGGCGTCCTTCTGCAGAAAAGAATCATAAGACTTTTTTTGGATCTCGATGAGATCGGGGATATCCAGGATCGTCGGGATCCTGGAAAAATCCTTCCTGACGCGGACCAGTTCTCTTTTTTCCGTTGACATATTCGCACCTCACGAACTGCTGTTATTGCAAAAGGTAGATTGCAAATTGAAAATTGCAAAATGGAAAATCAATGCGTCAATTCCGTGCCTTCATAGGCCTGTTTTATGATTTCCGTTTTACAATTTGCATTTTGCAATTAGCATTTTCCTGCCTGCGGTCACACCGCATGTCTAAAAACGCAAAAAAGTCCTTTGCCCTCCGGACCCGTGCCGGAGGGCAAGGACTTGACTATCGCTGCTTTGATGACGCTTGATTACTTCACCTCTACGGTTGCGCCTGCCTCGGTAAGCTTTTTCTTCATACCCTCGGCGTCTTCCTTGGAGACCCCGGTCTTTACCGGTTTGGGGGCGCCTTCCACGAGGTCTTTCGCCTCTTTGAGGCCCAGTCCGGTCAGCTCGCGCACGACCTTGATCACGTTGATCTTCTGGGCCCCTGCCGAGGCCAGGACAACATCAAATTCCGTTTTCTCTTCCACGGCAGCCGCCCCGCCTGCCGGACCCGCAGCCGCTACTGCCACGGGCGCCGCCGCCGAGACCCCCCACTTTTCCTCGAGCATTTTGCTCAGTTCCGCGGCTTCCAGAACGGAAAGGCCGCTGAGTTCATCTACGATCTTCGCTAAATCCGCCATTATGTTTTCCTCCAGAAATTGTTTTTTTTCCATCGGACCTGTCAGACCCGTCGGACCTGTCAGACCCGTCGAACTGATTACCCCTTGTCCGCTTTCGCATTCAGGACCCTGGCGAGCTGTCCGGCCGGGGCCTGGAGCACTCCCACCATCCTCGACGCGGGCGCCTGGATCAGCCCGATGATTTTCCCGCGGAGCACGGCGAGCGACGGAAGGTTCGCCAGCGCCATGATGTCGTCCTGCCGGAGAAGCTTGCCGTCCAGAATGCCGAACTTCAACTGCAGCTTTTCCTGGGTCTTGCTGAATTCAAAGAGCACCCTGGACGGCGCAACCACGTCGTCATACCCCAGCGCGATGCCCACGGGGCCGACGAAATGGTCCTTGAGCGGTTCGAGGGCCGTGCCTTCCGCGGCCTTTCGTGCGAAGGTGTTCTTTACGACCCGGTACTCCACGGCAGCCTTGCGCAGCCTGTTGCGCAGGTCGGTAATCTGTTCAACGTTGATGCCGGAGTAGCCGGTAATCACCGCCGCCTTCGCCCGGCCGAACTTCTCGTGAAGCTCGGCTATTGCCTCTTTCTTTTCTTCTCTGTTCAATGCTATCCTCCTTTCTTTCAAGACTTCCCGATGGAAAGCCCGGGAATCTCGAAAGAAAGCAGCGGTCAAGCCCTACCGTCTTTCCGACCCCGGTCTCGGCAGGCCCCGCTTGCGGAATTAAACCGCGGATGATGACACCCATCCGAAGCGCCTGCTATCTCGGACCCTACCCCCGTATCCGGGGGGCCGACCTTTGTGAATCAGAAGGTGAGAAGTTGGGAAGGTTAGAAGTTGGGAGCGGTAGAACCTCCCACCTTCCCAACCTCTCAACTTCCCACCCCCGGTTCTTTACTATCCTGTGATCTTTTCAACCTGGGCGGTATCGATCCTGACGCCCGGCCCCATGGTGGTGGAGACCGACGCGCCCCTTAAGTACTTGCCTTTGCTGGAGGCGGGTTTCGCCTTCAAAATGGACTCCAGCACCGCCCTGGCGTTTTCTGTCAGCTTGTTTTCGTCAAACGAGGCCTTGCCCACGGGAACATGCACGATGCCCGCCTTTTCCACCCGATAATCAACCTTGCCGGCGCGGATATCCTTAATGGCCTTGACCACGTCAAACGTGACCGTGC
>Ga0214472_10007683_pt1 | contig 11270 bp, 9 predicted proteins | sample RVTome_6_FD_207662 | JGI IMG/M metagenome (GOLD analysis project Ga0214472, IMG submission 207662) | Soil microbial communities from uranium-contaminated site in the Upper Colorado River Basin, Wyoming, United States - RVT140D175 | ecosystem: Environmental > Terrestrial > Soil > Contaminated >...
GGACAGCTCCCCGGCCAGGGCAAACGCCTCCAGCCGTTCTTCGGGGACCTGCCCCGTGGCGGCCAGCACCGCGGCGGCCACCGGGAGATCGAACCCCGGGCCCTCCTTCCGCAGGTCGGCCGGGCTGAGGTTGACCGTCACCCGCCGCAGGGGCCAGGTCAGCCCGGAGCTCTCCACGGCCGGCCGGACCCGCTCCCTAGCCTCCTGGACCGCGGCTCCGGGGAGACCGGTGATCAAGAGCGCGGGGAGGCCCCGTCCCACGAAGGCCTCCACGGCCACGATGTGGCCTTCCACGCCGATCACGGCAACCCCGCGGGCACGCGCGTACATCGCGCTCACCCTAGCGGGAGGGTCTGACATGCCTTCGGGCGGGTCCCCCGAGCGAGTGCCCCGCGGGTCCCCCGGATGCACTAAAGCATGAGGTCAGGGACCCCGATACCTGTCGCCAGCGGGGTGTCGCCCCGCCAACGGGGAAACCTATGGACCTCTCGAAGTCACGGAAGGCGGCGACCACGGGGATGGCGGTGGCCATGCTCGTGCTGTCGCTCGCCCAGACCCCGCCAGCCGGCGCGAAGAAGCGCCCCACGTGCCTGGGCAAGCGGGCCACGATCGTGTCCAAGAAGCAGGTGGTCAAGGGGACCGGGAAGGCCGACGTCATCGTGGGCAAGAAGCGCGGCCAGAGGATCTACGGCGGCGGGGGCAACGACACGATCTGCGGCGGAGGCGGGAACGACAAGATCTACGGTGGCGCCGGCAACGACAGGATCGACGGCGGCAAGGGCAACGACGCCTGCTACGAGCAGGCCGGCACCGGGACCAAGGTGGCCTGCGAGGGTCCCAGGCTCCTCCTCTCGGTGTCCAAGACGGGCGATGGGGTGGGGTCCGTGAGCAGCACCCCCTCGGGGATCGACTGCGGGGCGACCTGCTCCAAGACCTACCTCGAGGGCACGCCCGTGACCCTCTCGGCCGCCCCGGCCGCGGGCATGGGCTTCACCGGCTGGTCGGGAGGCGGGTGCGCGGGCACAGCCACCTGCGCCGTGACCGTGAAGGCCGCGACCACCGTGACGGCCGTGTTCGACCCCCTCCCAGGGACGATCACCGTGACCAAGGACGGCACGGGGACGGGGACCGTCTCGAGCAACCCCTCGGGGATCGACTGCGGCGCCGACTGCGTGGAGACATTCACCGAGGGAGCGAACGTGACCTTGACGGCCACCGGAGATCCGGGCTCCACGTTCGGCGGCTGGAGCGGCGGCGGGTGCTCGGGCACCGGCCCCTGCGTGGTCGGCGCGGACGACGTGATCACCGTCAACGCCACCTTCGACCTGGAGGCCGGGACCAGGGAGCTGACCGTGACCCGCGACGGCGCGGGCTCCGGGACGGTGACCAGCGACCCGGCCGGTATCACCTGCGGGAGCGACTGCACCCACCGGTACCTCGAGGGCGCCACCGTGGTCCTCACGGCCGCGGCCTCCGCCGGCTCCACGCTCCAGGCCTGGGCCGGCTGTGACAGCACACTCGGGGCCACGTGCACGGTGGCCATGGGGACCGACCGCACGGTGCTGGCCACCTTCGCCCTGCAGACCTATGCGCTCACCGTGACCCCAACGGGCCAGGGGACGGTCGGCAGCTCGCCGGACGGCATCTCCTGCGGCGCCGACTGCGCCGAGACCTTCGCCCACGGCACCGACGTGACCCTGACCGCGACCCCGGCCGCGGGCTGGAGGTTCGGGAGCTGGGGCGGGGCATGCTCGGGCACCTCCACGACCTGCGTGGTGTCCATGGACGGGGCCAAGAACGTCACGGCGACGTTCATCGAGCGCTTCACCCTCACGGTCGGCGCGGCCACGGGAACCGGCTCCGGCACCGTGACCGGGACCGGGATCTCCTGTCCCGGTGACTGCACGCAGGAGGTCGACGACGGGACCCAGGTCGTGCTCACCGCCACCCCGGACGCGGGCTCCGCGTTCGTGTCCTGGACCGGCTGCGACGCCCCATCGGGCGGCACCTGCACGATGACCGTGGACGCCGACGAGACCGTGACACCTCGCTTCGACCAGATCACGCATCTCCTCACGGTCAGCCGGTCCGGCAGCGGCTCCGGCTCCGTGTCCAGCTCCCCCGCTGGCATCGACTGTGGCTCGGACTGCAACCAGGCGTACGCCGAGGGAACGGTGGTCGACCTCACGGCCACCGCCGACGGCGGATCCGTGTTCATCGGATGGAGCGGGGCGTGCACCGGCTCGGCCCAGCCGTGCACGGTGACGATGTCCGCCGCGAGGAGCGTCACCGCCACGTTCGTCCTGGGCCGGACCCTGACCGCCTCCGCCACCGGGACGGGCGGCGGCACCCTGACCAGCGACCCGCCGGGGATCACCTGCGGGGGCGACTGCTCGGAGCCGTTCGTGGACGGAGCCTCGGTCGAGGTCACGGCCACCCCCGACGGCGACTCCTCGTTCACCGGCTGGGCGGGGTGCGACAGCGTGAGCGCGACGGTGTGCACGGTCTCCATGAACGCGGACCGGTCGGTGACGGCCACCTTCACCAGGCTGACCCGAACCCTGAGCGTCACGGTCTCCGGCTCGGGGTCGGGAGCGGTATCCAGCGTCCCGTCCGGGGTGAACTGCGGCGGGGATTGCTCCGAGGTCTACGACAGCGGGACCAGCGTGATGCTGACAGCCACGCCCGACGCGGGATCGCGGTTCGGCTCCTGGGTGGGCTGCGATTCGGTCTCGGCGAACGAGTGCACCGTCATCCTGACCTCCGACAAGATCGTCACCGCCACCTTCGTGAAGGTGTGGACGCTCGGCGTCTCCAAGGACGGGACCGGCGGCGGGACGGTGTCCAGCAGCCCTTCGGGGATCGAATGCGGATCCGACTGCTCGAAGGCCTACGACGACGGCACCTCCGTGACCCTGACCCCCACACCGAACGGCAGCTCGGTGTTCGGGGCCTGGGCGGGGGCGTGCACCGGCGCCGGGTCCTGCGTGGTGACCATGGACCAAGCCCGTTCGGTGACGGCCACCTTCACCACCGGGTTCGACATGACCGTGACCGTGTCCGGCTCCGGGACCGTGACCAGCAACCCCTCCGGGATCAGCTGTCCCGGCGATTGCACCGAGAAGTACGCATCGGGCACATCCGTCACCCTGACCGCCTCCAGCGCCACCGTGGTGTGGGGCGGCGGATGCTCCGGGCAGGTGGGCTCCACCTGCACCCTGGCCATGACCCAGGCCCGGAACGTCAGCGCCACCTTCGTCTAACGGCCGTCCCCCGTCCGGGCTAAGGGTGCGGGGGAAAGGGGCCGATACCTCCCTCAGAGGGCCCCCAGGGGCCCTCAGCGGAATCAGCGCCCGACACCCGCGGACAAGAGGAGAGAGCCGAGTGACCGGAACGATGGCCAGGAGGGCTCAGGCGACCACCGTGGCCGCGCTCTTCGTGCTGGCCGGGCTGTTCACCCTGGCCAGCGAGGCCGAGGCCCGCCGGCGCCCCAAGTGCTTCGGGAAGCGGGCCACCATCGTCTCCAAGAAGCGCGTGGTCAAGGGGACGAACAAGGCCGACGTGATCGTGGGGAGGAAGCGCTCCCAACGGATCTACGGCCGCGGGGGCAACGACCTGATCTGCGGCGGCGGGGGGAAGGATCGCATCTACGGGGGGTCGGGCAACGACCGGATCGACGGCGGCAAGGGCAGCGACCTCTGCTACCAGCAGGGCGGGACGGGCTCGTTCCGGTCCTGCGCGGGACCGAAGCGGACCCTGACCGTGGCCACCGACGGCTCGGGGGCGGGAGCCGTGGCCAGCGCGCCGGCCGGCATCTCGTGCGGCGTGAACTGCAGCCGCTCGTACCTCGACGGCTACAACGTGAGCCTCACTCCCTCCCCCGACCCGGGCTCGGTGTTCGCGGGCTGGGACGGCGCATGCGCCGGCACGGGGACCTGCGTTGTGAACATGAGCGCCTCGAAGTCGGTGACCGCGACCTTCGTGCCCGAGGGCAGCGACCTCGTCGTGACCGTCTCCGGCACCGGGTCGGGCGTGGTCTCCAGCGTGCCCCTCGGGATCGACTGCGGCGCGGACTGCTCCGAGACCTTCGACACCGGGACCGAGGTCACCCTCAGCGCGACGCCGGACATCGGCTCCGACTTCGCCGGATGGGACGGGGACTGTCTGTCCGAACCGTGCGTCGTGACGATGGACCAGGATCGGGCCGTCACGGCCACGTTCGCGATCCAGCAGCGGACCCTCATGGCCTCGGTCTCCGGCTCGGGGACCGTGTCCAGCTCGCCGCCGGGCATCGACTGCGGCCTGGACTGCACCGAGGACCTCGACTACGGCACCGTCGTCGATCTGACCGCCACCCCCGACCCGGGCTGGGCCCTGTCCACCTGGTCGGGCGACTGCACGGGCACCGGAGCCTGCCAGGTGACGATGGACCAGGCCCGCGACGTGACCGCCACGTTCGTCCAGGTGTTCACCCTGAACGTCACCGCCGCGGGGTCCGGCTCCGTGTCCAGCGACCCGGCAGGCATCGACTGCGGGCTGGACTGCGCCCAGGACTACGAGACCGCCACGGTGGTGGACCTCACCGCCACCCCGGCCCCGGGCTGGGTGCTCTCCGAGTGGTCGGGCGACTGCTCGGGCACCGGGGCCTGCCAGGTGACGATGGACCAGGCTCGGGATGTGACCGCTACGTTCATCGAGGTCTTCACGCTCGACGTGTCCACGATCGGTTCCGGCTCGGTCTCCAGCGACCCGTCCGGCATCGACTGCGGCCTTGACTGCACCGAGGACCACCCGGACGGCACGGTGGTGGAGCTCACGGCCACCCCCGCCGCGGGCTGGGTGTTCGGATCGTGGGACGGGTGCGACTCCGAGGCCGACGCCGTCTGCACCATGACCGTGGACCAGGACGAGGACGTCACCGCCACGTTCCTGGAGGTCTTCACCCTGAACGTGAACACCTCTGGCTCTGGTTCCGTATCGAGCGCCCCGGTGGGGATCGACTGCGGCCTGGACTGCACCGAGGACCACCCGGACGGGACGTCGGTGGAGCTCACGGCCGCCCCCGCCGCGGGCTGGGTGTTCGACTCCTGGGACGGGTGCGACTCCGAGGCCGAGGCCGTGTGCACGATGACTGTGGACCAGGACGAGAGCGTGACCGCCACCTTCCTGGAGCTGTTCACCCTGAACGTGAGCGTCACGGGGTCCGGCTCCGTGTCCAGCGATGTCGGCTCGATCTCCTGCCTGCCGACATGCACGGACGACTACGCCGACGGGACCGCGGTGACCCTGACCGCCACGCCTGCGGCCGGGTTCGTGTTCTCCGGCTGGACCGAGGACTGCTCGGGGACCGGAACCTGCGCGCTGACCATGGACCAGGATCACGCGGCCACGGCCACCTTCCTGGAGCTGTTCACCCTCGACGTGACGGTCAACGGCTCGGGGGCCGTGACCTCCGACGTGGGCTCGATCTCCTGCCCGGGGACCTGCACAGACGACTACGCCGACGGGACCGCGGTGACCCTGACCGCCACGCCTGCGGCCGGGTTCGTGTTCGACGGATGGTCGGACGACTGCTCGGGCACCGGGACCTGCGCCCTGACCCTGGACCAGGACCACGCGGCCACAGCTACCTTCCTGGAGCTGTTCACCCTGAACACCACGGTGGTGGGCTCGGGCACGGTGTCCAGCGACCCCGCGGGGATCGACTGTGGCCTGGACTGCACCGAGGACTACGCCGACGGGACCGCGGTGGAGCTCACGGCCACCCCGGCCGCGGGGTTCGTGTTCTCCGGCTGGACCGAGGACTGCTCGGGGACCGGAACCTGCGCCCTGACCATGGACCAGGACCACGCGGCCACGGCCACCTTCCTGGAGCTGTTCACCCTGAACACCACGGTGGTGGGCTCGGGCACCGTGACCTCCGACGTGGGCTCGATCTCCTGCCTCCCGACCTGCACACAGGACTACGCCGACGGGGCCGCGGTGGAGCTCACGGCCACCCCGGGCGCCGGGTTCGTGTTCTCCGGCTGGACCGAGGACTGCTCGGGGACCGGAACCTGCGCGCTGACCATGGACCAGGACCACATCGCCACCGCGACGTTCCTGGAGATCTTCACCCTGGACGTCTCCACGGTGGGGTCCGGCTCCGTGTCCAGCGACCCGGTGGGCATCGACTGCGGCCTGGACTGCACCGAGGACCACCCGGACGGGACCTCGGTGGTTCTGACGGCCACCCCCGATGCTGGCTGGGTGTTCGGCTCGTGGGACGGGTGCGACTCCGATGCGGGAGCGACGTGCACGATGGACGTGGACCAGGACGAGAACGTCACGGCCACCTTCCTGGAGCTGTTCACCCTGAACGTGAACGTCACGGGGTCCGGCTCGGTGTCCAGCGACCCAGCGGGCATCAGCTGTGAGGCTGACTGCACCGAGGAGTTCGCCGATGGGACCGAGGTCACGCTGACCGCCGACCCGGATCTGGGGTTCGCCCTGTCCGGCTGGTCGGGGGACTGCTCGGGCACCGGCACGTGCGTGGTGACCATGGACCAGGACCACACGGTCACCGCGACGTTCGTCGACTCGTTCACCCTGAACGTTTCCACCGTCGGTTCCGGGAGTGTGTCGAGCTCCCCGGTGGGGATCGACTGCGGCGCGGACTGCACCGAGGACTACACGACCGGCACGGAGGTCACCCTGACCGCGACCCCCGGCACCGGCTACGACTTCTCCACGTGGTCAGGCGAGGGGTGCGCGGGCACCGGCACCTGCGTGGTGACCATGGACCAGGCCCGGAGCGTGACGGCCACGTTCACGATCCAGGTCCACACCCTGACCGTGACCAAGGACGGCTCGGGTACCGGGACCGTGACGAGCGACCTCGCCGGGATCGACTGCGGGTCCGACTGCTCCGAGGGCTACGACCACGGGACCGAGGTCACCCTGTCCGCGAGCCCCGGCGCCAACTCGCTGTTCGACGGATGGTCCGGCGAGGGCTGCTCGGGCACCGAGACCTGCGTGGTGACCATGGACCAGGCCCGGAACGTCACCGCCACCTTCGCCCTGGAGACCAGGACGCTGACCGTGACGCCGGCGGGCACCGGCGCGGGCACGGTGACCAGCGACCCCGCCGGCATCGACTGCGGAGCGACGTGCTCGGCCGGCTTCGACCACGGCACCGAGGTCACCCTCACCGCCACCGGAGATGCCACCTCCATCTTCACAGGCTGGTCGGGCGACTGCTCGGGGACAGGCACGTGCGTGGTGACGATGGACCAAGCTCGGAACGCCACGGCCACATTCACCCGTCTCACGCTATCCCTGACCAAGTCCTCCATGGGTAGCGTGACGAGCAGCCCAGCGGGCATCGACTGCGGCACCAACTGCACGGCCCAGTCTGCCGATTTCGGGCCGAACGTCGAGGTCACCCTGACCGCGTCCGGCAGAACGCCGCTCATCGGCTCCTACACGTGGGGCGGGGACTGTTCCGGCTCCTCGACCACCTGCGTAGTGACCATGTCGCAGGCCCGGTCCGTCACCATAACCATCACCTAGCTCGACGGTCTCGCATCAGAACGCGTCCTCGAACACCCGCACGTCCGCGTTCCCCCGGCCGTCCACAAACACGCTGGCCACATCGAACCGGCACGCCGGGTCGCCGTCCACGCCTGCCAGGAAGGCCTGGGCCACCGTACGGACCTTCTGCTGCTTGAGCGGGGTCACGGCCTGGAACGGGTCGGCCATCACCCGGCTCCGGCGGGCCTTGACCTCGCAGAACACCAGGATGCCGTCCCGGGTCAGGACCAGGTCCAGCTCCCCCAGCCGGCACCGCCAGTTGCGGGCCACCAGGCGGTACCCCCGGCGACGGTAAGCCTCCCAGGCCGCCCGCTCCCCCGCCGCTCCGGTCTCCGCGCGCACGGGCCCATCATGGCGCCCGGCACCGACACGCTTACAGGTCGGGCGGCTCCGGGATGGGCTCGTCCTTGCGGACCAGCTCCTCGATGTTCACGTCGCGGGTGGTCAGCACCCGGACCTTGGACACGAACCGGCCGGTGCGGTGCATGTCCCACACCCAGGCGTCCGAGAGCTCGATCTCGATCCACGGGTGCTCGCCACCGTGCGGCTTCACGTCCACGCCATTGGCCAGGTAGAACCGGCGCTCGGTCTCCACCACGTAGGCGAACATCGGGACCACGTCGCGGTACTCGTGATAGAGCTGGAGCTCCATCTCGGTCTCGTACTTCTCGAGCTCCTCTTCGCTCACGATCCCTCCTCCGCCGGGTCCCCATTATGCGCCCCCCGGGGGGAGGCCACGCCGTTGAACGAGCGGCGGTGGATCTCGCACGGCCCGTGCTCCACCAGGGCGTCCCAATGGCGCCGGGTCCCGTACCCGCGGTTCGTCTCGAACCCGTACACCGGGAACCGGCGGTGGTAGCGGTCCATGATCCGGTCCCGGGTGACCTTGGCCACGATCGAGGCCGCGGCCACCGAGGCGGTGACCGCGTCGCCCTTGCGGACCCCCAGGCTGGGCAGGGGGAGCCTGCCCAGCGGGAAGCCGTCGGCCAGGATGAAGTCCGGGCCTGGGTCCAGGCCCCGGAGGGCCTTGCGGAGCAGGAACAGATTGGTCCGGTGCAGGCCTCTGCGGTCGATCCGCGAGGGGGTGGCCCGGCTGACGGAGACGGCCGCGCCCCCGGCCATGACCCGCGCGAACAGCTCCTCGCGGCGGTTCCGGGTCAGGACCTTGGAGTCCTCCAGGCCGTCGACCTCGAACCCCGGCGGCAGGATCACCGCGGCCGCGATCAGGGGGCCGGCAAGGGCCCCGCGGCCGGCCTCGTCCACCCCCGCGATGCGCGCGAAGCCCTGCGAGCGAAGGATCCGCTCGTAGTGGTCGATCTCCTTCAGCCGCTGCCCAGCCACTCGAATCGCGATGGAGGCCATAGGATCACGAAGGCCCTGCCCACGATGTTCTCACGCGGGATGGCCCCGAACACGCGGGAGTCTGAGGAATTCGTGCGGTTGTCGCCCATCATGAAGAACTGGTCCTCACCGACCGTGTAGGGACCCTCGTCGGCGGTCCCGCGCTCTGGATGGAGGTAGGGCTCCTGGAGGCGCTTGCCGTTCACGAACACCTTCCCGCGGCGGAGCTCGATCACGTCCCCCGGGAGGCCGATGACGCGCTTGATGAAGTCCTTCTGCGGGTCCGAGGAGAACCCCAGCCCCTCGGTCACCCAGTGGACGACGTCCTCGAAGAAGTTGCGGTCCGGGGTGGGGGCGTTGGGGTTGATGAACACCATGACCTCGCCCCGGCGGGGCTCACGGAACCGGTACACCATCTTGTTGACCAGCACGCGGTCCCCGACCAGCAGGGTGTTCTCCATGGACTGCGAGGGGATGAAGAACGCCTGGACCAGGAAGGACTTGATCAGCAGGGCCAGCAGGAACGCGACGAAGATCAGCCCCGGGAGCTCTCGCAGGAACCCCAGGGGACCGTGGTGGTGCTTCTCCTCGGTGGGAGCGAGAGGGTCGGGACGAGGTTCCGGCTGCCGGTCGATGAGGAGGCCGTCCCCCCGGGCCGGTCGATCCTCGCCGTGCGGCGGGGTCATGCCTGGCCCTGCTCCTCGCGGTCCTCCGGCGCCTCGGGCGCGACCGGGGTCGCCTTGGGGGTGTCCCGGAGCTCGCGGATCCGGGCCCGCTTCCCACGGCGCTCCCGCAGATAGTAGAGCTTGGCCCGGCGGACGTCGCCGCGGGACGCCACCTCGATCGTGGCGATGGTGGGCGAGTGGAGGGGGAACGTGCGCTCCACGCCCACGCCGAACGAGACCTTGCGGGCGGTGAAGGATGCCCGGAGCCCCCCGCCACGGCGGCGGATCACCACGCCCTGGAAGACCTGGATCCGCTCGCGATTGCCCTCGCTGACCCGGACGTGGACCTTGACCGTGTCGCCCGGCCGGAAGTCCGGCAGGTCGTCACGCAGGCGCGGCGTCTCGATGAGGTCTGTCCTGTTCACAGGGTGGCTCCGGGGGTCTCGGGGCGCCACATCATAGCACCTGGTCCCGTCCCTCCAGCAGGTCCGGGCGGTTCCGCCGGGTCTTGCGCAGGGCCGCCTCCCGGCGCCAGGCCTCGATCCGGGCGTGGTCGCCGGACAGCAGGGCCTCGGGCACCTCCCGGCCCCGGAACTCCCGGGGCCTGGTGTAGTGGGGGTGGTCCAGGAGGCCCTCCTCGAAGGACTCGCGGTCCAGCGACTCCTGGCGGCCCACCACCCCGGGCACCAGGCGGGTCACAGACTCGATCAGGACCAGGGCCGGGACCTCGCCGCCGGGCAGGACGTAGTCCCCGATCGAGATCTCCTCCGCGGGAAGGCCTTCCACCACGCGCTCGTCCACGCCCTCGTACCGGCCGCACACCAGGACCAGGTGGGGCTCGCCGGCCAGCTCCCGGACCAGGGTCTGGTCCAGGCGCCTGCCGGCCGGGGACAGTAGGATCGTGCGGCCCTCCTTCCGGAGGGCCTCCACCGCCCGGAACAGGGGCTCGGCCAGCATCACCATCCCCGGGCCCCCGCCGAACGGCTCGTCGTCCACCTGCCGGTGCCGGTCCAGCGTGTAGTCGCGGAGGTCGTGGACCCGCACGTCCACCAGGCTTGCCTCGATGGCCCTGCCCAGCAGGCTCTCCCGCAGGGGCGAGGTGAAGATCTGCGGGAAGATCGTGATCACGTCGATCCTCACGGCTCCTCCTCCAGCATGCCCGGCACCGCGCGGATGGTGACCCGCCCGGCCTCCAGGTCCACCGAGGCCACCACGTCGGCCAGGGCCGGGATCAGGGAGCCATCCTCGGTGACCCACACGTCGTTGGCCTTCGAATGCAGGATCTCCCGGACCGGACCGAGCTCCCGGCCCTCCTCCGTGACGACGCGCAGCCCCACCACCTGGTGGGCCCAGTACGTGCCCTCCGGTCGAGGGGGGGAGGTGGCCGCGTCGGCCAGGAGCAACCGGCCCCGGAGCTCGTCGGCTGCGGTCCGGTCCGGGACCTCGTCGAACCGGATCAGGAGGCGGCCGGTGTGCGGCCGGGCCGTCTTCACGGTCAGCGAGCGGTCCCCATCGGGGCCCAGGAGCAGGGTGGAGCCGGGAGCGAAGCGCTCCTCGACCTCGGTCAGCGGCTGGACGGAGACCTCCCCGCGGACGCCGTGGGCCCGGGCGATACGGCCCACCGCCAGCAGCTCCGAAGGGCTCACTCCACGATCTCGACCTTGGTAGCCATGTCCTGGTCCGCGGCCGCAG
>Ga0214472_10007684_pt1 | contig 11270 bp, 7 predicted proteins | sample RVTome_6_FD_207662 | JGI IMG/M metagenome (GOLD analysis project Ga0214472, IMG submission 207662) | Soil microbial communities from uranium-contaminated site in the Upper Colorado River Basin, Wyoming, United States - RVT140D175 | ecosystem: Environmental > Terrestrial > Soil > Contaminated >...
ATAGACGACGCGGTCGGCCGGTACATAGAGTTCGTCAAGGGCTCGTTCCCCAAGGGGCTGACGCTCGACGGCATCAAGGTGGTCGTCGACTGCGCGAACGGCGCGGCGTACAAGGTCGCGCCCGCGGTCCTCCGTGAGCTTGGGGCCGAGGTCGCCGTGCTGAACGACAAGCCGGACGGGACGAACATAAACGCGGGCTGCGGCTCGATGCACCCCGAGGTCATACAGGCGGCCGTCGTGGAGCATGGCGCGGACGCCGGGATAGCGCACGACGGCGACGCGGACAGGGCCATCCTCTGCGACGAGAAGGGCCGCGAGTTCTCCGGGGACAACCTTATGGCATCCTGCGCGCTCGACATGAAGGCGCGCGGCGTACTCGCGAAGGACACCCTTGTCGCGACGGTCATGAGCAACCTCGGGCTGGAGCTCGCGATGAAGGAGGCCGGGATAAAACTCATACGCACCGGCGTCGGGGACAGGTACGTCGTGGAGGAGATGCGAAGGGGAGGCTACAACCTGGGAGGAGAACAGTCCGGCCACCTCATATTCATGGACTACAACACCACCGGCGACGGCGTGATAACGGCGCTCCAGGCCCTTTCTCTCATGAGGCGCACAGGCAAAAAGCTCTCCGGCCTCGCCCGGCAGATGAAGGTCTACCCGCAGGTGCTGGTGAACGTCAGGGTCAAGAAAAAGAAGGACATATCCGAAGTGCCGGCCATCGCGCGGATGGTGGAGGAGGCCCAGAGAACCCTTGACGGGACAGGGCGTTTGTTGATAAGATACTCCGGGACCGAGCCCAAGCTGAGGATAATGGCGGAGGGCAAGGACAAGGCGGCCATAGAGAAGCTGGTCAACTCCCTGGCGGACACCGTAAAGAAAGAACTTGGAGACAGGCGCGAAAATGCATGACAATCCGGTAATGGCGAGAAGCATCGCTGAGTTCGCAAAGGGTCTGCTCGAATACCTGCAGGGGCTTCTTATACACAAGTTTTACGAGACCCCGTATATCGGCGAAATTATAATGAAGCTCCCGCTCTGGGCCTACGGGGTGTTCGTCGGAATAGTCGCCATAGTAGTGCCTTTCACCGCTTACCATACCTTGGTCACAATAAAGCGGAGCGTCTTCCATGCGGTGGCCAACAGCGCCATCGGCGACGCCATGGAGAAGAAGAAGACCCTCAAGTACGCGGCACGCCTGGCCAGGGACGGACAGTACATGCAGGCCTCGGACATATACGCGTCCGTGGGCGACAAGCTGAAGGCGGCAAAGGTGCTCGAAAAGGGCAACATGCTCGACAAGGCCGGCAAGATGTACGAGAAGCTGGGCGACCTGGACAAGGCCATAGAACTCTACGAAAAGGCCGGCGAGAACACGTGGCTTGCGGACGCGCTCAGGCTGAAGGGCGACCACGCCAGGGCGGCCGACCTCCTCCTCCGGATGGGCAAGAAGCTGATGGCCGCGGAGAGCTTCGTCAAGTGCGGCAAGCACCTCCAGGCGGGCGAGCTGTTCCAGCAGAGCGGCAACCTGAGTTCCGCGGCCGAGTGCTACGAGCAGGCGGGCGAGTTCAAGAAGGCCGCGCAGTGCTACGAGCAGGCTTACGTCGAGGGGACCTCGTCGCAGGAACTCCCGTCACCGGAACTCAAGGTGAAACTCGACAACATGATCATGAAGGCCGCGGACTACTATGCCCGTACCGGGGACTACCTGAAGTCCGCGTCCACATACGCAAGGATAAAGCAGTACATACAGGCCGGAGAGGCCGCTGTGAAGGGCGGAGACAGGGCGCGGGCGGCCGAGTACTTCAAGCTCGGGAAGAGCTACGAGCGGGCTGCGGACATATTCAAGCAGGCAGGGGACTCGCAGGCTGCGGCGGACATCATGGCCCAGAAGTACATAGAGGCGCGCGACTACGCAAAGGCTGGCCGGATGTTCCTGGAGGCCGGTTCTTTCCTGAAGGCGGCGGACTTTTTCAGCCAGGGCGGCGAGCTTGCCTCGGCGGCCGACGCGTTCATGCAGGCAGGGGAGTACCAGTCGGCGGCAGAGCTCTACCAGGCGGTGAATGACCTGCCCAAGGCCGGGTCGGCCTTCGAGAAGGCGGGCATGCTCAGCAAGGCGGCCGAGGTCTACCTCGAGCTTGGCGAGGTGGACAGGGCGTCCGCGCTGGTTGAGCGCTCGGGCGACTTCGTGCTCGCGGCGGAGCTTTACCGGAAGCAGGAAAACGACGACAAGGAGCTTTCCGCGCTCCAGAAGGTCGGCACGGACGACCACAGGTACAACGAGGCCGTGGGCCGCATGGGCGAGATATTCAAGAAAAAGGGCAACATGAAGCTCGCCATTGAGAAGTACATGCAGGCGATCGGCGGGGCCGACCCCAACCAGTTCAACCTGACGCTCTTCTACGGGCTGGCCTCGGTATACGAGGCGGAGGGCACGTACGACCTCGCGCTTAACGTGTACAGCAGGATACAGCTCGTGGACTTCGGGTTCAGGGACGTCGGCGAGAGGATAAAGGAGTGCGAGAAGCTGGCCGCCCAGCCGAGACAGGACCGGCCGGCCTCCCAGCCGGGCGCACAGCCTGCCGCCGCTCCCGCCCCCTCCGCACCGGCAGCCGGCGTGCCCGCGCCGCGGGCCCAGCAACCGCAGGCAGCCCCCGCGCAGGACCCCTCCCAGGACACGGCCAAGCGTTATGCCATAATCAAGGAGGTCGGGCGCGGCGGGATGGGCGTCGTATACCAGGCCAAGGACAAGCACCTGAACAGGGTGATAGCGCTCAAGGTGCTCCCAAGGCATATCAGCGACAACCCGAAGATGGTCAAGCGGTTCGCGGTCGAGGCCCGCTCGGCGGCGCAGCTCACGCACACCAACATCGTGACGCTCTACGACTTCCAGCAGGCGGGGGGCAGGAGCTTCATCACGATGGAGTTCGTGGACGGCGTGACGCTCAAGAACCTCATGAACAAGACGGAGAGGCTCCCCATCATAAACGTGCTGAAGATTATTTACCAGTGCTGCCAGGGGTTGGACTACGCGCACAAGAAGGGCATAATACACCGGGACATAAAGCCCAGCAACATAATGATAAACAAGCAGAACGTGATAAAGATAATGGACTTCGGGCTTGCCAAGGTGGCGGGCGAGGAGACGCTTACGGACGCGGGCTCGCTCAGCGGCACGGTCATGTACATGTCGCCCGAGCAGCTCCTTGGCGACAAGCTCGACCAGCGTACCGACCTGTACGCGCTCGGCATGATGTTCTACGAGATGGTGGCCGGGAAGCACCCGTTCGCGGAAGGCGACATGGCATACCACCACGTGCACACGCAGGCGAAGTCCCCCAAGGAGATCCGGGCCGACGTGCCGGACAAGCTCTCCGGGATAATAATGAAGTGCATCGACAAGGACAGGGACAAGCGCTACCAGAGCGCGGCCCAGCTCGCCATGGCCCTCCGCGAGGTCCCGCTCAAAAAAGAGGGATGAGCCGCATAGTCACGGACTCAAAATAACCCCGGCGGAGACACCGCCGGGGTTTTATAATTATAACGCCTTCAAAGAAAGACGAACTTCCTGGATTCCCGCTTTCGCGGGAATGACGGCCTTTGGTTGCGATGTCTCACCCGGCTGCGTTGTCAGTGTTACCGTACAAATTCTTCGCTACGCCCAGAATGACATCCCATGTTTACGTGTTCTTTTTCTATTGCCGGTTATCTTTGCCAGCTCGATGTTAATCAGATGTAATGTCACATTTACAGTATATACCTCTCGCGGCCGCCGGAGAGGTCCTCAAGCTCCTTTTTCTTTCCTTCGAAGCCCGGCCTCCCCATCATCGCGTAGGTGAGGAGCTTCCCCTCCTCGACGCCCGGCTGGTCGAACGGGTCTATGCCGTACAGCCCGCCGGAGAACGCGGTCATCACCTCGAACATGTACAGCAGCTGGCCCATAGTGAATGCGTTCACCTCGGGCACGGTAATCCGGCAGCACGGCCTCCCCGCCTTGACAAGCGCGGTCTCGGTCGCGGACTGCTCCGCGTTTATAAGCTCCGCCATAGTCTTCCCGCCCAGGTACCCGACGCCCTCCATATTTCCGTAGGACTTCGGTATTGCCAGTTGTTCCCTGAACCGTCCGACCCTGATGAACGTGAACGTCTTGTCGTTCGGGCCTTCCATGTACAGCTGGACCTGCGAGTGCTGGTCCGTCGCGCCGAGCGCGTTTACCGGGGTCTGGCCCGTGTTGACCTCGTTTCCCTCGAGGTCGAGCCTTTTCCCGAGCGACTCCGCCCATAGCTGGCGGAACCAGTCCGCTACGTCCTTAAGCGAGTTTGCGTACGGCATCATAACGCAGACGTGCTTGCCCTTCTTCGTGTCCGCGATGTACTGGAGCGCGGATGCCATGTAGGCGGGGTTGTCCCACAGTTCGCTTACGGACGTAAGCCTGTCCATGTATGCCGCGCCCGCAAGGAGCTCGTCTATGTCTATACCGGATACCGCAGCGGGCAGGAGCCCCACCGGTGTGAAAACGCTGAAGCGTCCTCCGACGCCGGGCGGCGCTTCGAGCGCGCGGTAGCCCTCGTCTTCCACTATCTTACGGAGGTTCCCTTTTGCCGGGTCGGTTACCGCGACGAAATGGTCCTTCAGCGCGGACTCGCCCAGCGCGTCGATAACACGCTTTTTCGCGGCCATGAAACCCGCCATGGTCTCCGCGGTGCCGCCGGACTTTGTCACCACGTCGAAGACCGTCTTGTCCATGTCCAGCATATCGAGCATGGCTGTGAAGTGGTCCGGGTCCACGTTATCCGCGAAGAACATGCGTGGCCTGCCGCCGCGCGCGGCATCGTCCAGGAGGTTATGGAAAGGGTGCCGAAGGCCGGACTGGAGCGCGATGGGGCCGAGCGCGGAGCCGCCTATGCCGAGGAGCACGAAGTTGCCGGACCTGTCGGCAACCCAGTCCGCAAGCTCCTTTACGGGCCCGGTCTCCTGGTACGGCAGGTCGAAGAACGGCAGGTCGCCGGAGCGGCGTCTCGCCGAAAGCTCTTCGTGGATGTCGCGCGCCTTCGGGATAAGCGCCTCGACCTCGGATGCCGTGACCCCGTCCGTCTTGCCCACGGACTCGGACATCATGTGGTTGAAGTCGAAGCTTATCTTCATGCCCTTCCGCCATTCCTCGTCGCGCCATCTGCTCATGACCTGCCGCCTCCGGGGTGTTGATGTATGCGCATGGTAATGCGGGACCGCATGGAATATTATTCTATCAGAAAATCTCCGCGTACGCCATATGTGAAATGCTTTTATGATGTACAGCGAACCGCGGGGTGGAATAAAGAAAGCCGGGGGAGCGCCCCGGCTTCGGTAGAAATTTGCCGGCGCCCCGTCAGCCGCAGGAGGAGCAGGAGCCGGAAGTGCACCCGGAGCATGAAGGGCCGGACGACGCGAGGGAGCCGCCCTTCTCGCTTGAGCCCGCCATTCCGAAAGTGGACATCTTCTTATCCGGCTTCGCGCATTTGCATTTTGGGCACGCCACCTTCGTGGTGGAGTAGACCAGCATCTCGAAGTCGTCCCCGCAGCGGGGGCAGTGGTACTCGTAAACAGGCATTTTGGGTTCCTTACAATTCAAAACCTGGGTCCCCGCTCTCGCGGGAATGACAGAACATACGGTAAGCCCTCACCCAGCCCTCTCCAGGAGGGAGAGGGATACTGTTACTTCTTGGGCACCTTCTCCCAGTCCTTCAGGAACTTCTGGATGCCGATGTCGGTAAGCGGGTGCTTCGTCAGCGAGTCTATTACGTTAAAGGGTATGGTCGCGACGTGCGCGCCCATCATCGCCGCCTCGATGACGTGGAGCGGGTTCCTTATGGACGCCACGATTACCTGCGAGTCCAGGTCGTAGTTCCCGAATATGGTCACTATCTGCTCGACCAGGTCCATGCCGACGTGCGATATGTCGTCCAACCTGCCGACGAACGGGGAGACGTAGGTCGCGCCGGCCTTGGCCGCGAGGAGCGCCTGCGACGGCGAGAATATCAGGGTCACGTTCGTCTTGATGCCCATGCCTGAAAGCTGGTAGCACGCCTTAAGTCCGTCCTTGGTCATCGGAAGCTTGACGACTATCTTGTCCTTGTTTATGGCGGCGAGGTCAAGCCCCTCGGCTACCATGCCCGGCGCGTCGAGGCTTACCGCCTCCGCGGACACGTCGCCGTCCACTATCTGGCAGATCTCGGAGATGAGCTCCGTAAACTCGCGGTTCTCCTTGGATACCAGCGACGGGTTGGTGGTCACGCCGTCTATTACGCCCAGGCTGGTTGCTTCCTTTATCTCTGCGATGTTCGCGGTGTCAATGAAAAACTTCATTTTTGATGCCCCCTTTGGAATCCTGATGCCCGGTGAATAATGAAAGGAACGTTATTTGAGCGCCTTGTCTATGACCTGGATGGTGTGCAGCGTCATCGTTTTGGCACCGGTCTGCTTCAGCGCGTCGTCTATGTGCATCATGCAGCCGGGGCAGCCTGTCGCTACCGCGTCCGCGCCGGTATCGAGTATTGTCATGGCCTTCTTTGCGGATATGCTGCCGGAGAGCGTGTAGTTTATGAAGCTGAAGCTCCCGCCGAACCCGCAGCACCATGCCGGGTCCGCCATCTCGACCAGCCCTCCGCCGGTCGCGGCCTTTATGAGCGCCCTCGGCTCGGACTTGATACCCATCCCAAAGTTCAGGTGGCACGGGTCGTGGTATGTCACGGAAAGTCCGGTCCCGTCCAGCATGCTTATGATGTCCGAGTCCGCCGCGAGGAACCGCCCGATGTCGTCCACCTTATTGGACAGCTTCCCGGCCTCGCCCGACTCCCCGAGGATTTTAGGGTAATCCTCCTTCAAAGTCAAGGCGCATGTTGGGCACGCCGTGAGGATTCGGTCGCAGCCGGGCGCGGAGAGAAGCTCCACGTTCTTTTTGGCGAGCTTTATGAACTCGTCCTGTTCGCCGAGCGATTTCAAAGGCTTGCCGCAGCAGACCTCGTCTTTCACGAACAGGACGTCGTACCCCGCTTTGTTCAGCACCCTGACCGCGGCCTCGCCTATCTCAGGGTATACATAATATATGACGCAGCCCGCATAGAATGCGACACGGCCTCTGGGGCGCTCGACGTTCGACTCGACCGGGATGCGCTTTGCAAGCGTCTTTGCTGGTATCTTGGGCAGTTTCCGTTTCAGGTCCCTGTACTGGTACGGGAGGTACCTGCCGAGCGGGGTAGCCGCGATCGGCCCGTAAAGCGCGCCTCCCATCCGCATCATGTTAAAAGCGCTGCCGGTTGCGTCCTTGTCCTTGAAGGAGCGGCGCGCAAGGTACCGGAGCATCTGTTCGCTGCCCTTCTCACGGACAAGCTCCGCGCGCGCGGCCTCTATCACGGCGGGCACGTCCACGCCGGACGGGCAGTTCGCCTTGCACGCGCCGCACATCGCGCAGTTGAAGACCGCCTTCTCGTAAGCGGGGGTAAGCCCTATCTTGCCCGTGAGCACAGCCTCTACGAGCGCCATCCTGCCCCTTGCCACCGCAGTCTCGGACAGCTCCTCGCCGAACGTGGGGCATACCGCGCGGCACGCGCCGCACCTGATGCACTTGTATATTGTATCCGCGAATTTTTCGAGTACGTCTGACATCCAGTACCTTTTCTGTTGTCACCCCGTGCCCGTTCGGCTGCGCTCAGGGCAGGCTTTGATACGGGGCCCAGGAATTTGAACTTCCTGGATTCCCGTTTTCACGGGAATGACGGCCTATTATTACGGTGTTATGCAAATATCTTCCCCGGGTTCATGATGCCCCTGGGGTCGAGCGCGTCTTTTACCGCGCGCATGGCCGCGAGCCCTTCTTTTCCTACCTCGTCCTCCATGAAGGAAGACTTGGCGACCCCTATGCCGTGCTCGCCGGACAGCGTTCCGCCGAGGCTGAGCGCGGCCTTGAATATCTCCGCGACGGCCGCGTGCACCTTCTTCCGGTTTTCGGGTACGCGCAGGTCTGTGATTATCGTCGGGTGGAGGTTCCCGTCGCCCGCGTGTCCGAACGTGCCTATCACGAGGCCGTATTTCAGAGCTACCGTCCGTATCGCGCGCACCATCGCCGGCACCTCGCTACGGGGCACGGTCGCGTCTTCGAGCACCACGCTGGGCGATATCCTTGCAAGCGCGGTAAGCGCGCTTCGCCTCGCCTTCCAGAGCTGTTCCTGTTCCGCCGGGTCCGCCGCCTGCCTTAGCCCGGCAGGTCTTGTCCCGGCGAGCGTGTCGTGAAGCCTTCCGGCCTGTCTGGCCACTTCAGGCTCCGAGCCGTCAACTTCTATGAGCAGCAATGCCCCCGCGCCGTCCAGGTCCCCGCCCGTCGGCTGGTACTGCTCCACCGCCTTCAGGGTGATGTCGTCCATGATCTCGAGCGTGGAGGGTATAAGACCCGCGCGTATTATCGCGACTACCGCCTCGGATGCCGCGTCGAGTGTGTTGTAAGATACGAGGAACGCCGCCTTTGTTTCGGGCTTGGGGATGAGCTTCAGCGTCGCTTCGGTAATGAACCCGAGTGTCCCCTCCGAGCCTACCATAAGCCGCGTCAGGTCGTAGCCCGTCACGCTCTTTATGGTGCGCGAGCCGGTCCTTACCTCGCCGCCTGTCGGGAGCACAACCTTGAGCGCCATGACGTAGTCGCGTGTGACGCCGTACTTGAGGCCCCGGAGCCCGCCCGCGTTTTCGGCGACGTTCCCGCCTATGGTGCATGCCCTGAAGCTCGCCGGGTCGGGCGGGTAGAAAAGACCCACCGCCTCGACCGCCTCGTGCAGCTTTGCTGTGACGACGCCCGGCTCCACTACCGCAATAAGGTTAACCGGGTCGATTTCGAGGATGCCGCGCATCCGCTCCGTGGATAAGACCACGCCGCCCTTGACGGGTACGCAGCCGCCTGACAGCCCGGTGCCCGCGCCCCTCGGGACGACCGGCGTACCGTGCGCGGCTGCCGCCTTCATCACGCCCGGTATCGAAGACGCGTCCTCCGGGCGAACGACCACATCCGGCCTGGCCTCAATCCTGGTGGCGTCGGTACCATAGCACAGAAGCGCCTCTTCGGAGGTAGTGAACGACCCTACGGGCAGAAGCGTTGCTATGTCGTCGATAATAGTTCTTCCCAACGGGCGGTTCCTGCGGACAGCGGGGGTTGTTACGGTAAATAATGGCGGGCACAATGCCCATGATATTTTTTCATTTTACGACTATGCGGCGGGTTTTGCAACAAAATTAAGCGCCTGCAGGGGAGGCCAGGCGGGCTAAGGAATGCTGTACCTGCACGCATCCGCTCATAATCGGCGGCAGGGCCAAAATCTGCTTGACACGCCTTGCCGCGATGGTGTAGCCTCCCTTGTCGACTTGCATAATAAGCTAATATCCCGGCTTAAAACCATATAGGCCGAAAACATCCAACAGGAGGTGCAGTTATGCTAAAGAAGTTCGCAGCAGCCGCGTTCATGGTGCTCATTGCCGCGGGGACGTCCTGGGCGGCGGGCGCGCATGAGGGCATGGAGTGCGTCGGTTGCCACAACATCCACTACGCCAAGGGCCCGGTCATATTCGAGGTGGCCCCCAACACGACCGCGATGCCGAAGCCGGCGGCCGGGATGAAGACCATATCCTCGCTCTGCCTGGGCTGCCACGCGGACCCGGACAAGGGCGGCATGGGCATACTCCCGATATCCGCGCACACGACCCACCCGTTCGGCTCCAGGGTAAACCCGAAGGTCGCCAAGGTCCCCGATGCGCTTTTAAGGGACGGCATAATGGACTGCGTGAGCTGCCACGACCCGCACCCGTCCAACACCAACTACAAGTACCTGCGCGTGGACACCAAGAAGGGCGCGAAGATGCAGGACTTCTGCGACGTCTGCCACCCGGCCAAGGTAGACAGCACGGTGAACAGGGGCGCGGTAAAGATATTCAACAGCATGGACGAGGTGATGGGCGCGTACGCCGCCCCGGTCTCCGACCTGGAGGGCATGAAGACCGCGCCCGCCCCGGAGAAGAAGTAAGCACGGCACAGGTTAAGAAACATAAAAAGGCCGCCCGTGTTGGGCGGCCTTTTTATGTCAGCATATGTTCTCGCTTATCAACGAGAAGATTTTCTCGGCAATGCCGCGCGCCTCTTCCGCCTGCTTCTTCGCAGGCCCATACCCTCCTACGCTGCCGGGTACAGCGTCAGGATATCTGGGAAGAAAGACTCTCTCAGGCCGAGCCGGGCGAACCTGTCATCCGTCCTGGTCATGACGCCACCTTTAGTAAACCGGGTTCCCGAAATGGGCGATCGCCTGCGCGAGCGCCTCGTGGTCCTTCGCGTACTCATTCACGTCTATTCCGGCAAGCACCGCGTCCCATGCCTGCCTGACACTCCTTGCACCCGCCTCCGCGCCCTTCGGGTGCGCGTATATGCCGCCGCCGGAGAGGTGTATGAAGTCCAGGTGGCCGATCTTGCGCTTGTTTATGTGAGCCTTGCCCGCCCACTGTCCGCCCGACGATACCGGCGTGCACGGCCCGATGTTCCCGAAGTCGTGGGTGCATGTCCGTATGTTGTCGTAGACCTCCTCGTCCGTCTCGTACAGCTTGCCCGATATCGCGCCGCAGTGGCACTGGTCCGCGCCGGATAAGCGGAAGAGCTTTGTAAGGCAGGTGAAGCTGATGCCCAGGTACGGCGAGCGCGTCCACATCGGGGCGAAGTCCCTGTGGCAGTGGATGGGGACCTGGGTGTACTCGGCAAGCTCGCGCATCGCTTCCAGGCCCGCGGTCGCAGCGTTTATCATGACGCAGTTGCCGCCGCCCTCGACCACTATGTCGTGAAGCTCCCTTATCCTGTCCATGCGGTCGGTGATGTTGAAGGCGTACATCGTCTTCTCGCCGGTCTCCTCCTCCGCCCGCTTCAGCGCCTCCATGACCGGTTTCACGCGGTCCTTTATGGAGTTGTAGGAGGTGTCGGCGATAAGCTCGTCGTCCTTGATGAAGTCGAGCCCGCCCTTCGCGCCCTGGTACGCGAGCTCCGCTATCTCCTTGGGAGACACGCCGACGCACGGCTTGATGATCGCGCCAATCATCGGCCTGTTATGCACGCCAATGATGTCGCGGGTGCCCTTTATCCCGAACCTGGGGCCGGTGAACTCCTTCAGGAAGCTGTCCGGGAACTCCAGGTCGAGGAGCTTTATCGCGGTGAACGCGCCCATCTCGTAGAGGTTTCCCGCGACCGCGGTCAGGAGGTTCGGTATCTTCGGCCC
>Ga0214472_10007686_pt1 | contig 11268 bp, 8 predicted proteins | sample RVTome_6_FD_207662 | JGI IMG/M metagenome (GOLD analysis project Ga0214472, IMG submission 207662) | Soil microbial communities from uranium-contaminated site in the Upper Colorado River Basin, Wyoming, United States - RVT140D175 | ecosystem: Environmental > Terrestrial > Soil > Contaminated >...
GCTACTTCGAGCTGGACGCGGGCAGAGCCCGTGCAATCGTCACAGAGGTTGGACAAGTCGTTTCGAAATGGCGCGAAGAAGCCGGACTGGTCGGGCTGACGAAACCCGAAATCGAGCGCATGGCATCGGCTTTCGAGCATCGGGACTTGGAAATGGCGCGCGCCCTCTAGGTGAAATCACATCCGATGGACAGAGCAGGTGATGGCCTCGACGAGATTCCGCCTTCATCTCTTTGGAGCCACTCTAGAATTGAGCTCGCGCGTGGAGAACGGCCCTGAAAACAGCTCACATCTTGGCTTCGAGCAATTCCGCGAGCACGGCGTGCGCGCGGGCCAGTGCCTCCGGCGTCCGCGGACTATATGTAATGCCGTTCGTCACACGCACGCCGGGCTCGAGGTCGGGCGGCGGCTCGTCGAATACCACCTGCTCGATCCGGAGAGTGAGCTTCGCGTTGTACTCCGCGTCGCGCATCGCCGGCGCCAGCTCCTTCGCCTCGCCGCTGATATAGCACACCAGGCCGGCGTCGACGACGATCAGGGTCGCCTTGCCGCGTTCACGCATGTTGGCGCAGGTGCGGCTGTCCGTGTACACGGCAAGCCGGAGGTTCTGCCGGTCGATCGCGGCGACCTCGAAGTAGCTGAGCATCGCGGGATGCGGCCACCCGCTCGCGTCGGACGTGCAGATGAGGATGGCCTGGTCCGCCCGCGAGTCGATATCGGCGCCGCCGAAACGCCGATAGAGCCCGTCGGTCAGCTGCTCCGTGCGGCGTCTGGCCATGGCGGTGAGGCGGTCATTGTTTGGGCGGGTCGTTCTCGGTCTCGAACGCGAGCACGCCCGGCGCGCGCCCCGGCAATCCCATCTGCGTCCAGCGCGCGCTCACCCGGTCGTACACGCTCTTGCGCAGCGTGGTCCGCTTCGAAAACGTCTTCAGGTGCCGATAGTCCTTGCACGCGTTGATCATCGCCTTCGACCCGAACACGCGCTTTTCCGGCGGATTCTGGGCGGGGTCGAGCGTCGTGCTCCAGGTATTGCGCAGCAGCTCGATGTCATCGCCGGGATTGCAGCGCGTGGCCATCGCCCAGATGACCTGGTCCGTGTCGGTCGGATCCACGTCCTCGTCGACGGCGATGATCCACTTCGTGAAATACGCGCCGCCCGGCACCTGCGCCGCCAGCGCCAGCACCTGCGCCGCATGACCCGGGTACCGCTGTTCGAGGCTGATCACGGTCATGCCGAAGCCGCCGGCGGCGGCCGGATGCGAATAGACACCCTTGATGCTCGGGACGCCGAGCTTTTCCAGGTCGTCCCAGATCCGCGCGGCGCGGAGCACGGCGAAGAAGCCGCTCTGCTCGCACGACGGATAGTCGGCCATCAGCGCGTTGGTCAGGATCGGATTCGAGCGGTAGTGGAGGGCCGTGATCTGCACGAGCGGCGCGCGTCCCTCCGGCCGGCCGTAATACCCGGTGAACTCGCCAAATGGTCCTTCCGGCTTCACCGAGTCGGGAGGGATGAGGCCCTCGACGACGATTTCGGCGTTCGCCGGGATGAGCAGATCGGTGGCCGTCCCGCGCACGACGGGGATCGGCTCGCCCTTCACGCCGCCGGCGTACTCGTACTCCGAAATGTCCTTGGGAAATTTCTGCGACCCGACGAGCATGAAGAGCGGATCGATCCCCCAGGCGGCGGCCACCTGAATCGCTTCACCCTTCTGCCACGACCGTGTGATGTGCAGCAGCGCGTCCTTGCCGGGTGAGAGATACAGCCCGGCTTCGCGCTGGCCCTGCACCATCATGCGATAGGTGCCGACATTGAGATACCCGTTATCGGGATCCCGCGTGATCACGGCGTCGGCGGTCCCGGCGTATCGCCCGCCATCGAGCGGCCAGTGGCGCGGAATCGGCAGCTGCGTCAGATCGATGTCCTTGCCTGTGATCGTGTGCTCGTAGATCGGCGCCTCGCCGCGGGCGACCTCGCGCGGCGTGATGCGGGTCTTGAACTTTTCCTTCACGCGGCGAATCAGCTCCACGGTGGGAGTGTCCGCGGGCTCTTCGAGGCTCAAGGCGGTCCGCTTCAGGCTCGGGCCGAGGATGTTCCACACCATCCGGACGCCGAGCGGGTCCTGCTCGAACCCGCGGGCCTTCTCGAACAGCAGCGCGGGCGACGGCTGCCGCTTGGCGAGGAGGTATGCGACCGCGCTCATTTCCTCGTCCGGGTCGACCGGTTCGCTCACGCGTACCAGCTCGCCGATCTCGTCCACCCGGTCCAGCCATTCCCGCAGGTCCTTAATTGGCATGATCGCTACTCTTCCCGGCTCTGCTGCACGTCAACGCCTCTTCGAGCAACGCCGGCGCGTCGAGCAGGGCCCGGCTCGTGCGTTGTAGCACGATACGCCCGCGCACCAGCACGATCGCCTCGTCCGCCATCCCCAGCGCAAGACGGGCGTGCTGCTCGACCATCACGATCGACAGGCCCGCGCGGCGCAGCTCGCCGAATACCCGGGTGAGCATCGCCACCAGGTTCGGCGCCAGCCCCTCGAACGGCTCGTCCAGCAGGAGGATTGTAGGCTGGAGCGCCAGCGCCCGCGCGATGCTCAGCATCTGCTGCTCCCCGCCCGAGAGCTGGTTCCCGAAGTTGTGGGTTCGCTGGGCCAGCAAGGGGAACAGTTCGAAAATCCTCTCCAGCGTCCACGCACCGGTGCGCGAGCCGACCGTGAGATTTTCAAGAACGGTCAACGAGGGAAAGATGTCGCGCTCCTGCGGAACGTAGCCGACGCCCATGCGGGCGCGCCGCCAGGCCGGCGCGCCCCCGATCTCGATGTCATCGAGCACTACGCGGCCGTGGTGCCGGTCCGCGTGACCCGCGATGGTGCGCATCAACGTGGTCTTTCCGACGCCGTTGCGTCCCAGCACCGCAAGCGCCGCTCCGCGCCGCAGCGAAAAGCTGACGTCCTCCAGGACGACGGTGGCGCCGTAGCCGGCCGTCACGCTCGCGAGCTGCAGGATGTCAGGCATGGCCGGATTCACCGAGGTACAGAGCCCGGACCTGGGCGTGCTCCCGGATCTCGGCTGGCGTGCCTTCCACGAGGATCCGCCCCGCCACCAGGACGGCAACCCGGCTGGCAAAGCGAAAAACGATGTCGATGTCGTGTTCGATGAGCAGCACGGCCATCGACGCCGGCAGCTTCTCAATCGCCGCAAAGATGACGGCGACGTCGTCGGCAGGCACTCCCGCGGCGGGCTCGTCGAGGAGCAGGACGGCCGGCTCGAGCGCCAGCGCAATGGCCAGCTCCACCATGCGCTGGACGCCGTACGGCAGCACGTCAACCCGGCGGTTCCGCTCGTCCTCGAGGCGCAGCGTCGCCAGGACCTCTGATACGCGGGCGTCCACGCGCGCGCGCATCCGGGGGGCCGGCCGCAGACGGCCGGCCACGCCGGCATGCTCCGCGACGGCCAGCGCCACGTTCTCCCCGACCGTCAGCCGGCGAAAGAGGTTCGTGATCTGAAATGTGCGCCCGATGCCCGCCTTGACCCGCGCCGCCTCCGCCATGGCGGTGACGTTGCGCCCCCCAATGCGGATCTCGCCGCTCGTCGGCGCCAGCCGTCCCGAGATCAGATTGATCAGCGTGGTCTTTCCGGCTCCATTGGGGCCGATCAGCGCGCAGCGTGCGCCCTCTTCCAGCAGAAAGCTCACGTCGCGTATCACGTCGAGCGCGCCGAATCGCTTCGAGAGGCCGCGAAGCTCCAAGACAAGGGGCGACGGTGCGGGGGGCGGTGGTGCTGTCACAGACGCTTCCCCCCCACGCGCTGCGCCAGCGCACCGATCCAGGCTGTGAGTCCGCCCGGCGCGAAGAACACAATCGCCAGCAGCAGCAGGCCGATCCAGAGATACCAGTTCGCCGGATCTTCCCTCGCGAGGTAGTCCTGCATGACGACATAGACGGGCGCGCCGAGAAAGGCGCCGTACCGCCGCCCCGCGCCGCCGAGGATCAGCATGATGAGGATCTCGCTCGAAAAGTCGACGCTCAGCGCATTCAGCGCCACGAACTCGGCGACCTGCGCCTGCAGCGCTCCCGCGACGCCGGCCATCGCCGCCGCGATGACGAACGCCACGCGGAGGCGCGCGTCGACCGGCGTGCCGATGGCGCGCATGCGGGCCTCGTTTTCGCGAATCCCGACGAGCGACCGGCCGAAATTGGAGTCGACGAGCGAGCGGAAGACGAGAAACCCGAGGGCGAGCACCACGGCGGCGTACACGTACGACACGCGGCCGAACAAGTCGAACGCAAACAGCCCCGCCACCGGCGCCATCGAGATCCCCTGTAATCCGTCCGCGCCTCCCGTCAGCCACCCGAGCTTGTTGGCCGTCTCCTGCACGACGAGAACGGTCGCGAGGCTGAGCATGATCAGCGTCAGCCGCCGGCTGCGGAGCAGAACGGCGCCCGACAGGACCCCGAGGAGCGCTGCGGCCGCGCCGCCCACCAGCAGTCCGGCGAGCGGCTCCGCCGACGCCCTGAGCGCGAAGATGCCGGCCGCATACGCCCCGACACCGAAGAACGCGGCATGCCCGAGCGTGACGAGCCCGCAATAGCCCACCACGAGATCGAGCGACAGCGCGCACAGGGCGACGATGACGATGCGCGTGCCCAGGTCGAGATACGCGGGCGCCAGCACCGGCGCGATGGCCAGTGCCGCGATGACGAGGCCATCCAGCAGCCGGGTGGCGGTCACGCGTGGATCTTGGGAGCGAAGCCGTGCGGGCGGCGGTACAGCACGGCCATCACGAGCACGAAAAGCAGCACCCGCCCGAAGTCGGGCAGGAAATACCGGATCATCGTGTCGACGATGCCGAAGGCAAGCGCAACGGCAAGCGCGCCGCCGACGTTCCCCGCGCCGGCCACCGCGACGACGATGAGAAAGTAGACCAGGTAGTCGTTGGGATAGCCCGGATAGATCGGGAGCAGATCGGCCCCGAGGCTGCCTCCGAGCGCCGCCAGCGCGGTGCCGAGCCCGAAGCACACCATGAACACCCGGTCGACGTTGATGCCGACCGATTCCGCCATGCCGCGATTGTCCACCGCCGCGCGAACGGAGGCGCCAAAGCGCGTGCGTTCAATTCCGGCCCAGATCGCGACCGCGAGCAGCGCCCCTACGCCGACGAGGAACACGCGGTACGTCGGAAACACCCCGATCCCGACGTCGAGGCGTCCCGACAGCCAGCCAGGCAGCGTGATCGGCTGTGCCAGCGGGCCGAAGAAGTACCTGGCGAGCGCGATCGAGACGAAGATGAGCCCGATCGAGAAGAGCACCTGTTCCAGGATTGGCGCCTTGTAGAGCCGCCGGCACAGCGTGCGCTCGAGCAGCATTCCGAGAGCGCCCACGACGATGACCGCAGCGAGCACGGCCACGAGAAATGGCACGCCCAATCGGGACATCGCTGTGACGGTCAGGTAGCCGCCGGTCATGGCAAACACGCCATGCGCGAGGTTGATGAACCGCATCAGTCCCAGCGTGACGGACAGTCCCACCGCCAGAAGGTACAGGACCATCCCGTACGCGGTCCCGTAGAACGTCAGCGACACCAGCAGATCGACGAGTTCCAGCATTTCAGGCTGCTAATTCTAGAGCCAGCGGAGAGTACGGAGGCACGGTTTAACACGGAGCCACGGAGGCACGGAGGACGCACGGAGGGCGACTGCACGTCAATGCCGGGAAGCGCAGTCGTCACGCCGGCGACGCCCGCCTACGGCGGGCTCATGGATAGAGCAACGCCCTGCCCACAGGCCATCTGAATCCCATAACGGCTTGTGGGCAGGGCGTTGCTCTATCCATGCCGCGCGAAGCGCGGTCGCCGGCGCTCCGTGCGTCTCCGTGCCTCCGTGCCTCCGTGTGAAGCCGTTTTCTCCGAAGTCCTCCGCGACCTCGAAAACTAGCGCGTGCTGGCGCTGCCTGCCGGGTGCAGCTCCTTCCAGGGATCTTTCACGTCGGGAATGGTCGCGAATTCCACGTTGCGCAGCTCGCCATCGAACTGCTGCACGCGGCGGATGTAGATGTTGTGGATGACGTCCCGGGTCTCCGGGTCGATCCGCATGGGACCACGCGGACTGTCGGGGTTGCTCCAGTTCGTGAGGATTTCCTGGCTGCGCTTCGGATCGATGTCGCCGTTCTGGGCCGTGATCACATCGAAGATGGCGGCCATCCCGTCCCAGCCGCCCACGGCGAAATAGTTCGGCACGGCGTCCTGGCCGTAGGCCTTCTTCCATTCGCTCACGAAGGTCCGGTTGGCGGGCCGTTCCCCGGCCGCGGAATAGTGCGACGCGGAGATCACATTGATCGCCGCCTCGCCCATGTTCTTGAGCTCGTCGTCGGGGACGATGGCGTTGGGCCCGATCAGTTGGATGCCCGCCTCCGCGAGCCCCAGGTCGTGGTAGGCCTTGATGAACCTGGTCGCCTCCGGACCTCCGGGGTTGAATCCATACACGGCCTGCGGTTTGTCGCGCCGAACACGCTCGATGAACGGCACGTAGTCGGCGGTCCGCAGCGGCGCGCGGATGGAGCTGACAATCTGGCCGCCGCCGCTCTTGAAGCCTTCGATGAACGCCTGTTCGGCGTCGAGGCCCGCCGCGTAATCGCTCACGATCGTGGACACACGCGTCAGCCCGTTGGCCGCCGCCCACTTGCCCATGTGATAACTGTGCTGCCACGTCGTGAAGGCGACGCGCACGAGGAACGGCGACAGGCGCGTCGTGCTCGCGGTGCCGCTTGACATCACGACGTACGGAATGCCCGCCTCGGTGGCCAGCGGCGCAATCGCGCTGACGTTGGGCGTCCACTGCCCGCCGGTGAGGATCTGCACGCCTTCACGGACGATCAGCTCGCGCGCCAGGCGCTTCGCCACGTCGGGCGTCGGGCCGGTCTCGTCGCGCTTGATCAATTGCAGCTCGACGCCGGCAGGAAGCTCGGACTGGTGGAGGGTGCGGTACAGTTCGGCCCCCCGGTCGATGGCCTCGCCGATCGAGGCGTCGGGTCCTGAATAGGTCAGGATGATGCCGACCTTGACGGCCTTGGTCGGCGGCGGCGCACTGCTGCACGCAGCGCTCCACGCAGCGCTCGACGCAGCGCTTGTCCAGAGCGCGGCCAGCAGGACGGCGCGCACGACGGCGCTGGGCATCATGCCCCGCATCACCGCTTATCCACGACGATCTCGCCGCCCTTGATCACCACTTTCGCGTTCAGCAGGTTCCAGTAGCCGTCGAGCGGGTTGCCGTCGAGCAGGACGATGTCGGCCAGCTTGCCCGCTTCGAGCGTGCCGAGGTCGGCGCTCCTGTCGATGAACGCTGCCGTGTTCGGTCCCATCAGCTTGACGAGGTCCTGCGGCGAGAACACCAGGTTGAGCGCGCGCAGCTCGTGCGACAGCCCCGCTTTCGGGTGATATCCCGTATCGGTCCCGAATCCGTACGTGACGCCGGCATCCCAGAGGATTCGGGCATTCACGGCCTTTTCACCGGCTTCGCGCCCGTCGCCTGCGCTGTTCTGGGTCGTAGGCCAGGGCGTGCCGTTGCGGAACGTGGGCTTGTTTTCCTTGTTGAACACGCCAAACACCGGGACGCCGAAACCAATCGTCGACAGCGTCTCGACACCGGCATCCCTGACGATGCGCGCCTCTTCCCTGGTCACCCAGCCGCCGTGTGGAGTGTGGACGAGCTTGGTTGCGCCTGCCTTGACCGCCGCGACCATCGCTTTGGGGCTGACCGCGTGCACCATCACGCCGAGGTTGTGCTTTTTCGCCTCTTCGATCACGACGGTGAGCATGGCTACTTCCTGGTCGGATGCTGGCGGCTCGATGCGAGCCTTGATGATCTCCACTCTCGCCTGCGCCAGCCTCTGGACCTGTGCGCGCGCCTCTTCCGGCGTCTTGAAGCCGGCGGGGTCCGCCCGGCCGGATGTGATAATCCTCGGCCCTTTCAGCTGTCCCTTCTCAATCCGTTCCTTGAGCTGCACGATTCCCGGCACCGGGCCGCCGCCCGACATCAGCGTCGTGTAGCCCGTCTCCAGGAATTCCTGCAACCGGACAGCGGCCTGCTCCTTGAACCACTGCTCGGTGTTTCCACCCATGACGTGGCGGTGGGCATCGATGAAGCCGGGCATCGCCGTCAGGCCGCGCGCATCGACCGTCCGCGTCCCGTTCGTGGCGGCACCAGCCGCGCCGGCCGACGCGATCCGCCCGTTGCGGATGACGATCGAGCCCTGTTCGATCACCTGTCCGTTTCCGACCACGATCCGGACGTTGGCGATGGTGAGATCCTGTGCCCACAGATCCGCGGCAGGGGCCGCGATCAGGATAAGGGCAGCAAAGACAATAGAGAGAAGTCTGGTCATCGTGTCCTCACGGCTGGCCCCTGCGGGTTGTGAAACCACGACGAGCACGACGGACGCGAACGATCCGGTTGCTGTTCGTGGCCGTCGTGACCGTCGTGGTTCCAACGATCAGAATTGATACTTCACGGCGAACTGCATGATGCGCGGGTCGCCCGCGCTCAGGATGCGCCCGAAGTTCGCGTTGTTCAGGTTCGTGGTCGGGTTCCCGGTATTTCCGCTGCCGCCCAACCGGAACCAGTTGAACGCGTTGAACGCCTCGAGCCGCGCCTCGATACGGTGCGTCGCCGCGAACCGGAACGATCGGACGATGGAGAGGTCGACGCTCCGGCTGCCCGGGCCCTCGTAGGCGTTGCGGCCCGAGTTGCCGAACGTCCCCAGCGCGGGCTGCGCGAACGCGGCCGGATTGAGCCAGTTGTTCACGGTCCTGGCGCCGTACGGATCGTCGAGCACCTGGTCTGCCCGCTGGACGTTGGGCGCCCCGGTCAACGCGCGGTCGACGCCCGTCGTGACGGTGAGCCTGTTTCCCGATGCCGCGCGGAAGATCCCCGACAGGCGCCAGTCCGATGCCAGCATCCGCACGGCCCGGTTGCCGAACTCCGGCGTTTGAACGGTGCCGCTCAGCGCGAAAATGTGCCGCCGGTCCTCGTCGCACGGACCTTCATCCGCATCGAGCCGGGCCTCGGCGTCGGCCGGCGGATTGATGATCGACACGGGCAGCATGTACCCGCTCCCGACGTTCGAGGTGCCGCCGCCCTGCGTCCGAAGCCCGTTGCACTTCGAAAGGGTGTAGTTCACGCCGGCGCTGATGCCGTTCGCCGTCCGGCGCTGCACCTGGAGCAGCAGGCCGTTGTACTGCTGCCAGCCGTAATCGGTGAAGTAGTCGAGGAACCCGATGAACTGGCCGATCTCCGGGTTCAGCTGGGTCAGCTCCCGCCGGAGGGGCAGCGGTGCCTGTGAACAGTTCGCAAAGGTTCGCGGTCCGGTCACCGTGTTGAGCGTGCACGGACCTGTCGGCGAGCCACCACCCGGAATCCCGGCCGCGTTGCCCGTCACCACGTCCCAGAGGTGCGTGGTGCGGGTGCCGATGTAGCTCGCCGACACGGCCATGTTGTCTGCGATCTGCCGCTGAACGCTCAGGTTCCAGGCGTGCACGCGGGTCGTGTCGAGATCCGACGGCGTCGCCACGTACGGACCGTTCAGGGAGAAGGGTGCGCTGGCGTCGAAGGTGACCGGGAACGGGTTCGTCACGCCGGTCCCGACGAACGGGTTTTCGAAAGGACCGATCCCGGGCCGCTGCAGGCGGACCTCAGAGCCCCACGGCGGCGCGTTGGCGGCGTTGATGAAGAACTGCCCGTTCACGAATTCCCCGTTCATCCCGTACCCCGCGCGCACCGACATGCGGCCGTCGCCGTTCGGGTCCCACGCGATGCCAACGCGCGGCGCGAAGTTCAGCCAGTCCGGGTGCATGCCGGCGCGGCTCGGGAAGCCCTCGTCGCCGGGGTACGTGAAGCCGGGCGGCGCCTGCGGGAACACACTGCTCCGCTGCCCGGCCCGGAACCGCTCGGGCGAAAAGTTGTAGACCGCGCCGTTCTGGTGCTGCTGCGGGAACCACGGCTCCCACCGCACCCCGTAGTTGAGCGTCATCGTCGGCGACATCCGCCACGTGTCCTGGCCGTACAGGCCGAAGTACTTCTGCTTGATGTGGAGCGTGTTCGGCGCCGACTGGATGAAGGTAAACGGCTGCCCGGTGAGGAAGTCGGCGAGCCCCAGGCCGGTCGCGCTGCCGTTGAAGTTCCAGCTCCCCGGCGACCGGACGTTCGCCTGTGTCAACGACTCCCACCACGCAACCGCGACGCCGAGGCCAAACTGGTGGTTGCCCCGGATCATCGTCACGTCGTCGCCGACGGTGTAGCTGTCGGTGGTGAACCGGGACTCGCTCTCGGTGCCGCCGCCCAGGTTGAAGCCCCCGGTGATGCTCATGATCATGTAGTCCGGGACGTAGCTGAACGTGCTGATTCCCACGTCGTTGACGTCGAAGAAGTCCGTGTGCGTCCTGTGAATCGCCGTGCGGTTGAAGGCGACCCGCACGTTGTTGACCACGGTGTTGCTCAGCACCATCGTGTCGCCCACCACCACCGACTGCGCGAGGTTGTCGCGGCCGCCGAGCCGGGTCGACAGGATGTTCTGCGACTCGCCGAACGGCGGATCGTAGCGGTACTTGGTCGCCATATACCGGCCGAACAACAGGTTGTTCTGGGTCACCTGATGGTCGACCTTGCCGATGCCCTGCCATTCCCGGATGTTGCGCGGGTTGGTGACGCCGGTCCGGCCGCAGGGATCGGTCGTCGTCGGGAGCTGACGGGCAATCCCGACCGCCGCGGGACTGAGCAGTGCCGGGTCGATGCGGTTGCCGGCGAACGGCGCCGGCAGGCTGACCGCACCACGGGTGTTGCACGCCGCCGACGCGATCTGGGTGAAGTCACCCGCCAGCATGGCCGGGGTCGGGATGAAGCGCACGTCATCCGACGGCCGCTCGTCGATCCGCGTGCCCTGATACGCGACGAAGAAGAACATCCGGTCGGTCGCGACCGGGCCGCCCAGCGTGCCGCCGAACTGATGGCGCTTCAGTCCATCGTCGCTGCGCTCGCCGGTGACCCTGTTGATGGCATTGAACGGATTGGTGGCGTTGAAGCGATGGTGCCGGGCGAACTCGAAGGCGTCGCCGTGAAACAGGTTGGTGCCGGATTTCGTCACGACGTTGACCGACGCGCCGCCATGGAACCCGCTGTTCGCGTTCTGCGCGCTCGTCTCGACGCGGAACTCCTGCGTCGCGTCAGGGAACGGCAGCGGCAGGTTGAAGTTGTCGTACGGGTTGTTGTGCAGCGCGCCGTCG
>Ga0214472_10007687_pt1 | contig 11268 bp, 8 predicted proteins | sample RVTome_6_FD_207662 | JGI IMG/M metagenome (GOLD analysis project Ga0214472, IMG submission 207662) | Soil microbial communities from uranium-contaminated site in the Upper Colorado River Basin, Wyoming, United States - RVT140D175 | ecosystem: Environmental > Terrestrial > Soil > Contaminated >...
GTTGCGGGCGGAGTACAATCTGCGCCCCGCCGATGCGCTGCAGATCGGCGCAGCGATCGTCAATGATGCGACGGCCTGGGTGGGAAACGATCGAACCCATTTGCGCGTTTCGAACGAAATCGCCGTGGTTTTGCTGGAAGAGATGCTTCCGAAAGAGTCTGGACCTTGACGCAAAGCCGCAAAGAATCGATTGAAGATTGAAAATTGAAGATTGAGGATTGAAAATCCAAAATCGAAAATCCTTAGCGCCTTTGCGGCTTTGCGTCAAGGTTATTCAGTCAGAAAGCACCTCGATCCATCACAGGTTCACTCGCGGAAGATATGCTTCAACGCCGGATACAGTTCCCGGAAAACCGGGTGCCGCTCCGCATATACCTCACGAGCCGGCCCCGGCGCCGTGCTCCCGGTGATCCGGACCACTTCCCGGCAGGCCGCCTCGACGGAGGCAAACACCCCCGTACCGACCGCCGCGAGCAGCGCCGCGCCGTAGGCCGCACCTTCCGCCGTGTTCACCGTCGCCAGCTCCACGCCGAGCACATCGGCGATGATCTGCCGCCAGACCGGGCTGCGCGTCCCGCCGCCCGAGATCCGGACCTGCTCCACCGTTTTAAGCCCCACCTCCCGCATCAGCTCGAAGCAGTCCCGCAGCCCGAAAGCCACGCCCTCCAGGACGGCCCGGGTCAGGTGATCGCGGGTGTGCCTCACCGTCAACCCGACGAAGGCCCCGCGCGCCAGCGGATCGGGATGTGGGGTGCGCTCGCCGGTCAGGTAGGGCAGGAAGAAAAGCCCATCGCTCCCGGCCGGGACCTTTCCCGCCGCCTCCGCCAGCGCACCGAAATCCGCCCCCGGCGCCAGCGTATCGCGGAACCAGCGGAAGCTCCCCGCCGCCGACAGCATGACCCCCATCAGATGCCATTTCCCCGGCGCGGCGTGGCAGAAGGCGTGCAGCCGCCCTTCCGGCTCGACCACGGGGGTATCCACGGCCGCGAAGACGACCCCGGACGTCCCCAGGCTGAGGGAGACGATCCCCTCTTCCACCGCCCCGGTCCCGACCGCCCCGGCGGCTTGGTCCCCGCCGCCGCCAAATACGGGGATACCGATTGGAAGACCGGTCGCATCCGCCGCGGCCGCAGAGACGCGCCCGGTGACGCCGGTACCCTCAAAGGTCGGCGGCAGCCAGACCGGGTCAATTTCCAGTTTCGCCACGATTTCGGGGGACCAGTCCCGGCGCGCCAGGTCGAACAGAACCGTGCCCGCCCCGCCGGCCCGGTCGATGGCGTATTCCCCGGTGAGTTTGTAGCGGACGTAATCCTTGGGCAGGAGCACCATCCGGATCTTTGTGTAGATCTCCGGCTCATGGTTCCGGACCCACAACAGCTTCGGCGCCGTGAACCCCGGCAGGGCGTCGTTCCCGGTGATCCGGATAAATTCCGGCTTTCCGATCCGGTCCCGGATTTCGTCGCACTCGGCCCCGGATCGCCCATCGTTCCACAGGATCGCCGGCCGCAGCGGTTCCCCGTCCGCGCCCAGGATCACCAGTCCGTGCATCTGCCCCGTCAGACCGACCCCCCGGACCGCCGCGGGTTCGATCCCGGTCTCCGCCAGGACGGCCCGGATGCTCGCCCCCGCCGCCGCCCACCACAGCTCCGGCCGCTGCTCGCTCCACAGCGGGCGGGGCGTCTCGTATTCGTAAGCGGATGAGGCCGTCCCGACCACGCCGCCGCGCGCGTCAATCAGGAGGGCTTTCGTTGCTGTGGTGGAAACGTCAATGCCGATGAAATATTCCATATCGATAGCTGAAAAAATGATACCAGGAGCGGGGCGAAGCCCCGCTCCTGGTATCATTTTTTCAGCATGAAGCTCAGGATCTCCGCCCCGGCCTCGGTTCCGGCGAACTCGACGTCCCGGTACACCCGCCAGGTCTCCACGTGCCGGGTCGTCTCGCCGGATCGCAGCGTCACCTTCGGCCCGAGCGTCTCCAGCTCCAGGAACTGCGGATTGGAGTAGACCTGGCTCGATGCGCCGAGGTCAAAATAGGCGGCTTCGGGATCGTACGCTGCGAACTTGACAAACAGCAGCCCGTCCCGGTGGTAAGCCAGCCAGCCGTCCGGGTTGGGAGCGCCGATCTTGAGGGCGCCTGCCGGCCGGCCGGCCGTGACGAACACAAACCGGTTCCCCAGCCGGAGATGCGGGTCGGCGAGGTCCGTGTACGGCCAGAGAACAAGCGCCCGGTTGGGTTGGTAATCCGAAAACCCAGGGATCCGCTCCGGCAGCGGCAGGATCGCCGTCCCGCCTGGCTTGAACTGGGTGATCGCCCAGGGAGCGCAGACGATCTCCCGGTCGCCCCGGTTGGTCAGTGCGTGCTCGACCCGGATTATCCCGTCTTCCTCAAACCCGACCGTGATGGCTTTCTGCATCCCCGTGCCGGTTTCGAGCGGCTGCGTCAGCCGGACCGCGCCGTCGATCTTTTCCACCCGGACCGGCTCGTCGTCCGGCAGGTAAGTCACCGCCGGGATCTCCGGCGCGTACCAGAGCCGGTGACCGCCGTAGAGATGGAATTTGCGGCCGTCCGGGTGGTCCAGCGTTGCCTCGGGCAACTCGGCGAACAGGTTTTCCCCATTCACCCGTAGTGCCAGCACGCGCGGCCCGACCGACGTGGTGAGGAGCAGGGAGAGGTCGCCGTGGGTGAGCTCGAGGCAGGGGAGGCCAGGAAAATGGGTTTGTCTCATACGAGATCAAGATAAAAATGATGGCCGGCAGGGGGTCTTCGCCCCCTGCCGGCCATCATTTTTATCTTATCCCTAATAATAACTCTACCGTCAGCTGATCCAACCGCTCGTACGGCAGCGCGCGGCTGCCGAGGGCGGCACGGTCGAAGGCGGCCTCTCGCAGTTCGGCCGCTTTTGCGGGGGTGTAAGCGCCTTTATAGGGGTCCATCGCCCCGTCGTCCGCGCCGATTTCGTCGAGCAGGGCCTGGATCTCGGGGTCCCGGTTGAAGCGCTCCGCCTTTTCCTTTAATATCAGGTAGGTCCGCATGCAGCCGCGGGCGAAATCCTTGACGCCTGAATAGTCCTCGCCGCGGTAGGCGTGGGCGTCGAAGTGGCGGCTGCCGGTGTAGCCGGCGTCCTCAAGCAGCCTGACGAGAAAGAAGGCGCTCTTCAAATTGACCGACCCAAAGCGGAAATCCTGGTCGTAGCGGCCGAAAGCCTGGTCGTTCAGGTCGATGTGGAAGAGTTTGCCGGACTCGAGCGCCTGGGCCACGTTGTGGGTGAAGTTCAGCCCGGCCATGTGCTCGTGGGCGACCTCCGGGTTGACCCCGACCATCTCCGGGTGGTCCAGCGTCGCGATAAAGGCCAGCATGTGCCCTGTGGTGGCGTTGTAGATGTCCCCGCGCGGCTCGTTGGGCTTGGCTTCGAGCGCAAACTTGAGCCCGCTGCCGTCGGCAGCGCCGTAGCCCCGGTCGATGACGTACTCGCACAAAAAATTCATCGCCTCCCGCGAGCGCTTGATCGCTTCGATCGGATCTTTGGCGGCGTCGGTCTCGGTCCCCTCGCGTCCGCCCCAGAAGACGTAGACCCCCGCGCCGAACTCGACACCCAGGTCGATCGCCCGCATCGTCTTCTGCAGGGCGTAGGCCCGGACGCGCGCATCGTTGCTGGTGAAAGCTCCGTCCTTGAAGGCCGGATCGGAGAACAGGTTGGTCGTCGCCATCGGGACTTTCAGACCCGTCTCGTCGAGCGCCGTCCGGAAATCCTGCTTGATCGCCGCCGCCTCGGCCGGCGTGGCATCGATCGGGATCAGGTCGTTGTCGTGGAAATTGACCCCATACGCCCCGACGTCGCCCAGCAGGCGAACCAGGTCGGCGGGGGAGAGGGTCTCCCGGGTCGGCGCCCCGAACGGGTCACGCCCGACGTTGCCGACGGTCCAGAGCCCGAAGGTGAATTTGTGGGCGGGTTGGGGGGTGTAATCAGACATGGGTGCTCCAGGAATGGCGAGAAATTGAACGCCTGCCGGGGCAAAGCCCCGGCAGGCGTTCAATTTCTCGTTGTTATCTCAACCGGGCAGTCAAAAACCCGCTGCTCCACACAGATTTTATCCTCCCCGACGATCTCAAACGCCCCTTCCAGCCGGATATCCGTGCTCGAGCTGCCGACCATCACGGTGATTTGCCCGGGTTCGAGCACGAGGTCCAGGTCGTTGTCGTAGAACGCCAATATATCGACCGGGAGGGCGAAGGTCACGGCGGCGGTCTCGCCGGGGTCGAGGGCGATTCGGGTGAAGCCTTTGAGCTCCCGGACCGGGCGCGGGGAGGAGGCGTATTCGTCGCGGGTGTAGAGTTGGACAACCTCCTCGCCGGCGGATGCGCCGGTGTTGGTCACCTTGAGTGCGACCCGGACGGTCTCCCCTGCCCCGGCCCGGTCGCGGTCGAGCGACAGTTTCGCATAGTCGAACTTCGTGTAGCTCAGCCCGTGACCGAAGGCGTACAGCGGCTCGGCGCGCTCGGAGACGTAGTCGTGGTGCCAGTGCGAGTGCATCCCGGAGGGTTTGTGGTTGTAGTAGACCGGCACCTGCCCGACGTGGCGCGGGAATGTGACCGGGAGCTTCCCGCCCGGGTTGAAATCCCCGAACAGGACGTCCGCCACCGCGTTCCCGCCCTCCTCGCCGGGCAGCCAGGCTTCCAGCACCGCCCCGGCGGCTTCATCCAGCCACGGGACGGCGTACGGGCGGCCGGTCACGAGCACGGCGGCGACCGGGGTCCCGGTCGCCAGGATCGCTTCGGCCAGGTCCCGCTGGGCGCCGGGGAGTTCCAGGTCCGCACTATCGCGGGTCTCGCCGGTGGTGCTGGACGGAACGAGGCCGGAGCGGTCGCCCAGGACGAGGACGACGGCGTCGGCCCGGCGGGCGGTTTCCAGCGCCTGCCCGAACCCGCTCAGGTCGGGGTCCAGGTTATCGCAGCCGCGGGCGTATAGAATCTGCGTGCCGGGGGCGACGGCTGCGCGGATCCCCGCCAGGACGGTTGCCACCGGCGGGTTCTCAGCAGCGATCGAATCCCATTCCAGCCCGGCGAAGGCCGAGTTCTCCGGCGCATCGTGGATCATCAGTTCAACTGTGGTCGGGTAAGAATAATCGCCGACCAGGTTCCGGCCGGAATCGGCGTTCGGTCCGATGACGGCCAGCGTACCGATGTCTTTTTTCAGGGGCAGCAGCCCGTCGTTCTTGAGCAGGACCATGCTCCGGCGGGCGATCTCGCGTGCCAGCTCCCGCTGGAGGGGCGTGTCGAAAACTTCTGCTGTCCGGCCCTCGTCCACGTAAGGGTTTTCGAAGAGGCCAAGTTCGAATTTCTTCGTCAGATGTCTGCGGACGGCGGTGTCCAGGCTCTCGAGCGAGAGGTCGCCGGCCTCCAGGGCCTCTTTCAGTGGGTCCCCATAGCAGGCGAGGGTCGGGAGCTCGACGTCGATCCCGGCTTCCAGCGCCAGCCGGCCGGCCGTCGCGCGATCGGGAGCCAGCCGGTGGAAATTGTGGATCATCAGGACTGCGTCGTAGTCGGAGACGACCAGGCCGTCGAAGCCGAGTTCGTCCCGCAGGAGCCCGGTCAGGATCCGGCGCGAGGCGGCGACGACCTCGCCGTCCAGCTCCGGATAGGAATTCATGATCGACGCCAGCCCGGCGTCGCGGATGGCGGCCTGGAAGGGGGCCAGGAAGATGTTGTACAGCTCCCGCATCCCGACCTGGACCGGGCCACAGTTCTGCCCGCCCTGGGAGAGGCTGTGTCCGATGAAGTGCTTGCCGGTGGCCATCACACCGGTCGCCAGGTCGTCCCCCTGCAGGCCGCGCACGTAGGAAATGCCGAACCGGCTGACCAGGATCGGGTCCTCCCCGAAGGTCTCCTCCGCCCGGCCCCAGCGCGGGTCGCGGGCTACGTCCAGCACCGGGGCCAGCGATTGGCGCGCCCCGATGGCGAGCAGCTGCGCCCGGATCTCCCGCGTCATCCGCTCGGCCAGGTCGGGCTGGAAGGTGCTCGCCAGGCCGACCATCTGCGGGTACATCGTGCCGCCGAGCAGCATGGCCCCCGAGCAGCTCTCCTCGTGCAGGATGGCCGGGATGCCGGAGCGGGTCTGTTCGACCAGGAAGCGCTGCAGCCGGTTCCCCGTAATGGCGGCCTGGGCCGGATTGAGCGTGGTGACCCCGGCCACCCGGGTAATCTGGCCGATGCCGTGCCGCAGCTTCTCCGCCGCCTTGTCCGGATCGAACTGCCCGGCGGTCTGCAGCTCATACATCCAGAACGAGCCGATCTGGGCCAGCTTCTCGTCCAGGGTCATGCGTGCGAGCAGGTCGGCGGTCTGCCGGTCGATCGGCTTCATGCGCCCTTCCCGTCCGAATGGCCGTTTCCGCGGATCACGTCCCGGTACCAGCGGGCGCTGGATTTGAAGGTGCGCCGCTGGGTCTCGTAATCCACGTGGACGATCCCGAAGCGCCTGGAGTACCCGTGGCCCCATTCGAAGTTGTCGAACAGCGACCAGACGAAGTAGCCGTCGACGGGGACGCCGATATCGATCGCCCGCTCGACCTGGGCCAGGTGCCGGCAGATATAGGCCAGCCGGTCCGGGTCGTCGACGGATCCGTCGGGCGAGACGGCGTCGGGGTAGGCGGCGCCGTTCTCGGTGATGTAAATGGATGGAAAGTCGTAGTCGAAGTACAGGCGCCCGAGAGTGAGGTAGAGCCCTTCGGGGTAGACTTCCCAGTCCATCTCCGTGACCTCCGGGCCGCGGAATACGGTCCGGGGGTGGTTTTCCTCTTCCGGGACGCCGTTCGCCCGGACGATGTTGCGGCTGTAGTAGTTGATTCCCAGGAAGTCCAGCGGCGCCGCGATTGTTGCCAGGTCGTCCGGGCGGACGAAGGCCATGTCGCTCTCGAAACCTGCCACGACGTCCTGCGGGTAGCCGCGCCCGGCCAGCGGGTCGAGGAACCAGCGGTTGATCCAGCCGTCCGACCAGATGGCCGCGTTCCGGTCCGGCAAGCTGGGCGAAGCAGGCTGCTGGGGGATGAGGTCGACGACGATCCCCACCCGGGATTCCGGGACGTTGGTGCGGATGACGGGGACCGCGAGCCCGTGGGCGAGCAGCAGGTGATGGGAAGCGGCCACGGCTTCTCCGGGATCGGTGTGCCCGGGTGCGTGGCGCCCTTCCGCGTAACCGATGAACGCACTGACCCTGGGTTCGTTCAGAGTCGTCCAGCGGGTCACCCGGTCACCCAGGCTGCGGGTTGCGAGATCGGCGTATTCGACGAAGGCCTCCGCCGTCGCCCGGGCCGGCCAGCCGCCGCGGTCCTGGAGCGCCTGGGGCAGATCCCAGTGATAGAGGGTGACGAACGGCTCGATCCCGGCCTCCAGGAGGCCGTCCACGAGCCGGCTGTAGAAATCGATCCCAGCCCGGTTGATCCGTCCGGTCCCTTCCGGGAGGATGCGCGGCCAGGCGATCGAGAAGCGGTAGGCTTGGAGGCCGAGATCCGCCATCAGGGCGATATCTTCCCGCCAGCGGCGGTAGTGGTCGATGGCGACGTCGCCGGTGTCCCCGTTTTCCACGTTGCCGGGGGTATGGCTGAAGCGGTCCCAGATGCTTTCCCCTTTTCCGTCCTGGTCCCAGGCGCCTTCGATCTGGTAGGAGGCCGTGGCTGCGCCCCAGAAGAATTTTTCGGGGAAGTTCATTCCTTGATGGCTCCCATTGCGATGCCGCTGACGATGTAGCGGGAGAAGATGGCGTAGATCACGATGATCGGCACGACGGTCATCGCCAGGCCGAGGTAGATTGCGCCGTATTCGGTGCGGTAGACGTCACCCTGCAAGGTCTTCACCAGCATCGGCAGGGTGTACTTATCGCGCGAAGAGATTAAGATGAACGGGGTGAAGAAGTTGTTCCAGGAGGCGACGAAAGCGAAGATCCCGATCGTCGCCATGCCCGGCACGGCCAGGGGCATCATGATCCTGTGAAAGATGCCCAGCTCCCCGGCCCCGTCGATCCGGGCCGCGTCGATCAGTTCATGGATGACCATCGATTCGAGGTACTGCTTGGCAAAGAAGACGGTCCCGGCGCTGGCAATGGAGGGCAGGATCAGCGCCAGGTAGTTGTCGGTCAGCCCCAGGCGCGACATGTAATGGTAGAAGCCGATGATCGAAAGCTGCATCGGGATCATGACCAGCACGATGATGAAATTATTGAACAGCTTTTTCCCCTTGAAATCGTAGACGACGATCCCGAAAGCCGTCAGCATGGAGAAGTAGACCGAGATGATCGTCGTGGCGGCGGCCAGGACGAAGCTGTTCTGGAAGCCGCGCCAGATATTGAGACCCCGGCTGAGCAGGATGCGGTAGTTGTCGATCAGGTGGGTGCTCGGCAGGATGCTGATCCCGTTCTGGATCTCGGTGGTCGAGCGGGTGGCGTTGACGATCAGCAGCCAGATCGGGATGATGGTGACGAGCAGGAGGGCGACCAGGAAAAGGTAGATCAGCCCGCGTGAGATCGTGTTCGAGAGGGTGTAGTTGCGGATCATGGTTACCTCGCTTCTCCGCCCGGCAGGGTCGGTGCACCTGCGGAGCGTGACCCACCTTCGGTGCGCTGTAGGCGCAGGCGGAAGCGGGACCGTATCTCCGCATCCTGGTCCTTGTCCCGCAGGAAGTAGAAGATGCTCAGGGCGCAGACCGTCGTCATGATGAAGATGAGGACTCCCACCGACGAAGCTGCCCCGATATGGCCCTGGCTGCTGCCGAACTTCAGGTACATCAGGACGATATTGGTCATGATCGACCCCTGCGGCGCCCCGCGGCCGTCCGTCAGCAAATACGGGATATCAAAGAGCTGCATCCCGCCGACCAGGGAGGTGACGAAGATGAAGATCAGGATCGGTTTCAGCAGCGGCAGGGTGATCCGCCGGAACATCTGGAACCCGCCGGCCCCGTCCACCATGGCGGCTTCGTACAGTTGGATCGGGATCGAGGACATCCCGGCCATCAGGATGATGATCGTTTGCCCGAACCACATCCACCACTGGATGAAGATGACCAGGCCCCGGGTGATCTCGACGTCCTGCAGGAAGTGCATGGCCTCCTCCAGGAAACCGCCCCGGACCAGGAACTGGTTGACCGGGCCGTAGAACGAGAACAGGCTGAAGAACAGCGCCGCGATGGCGGCCGGCGTCAGCAGGTTGGGGAGATAAAAGAGCGCCCGCCACGTGCCGACTGCCTTGAGGCGCAGCCGGGTGCTGGTGAACCAGACCGACAGGAGCATGGCGATTCCGATCTGCGGGATAAAGTTCAGCGTCCAGAGCAGCCAGGTGTTGCTGACGGCCCGCATGAAAAGATCGTCGGCGAACAGCCGGGTGTAGTTGTCCAGGCCGATGTGGGTCGCTTCGCGAGACATCAGGGTCGTATCTGTGAAACTCAGCGCGAAGGTGTTGTAGACCGGGTACAGCCCAAACAGCAGAAAGCCGATCAGGAAAGGCGTGATAAAGAGGTAGCCGTAGTATTTTTTACGGTTGGAGATCAGCATGGGCTTTCCTCGGGAGGTGACAGTCACCTTTAAGGTGACTGTCACCTCCCCGGTTTTGTTTATCCGCTCGGTGCGTCCGGAACGATCAGCTCCGGAAACTCATTGCGGACCTGCGCGAGCCAGAGGTCCCACATCTCTTCCTTGGTGATCTCGCCGAGCAGGTACTGGTCCAGCTGGTCCTGGAGGGCGCGCTGGATGGCGTCGTCCGATCCGGTCAGGAGGGAGCCGTTGACGTTCGGGGCGGCGTCGGCGAAGGCAGCATAGTTGTTCTGCCCGCCGAGCCACTCGTACAGCTCGGAGCCGTCGAAGGTCGAGATGATCTTCTCGACCACGACCTGGCTGGAGACGAAGTCGCCGGGGGCCTGGGCCTGGTCTTCGGGGACGGACGGGTCGATGGCCCGCAGGTACTCGTTGGTGTAGACGCCGGTGGCCCAGTTGGTCAGGTTTTGCTCGTCGAGGGCGACGAACTTGACGAATTCCTTGGCCCAGTCGAGGTTCGGGCTGTCGGCCATCGCGCCGACCCACGTGCCGCCCCACTGGTAGGCAAGCGGGCCGTTGATCATGGCCCAGTCGCCGCCGGTGTCGCCGGAGTTGGGGATCAGGACGTAGGGCAGGCCCCAGGTCGGGAGGAAGTAGCTGAAGATCCGCTTCGACGTGCCTTCCGCGTCGACCAGGGTATCGCTCATCCCTGCGAACCAGCCTTCAGTCCACTGGGAGGCCTGGGATTCGTAGCCTTCATCGCGGAAGAGCTTGGCGAAGTCGACGAATTCCTCGACCTTCGGGTCGATCACGAGCGTGTCGTCGACGATCCAGGGCTGGGAGCGGTTGGCCAGGAAGGGGTTGAAGGTCTCGCCGGAGGTGCCGACCATGTAGTAGTCGCCGCCGGAGCATTCCTTGAGGGTCGCGGCGGCTTCGACGAACTTGTCGAGATCGGCGACCAGCGCCTGGATCTCGGCCGGGTCGTCAGTGCCAAAGCACTCGATGGCGATGCTGCGCCGGTAGAAGAACGCGCCGGGGGTGGCCTGGTAGGAAAAGGCCTTGGTCACGCCTTCATGGCTCCCGACCTCGATCACGGCCGGGTACGTCTGGAGCGCTTCGGCCACGGGCAGCAGGTCGTTCAGGTTCGCCAGGAAGTCGGCTTCGACCCACTCTTTAACGAAAGCGGCCTCCAGGGCGACGACGTCAGGGACGTCTGCGGTGCCGATGGAGGCCTTGAGCTTGGTCTGGTACTCGCCGTCCGTCATCGGGAGCATGGTGAACTCAACGTTCACGTTCGGGTAGCGCTCCTCGAAGGCGACGGCCATCGTCATGAGCTCGTTGGTGAAGGACATGACGGTCAGGGTGACCTGCTCTTCGGTGTCCATTTCTTCGGTCGGTTCGGTGTCCCCGGTGTCTCCGGTGTCTCCGGGAGCGGCGTCGGTCGGTTCGGCCGCCGGGGTGCAGGCGCCCAGGAGCAGGCCGAGGGTTAGGACGAGGCTAAGGATCAAAAGGATTTGCTTACGCATTGGTTGGTCTCCTATATCTATTTTTTGTTAGACTATAGGCGGTGTGGGGCTTTGCTCCGCACTCACCGGCAGGTCTCAGCTCACTTCTGGAAGGATTGGGTCTGAGACCTGCGTTTTTTAGGTGGTTTTGTATCTATGCCGATCACCTCCTTTTTATTTCTGCAGCGGTTGCTGAGGAATCTGGTGAAAATTGGGGAGGGGCAGCGGGGCTTCGCCCCGCT
>Ga0214472_10007688_pt1 | contig 11267 bp, 10 predicted proteins | sample RVTome_6_FD_207662 | JGI IMG/M metagenome (GOLD analysis project Ga0214472, IMG submission 207662) | Soil microbial communities from uranium-contaminated site in the Upper Colorado River Basin, Wyoming, United States - RVT140D175 | ecosystem: Environmental > Terrestrial > Soil > Contaminated >...
CACGACCTCGACCCGGCCGACGAGCGTGACGCCGCGGAGGTCGAAGCCGCCGCGAGAGTCATCGATCATCACCGTCGCGCGAGGATCCCGCTCGAGGTTGCGAGCTTTGCGCGTCGCGCGGCTCGTGGGGAGCAGGATCGCGTCGCCGTCCCAGAGAAACCACATGCCGACGAGATGGACGCTCCCGTCGGCGTTCAGGGTGGCCAGATTGGCGACGAGCCGCGCCTCCAGAAGCTCCCGCGAAAGCCCGTCCCTCAGTACGTCTGGCTCTTCTCCTGCACCTCCTGGTACCACTTGACGCGGGGGCCGATACGGGCTCGAAGCTTCCATTTCGATCTCTTCGGCTCCTTTTCGATCATGGTCTCGAGCTCTTGGACGCGGCTGTCGACGAGGTCGCGCTCGCCCGGCTCGAGCGCCTCGGAGTCGGCGACGCGGCGGCGAAGCTTCTCGAGGTTCGTCGTCACGGTGTAGTAGAAGCCCCAGTCCCCCCCGAGCAGCCGGGCGATGTACGTGCCGTCGATCGCGTCGGCGCCATCCGAGTCGAGCGGATGCTCGAGCAGGAGCACCGTCGAGTCCTTCACGTCCTTCGGGTTGAGCTCGACGATCTGCATCTTCTCAAGCAGGAGATCGGTCGGCGTGATCGTCGGGTAGTCCAGCAAGAGGCGCTCCCGGAGCGGGATCGGGTGACAGAAGTAGAGCTCGTCGAAGAAGACGTCGACGGCCGTTCCGCTGCCGGGCTCCGCGAACGCGTACCGCTTCCCTTCGGTCGTCATGAGAATGTCCTGGTCGATGACGTAGCCGAGCTCTTCGAGAAATGCACGGACCTCCTTGCGCTGCCCGCCGACGGCAGCAAGGTCGACGTCGGTCAGGTCGCGCGCCATCTCCTGGAAGAGGTGGAGGTTCGCGGGACAGTGCAGGCGGTAGGCGAGGGAGCCGAGGATGCGAAGCTCGAGTCCCCGCTCCTTCGCCTTCTCGACGATGTCCAGCGCGCGGTCGACGTACTCGAGGTTGGCGACGGTCATGAGCTGTAGCGCCGAGCGTACTCCTCCACGGCTGCCTCGAAGCACGCCAGCGGGGCACTCAGCACGCCCGCGCCGATCTGGCCGCCGCCCTTGCCGGCGACCCCGATGTCCATCACGGGAACGACTCCCGTGTCGACGACCCGGTGGACGTCGATGCCGGTGGGCACCCCGCGGTAGCCGAAGTAGGGAATCTTGAAGTCCGGGTGCTCGCCCACGGTGATGTCGTACATCGCGAGGTTCCGCTCGGCCATCCGCTCCGGGGAGCCACCCTGGTACTCCTGCAGCGGGAAAGCGGCGGCCTGCGCGAAGCCGCCGAGGCCGACGGTCTCGTTGATGACGCTCTCGCCGCCCATGTACTCGACGTCCTCCGGCCCGAAGCCCTCGAAGAACTTCGCCTCGACGTCCGGCAGCGGAGCCTGGAACCACTCGTCTCCCAGGCCGCTCACGCGAATGGCGAAATCGCGGCAGTTGAACGTCATCGCGCTCACGACGCTCGCCTCCTCGACGCCGTGTGCCGCGTCGGCGGTGGCCTTCGAGGATGCCATCGAGAGCCGAAGGAAGAAGTAGTCGCTCGAGCGCAGGTACTCGAGCGTCTTCCGAACGTCGTCGGGCTGCTCCAGGCCCCGCTCCAGCAGCGCGGGAAAGAGCTCGCGCGTGAAGAGGAGGGTCGCCGCCGTGTTGCGGCTGTGGAGCTCGTCGCCCATATGGAGAGCGCGCACCATGAGCGGCTTCAGCGGCACGCCGCCCGCCAGGCGAACGGCCTCGCCTAGCACGGGTCCGGCGACGGCCTGGAGGAAGAGCAGGCTCTCCCGGACTGTCTCGTTGTAGACCCCGTAGTTCAGCCGCTGGGGATTCGGGCCCTCGAAGAGATTGCAGAACGCCCGGTTCCCGCCCGTCCGGTTCTCGACGACAAGCACGGGCATCGAGGCCGTGTAGATCCCCGCGAGCGAGCCGGTGCAGCCGTGGTCGTGGCAGACGCCCAGGTCGATCTCGCCCGCGGCGATCTTCGCCTCGGCCTCGGCTGCGTCGGCAGCGAGCCCCTCGAAGAGCGCCCCGCCGACGATTCCGCTCCGCTGGCCGCCGAAGTAACGCTCCCAGGGAAGGGGCGCACCGGAGGTCAGGATGGTCTCGGCCGTCATCCCTGGCACGATCTCGAGCGCCGGCCGTACGTCCACGAGCACCGGCTCCGCCTCCCACATGTGGCGCACGGCTTCCGTGTTCGCCTCGGCCGTTCGAGCGCCCAGGACGTCAGGGGAGCGGCTTGTCATAGCCCTCCTTCACGAGCTGGAGCTCCTGCCACTCGCGGTCGACCGCGGGATAGAAGCGATCCGGATGCTCGAGCGCCCAGATCTGCGAGCGCACGACGAAGTTGTCCGGGTCGAGCGCGAGCGCGTCGCGCCAGAGAGCGAGTGCCTCGTCGGCCTTCCCCTCCGCATAGACCGAGACGCCGCGGGCAAAGAGCTCGAGCGCCTCGGGGCCCATGCGGTCTTCCTCGGCAGGCGCTTCGGTCTTCTCTCCGGCGAGGAAGCGGTCGAGGTTCCACCGCACGCGGGGGTCGCCGACGTCGAAGTCGCTCACGTGCCGGTAACGGATTACGCCCTCGCCGTCGACGAAGAACCCCGTCGGCACGATCCGAAATCCGAGCTCCCGCGCGAGCGCGCTCTCGCGGTCGACGAGCACCGGAAACGTCACGTTCCGCTCCTCGACGATCGGCCGCACCCGCTCCTCGCCCTGGGCGTCTTGCGCTACGGCGATCATCTGGAACCCGCCGCCTCGCTCACTCCGGTGTCGCTCCCACACGGGGAGCTGCTCTCTGCATGTTCACCACGTCGCGAAGCAGAAGAGAACCGTCGGCGAGCCGAGGAGATCCGCGCGACTCCAAACCCTCCCTTCCAGATCGGGAAGGGCGAACTCCGGCAGCGAATCTCCCAGGCCCACGCTCGTGCTCACTCGATCGGGATCTCCTTGAACGCGAGGTCGACGTTAACGCCCTGCCGGCGCCGGACGAACCACATGATCCAGTAGATGCAGAAGGCGCCGACGAACCACCCGATCAGCACGGACATGCTGTGGCGGGCGTGGCCGGCCGCGAAGTCGTCGAAGAACAGGTTGAAGAAGAACAAGAAGGCCGCGATCGACCCGAGCGCGCAGGCGACGCTCATGATCGGGATCCCGGCGATCTTCATGTTCGCGAGGGGGCTCTTCCCGTAGATGTCAGGCCTGCGATAGGGGAAGAACACGCCCGCGAGGAGCACGATCGCCCAGGCGAGCACCGCCACCTCGATGAAGATCACGAGCTGGAAGAAGGTCGTGAAGGCCAGCATGCCGACGAAGGTGATTCCGCCCGCGAGACAGAGAAGGATCGCGGGGATCGGGGTATGCGTCCGCTCGTCCACGGTGCCGAGCTTGTCCGGCGCGATCCGGTCGAGCGACCACGCCACAAGGGCCCGCGTCGGGTAGAGGATCTGGGTTGGGATCCAGAGCCAGATCCAGCCGATGAAGCCGAGCGCGATCAGGATCGTGAGCAGAACCGAGTCCGCCCCGAGCCCGGTCAGAAGCGTCGGGAAAGGCGTCACGGGGGTCGCTGCGCCCTCGACCGCGTTGAGGTTCGAGTACGTGACCGAGCCGAGGAAGTCCGAGCCCATGGTCCGGTAGATGAGCGCGAAGGAGATCAGCCAGATGACCACCGAGCCGAGAATCGCGCCGAGGATCCCGAGCGTCTGGCCGCGAGCGACCTGCTTGATCTCACCGCCGATCGAGATCGAGAACGCCGCGCCGATCAGAGGCAGGAACGCCCAGTTGGCGAGCAGGATCGTCTGCTTCAAGTCGAAGCCCGGATCCGCCCAGCCCGCGCTCGACGCGGCCCCGATGACGCCGTTGTAGGCGTCGTTCCCGACGTCGAGCCGGTCGCCCATGACGCCGTTGAAGTTGGAGACGAACTCCGCCCGGGACGTGACGATCAGCGTCACGAGGAAGACGAGCGTCCCGACGACGGCGATCCCGAACATCACCTTCTGCGTGAAGAAGAAGCGGCGCATACCGCTCGCGAGAATGATCGCGCCGACGATGAGCGCGCCCGACCCGATCAGGAAGGTTCCCCACTCCCCGGCCAGGTCCGTGCCGAAGCTCTCGACTCCGGAGCTGTCCGTGAGAATCCCGATCGCCGTCACGGCCGGGGCGATCCCGAGCTGGGTGAGATAAACGGCGCCGAAGGAGCCGTAGAACAGCCAGGCTGTCACCTCGACGAAGCTGAGCGTGAAGGCGAGCGGCGGCCACATGCTTCGCGTGCCGAAGTTGTAGATGCCTCCGGAGCGCGGGATCACGATCGTCCACGTGAGCATCCCCAGCCCGACGAGGAGCATCGCGGCGCCCGCGAGCAGCACGCCGACGTACAGGCTTCCCCCGAGGTAGACCGCAGGTCCGAAGAAGAGCAGGAACCCGAGGCCGAGACCGATCGACACGAGCCCGATGTCGTAGACGAAGACGTCCGTGTTCGAGGCCGACTTGATCAGGCCCGACGCCCTCCTGAGAAAGACGCGTTCTCCCACTACCGTCGCCATGCTTCCTCCTCCATTAGCCCTGCGTGAGCTGTACGTCCTGGATCTCGCCGTTCTTGATGCGAATAAGCGAGCCGTTGAGCAAGCCCTCGCTGTAGACCGACCCCGGATTGACACAGATCGTGCGCCCGAGCTTCGTTTTCCCTCGGCCCTCGTGGATGTGGCCGTGCAGACCGAGCACGGGCTGGTAGGCCTCGATCAGCTCGCGAACGGCGGCCGAGCCGGCCGAGGTCATAACCGGGTTTCCGCCGCTCGAGACCGGGCGCAGCTCCTCGTCGAGCTTTGGGCACTGGTCGAGACTGGTCGCGTGCGGCGGGACGTGGATGTTGAAGATGGAAGCGCCCGGGTCGCGAAGCTTCTCGACCATGGAGAGGATGCGCTCCTTGAGCTCGGGCTCGGTGCACTCGCGCTCGGTCTTCCACGGGGTCTCGTTCGACCAGCCCGTGCTAAGCATCTCGAGCCCGTCGATCTCGACGACGCGGCCCTCCAGAAGCTCGATCACACCCGACCCGGCGAGCAGCTCGTCGACGAAGAAGCCGTCGTCGTTCCCCGGGGCGGCGAAGCACTTCACCCCCTGCTCGCCGAGCCTCGGTCGCGCATACTCGATCCACTCCTCGATGCGCTCCCTGATCAGCTCGTGGAAGAGCTGCTCCTGCCGCTCCGGGTCGTCCCGCACCTCCTCGAACTCGGCCTCGGTCATGCGCCGGGGGTAGAAGCCCATGTCGGCGATGCGCCGCTCGAAGCTCTCCGCCTCGTCCTCGCCCTCGAGGCGCATCTCCTTGCCGGCGAACGAGCTCAGGTAGGAGCCGTCTCCCTGACTACAGATTGAGACGACCATCTTGCCGGTCACGTCCCCGCCGAGGATGAGCACCTTCGCGCCGTAGAACTTCCCCGCGTTGACGAACTTCTTGAAGCAGACGTTCGAGCCGTGCAGGTCGGTCGCGAAGAAGAGAGTCAGGTCGTCGCCGTTGTCGCGCTTGCCGAACACGATCAGAAGAAGGTCAGGTACCGGTCGATCTCCCAGGGAGAGATCTCGTTGTGGTAGTCCCACCATTCCTGCGACTTGAGCTCGACGAAGGCCTTCTTCAGCTCCGGCCCGAACACCTTTTCCATTAGCGGGTCGGCATCGAAGGCCTCGACCGCCTCGAGGAGCGTGCGCGGCAGTGTCTCCACACCGAGGCGCTCGAGCTCGTCGTCGTCCAGGACGTACATGTTCTGCTGCAGAGGATCGCCCGGGTCGAGCCCCTGCTCGATTCCCTCGAGGCCGGCCTGTAGGTAGGCGGCGGCGGCGAGGTAGGTGCTCGACGTCGAGTCGACCGCACGGCTCTCGACGCGCGGGCTCGTGAGCGGGATCCGGAGCATGTGGGTGCGGTTGTTGCCGCCGTAGGAGCGGAAGATCGGCGCCCACGTGAAGCCGGTCATCGACCCGGTCTTGACCAGGCGCTTGTAGGAGTTGACGCTCGGGCAGGCGACAGTCGTGATCGCGGGTGCGTGCGCGAGCAGCCCGGCGATGAACTGGTACCCGAGCTGGGAGAGCCCGCAGCCGCGCGGATCGTTGGAAGCGGCGAAGAGGGTCTCTCCGGTCTCGGTGTCCGCCAGCGACATGTTGAAGTGCGCGCCGGTTCCGGTCCGGTTCGCGTACGGCTTCGGCATGAAGGTCACCTCGAAGCCGTGCTTCCGCGCCACCTCCTTCATCATCATCCGCCAGAGCGTCTGGCGGTCGGCCATCGTCATCACGTCGGCGTAGTCGAAATCGAACTCGAACTGCGAGTTCGAGTCCTCGTGGTCGAACGAGTGGACGTCGTACCCCAGCTCGTTCATGTAGCCGATCATCTCGTCCATGAACGGCAGGTTCTCGAGGAGATCGACGATGTCGTATGCCGCCTTGGCGAGCTGGTCGCGTGGATTGGCCGGGACGACCTGGCCGTTCTCGCGCCGGACGAGATAGAACTCGGTCTCGATCCCGAGGTTGAACACGTACCCCAGCGCGGCCGCGCGGTCGACTGCGCGCTGGAGGACGACCCGGCCGCACATCGGCCAGGGCTCGCCGTGGTAGTAGAGGAAGCCGGGCGCCCAGGCGACTCCTCTCTGCCAGGGAAGCTCGACGATGCGGTCGAGGTCCGGGCGCACCGAGAGCTCGTCGTCGCTCGGCCCCTGTCCCAGGCCGTCGAGCGCGGCGCCGGTGAAGAGCTCCGACCCCCGCATCGCGGATGCGAAATGGTCGATCGTGACGCACTTCGCCTTGCCCGTCCCGTAGACGTCCGTGTACGCGGCGAGGACGTACTTGATGCCCCGCTGCCGCAGCTCCTCCCGCTTCGCGTCGTATTCAGCTCGATGCTCGGCGAGGATGGGACTGCTTGTCTCTACAGCCATGCCGCCTCCAGGTTCGGTCGTCCGCGGGCCGCGTTCATTCGACGCGCAGAGGCAACGATATGACGGACTAGGCGGGAGAATCAAGCGGGCCGAGGCAGGTCGTTGTGCTCTTCCCCTTGTTTCCCATCTGTCAACTTGTTATTACAACCCCTTCATTCCGGCACCGCCGAAGGGAAGGAGCGAGATGGGAGACGACACCTCGCAGGACCGGCGCTTTCAGGGGATGCGCAACATTCGCCGGCTCGCGGACATCCCGGACCGCAAGCAGCGCGAGGCGGTCGAGAGAGGTCTCGAGCTCGGACTCGAGGCGGCGCCGTCGGTCAACGACCGGACGATCTCGACGTTCGTCAGAGGCCAGCAGCCCGCCTTCGCGGGAATCAACACCTTCCGCAAGGCGCCGTACCTCGAGGACGTCCACGAGGTCGGAAAGCACGAGGTCGCCGTCGTCGGGGCCCCATTCGACATGGGCACGACCTACCGCGCCGGTTGCCGTTTCGGGCCGCAGGCCATTCGCCGTATCTCCGCTCTCTACGACTCCTACTCCGTCGACATGGCGGTCGACCTCGAGGAGGAGCTCGACCTCGTCGACCTGGGCGACATCTTTGTCATTCCGGCGAACCTCGAGAAGTCGTTCGACCAGATCGACCGCGCCGTGTCCTGGATCGTCGGCGAGGGTGTGTTTCCCGTCGTCCTCGGCGGCGACCACTCGATCGGCTACCCCGACGTGCGCGGAATCGCTCCCCATATCGACGGACGGGTCGGGATCATCCACCTCGACCGTCACCTGGACATCCAGGAGCGGGACATGGACGAGCGGATGCACACGACGCCGTGGTTCCACGCGACGAACATCCCGAACGCGCCGCCGACCAATCTCGTGCAGATGGGGATCGGCGGCTGGTACGGCTCCAGGCCCGGCGTCAAGGTCGCCCGCGAGCGCGACACGACCGTCCTGACGATCACCGACATCGAGGAGGTCGGCGTCGAGAAGGCCGCCGAGGTGGCGCTCGAGGTCGCCTGGCAGGACGCGGACGCCGTCTATCTCAGCTTCGACATCGACAGCGTCGACGCCGGCTTCGTGCCGGGAACCGGGTCGCCCGAGCCCGGCGGCCTCCTACCGCGCGAAGCGCTCAAGCTCCTCCGGCTCATCGCCCGCGAAGGGATCTGCGGGATGGAGGTCGTCGAGGTCGCCCCGCCGTACGACGTGAGCGACATGACCGCCCAGCTCGCCTGCCGTGCGGTCATGGACGTCCTCGGCACGCTCGTTGCGGAGGGAAAGCTCGGAAGCCGGGCCACGAAGGAACAGGAGCCTGCCCAGCCCTCCGACCCGGCGGCCTAGCGGTTGTTCGCCGACGGCTCCTCCCTGCTCGTCGCCCTCGCGGCGGCGGGTCTTCTCGGGCTCCGGCACGCCACCGACCCGGATCATGTCGCTGCGGTCGTAACGCTCGCGGCGAGCGAGGGACCGGCCCGGCGCGGGCGCGGCGGCGCAGGCCGGCTCGGCCTCGCCTGGGGCCTCGGTCACGCGTTCACCCTTCTCGCCGTCGGAGTGCCGTACATCGCGTTCGACACGCGGCTTCCCGCTTCGGTCCAGAAGGGCGCCGAGGTGACGATCGGAGTCCTGATCGTCTCGCTCGCGCTACGGCTGCTCCACCGGTGGCGGGCCGGGGGCTTCCATCTGCACGAGCACGAGCACGAGGGCGGCCTCCGCCACGCGCACGTGCACGCCCATGCAGGCGAGAAGGCCCACCTGCACGAGCACGGATCGCAGGCCCCCATCGGCGCGTTCGCCGTCGGGCTCGCGCACGGTCTCGGGGGGAGCGCAGGCGTGAGCCTGGTATTGCTCGCAACGGTCGAGTCGCGGACCATGGGGATCGCCACCCTGGCGGTCCTCGCTCTTGGCACGGCGGTGGCGATGACGCTCCTCTCGTCGGGCTTCGGCCTTGCGCTGCGGCACGGGCCCCTGCCGCGGCGCCTGCAAGCTTTCGTCCCTGTTCTTGCGGTGGCGAGCCTTGTGTTCGGGACCTGGTACGGCCTGGGGGGGCTCGACGTTCTGCCCTACCCCATCTAAGAGCGTCTAGTCCTCGGTCTCGTCCCGGCGGCGCTCCTCGTGCTCACGGAGGAAGCGGGTGAGCTCGGCCGCGAGGGTATCCCCGCTCGGTACGTCGAGGTCGTCACCGAGGGCGTCTCGACGGCGCTCGAGCTCGCGGACGTATGACTCGGTCTCGTCGTCCTGCGCGACCGCCTCGCTGACCTGGCGCTCGTAGGCCTCGGCGGCGCGCTCGAGCTCCGAGATGTCGATCGGTGCGCCGAGGAGCCCTGCCAGCCGCGAGCAGAGGGCGACCGCCGCCTTGGGGCTCGCGGCCAGCGACGCGTAGTGCGGTACGGCCGCCCAGAGGCTCGCCGAGGGAAGACCCTCACGGCGGCAGGCGTCGTGCAGGACGCCGACGATCCCGGTTGGCCCCTCGTAGCGAGAAGCCGTGAGCCCGAGCTCCTCGACGAGCTTCTCGTCGCTCGCCGACCCGGTGACCGGCGCGGGGCGCGTGTGCGGGACGTCGGCGAGCAACGCGCCGAGCGTGACGACGAGCTCGACGCCGAGGTCGCGGGCGAGAGCAACGACCTCGTCTGTGAACGTGCGCCAGCGGAGGTTCGGCTCGAACCCCAGCACGAGCACGGCGTCCCGCTCCGTCTCGGGGATGGAGGCGTGGTAGAAGGACGTCTCTGGCCAAACGATCTTGCGGGTGATTCCGCCCTCGAGCGCTACGTGCGGGCGCGTCGCCTGGAAGTCGAAGAACTCCTCAGGGTCGACGTCGGCGAAACGCCGTGCCTGCCACGACTGCGCGAGGAAGCTGGCGGCGAGAGAAGCGCCCTGCGCGCCGTCGTTCCAACCTCGGAAGGCGGCGACGAGGACGGGCCGTCTCAGTGTCGGGCGGCGCTCGATACGGACGTGCGTCCCGATACCAGGATCTTATGGAAGAGACAGCCGCCGCGACCGGAGCGCGAGGCGGCCGGCGATCGCGACGACGCCCGTCCAAACGAGCGTCGCGACGCCGACGTGGACGAGCACGAGTCCCCAGGGGAGCTCGTTTCGCCACTGCACCTCCCCGATCGCCATCTGGGCCAGGAGAAGGGCCAAGACACCGCCCGCGAGGGCTAGCTCGGTTCGCAGCCGCCCGGCCGCGAGGGCGACGACGAGGACGAGGTACGTGATCCCGAAGACCGCAGTCGCCCCGATGTGGACGTGCACGGCGTCCAGCACGTTGCCGAACCGCGCGATCTCCTCGCCGCCGGAATGCGGCCCCGCAGCGGTAACCAGTGTGCCGGTGACAACGAGGACGAGCGCACTGGGGACGGCGGCGAGCCCGAGGACTGCCGCCCCAGGTGCCGGCCGCTCGCCGTCGCTCAGGCCGAGGGCGCCCAGGACGACGAGGACGGCGACGGCGATGGCGGCGAGCGAGAGGAGGAAATGCGCCATCACGATCAGCGGATGGAGCTCGAAGACGACGGTGATCCCGCCGAGTACGCCCTGGGAAAGCACGGTGAAGGGCAGCACGGTCGCCGTCCAGACGAGCCAGCGGGGGAGGCGCTCGACCCGCCACGCGGCGCCGGCGACGAGCAGTGTCACCAGGCCGACAACGACCCCGACAACACGGTTCCCGAACTCGACGAGCGCGTGGAAGTCCTGCTCGGGGAGAAACGTCTCGCCGCAGCGAGGCCAGTTCTCGCACCCGAGCCCCGACGCGGTGAGGCGCACCGTGGCTCCGCTCACGACGATGAGGAGGAGCGCCGCGAGAGCCGCGTAGGTCAGCCGACGGAAGACGCCGAGCGAGACGGCGGGGAGGCGCGAGGCCCGGGTGGCCCCGGCCTCCATCAGGTGACCATGACGCCCTGCCCGGCCTCGACCCGCCCGATACGGGCGAGCAGGAGCTCCTGCGCTCGGAACTGGGCCTCCAGGGTCACCGCCTTCTCAGCCGGGAGAGAGACGAGCAGGCCGCCGCCCGTCTGGGGGTCGAACCCGAGCGTGAGCGCGGCCTCCGGCACGCCGTCCGCCTCGATTGTGCGGCCCAGAAACTCACGGTTGCGGGGATCGCCGCCGGTCGTGAGCCCCCGCGCCGCCATTTCCATTGCTCCGGGCAGCGCGGGCAGCCGCTCCGAGTCGAGCGCGAGGCCCACACCGCTCTGAACCGCCATCTCGTGCGCGTGGCCGAAGAGCCCGAACCCGGTCACGTCGGTGACCGCGTTCGGTTCGAACGCGCGCAGGGCATCGGCCGCTCGGTCGTTCAGGGTCGTCATCGCGTCAGCGGCGGCCTCGAACTCC
>Ga0214472_10007689_pt1 | contig 11266 bp, 6 predicted proteins | sample RVTome_6_FD_207662 | JGI IMG/M metagenome (GOLD analysis project Ga0214472, IMG submission 207662) | Soil microbial communities from uranium-contaminated site in the Upper Colorado River Basin, Wyoming, United States - RVT140D175 | ecosystem: Environmental > Terrestrial > Soil > Contaminated >...
ATCCGCGGGGTGCTCGCCGGCGTGGGGACGGTGATCGGCGGCCTCACCCGTGGCCTCGACCTCGAGGTCCTCGACCGCGGGCAGGGCCTCGTCGACGGCCACGCCGTCTCTTTCGTGCAGACCTCTCCCACCCTCGGCGTGGTGCTCCCGAGCAACTCGCCGGGGGTCCACGCGCTGTGGGTGCCGACAACGGCCTTCAAGACGGCGCTCGTCCTCAAGCCGGGAACGGCCGAGCCGTGGACGCCCTTCCGGCTGATCCAGGCCTTCGTGAAGGCGGGCGCCCCGCGCGAGGCCTTCGCGTTCTACCCGACGGACCACGGCGGCGCCTCTGAGATCCTGCGCCGGTGCGGGAGAGGGATGGTCTTCGGCGACGTGGCCTCCACGAGGCCCTGGCAGGGCGACGCGCGTGTCGAGGTGCACGGCCCGGGCTACAGCAAGGTGCTCCTCGGGCCCGACACCGCCGGCGAGTGGCGCGCGCACCTCGACGTGATGGCGTCGTCGATCGCCGCCAACGGCGGACGCTCCTGCGTGAACGCATCGGGGGTGTGGACGACGGCCCACGGACGCGAGCTCGCGGCGGGCCTCGCCGAGAGGCTGGCCGCCATCCGGCCCCGCGCCGAGGACGATCCCGGGGCGGAGCTCGCCCCCTTCGCCAACCCCGACGTGGCGCGGCGCATCTCGGCCATGATCGACCGCGACCTCGAGGCCCCGGGCGCGGAGGACATGACCGCGCGGCACCGCTCGGGAAGCCGGGTCGTGGAGTGGGAGGGCTCGACCTATCTCCTCCCGACCGTCGTGTGGTGCGACTCCCCCGAGCATCCCCTCGCCAACCGCGAGTTCCTGTTCCCGTTCGCGTCGGTGGTGGAGGTGTCTCCCGACGCCATCCCCGCCGCGCTCGGACCGACGCTCGCGGTGACCGTGCTGACCGAGGACGAGGCGCTGCGCCGCCGCCTCCTCTCGTCGCCGCTGCTCTCGCGGCTCAACCTCGGGCCGCTCCCGACGTGGCAGGTGAGCTGGGACCAGCCCCACGAGGGGAATCTCTTCGAGCACCTCTGGACCCGGCGGGCGCTCCAGGGGCTGCCCGGCGCCGCTTGATGATGTCGTCGTCCTCGCGATCCGCGCGCGCGCTGCGGCTGTGGCCGGCGGGGCTGATCCTCGCCGTCGCGGCGGCGGTACTCGTCGCGGTGTGGGTTCCGGCGGACTCCCCCGTCGCCATGAGCCAGCCGACGATCACCGTGATCGCGGCGATCGTCACGACGCTGCTGCTCCTCCTCTGGTGGGTCTTCCTCTCCCGGGCGCGCTTGTGGGCTCGGCTCCTGGTCCCGGCGGTCGTGGCCCTGCTGGTCGGCTTCGCGAGCCGACACGTGGAGTACCGCGGCTTGACCGGCAACCTCGTGCCCCAGCTCGCCTGGCGCGACGCCGCCACGCCTTTCCCGCTGCCGCCGGCCTCGGGAACGGCCGACGCGACGTCCGCGCTGCCGCCGACCCAGGATTCCGCGGTGGCCCGCATCGCAGGGCAAGAGGCCACGGACGCTTCCGCCCCCGGTGCCGGAGAGGCCGCTCTGTCTTCCGTTTCGCCGGGGTCGCGCGGCAGCGCCGACTCTTCGGCGGACCGAACCCAGGAGCCTGTGGCGACGACGGCGGGGGCCGGGCCGGAGGTCGACGACGCCCCGGCGAGGAAGGCCGCGGCGGAGCCCCCGCCCGCGCGCGTTCCCGAGTTCCCCCAGTTCCTCGGACCGAATCGCAACGCGACGCTGACCGGCATCCACCTCGCGCGCGGTTGGGCGGACCGGCCTCCCGCCGAGCAGTGGCGCCACCCGATCGGCTTCGGCTGGGCGGGCTTCGCCGTCGGAGGCGGGCTCGCGGTGACGCAGGAGCAGCGTGGGGACCGGGCGATCGTGGTGGCCTACGACCTCGCGACCGGGTCGCCTCGCTGGAGCCAGGAAGCCGGCACCGGTTTTCACAGCCCGATGGCGGGAGACGGACCCCGCGCCACGCCTACGCTCCACGACGGCCGCGTCTACGCGTTCGGCGTCGACGGCGTGCTGCGCGTGCTCGATCTGGCCAGCGGGCGGCCGCTCTTCGAAAGAGACGTGCTCGGCGAGAACGGCGGGCGCGCCCCGATGCACGGGGTGTCGGCATCGCCCCTTCTCGTCGACGACATGGTCGTCGTGGTCGCCGGCGGCGGCTCGGGCCACTCCCTCGTTGCCTACGATGCGGAGACGGGAGAGCCACGTTGGGCCGGGGGAGACGGCGGCGCCGCCTACAGCTCGCCGCTCGTCGCCACGCTCGCCGGCCGGCGCCAGATCGTGGTCTTCAATCTCGACGGCCTCGCCGGGCACGACCCCCGAACGGGCGAGGTGCTGTGGAAGGACCCGTGGCCGGACAGGCCGGAGAAGGTCGCCCAGCCCGTGATCCTCGGAGACGACCGGATCTTCGCCGCCATGGGCTACGGGATCGGGGGTCGCCTCGTGCAGATCGCCCGCGGCGAGAGAGGCGGCTTCGAGGCCAGGGTCCTGTGGGAGACCCGCCGCCTGAAGGCGAAGTTCACCCAGGTCGTCGAGCACGGGGGCTTCCTCTACGGTCTCGACGACGGCGTCCTCGTGTGCCTCGACGCCGGCGACGGCGAGCGACGGTGGAAGCGCGGCCGCTACGGCCACGGGCAGGTTCTCCTCGTCGACGACCTCCTCCTCGTCCAGACGGAGGACGGCGAGCTGGTCCTGGTCGACCCGAAACCCGATGATCTCGTCGAGATCGACCGCTTCGCGGTGGTGGACGGCAAGACATGGGCAACGCCGGCCCTCGCCGGCGACCTCCTGATCGTCCGCAGCGAGATCGAGGCTGCCTGCTACCGCCTGCCGACCCGGCCCGGACCCGCCGCGTCCGTACCCGCGCGTCACCGGGTCGCCGGAGGCGCCTGAGCGTGCGGATCCTCCAGATCACCGCCGGCGCCGGCGGCATGTACTGCGGCAGCTGCCTGATGGACAACGCGCTCGCCACCGAGCTCCTCGCCCGGGGCGAGGACGTCATCCTCCTCCCCGTCTACACGCCCACGCGGACAGACGAGAGAAACGTCAGCGACGGGCACGTCTTCTTCGGCGGGATCAGCGTGTACCTCGAGCAGCACGTGCCGCTCTTCCGCAAGACGCCCGCCTTCCTCGACCGGCTGTGGGACAAGGCGGCGGTGATCCGGGCGGCCACCGGGCGGGGCATCTCCGTGGACCCGCACGCGCTGGGAGACCTGACCGTGTCGACACTGCGGGGCGAGGAGGGGAACCAGGCGAAGGAGTTCGGCAAGCTCCTGCGCCACCTCGACGAGCTGCCCGACTTCGACCTGGCCCTGATCCCGAACGCGCTGCTCATCAGCCTCGCCCCCGCGCTGCGCCGTGCGCTCGACCGGCCCGTCGTCTGCACGCTCCAGGGCGAGGACCTCTTTCTCGAGGGGCTCGGCGAGTCCCACCGCGCGCAGGCGCGCGAGCTCATCTCGCGCCACGCCGCATCGGTCGACGCCTTCGTGGCCACGAGCGACTACTACGCCGACTTCATGGCGACCTACCTCGACATCGACCGCGGCCGGATCCACACCGTCCCCATCGGGATCAACCTCGACGGCCACGCTCCCGGCCCGGACGGGCAGGGTGGGCCTTTCGTCATCGGGTACTTCGCAAGGGTTGCCCCGGAGAAGGGCCTGCACGTGCTGGCCGAGGCCTACCGCGTCCTGCGTTTGGAGCGCGGCCTCGCCGGGACGCGCCTCGAGGCGGCAGGCTACCTCTCCCCCGAGCACCGGCCCTACCTCGAGGGGATCAAGGCCAGGCTGCGCGAGTGGGGGCTCGAGCTCGAGTTCACGTACCACGGGACCCTCGACCGTGAGGCCAAGATCTCCTTCCTGCGAGGGCTGGGCGCGTTGTCCGTGCCGAGCCCCTACGCCGAGCCCAAGGGGCTCTACGTGCTCGAGGCCCTGGCCAACGGAGTCCCCTGCGTGCAGCCGCGACACGGGGCGTTCCCCGAGGTGCTCGCGCGCACAGGCGGCGGCGTGCTCTTCGAGCCCAACGACGCGGGCGATCTCGCCGACCGATTGCTCGCGCTCGCTACGGACCGGGAGCGCGCGCGGGCGCTCGGCCGGCGCGGGGCGGAGGGAGTGGCCCGCCACCACTCGATCGCGCGGATGGCCGACCGCGCGCTCGAGGTCTACGGCTCGGTGATCCCGCCCGCGCGCGCCGCGACCGCGGGTGCCTCTGCCTGAGGGAGCGATGGTGCTCAAAGTCGACGCCGTCTCGAAGCAATTCCAGACACCGCGCGGCCCGCTGCCGATACTCCACGAGGTCTCCTTCTCGAAGGACGCGGGCCAGTCGCTGTGCATCATGGGCCCCTCGGGCAGCGGCAAGAGCACGCTGCTGCACGTGCTGGGCACTCTCGAGCCGCCCACCTCCGGCCGCGTGACCCTGGGCGAGCGCGACCCCTTTGCGCTCTCCGAGCGGGATCTCGCCGCGTTCCGCAACCGCGAGATCGGCTTCGTATTCCAGGACCACTTTCTGCTGCCCCAGTGCTCGGTTCTCGAGAACGTCCTCACGCCGACGCTCGTGTCGACGGGACCGAAAGGTCACGAGGCCCGGGCCCGCGACCTGCTCTCTCGGGTCGGCCTCGGCGAGCGGCTCGACCACCGGCCGGCCGAGCTCTCGGGCGGCGAGAGGCAGCGGGCGGCGCTGGCCCGCGCGCTCGTCCTCAGGCCGCGGCTCCTCCTGTGCGACGAGCCCACCGGGAACCTCGACGCCGCCTCGGCGACGGCGGTGGGCGACATCCTCCTCGAGCTGCACCGCGCGGAGCAGGCGATCCTCGTCGTGGTCACCCACAGCGCGGCCCTCGCCGAGCGCTTCGACGACCGCCGTCAGCTCGCCTCTGGACGTCTCCAGGCCAGCTGATGCGGGGTTCGACACTCCTCGCCCGCAGCCTCCGCCACTACTGGCGCACGAACGTCGCGGTCGTGCTCGGGGTGACGGCGGCCGCGGCCGTGCTCGGGGGCTCGCTGATCGTCGGCGACTCGGTCCGGGGCAGCCTCGCCCGGAGCGCCCTCGCTCGCCTCGGGCGGGTGACCCACGCGGTGGAGTCGACCGGGTTCTTCCGCGCCGCGCTGGCGGACGACCTGGGGAAGAGCACCTCTTTCTCCCGATCGGGAGGCGCCGCCTGTCCGATCCTGGCCGTGCGCGGCGTGGTCACGCACGCCACGAGCGGGAGCCGGGCGGGGGACGTGCAGGTCTACGGCGTCGACGAGCGCTTCTGGGCCCTGCAGGGGCTTCCCGAGCCGGAGGTGGGTCGACGCGAGGCGCTCGTGAGCGAGCCCCTCGCGCGCGAGCTCGGGATGGGCAAAGGCGACGCGATCCTCGTGCGCCTCCACGCCGCCGAAGACGTCCCGGGCAGCACGCTGTTCGGCCAACGCGACGACCCGGCACCGGGACTCCGCCTCACGGTGAGAGCCGTGCGTTCGCGCGCGGAGCTGGGCGAGCTGTCGCTTCGTCCCCGAGCAGGTGGCGGGCGCGCGGTCTTCGTCCTTCTCGGGACGCTGCAGCGCACCCTCGATCAGGACGGCAGGGCCAACGTGCTCCTCGTCTCGTCCGGACACGAGGACACGTCCGACGTCGAGGCGGCGCTTCGCGAGGTGGTGACACTCGAGGACCTCGGCGTGCGGCTCCGTTCGCTCCCCGAGAAAGGAGCCCTCCAGCTGGAGACGACGAGCGCCCTCGTCGACGACTCCCTCGCCCGATCGGCCGTTGCCTTGGCGCGCGAGCAGGGGCTCCGCGTGCGCGAGAGCCTCGTGTATCTCGCCCACACGATTCGCGCAGGGGGGCGCGAGGTGCCCTACTCCCTCGTCGCCGCCCTCGACCCGCCGGAGTTCGCCGCGGTCGCCCGGCGCGAGGTCTCCGGCACCGGGGGCGTGCCCCCGATCGTCCTCAACGAATGGACAGCCTCCGACCTGCGCGCGTCCCGGGGTGACCGCGTGAGGCTCGACTACCTCCTGTGGAAGGAGGAGGGCCGCCTCGAGAGGGGGACCGCGGACTTCGAGCTGGTGGCGATCACTCCCCTCGCCGGACCCGCCGCCGATCGGGACCTCGTCCCGGAGTATCCCGGGATCACCGAGTCGGTTCACCTCTCCGACTGGGACCCGCCCTTCCCCGTGGAACTCGACCGAATCCGTCCGAAGGACGAGGAGTACTGGGAGCGCCATCGGACGACGCCCAAGGCCTTCGTGACGCTCGAGGTCGGCCAGCAGCTGTGGGGCCACCGCCTCGGCCGGCTGACGTCGCTGCGCCTCGTCCCCGGCGCGGGCTCGTCCCTGGACGAGACGCGCGCGCGCTACGCCGATGGGCTTCGTGAGGCGCTCGGCGCCGAGAGGGGCGGGCCGGAGGCTCGCGCACAGCACCTCGTGGTGGTGCCGGTGCGCGAGGCCGCCCTCGAAGGCGCGCGCGGCTCCACCGACTTCGGTGAGTACTTCGTCTACTTCAGCTTCTTCCTGGTGGTGGCCGGGCTCCTGCTCGCCGGGCTCTTCTTCCGCCTGGGTCTCGAGCAGCGCCTGCGCGAGGTGGGACTCCTCGAGGCGCTGGGCTTCTCGCCCGCGCGCCTGCGCCGCCAGTTCCTGGGAGAGGGGCTCGTGCTCGCGAGCCTCGGGGGACTCCTCGGAATCCTCGCCGCCGCCGGCTACGCCGCGCTCGTGCTGGGGGGCCTGCGGGTGCTGTGGACGGAAGACCTCGGCACGCGCGACCTCCGCCTGCACCTCGGGCTGGCGTCGCCGCTGCTCGGCGCGCTCGGGGCCACGCTCGCGGCGGCCCTGGCCGTCGCGTGGACGCTGCGCGACCTTCGGCGCTTGTCGCCACGGGCGCTCCTGGCCGGCGCCCTCGAGCCATGGTCGCCCGCCGCTCGCCGCGGCCGCGCCGTCCTGCCGTGGGCCCTCGTGGTCCTGGCGCTCGGGCTCGTCGCCGCCTCGGCCGCCGGTGTCGTCTCTCAGACCGGCGGCTTCTTCGGAGCGGGAGGGCTGCTGCTGGTCGCAGCGCTCCTCCTCGCCCGGCGTCTCGTCGGCGGCCGACCGCGCGCGGCGGCGGCTCTCCCCAGCGTCTCCGCCCTCGGCTTCCGCGGGGTCTCCTTCCGGCCCGGCCGCAGCGTGCTGTGCGTGACGCTGGTCGCCGCCGCCACGTTCGTGATCGTAGCGGTCGGGGCCTTCCGTCGCGAGGGAGTGCACGAGCAAGACGCGCGCGACGGCGAGAGCGGCGGCTACCGTCTCATGGCCTGGTCCCTCGTGCCGCTCAGCCACGACCCGGCGACGGTCGCCGGCCGCGCCGCGCTGGGACTCGACGATGCGCTTCTCGAGGGCGTGGACGTGGCCCGGTTCCGCGCGCGCCGCGGCGAGGACGCGAGCTGCCTGAACCTGTACCAGCCGCGCGAGCCGACCGTGCTCTCCCCCGCTCCCGGCTTCGTCGAGGAGGGCCGCTTCGCGTTCCAGGCGTCCCTGGCCGAGTCGGCGGCCGAGCGCGCGAACCCGTGGCTCCTGCTCGAGAGGCCGCGCGAGGCCGAGGGGGCGATTCCCGTCGTCGCCGACGCGAGCTCGATGCAGTACATCCTCCACCGGAAGCTCGGCGACACGATGGCCATCGGCGCGACCGGGGTGAGGGGGCGCTTCGTGGGCGCGCTCGCGCCGGGGCTCTTCCAGGGAGAGCTGCTCATGGGCGAGCGCCACTTCCTCGAGGCGTTTCCGGAGACGAGCGGCCACTCGTTCTTCCTCTTCGACGTGCCCGGGGCCCGCGCCGGAACGCTCGGCGAGGCCCTCGAGTCGCGCCTCTCGGACTTCGGCTTCGACGTGACGACCACCGCCGAGCGCCTGCGCGACTTTCACCGTGTCGAGAACACCTACATCGCCACCTTCCAGGCGCTGGGCGCCCTCGGCCTTCTCCTCGGGACGGTGGGGCTGGCCAGCGTGCTGGTGCGCAACGCGCTCGAGCAGCGCGGCGAGCTGGCCCTCCTGCGGGCGGTGGGATATCGTGGCCGCGACCTGGGCCTCATGGTCCTCGTCGGGAACGCCGCCCTCGTGGGCCTGGGGTTCCTCGCGGGGGCGGTGCCGGCGCTCGTGGCCATCGCCCCGGTGCTCCTGCAGCGCCACGGGACGCTGCCGCTTTCCCTGCTGGTCGTGCTCCTCCTCGCGCTCGGGGCGACGGGCGCGCTCGTGTCGCGACTGGCGGTTTCGTTCATCGTGCGGATGCCGCTCGTGGAGTCGCTGCGCTCCGAGTAGGAGAAAGAATGCGAAGAGGCGTGCTCACCGCTCTCGTCCTGACCCTGTCGACCTCGCTGCCCGCCGCGGACTGGCCGCAGTGGCGCGGCCCCGAGCGGGACGGGCGCGCGCCCCTCGCGTCCCGGACTTCCTGGCCGGCGGAGCTCACCCCCGTGTGGAAGATCCAGGTCGGCGAAGGCCACGCTTCGCCGGTGGTGGTCGGCAACCGCGTCTTCGTCTTCACCCGTGAGGGCGAGGGCGAGGTCGTCCGGTCGCTGGAGCTCGGCACCGGAGAGGGCGCGTGGCGGGAGTCGTATCCCGCCCCGTACACCATGAACCCCGCGGCGCACTCGCACGGCAAGGGGCCCAAGTCGACGCCGGTGGTGGCCGAGGGGCGCGTCTTCACCTTCGGCATCAGCGGGATCCTCTCCGCATTCGACGCCGCGAGCGGTCGCCTCCTCTGGCGCCACGAGTCCCATTCGGAATCCGGTGCTTCGGCGACGTTCGGGGTCGCGATGTCGCCGGCGCTCGACCGGGGGCACCTGATCGCCCACGTCGGGGGCAGCAGCGGCGGAGCCCTCACCGCCTTCGACGCGGCCACGGGCGACATCGTGTGGACATGGGCCGGCGACGGGCCCGGCTACGCCTCGCCGGTCGTCGCCGACATCGCGGGCGTGCGCCAGGTCGTCACCTTCAGCGAGTCCCATCTCGTGGCGGTGTCGGCCGAGGACGGCACGCTGCTCTGGCAGATCCCCTTCACCACCTCGTACGACCAGAACGCGGTCACTCCGGTCATCCAGGGTGACACGGTGATCTATTCCGGTCTCGACCACCCGGTGCGGGCGATCCGTGTGTCCAGGGCCACGTCGGGCTGGACGACCGAGCCGGTCTGGGAGAACGAGGACGTCGCGGCCTACATGAGCACGCCGGTGCTCGCGGACGGGACGCTCTACGGCTTCTCCCATCGGCGGCGAGGCCAGCTCTTCGCCCTCGACGCGGCGACCGGGAAGACGGTGTGGCTCTCGGAAGGACGACAGGGCGACAACGCGGCCCTCGTGGTGGGGGGCGGGGCGCTGTACGTCCTCACGACCGAGTCGGAGCTCATCGTCACCCCGCAGGGCGGGAACACGTTCTCGCCGACGCGGACGTACCGGGTCGCACAGAGCCCGACGTGGGCTCACCCGGTGGTCGGGGATGAGGGAGTGCTGGTGAAGGACTTCGAGTCGCTGGTGCGGTTGAGGTTCGAGGGCGAGACGGGCGCGGCCGCGGCCGCCGCGCCGCCGCCTAAGAAAGGGGTCGAGATGAGCTGGATCTTCTTCGTCGTGGGCGCGGTCTTGTCCTGGGGACTCTACGGTCCGATGCTGCACAAGGGGCAGGTCGCGCTCGGCAACCCGCTGAAGGCTTTTCTCTTCGTGGGCTTTGCCTACTTCCTGGTCGGCGTGCTCGTTCCCCTCGCCAGCCTCGCCTCCCAGGGCGAGCTTCGGGGCTTCACCTCGGCAGGCGCCACCGCGTCGACGGCCGCCGGCATCCTCGGGGCCCTCGGTGCGTTGGGCGTCATCTACGCGTTCCAGGCCGGAGGCACGCCGCTGTGGGTCATGCCCCTCGTTTTCGCGGGCGCCCCGATCGTGAACGTCTTGTACTCGATGTGGGAGCACCCGCCAAAGACGGCGCCGAGCCCGATGCTCTACGTCGGCTTCCTGCTGGCCGCGGCCGGCGCCTACATGGTGCTCCACTACAAGCCGCAGGGCTGAGAGGACCCGCCTGATCGGCCAAACCCTCGCCCCCTACCGGGTCACCTCCCGATCGACGCCGGAGGGATGGACGAGGATTGGCGCGCCACCGACTCGAAGGTCGACCGCGAGGTCGCGGGATCTCACCTACCGCCGTGAGGAGGCGGCGCGCTGCAACAGGTCTTCCTTGAAGCGCGGGTCCACTCGGAAGCCGGCCTCCTCGGCCCGGCGAAGCGACGCCCTCGCCTCGTCCAGGCGGTCGGTCATCATGTAGATCACGGCGACGTTGTTGTGCGCCGCACCGGTCTTGTCTCCATCTTCGATCGCCGCAGAGTACTCACCCTCGGCGTCCCCGAGTCGCCCCAGACGAAAGTAGGCGCTGCCCAGGGCGATGGAGAGCTCCGGGGGAATCTCCACCCTGTTGATCGAGTCCTTCTCCTGCTGCTGCTGCAGCAGCCGCCTTCTCTCCTCCAGCCTCATCGTGATCATGTTGGGAGGAGCCTCCGGTCCGCCCCAGCGCATGATGGCCGCCTCGATTTCGCGGAGCTCGTCGACGCGCTCCTGGCGTGACTCGCCCCGCACGCGCGTGTCGAGCCCGGCGCGCCTCTCGAGGGTCTTACGGCAGGCTTCGTACGCCGTCGCCGCGTCGCCGTAGCGCTTGAGGACCATGCTGGCTTGACCGAGGCTGTAGAAGGCGAGGGTGTAATGGAGGTCCAGTCGGGTCGCGGCGGTGAACTCCGCCGCCGCCTTCTCGAAGGACTCCTGCATCATCAGGGCCTCGCCCCTGCGGTAGTGATCACGGGCGTCCTGGTGCCGTTGCTCCGCGAGCTTGTCCTGGGCGCTCCCGACGCCCGAGGACAGGAGACCCAGAGCCGTGGCGATGAGAACGAGCCGCATGTCGACCCCCCCACCTCGATCGAGACATGACCCCGAATGTCGGACCGCGGACGAAGCCCGACGGCCGAACACACCCACCCTATTGCCGCGGCGGAGAGGCGTCAAGCTCCTGACGACGGTGCCGACGCCCACTCGCTCCCGCGGCCGGACGGCTCTCATCCGGGTCGATCCACCGGAGTGTCCCGGGACGTGAGCTCTCTCTCGACGGTCACACCGTCACCTTCGTGACGGATGTCGGACTTCTTCTCGCCGGAGGGTCAGAAGCTGCGCCCGCGGCGGCACTCCCTCCCGTACGGGCGGGCCGAGCCGTCCTCGAAGAGGCAACGGGTCAGTCGTGCCGGACGGCCCGGGCCGGTCAGGCCTTCGCGTGGGCGTCCCGCACCCGCCG
>Ga0214472_10007691_pt1 | contig 11265 bp, 10 predicted proteins | sample RVTome_6_FD_207662 | JGI IMG/M metagenome (GOLD analysis project Ga0214472, IMG submission 207662) | Soil microbial communities from uranium-contaminated site in the Upper Colorado River Basin, Wyoming, United States - RVT140D175 | ecosystem: Environmental > Terrestrial > Soil > Contaminated >...
TCATCGGCGGCGAGGGGGCGCTGGTGGCGGGCGGCGTGTTTGCGGTGCTGGCCGGTGTCGCGGCGGCCGGCCTGCCCGCGGCGCTCGGCACCTTTGCGATCTGCGCCGCCGGCGCGGCGGCGGGTGCAGCGTGGATCGCGATGGCAGGAGCGCTAAAGCACTTTCGCGGGGTCAATGAAACGATCTCGACGCTGTTGCTCAACTACATCGCCGTGGCCCTGCTCAATCATCTCGTCAGCGGCCCGATGCGCGATCCAGCAGTTTCGCTCAAGGCCACCAGCTGGTCGATCCCGCAGGCAAGCATGGTCGGCACGCTGCCCGACATAGGCGTGCACTGGGGACTGGCGTTCGGCGTGATCGCGTGCTTGATCGCCTTCGCGTTGCTCAAGTACACCGTGTTCGGTTTCTCGGTCGGCGTACTGGGCGGCAATCCGCGCGCCGCGCAACTGGTGGGGCTGCCGATCGGACGCTTGACGCTGCTTGCCTGCGGGCTGGGCGGCGCTGCAGCGGGGCTTGCCGGCGCGGTCGAAATCGTCGCGGTACATGGCGCGGCAAGCAGCTCGCTCGCGGTCGGGTTCGGCTATAGCGGCATCCTGGTCGCTTTCCTTGCGCGCCAGAATCCGCTCGCCATCGTGTTCTTCGCCGTCCTCGTCGGCGGAATCTCGGCAAGCGGCGGGCTGATGCAGCGGCGTTTCGACATGCCCGACGCCGCGACCCAGGTGCTGCAGGGCATCATCTTCCTCTGCGTGCTTGCGTCGAATGCATTGTATGGACGGATCAAGCTGTTCCGCGAACGGGGTGTTGCCGGATGAACCCGGGCGAACTCGGCTGGTGGGGCGTGGCGATCGCGGTGCTGGGCGGTGCGATTCGCATCTCGACGCCGTATCTGTTCGTCAGCCTTGCCGAAACGCTGACCGAGAAAAGCGGGCGAGTGAACCTCGGGCTCGAGGGCACGCTGCTGATGGGCGCGATGAGCGGCTATGGCGTGTCGTACCTGACCGGATCGCCGTGGCTCGGTGTCGCCGCGGCAGCCGGCGCGGGCGCCGCGTTCGGGCTTCTGCATGCCGCGCTCTGCAACCTGCCGCGCGTCAATGATGTCGCGGTCGGCATCGCATTGTTCATCTTTGGTACCGGGCTCGCATTCTTTCTCGGCAAGCCGTTCGTGCAACCGCAGGCCCCGAGGCTCCCGGTATTCGCGCTCGGCGGATTCATCGACATGCCGGCGATCCGTGCCGCACTCGAGGTGAGCCCGCTCTTCTTCGCCGGCATCGCCGTCGCGTTCGCCATGCGCTGGGCATTCGTCAACACCCGTTGGGGACTCATCGTGCGCGCGGTCGGCGACAACGCGGAAGCAGCGCGCACGGCAGGTTACCCGGTGAATCTGACGCGCACGATGGCGACCGCAACCGGTGGACTGTTCGCCGGGGTCGCCGGCGCTTTTCTTTCGCTCTCGTATCCCGGGACCTGGGCCGAAGGCTTGTCAAGCGGCCAGGGTCTGATGGCGGTGACGCTGGTGATTTTCGCCCGCTGGAACCCGCTTAACTGTTTCTGGGTATCGCTGTTCTTCGGCGGCGCCTCTGCGCTCGGCCCCGCGTTGCAGACGGTCGGCGTGACGACGTACTACTACCTGATCGGCGCAGCGCCCTACGCGCTAACGCTCGCCCTGCTCATCGCCAGTTCATCGCGACGTCACCGGCTGATCGGGGCGCCCGGCGAACTTTCGATCAACCGCTGACGCCATGAACACGCGCCCGCCGCCGCTCATCGAAGCGCACGACATCCGCAAGCGTTTCGGCAATGTGCAGGCGCTCGACGGCGTTTCGGTGCGCTTCGAGCCAGGGTCGTTTCACGCATTGCTAGGCGAGAATGGCGCCGGCAAGAGCACGCTCGTCAAATGCCTGATGGGGTTTTACGCCGCCGATTCGGGAACGATTCGCGTCGACGGCGAGCCGCGCGCCATCCGGGACCCGCGTGCCGCGCACGCGGCGGGCCTGGGCATGGTCTATCAGCACTTCACGCTGGTGCCGAGCATGACGGTGGCCGAGAACCTGATCCTTGCGCGCGCCGATCTCGCGGACCTCATCGACTGGCGCGCCGAGCGTCGCGGGATCGACGAATTTCTTGCGCGCATGCCTTTCAGCCTCGATCCCGATGCGCCTGCAATGTCGCTCGCCGCGGGCGAGAAGCAAAAGCTCGAGATCCTGAAGCAGCTGTATCTCGGCGTCCGAGTGCTGATTCTCGATGAGCCGACCAGCGTGCTCACGCCGCAGGAGGCCGACGAGGTATTGTCGCACGCGCGCCGGCTGGCCGATGCGGGATTGTTGACGGTCGTGCTGATCACGCACAAGTTCCGCGAAGTGCGCGCCCATGCGCGCGAGGTGAGCGTGCTGCGGGGCGGCCGCAACGCGGGCGGCGGAGCGGTCGCGGCGCTGGACACCGATGCGCTTGTCGAGATGACGTTCGGTGCTCGCCCGGCCTTCGACGGTGCCGGGCGCACGGAGCGCGCGACGGGCGGGCGCTATCTCGAGCTGCGCAAACTGTCGGCATTGAATGACCGCGGATCGCCGGCGGTGCGCGATCTGTCGCTTCACGTCACCTCGGGCGAGATCGTCGGCGTCGCCGGCGTGTCAGGCAACGGTCAGCGCGAACTGGTCGAGGTTCTGGCCGGTCAGCGCGAACTGGAAAGTGGCGAAATCGCGGTTGCGGGGCAATCCTATCGGCGCAGCAGAGGCGAGATGCGTGCGCTCGGCGTGTTTCTGCTCGCCGAAGAACCGCTCGCCTCGAGCTGCGTGAGGACCCTGTCGGTCGCCGACAACCTGGCTCTGCGCGATTTCGATGCACCGCCGTTCGCGCGCGCCGGCTGGCTCGTCGACCGGGCGGCGATTGAGCGGCGCGCACGCGATCTGATCGGTCGCTTCGGCATCCGATGTGCCGGTCCGCAAGCGCGCATTGACACGCTCTCCGGCGGCAACGTGCAGCGCGCCGTTCTCGCACGCGAGCTCTCCGGCGAGGTGCGGTTGCTGATTGCGCAGAACCCCTGTCTCGGGCTGGACTTCACTGCAACCCGCGAGATCCGGGAGCGCATACTGGAGGCGCGCAACCGCGGCGCCGCAGTGCTGCTGCTGAGCGAGGACCTCGACGAGCTGCTCGAACTTGCCGATCGCATTGTGGTGATGCTGGAGGGGCGCCTGGTGTTCGCGACTGACCGCGCGCAGGCCGGGGCCGCGGAGATCGGCAGGCACATGACCGGTCACCATGCCCCCGTGGCAACTGCCTGAGTTGTTGCCAAGGTCAGCAAAGGAGCGGCGACGATGGATGACCGACGCGGCAAGGTGGTGCGCAACGGGCGCGTGCTGGTAGCTGGCGCGGCCCGCGTCGAACCGCTCGATCTTTTGATCGAGGACGGCCGCATTCGCGAGATCGGCGCGCCCGGGATGGCGGCGCCCACGGATGCCGAGCTGATCGAAGCGGACGACCGGCTCATCATCCCCGGCCTCGTCAACTCGCACACTCACGCGCATGGCGGCCTCGGTAAGGGTTCTGTGAGCGACCGCCTTCCGCTCGAGGTGTTTCTCACGGGCAGCGGTGCGTTGAACGGCTCGCGCACCCTCGACGACAAGTACCTGAGCGCCCAGTTGAGCGCTGTGGAGATGGTGCGCAAAGGTTGCACGGCGGCGTACGATCTTTTCGTCGAGTATCCGGTGCCGTCGATAGAAGGGGTGGATGCCGTGGCGCGCGCCTATTGCGATGTCGGCATGCGCGCGGTTATCGCACCGATGGTCGCCGATCGCACGCTGTACCAGGCGTATCCCGGGCTCGTTGACGCATTGCCCGAAGCGTTGCGCGACACCGCGCGCCGCGCTGCCGCCGCGCCGTATGCCGAAAGCCTGTGCGCCTGCCGCGCCATACTTCAGAACTGGTCGTTCGATCGCGACACTGTGCGCCCGGCGCTGGGGCCCACGATACCGATGCACTGCTCAGACGATTTTCTGACCGGCTGCCGCGACCTCGCACGCGAGTTCGAGGTCGGCATCCAGACGCACCTCGCCGAGTCGGCGACGCAGGCGGTGATCGCACAGAAGCGCTACGGCACCAGCCTCACCGCACATCTCGCCGGACTTGGCCTGCTTGGCGAGCGCTTCAGCGGCGCGCACGCGATCTGGATCGATCGCGACGACATGCGGCGAATAGCCGACGCCGGCGGCGCGGTTGCCCACAATCCCCTGAGCAACCTGCGGCTTGGCTCGGGGCTTGCCGCGGTGCGCGCGATGCTCGACTGCGGGGTTACGGTCGGCATCGGCACAGACGCCACCAACACCTCGGATACCCAGAACATGTTCGAAGCCACGCGCCTCGCGTCCTACCTGTCGCGAATCAAGGGGCCAGGGTATCGCGAATGGCTCTCGGCCGAGGAAGCGTTCACGCTCGCCACCGGTGGCAGCGCGCGCGTGCTGGGGTTCGGGGGCGAACTAGGCGCCATCGTCCCGAATGCATTCGCGGACCTCGTGTTCCTGGACCTCGGACACATTAACTACGTGCCGCTGCGCGACGCGCTGCTGCAACTGGTGAACGGCGAGAGCGGCACGGCGGTCGACGCGGTGATGGTCGGCGGGCGCTTCGTGCTGCGTGGCGGCAAACTGCTGACGGTGGACGAGGCGAAGATGCGGCGCGACGCCGAATCCGCCCGCGAGCGGCTGGATAAGGCCAACGACGGCACGCTGCGCATAGCGCGCGCGCTGGAAGACTGGGTTGGGGAGTTCTGCATCGCCCAGGCACGCCATCCGGGCTTGCCCCATCGCCACCTCGCGTCAGATTGAATTCCCCGGGCCGCGCTTCCTTCACGGAGCGCAAGCACGCGCCTCAAAGAACCCTGCCGTGCCATTTGCCGATCGCCTCGAGCACCGCTCGCGAGTTTCGCGTACCCCCGGATGCAAATCATCTCGTCGTGCAGCCCGTGCGCCATAAAGACGGGCAGGTCCGCATTCGAGGCGTAGCGCTCGGCGCCAAGGGTGCCCGCAAGCGGCCGGTAGGTTGAGAACGCCATGATCCGGGTGAGCCGGGGAGTATGGCGAAGCCGTACTGTCCAGAATCAGGGCGACCTGTCACGCGGCAGCGTGATGGTAGAAATTGAGCATGCCACCGAGCCGACTTCGCCGTTCCACCGAGCGCTGGGATGAAATCAGCTTGATCGACCGTCGCTCAAGCACGCCCCGCCGCGCTCCCTATCCGGTGAGCAATGCAACGCGATCGCCACGCCAGACGTGGCACGACCGCTCTCGCCCCCTTGACAAACGGACCCATATCAACGCAGCGGTTGACGGCTCTGATTTCGAAATGGCAGAATAGTTTTCTATATTACGAAAGCTCACCGTGTCACGCGTAAGAGCCGCCGATCGCACCCTGAGCATCTTCGAGGCCTTTGAGGCCACGGGGCGTCCGCTCGCGCTCTCTGAGATCGCGCGCGCGGTGGGTGTGCCGGTGTCGAGCTGCCACGCGCTGGTGGGGACCTTGCTCGAGCGCGGATATCTTTATTCCACGCCGCGCCGCCGCGAGCTCTACCCGACCAAGCGCCTGTTCGAGCTAGCACGCTCGATCATTGCGCGCGATCCGCTCCTTGAACGCGTTGCGGCAACGATGGCCGAGCTGCGCGAGCGCACCGGCGAAACGCTGATCTTCGGCAAGCGCCAAGGCGATACCGTGCTCTATCTCGAGGTGCTCGAAGGCCCGCACACGATCCGCTACACCGCGCATCCGGGCGAGCACAAGCCGCTGCATTCAAGCTCGATCGGCAAGGCGCTGCTCGCCACACTGGGGGAGAGCGAGCTCGCCGCCTGGCTGAAAGGTCGCCGGCTTCCCGCGATCACCTCCAACACCATCACCGACCCCAGGCGACTGGAAGCCGAACTGCGGCGCACGCGCGAGCGCGGCTGGGCGATGACGCGCGGCGAGAACGTTGTCGACGTGCTCGCGGTGGCGGTGCCGGCGCGGCTCGCGGGCGAGACCTACGGCCTCGCGGTCGCAGGACCGATGCACCGCATGATGCCGGCTTACGAGAAGCATGCCGCGCTACTTGTGCAGGCAAGGCGCAGGCTCGAAGACGAGGCCCCATGAACGAGATCGACCTTCTTGCGGTGGAAGTGCACGGTAGTGTGTTGCGCGTGCGCATCGACCGGCCGCAGATGCACAACGCGCTCTCGCGCGCGACCCTCGCCGCGCTCGGCGACGTGTTCACGCGCCACGCCGAGGACGAGTCGATCCGCGCCGCGGTGCTCACCGGCGCGGGCGAGAAGAGCTTCGCCGCCGGCGGCGACATGAAGGAATTCGCCGTGATCCGGAGCGACACCGACGCGCGCGCCCTGCACCAGAGCGCGAACGCGGCCCTGGGATCGGTGCGCCGCTTTCCGGCGCCGACGGTCGCGGCATTGAACGGTCTTGCGGTCGGCGGCGGGGCGGAGCTCGCTCTCGCCTGCGATTTCCGTGTTGCCGCGCGCCACGCGAAGATCGGCTATGTCCAGGCGACGCTCGGCATCACGAGCGGGTTCGGCGGCGGGACCGACCTGATGCGGCTGCTCGGGCCGGGGCCGGGGCTGCTGCATGCGCTGCGCGCCGAGCCGCTCGGCGCGGCCGATGCGCTCCGCGCGGGCCTGGTGGATGCCGTGGCAGAGCAGGACGAAACGCTGGAGGACTGCCTCGCGCGCTTCCTCGAGCCGATCTTGAGGCGCCCGCCGCTGGTGGCGCGCGGCTACAAGGCGATGGCGCTCGCCGAGCGCCTCGGCGCGCCGCTCGAGCGGCGCATGCAGATCCACGAGGATTCGTTCGCGCGCACCTGGACCCACCCGGAGCACTGGGCTGCGGTCGAGCGGCGCGCCGCAAGCAGAGGATAAGGAGACGCCATGGGCGCAAACGAACCAAAGGCCGCCCTCGACGAAGCGGCCGAGACGCTGCGCATCGCGGGCACGGTTCCCTCGGGCATCGAGATGCCGGTCGTCGCCACGCGCGAGCACTGCCGCAACCCCGAGCCGCCGCCGCCCGGCGAGTACCCCTTCACGCGCGGCATTTTCCCGGACGGCTTCCGCGGGCGCGTCTGGACCATGCGGCAGTATTCCGGCTTCGGCACCGCCGAAGAGTCGAACGAGCGCTATCGCTTCCTGCTCGAGCAGGGCCAGACCGGTCTGTCGGTCGCGCTCGACCTGCCGACGCAGTGCGGGCTCGACCCGGTCGAGGAGATGGCGCGCCCGGAGATCGGCAAGGTCGGCGTCTCGATCTCCAATCTCGCGGAGATGGAGCTGCTCTTCGACGGCATCGATCTCGCCCGCATCTCGACCTCCTTCACCATCAACGGCACGGCGGCGATGATCTACGCGATGTACGTCGCCTGCGCCGACAAGCGCGGCATCGCGCGCGAGAAGCTCACCGGCACCATCCAGAACGACATCCTCAAGGAGTACGTCGCGCGCGGCACCTGGATCTTCCCGGTGCGCCCGTCGATGCGGCTCACCGCCGACTCGATCCTGTTCGCGAACGAGGAGACGCCGCGCTTCAACCCGATCTCCATCGCCGGCGCGCACATGCGCGACGCCGGCTGCACGGCCGCGGAGGAGATGGCCTACACGCTCGCCAACGGGCTCGCCTACGTCGACGAGCTCAAGCGCCGCGGCGGCGACGTGAACCGCTTCGCCAAGCGCCTGTCGTTCTTCTTCTACGTGCACATGGATCTCTTCGAGGAGGTCGCCAAGTTCCGCGCCGGCAGGCGGCTCTGGGCGCGCCTGCTGAAGGAGCGCTACGGGGTGGAAGACCCCAAGGCGCAGATGTTCCGCTTCGGCGTGGTCTGCGGCGGCTCCTCGCTCACCGCCGCGCAGCCCTACAACAACATCGTGCGGGTCGCGATCGAGAACCTCGCGGCGGTGATGGGCGGGGCGCAGTCGATCTTCACCTGCGCCTACGATGAGGCGTTCCAGATCCCGACCGAGTTCTCCGCCGAGATCGCGCTGCGCACGCAGCAGATCGTCGCCTACGAGAGCGGCATCGCGCGCTCGGTCGACCCGCTCGGGGGCAGCTGGTACGTCGAGTCGCTGACCGACCGCATGGAGGAGAAGATCCTCGGCCTGATGGGCGAGGTCGAGGCCTACGGCGGCGCGGTCAAGGCCGTCGAGGACGGCTGGCTGCAGATGCAGGTCGCGCAGCGCGCGCTGCGGCGCAAGCTCGACATCGACGCGGTCGATTTCCCGGTGGTCGGCGTCAACTGCTTCCGCCGCGCCGACCAGGCAGCCGCGCCCGGCGAGGTGTTCCGCCTCGACCCGCAGGCGAGCGCACGGGTGCTCGAGAAGTACCGCGCGGTCCGCGAGCGGCGCGACGACGCCGCCGCGGCGCGCGCCCTCGACCGGCTAGAGGACGCGGCAAAGGAGGACCGCGAGAACCTCATGCCCTACCTCGTCGACTGCTGCCACGCCTACGCGACCGTGGGCGAGATGGTGGCGCGGCTCAAGCGCGATTGGGGCGAGTTCCAGGAGCCGGTCCGCCTCTAGGAGAACCCAATGCTCGAAGCAGCCACCCGGCCCGCCGCCCTGCGCGGCAAGAAAATCCTCGTCGCCAAGCCCGGCCTCGATGGTCACGACGCCGGTGCCAAGGTGATCGCGCTCGCATTGCGCGATGCCGGCGCCGAGGTCATCTACACCGGCCTGCGCAAGAGCCCGGACTACATCGCGCGCGTCGCAGTGGACGAAGACGTGGACGCGGTCGGCCTGTCAATCCTCTCGGGCAGCCACCGCGAGCTAGTCGCGCAGGTCGCCGAGCAGCTGCGCGCGCTCGACGCGAGCGACATCGCGATCTTCGTCGGTGGCACGATCCCGGCCGAAGACCGTGAGGCGCTGCGCGGGCTCGGTGTCCGCGAGATCTTCACGAGCGACATGCCGCTCGCGGCGGTCATCGACGCGGTGGCGAAAGGCCTGGCGTGAGCGGGCCCCTCGCCGGCGTCCGTGTCATCGAGGTCGGCCACATGCTGATGGGGCCGTACTGCGGCATGCTGCTCGCCGACCTCGGCGCCGAGGTGATCAAGGTCGAGGCGCCCGAGGGCGACATCGGCCGGCGCGTGAGCCCGCACCGCCTCGGCCCGCACAACGCGTACTTCGCGAGTCTCAACCGCAACAAGAAGAGCGTCGTGCTCGACCTGCAGTCGGCGGACGGGCAGCGCGCGCTCGGCGAGCTCGCCGCCACCGCCCGCGCGCTGGTGACCAACCTGCGCCCGTCCGCGATCCGCAAGCTCGGGCTGACCTACGACGCGCTGAAGCGCTGGAATCCGCGCCTGGTGTGCGTCGCGCTCACCGGCTACGGCCTGGACAGCCCGTACTCGGAGCGGCCCGCCTACGACTACGTGATCCAGGCGCTCACCGGAGTGATGGCGCTCACCGGCGACCCGGACGGGCCGCCGACCAAGACCGGCTACTCGGCGGTCGACAACTCGGCCGGCATCATGGGCGCGGTCGGGCTGCTCGCCAAGCTGGTCGAGGGCAACGGCGGCCAGGTGGACATCGCGATGTACGACGTGATGCTGTCCCAGCTCAACTACCTCGCCGGGGCCTGGCTCAACGCCGGCGAGCCGGCGGCGCGCTATCCGCGCTCGGCGCATCCGTACGTCGTCCCGGCGCAGATCTTCCCGACCCGCGACGGCTGGCTGGTCATGTTCATCTCGCACGACGACTTCTGGCGCCGCTTCGCCGGCGAGGTCGGCCACCCCGAATGGGTCTCCGACGCGCGCTTCGCGACGATGGAGGCGAGGCGCGAGAACCGCGAGCTCGTGCTGCGCGCGGTCGGCGAGGCGATAGCCGCCGACACCGCCGAGCGCTGGGTCGAGCGCCTGGCGCCGCTCGGCGTGGTGGTCGCGCCAGTGGAAACGCTCGAGGAGGCACTCGCCAGCGAGCAGGCTCGCGCCCGCGGCATGGTGGTGGACATCGCCACGCCGCACGGCACGATCCGCGCCGTCGGCAACCCGGTGAAGATCTCGGGCGTGCAGGACGAATTTTTCGCTCCGCCGCTGCTCGGCGAGCATGGATTGATCAAGGAGACGGTGTCATGACGGCGAAACTGCTGCACGCCGCGGGGGCGGCCGCAGCGCTCGCGGCCAAGGTCGTGCGCCTGGTGGTCTCGCCGCCCTGTTCAGGATTCCCCCTTCCGCGCTTTGCGAACCCACGCGAGCGCTGCGGCGACGTCACTGCTGCTTGCGCCGTGCATTCTGCCGCGCTTGCCGCGAACATCATCGAAGGCGACTCGCGCGTGCTGTTCTATCCAGCGGAGCCCGCGCCGAACGCGAACGCCCGGCGCGGGGATGGTGGGGAATTCATTTGCCATGGCTGCTGTTTAGGCGCTGCGGGTGACGAGATAGATAGGGCTCACCCGCTGAGTCAATCACCGCTCTAAGCGGGGTCTGATTGCGAGCAGGACCAAGCCGACGACGTCGGGCAACGATCGTAGAGCTTCGCCGGGACAACGAATCTGGCGACGCTCGTTCCACTGCTGCCCCCATCTATGCCGGTAACTGCGATAGGGGAACAGGGTGCGCAAGAATCGTCAGAGCGCGCGCCGCGACGGCGTGACCTGCGTCACGCCCGCTGCGTGACTTCGTTCCTCGCTGTGACAGTCTTTCGCAGCGTCGGCCGAATCCTGAGGCAACCGCAAGCGGGACTTCTTCGAAGGCGAATCTCCGACACCACTCGATGCGGAACGCTACACGTGCGTCCCGGCTTGGCAGTGGCATGCGAACTGATCGCCGCTTATCCTCGGCAGCGCAAAGCTACTCGCCCCATGGCGCTTCTGAATCTCCACGACCGCCGCGCCCTCGAGGCGAGCGTCGCCTCGATGGACGCGGAGGCGCTCGCCGCCGCGGTTCAACAGGGCGGGCTGACCCGGCTTGCGGAGAGCGCGGCGATGGCGGAGCTCGCCCGGCGCGTTCTCGCCGACGAGGTCGATTCCGGCCCGGGCGCCCGAACCCGCACGGCCCACCTGCTCGACCGCGCGTCCGTGCTCGCCGCGGCGTTGGCATTGGCCGTGTGGGTGGCCTGGGTGCTGGCCTCTTGAGATAAGTGAATACCAAGCTCCCCGCGAAACTCCGCGGGTGCGGCCTGAACTCGCAACCTTTCGCCTAAACCGTTGGAGTTCGCCCTATGAGGTGCTGACGTCGCGCGGCAGGATCCGCCAGCTCCTTTCCGGCATCGCCGCAGTCATTCGTGACGCCGAACTGTGCAATTGACGCCACGGGACTCGGGATCGCGC
>Ga0214472_10007692_pt1 | contig 11264 bp, 16 predicted proteins | sample RVTome_6_FD_207662 | JGI IMG/M metagenome (GOLD analysis project Ga0214472, IMG submission 207662) | Soil microbial communities from uranium-contaminated site in the Upper Colorado River Basin, Wyoming, United States - RVT140D175 | ecosystem: Environmental > Terrestrial > Soil > Contaminated >...
GCCGTGGCTGCGGGGACGACATGACGGCGGTCGCGCTGAGGCTGCTCAGGGCTTGACGGCAAGAGAAGCCATCAGCCGCTGCGGGCTGACCGGCTGGCGACGACATCCGCCAACTTCCCCGGACGCGAAAGCGTCTCCGGCCGGCTGGGTTGTCGGCGAAGGGGCGCCCGCAGAGATCAAACGGCTTTACGTCGGCAAGCGCGTGCCCGAGTGTGCCGAGTCCGCGGAGGATTCGCCGGACGCTGCGGGCGTGGGTCGGTCGAAGAGCCTTGGCCGCGGCCCCGTTCATGCTCGCAGGCTGGCAGGCACCGGTACTTGAGGCCGTTTCGTAGGGCGAGGCCAGCTGAATCGGACCTGGCCTGTCCAGCCAGCGGGGGAGACTTTGGGCCGAGGGTCGGTCCTGATAGCTTGCGCTGCGATAACTAATAGGTTATAGATGAAGCGAAGGCGAGATACGCCACGGTGGACGCGTGATCGTGTTGCTGGATGGCGAGGTCAAGAAGAGGGACGACATCCCGCCGAGAACCCTCGCGCGGATGAGGGTTCTTCAAGCTGAGGTGGCGAGTCGCGGCGCGGCTCGCAAGAGCCAGGGAGCCAAGCAGTGAAGAAGACGGGGCTCATGAAGTGGATCGACGAGGCGTTGGGGGCCGACCCACGGCTCGCGCGCGCCGTCGAGGACCTGGTCGTGGAGATGAAGCTGGAGCAGCAGATCGTGGCGCTCCGGGAGAAGCGGGGACTTACCCAGCGGCAGCTCGCGAAGCTGCTGGGCACCAGCCAGCCGTACGTGGCGAAGCTCGAGTCCGGCCGCATGAGGAACCTGGGCGTCAAGACGCTCGTCAAGTGCGCTCGGGCGCTGGGGGCCTCGGTCTCGATCCGAATGGAGCCGATGAGGCGAGCTGTTCCAACCGCCGGCTCGCGACTGCGCAAGGCCGGGTAGCGCCCATCGCCGTAGACTCTGCACTGGATCGCACTCCCGCGGATCTGAGCGGGCGATGCGGCTTATCACGCTGGGCCTCGAGGTAGTAGGCGTTGCGAATCTCTCGAACAGCGCGGCCGGCATCGGAGTCTCCAACTTCCGAGTGATCCCCATAGGGCGCTCGCCCGTGTAGGTCACGTATCGCACCGCCGGGACCACAGGATCTGAACGAGTGGGGCGCAGAAGAGGGTGGCGATGAGGGCACAGGCCAGGAGCCGTTGGTGGTCGTCACGATGGTAACGTTTATGGTACCATTACAATGCTGTTCTGGAGTTCGTCGCACGTGACGGCTCGAGTCCCTTCGCGAAGTGGTTCGCGGAACTCGATGCCGCCGCGGCCGCGAAGGTCACCAGGAGAAGTGAGGATGCCTCTGACGCGCGCGTTCAAGGAAACCGTGCAGGCCCGCATCAGGCAGGACCGGAAGTATCGAGAGGAGCTGCTGCGGGAAGGGGTGGAGTGTCTCCTTGCCGGCGATCTCGATACCGGGAAGGCAATCCTCCGCGACTACATCAACGCCACGATCGGCTTTGAGAAGCTCAGCCGCCTCACGGGGCGGCCGGCCAAGAGCCTCATGCGCATGCTCGGTCCCAGGGGGAACCCGCAGGCCCGCAACCTATTCGAGGTGATCGGCCAGCTCCAGAGGATCGAGGGCCTGCACTTCGAGCTGTCGCTCAGAGCTGCAAGCTAGCCCGTGGCAGAACGCCAAACTCCGTTCCGGCGTCAGCCAACGGATCGACTCCACGTACGTGGTCCGGGTCCGGAAGATTACGCCGCCAGAAGCGCCGCGAACTTCTCGAACAGCGCCGTGCCCGAGTGGACCTACCCTGGCCTGGCCCGACACTACGCTTGTCCACATGTTGATGAGGTGCCGCACTCGGTTGGCCGAATGGTGTTGCGAGGCTCGGCCTGTCGGCCTATATTGGTTGTGCCGTCCCGACTACGTCGTCAATGGGGCGGTTACTACGGAGGCTCCTTCGGGAGCCTCTTTCGTTTTCCCCTCCCGATGAACCGCGTCGCTGTCTTCGTGGACGCGGGCTACGTGTTCGCCCAGGGCTCGGTCCTGCTCGCAGGCAGGAAGCTGCCGCGCGGTCAGACCTCGCTCGACCACTCGGGCGCAGTCGCTTCGTTGGCGACGTTTGCGGAGCGGGTCGCAGGTGTCGCACTCCTTCGGGTCTACTGGTACGACGGGACCTCCTCCGGCCCGACGGCGCAGCATCTGACGCTGGCGCACCTGGACAACGTCAAAGTTCGCCTCGGCTTCGTCAACAGCGTTGGTGAGCAAAAGGGTGTCGATTCCCTGATCGTGACCGACATGATTGCGCTGGCGCGAAACCGTGCGATCTGCGACGCCGTGTTGGTCTCGGGAGACGAGGACCTGCGAGTGGGCGTCCAACAGGCTCAGGAGTTCGGTGTTCGCGTCCACCTGGTTGGCATCAAGCCGAGTCGGGGAAGCCAGTCGCTGTTCCTGCTTCAGGAAGCGGACACCACACACGAATGGACCGACGCCGAGGTCGCGCCCTTTCTCTCGTACAAGCCCAAGCCGATCTCGGCGCCGGGGTCCGTGCCGCCAGGGATCACTGCGACGGCAAGTGAAGTCGTTTCGACTCCCCTGGACACCGTTGCTGCGAAGGTTGCGGCCGCGCTCGAGAAGAGCGTTCTCCTCACGCTGATCGAGGCGTTCGAGGGCTCTGGGCAATTGCCCAGAGACGTCGATCGGCAGTTGCTGGCCGGCGGTCGGGCCGCGATCGGGCGTGACTTGGATCCGACCGAGAAGAAGAGCGTTCGGAACCTGTTCCTGGCGATGTGTCGCAGCCGCCTGGCCGAATAGGTCGACCCTTCCGGCTAGTTGCCTGTAACCGACACAGGGGAACTATGGATCCTGTCGGACGTGGCGGCCGAGCGAGTGGCGCGGAGCCGAAGGCGCTGGCCGACGCTGCCGCTGTCGACCGGCCGAGCGACCATGCACCCATCGAGATCGTGCTGGATCTTTGAGAGGAGTCCCAATGATCGAAGACGGACGGGGCAATCTCCTCCGGGCTGACGCAGAGGCGCTCGTCAACACGGTCAACACCGTGGGCCACATGGGCAAGGGCATCGCCCTCCAGTTCAAGCAGGCCTATCCCGAGAACTTCAAGGCCTACGCACAGGCCGTCCGAAAGGGCGCAGTGCAACCCGGGCGGATGTTCGTAGTGCCAACGGGCCACGTGACGAATCCGCACTACATCATCAACCTCCCGACGAAGCGTCATTGGCGGAGCCGCTCGCGGATCGAGGACATCGAGGCGGGCCTGGGCGCGCTGGTCGAGGAGATCGGCCGCCTGGGAATCCGCTCGATCGCGATTCCGGCGCTCGGATGCGGGAACGGTGGGCTCGACTGGGCGGACGTTGGGCCGAGGGTCGTTCGGGCTCTCGACAAAGTCCCGGACGTTCGCGTGCTGCTCTTCGCGCCGCGAGGCGCTCCGGCTGCGGCCAGTTCAGCCGGAGGCCGACTGGTTCGCTACGAACGGCGGTAGGCCTGGAGCAGGGTGGCGAGAGAACCTCGACTGACCGGCAGCACTTTGTTGACTGGCGGTTCGAGTTGGACCTGCCAGGCTCGACCAGCCAGCCTGATCTCCCGAACGCGGCCTGGGTTCACGGCGTGGTTCCGATGGATCCGCACAAACCCTGCCGGGCCGAGGTCCTTCATCACCTCGCCGAGCGAGCGGACGTCGAGTAGCCGGCTCGCGCCGCGCAGGCGGATATCGGTCTCATCACCGCGCGCTTCGAGGTAGTAGACGTCGTGGGGGTCCACGACCAGGCGCCGGCGGTCCTTGAGATGGACCAGGATCTTCCCGTGAGCGATCGACATGGCCGGCATACGTATCACAGGCGACGAGCGACGGGAACGAACGGTCGATCCAGGGAACAGGCGGTCCTCCTGAGGAACGATCGGTCGCTCCAGGGAACAGGGGTCGTCAGTCCGCTCAGGCTGCCAGAAGGGCCGCGAACCGCTCGAACAGCGCGGCCGGGATCGGGGTCTCCAGCTTCCAGGTGACCCCCATGGGGCGCTCGAGCCAACTCCCGCGCCGCACGCGGCTTGTAGAACCGGACCTGAGCTGACCGGGGGCAACCGGGAAGCCCGGTTCGCCCGGGAAGCCGGGAAGGGGTTGCTCGTGGTGACCTACGCAAAGTGCGTATGATAGAGTGGCTGGAGTTCATCGAGGCGCCGGTCTTCACGCGCCTCCTGTCCAGGTACCTGACCGACGACGACTACCGCGAGTTGCAGCTCCATCTGGCGAGAGACCCCGAGGCGGAGACGTTATCCGGGGCTCCGGGGGCTTTCGCAAGGTGCGCTGGGGGGACCGCAGGAGAGGCCGGGCCAAGAGCGGCGGCCTGAGGGTCATCTACTACTACTTCGCGGAAGACATGCAGATCTGGTTTCTGACGGTATACGGCAAGGACGACGCCGCTGACCTGTCTCCGAGGGACAGGCAGCTCCTCAGGGCCAGCATCGAGGAAGAGAAGCGTCTGCGTGCACGCGCTCGCAGCGTGAGGAGGAAGTAGCCGATGTCGAAGCCCAAGCGCACTCGTCGGCGCGGCCTGTTCCGCGAGCTGATGTCGGGGGTGAGCGCCATGCGGGAGCATCGCGAGGGGCGGCTCACTCTGCGGACCCATCGCGTCGACCCGATCACGCTACCGCCGCTCAAGCCGAAGGTGGTCCGCGAGACACGGGAGGCGCTTCGGATGTCTCGCCAGGTGTTCGCCTTCAGGCTCGGTGTCAACCCGAGGACGCTCGAGCGCTGGGAGCAGGGACGCAGCAAGCCGAATGACCAGGCGGCAGCATTGATCTGGCTGGTTCGCAAGTACCCCGACACGCTCGAGCGACTCGAATCCTTGAGCCTTCCCGCCTGAGGCTGAGAAACGGCATGAACGAGCCGGCGGTCAGGATCGAATCGCTGAGCCGAGACGAGCGTCTCGATCTGCTGGAGAGGCTCTGGGACAGCCTTAGCCAGACGCCGGCCGACGTGCCGGTGACGCCAACTCAGGAGGCTGAACTGGATCGCCGGTCGGATGCGCTCGACCAGGACGCAGCCAAAAGGCGCGCCCTGGGCGTGCCCTGGGATGAGGTGGTGAGGCAGCTTCGGGCACGGCGGTGAATCCGCCCGTCCTCCGCCCCGCCGCGGCGGCCGACGTCGAAGAAGCACTGCCTCTTTCGTTTTCCCCTCCCGATGAACTGGCTGGGCCGCCGATCGGACCTGGGCTGTCCGGTGCTCAGGAGACACTCGGGGCCGAGCCGGTGAGATTCCGTAGGAGGGTAGAATGTCGTTGAAGGCGAACGCGATGAGCTCCGTCCGGATCGAGATCGACGAGGCCCTCGCGGCGCTGCTGCAGGAGACCCAGCAGCCGGTACAGGCGGCCGCGAGGGAGATGATCGTCCTCGAGCTCTACCGCCGCGGAGCGATCTCCAGGGGCAGGGCTGGCGAGTTTCTCGGGACCTCGCGGCTCGCCTTCATTCGGCGCGCCTCGAGCCTCGGCATTCCCTATCTGGCCATGACCGAGGAGGAATGGGCGGCTGAGAAGGCGGCGAGCGAGTCCCTGTGACCGCGGCCGCGGTGGCGGACGCGAGTCCGCTCATCGCCTTGCAGCAGGTCGGTCAGCTCGAACTCCTTCGGGCGTTGTTCGCCCAGGTCACGATCCCTCCGGCCGTCGCAAGAGAGGTCCGTCCGACCGTGCCCGCCGCGAGCTGGATCGTCGAACGGGCGCTGTCTCAGCCAATCGCGCCGTTGGCGCAGCGCGCGACTCTGGCGGCAGGGGAGCGCGAGGCGCTGAGCGCCCTCGAGCTGCGCGCCGCTCACATCGTCGTAGACGAGAAGGCAGCGCGGCAGGCCGCTCTCGCACTCGGCCTGAACGCGCTCCTTGCGGCGGGCGAGGCGTGAGCCGATAGTATGCCAGCATCATCGGGTCCGGCCCGGCTCGGATGCCGTGCTGGCGCGCAGGCAAGGGAGGTGAGGGTGGGTGCAGTTCGCTTGACGCCTCTACGGTCCCTCGAACCGAGGGACGTGCCGGCCTACCGCGTCTCCGAGGTGGCCCAGTATCTCAGGATGCCAAAGGCCAAGCTGCGGGCTTGGGCGCTGGGCCAGGGTGACTTCAGGCCCGTGCTCAACATCGAGGCGCCGGGTGGAGTGCCTCTGTTGTCGTTCGTGAACGTCGTCGAGGCCTATGTGTTGAACGCCCTGCGGCGTGAACACGAGATTCCACTTCGCAAGGGGCGGACCGTGCTTCACCTGTTGGCTCGGCTCTTCCCGGGTGAAGGCCACCCGCTGGCGGACAGGGATCTGCTGACGGAGGGGCGAGAGGTCTTCGTCGAGCACTTCGGAGCACTCGTGTCGGCGCCCGGGGGACAGCCGGCGATTCGGGAGATGCTGCAGGCGCACCTGAAGCGCGTGGACCGCGATCCGATGGGCCGTGCATCGCGGCTCCATCTCTTCACGCGCAAGGCCCTGGATGCTCCGTCGCTCCTGCGCGAACCGCGTCTCGTGATGATGGATCCCGAGATCCAGTTCGGACGCCCAGTCCTGGCTGGGACCGGGATTCCAACTGCCGTAATAGCGGACCGCTACAAGGCGGGCGAGTCGATCGCCGATCTCGCTCGAGACTACGATCGGCCTCCGGAAGTGATCGAAGAAGCGATCCGCTGCGAGCTCCCGCTCCCGACCGCAGCCTGAGTCGCCGAGGGTCTTCGTAGACCGCGGCCTGGGCACGGCCACGGTCGGACGGGCTTCGCTGACGGCTCGAGTCCCTTCGCGAAGTGGTTCGCGGAACTCGATGCCGCCGCGGCCGCGAAGGTCACCAGGAGAAGTGAGGATGCCTCTGACGCGCGCGTTCAAGGAAACCGTGCAGGCCCGCATCAGGCAGGACCGGAAGTATCGAGAGGAGCTGCTGCGGGAAGGGGTGGAGTGTCTCCTTGCCGGCGATCTCGATACCGGGAAGGCAATCCTCCGCGACTACATCAACGCCACGATCGGCTTTGAGAAGCTCAGCCGCCTCACGGGGCGGCCGGCCAAGAGCCTCATGCGCATGCTCGGTCCCAGGGGGAACCCGCAGGCGCGCAACCTGATCGAGGTGATCGGCCAGCTCCAGAGGATCGAGGGCCTGCACTTCGAGCTGTCGCTCAGAACTGCAAGCTAGCCCGGCCCGCCTGAGGCTGCTGCTGCAGGAAGGGGCTTCGCGGAGGCGCCGTTGCTTCCACCAGAAGGGTCGTGTGAGAGCATCATCTTCGGAGGTCGCGAGTGGGCCAGGGTTATGTGGAAGCGCGAGAGGGCGGACGGTATGTGCGCGGATCGCGCGTGTCCCTCGACTCGATCGTCTACGGCTTCATGGATGGACAGAGCGCCGAGGCGATCGCCCAGGCCTATCCGGTCCTGACTCTCGAGCAGGTATACGGTGCGCTGACGTACTACCTGGCAAATCGGGCCGAGGTCGACGCGTACCTCGCCGCACAGAGGACCGACTTGGAGGAAAAGCGCGCCGCGGCTCGCGAGGCCGACCCGATGTTCTACCAGAAGCTCCCTGCGGCTCGCCGCACGGCTATCGCGTCCTGACCTTGGTCGGCTTGCGACTCTAGCCTGCCCCAACCCTGGCCTTCCTGATCGATCCTGCGCTCCCAGGATCGCAGCCCTATTAAGGTCGAAGGCCACTTTGCCTTAATACGGAGGGTGCAACGGGGCCGGTATCCAGGCGGTCCTTCATTTGGGGGCCCGGGCAGGCGGTGCCCGGGAGAGTCACGCCTCACACTCCTCCCAGGTGCGTCCGGCCTTGACGTTGGCCAGGTTGAAGCGCTCGCCCTGGTGGTCGGAGGGGTTGAGCCAGAGCATGCGGGTGAAACAGGTCGGCCTTGTGACGCCTCTGTGGGCGGGTCGGGCTGCCCGGGCTCGAGTCGTGTGGCGCCAGGCCCAGGCTCCCCCGGACTTCGGCCCCAGAAATGCACATGCCTGTGCCCTGGCGGACCTACCGTGTCCGTTCCGCGGCATACGATCGGCGTGCTCGTGAAGAAGTCCACCTATCGAATCGATTACTCGCCCGAGGCGGTCGATCATCTGGCCGGGCTGACTGCACGCCAGAGCGCCACGGTGCTGGATGTCGTGGTTCGACAGTTGAGCCACGAGCCTGCGACGCCGATCCGGAACCGCAAGGTGCTCCGAGCTAATTCGGTAGCACCGTGGGAGCTCCGCATCGGAGTGCTGCGCGTGTACTATGACTTCGTGGATGAGCCCGAGCGCGTCGTCGTCGTGAAAGCGGTGGGTATCAAGGAGCGCAACCGGGTGCGGATCGGGGGGGAGGAGGTCGAGCTGTGAAGACCGTGGAGTTGGCCGAAGCCACTGCCCCGCTCTCCGAGTATGCCCGTGAGGCGACGAAGCAGACACTCGTCGTGACTCGGAAGGGCAAGCCGATCCTCGCGCTGATGCGGCTGCCTCCCGACACGGACCTGGAGAACCTGGCCGTGACGACACACCCGACATTCCAGGCGATCGTGCAGCGCGCCGACGCGCGTTACCAGGCCGAAGGAGGCTTGTCGACAGAGCAGGTTCGACGCCGGCTCGTGGCGCGCCGCGCCGCGCGGCGGAAACGGTAGAGGACCTCGACTTCAAGGGCTCGGTTCTGCTCGCGACGCCAGCGGAGGAGATCGAAGAAGCGGTTCGCTGCGAGCTCCCGATGCCGACGGCAGCCCGAGTCGTCCACCTTCGGAGAGGTGAAGCAGCTCGCTGGCCTCGATGATCGGGTCCGGGTCCCAGTCGTCGGGGTCGGCGCCGGGGAGGACCTGTTCCATCTCGAAGGCCGGCCTCGGGCTCCAGCCCGAGCGGGACGAGCTCCAGCGCGGGCACGTCGAGCCGGCTGCTCCGCACCTGGCCCGAGAGGTACGGGTGCCCGACGTGGGTCCACTGCCTGGTCGGGATCACCGTGATGATCTCGCCTGGAAGCTCCCGGGCTCGAGAGTAGCTGGGCGCGGCATGCGTGCTACGATCCGGGCGTGGCCAGCGTCGCGCTGACGGTCGAGGTCACGCTGCGAGTGGTCCTCTACCCGGCGCCCGATCTCGAGGGCCAGTGGATCGCGCACGGGCTGGAAACAGACGTGGTGACCCAGGGAGACTCTCCCGAGCACGCCCTGGCGATGATGGCGGACGCCCTTCGGGCGCTGGCCAGCCACCAGGCTCTTCGCCGTCGACCCGCGCTCCAACTGCGACCCGCGCCGGCCGAGGTTTGGGATCTCGCTGCCGATGCAGTCCCCCTGGACCTCACCGCCCACGTCGATCGGCGTCGTCGAGGTGCCGCGTCTCCGAGCGCCGGTCCCTGGGGACTCTACGGGCTCTTGAGCCGGAAGCCGCCCGCGCCTCGTGCCGGCTAGGTACACGAAGCTCCTCTAAGCGCGCACAGCGGGTCACGGGTGCTTCAGCTCGTCGACGGCGAGCCCGGGAGAGATCACGCCTCGCACTCCTCCCACGTGCGTCCGGCCTGCACGTTGGCCAGGTTGAAGCGCTCGCCCTGGTTGTCGGACGGGTTGAGCCAGAGCATGCGGGTGAAGGTCTTCACCGCTTGCTCCAGGTCGCCGAGGCGCCAGAAGCACAGGCCGACGCCGTGAAGGCAACGGAGGAACGGTCGGTTGTCGACGTGCCCCCACGGCAGGACGCCGTCGAAGTCCGCGCCGAGGCTGAGCGCACCGATGGCCGACCCGACCCGGTAGTGGCGCATCGCCTGCTTGGGGTCGCGCTCGAAGGCGAAGTTGCCGAGGTGGGCGTGGGCGTCGAGGCAGCGCAGATCCTCGGCGAGCATCTTCATGAGAAGGGCTTCGGCAGCGCCGCGCTCGCCCGCGGCGTTGAGCCCGCCTGCCTCGATGATCGGGTCCGCGTCCCAGTCCTCAGGGTCCGCGCCGGGGAGCACCTGCTCCATCTCGAAGGCCGAACGCTTGCCTCGCGCGACGATCGGCTTCGCCCACTCGTCGAGCGGCTCTGCCTCCTCGCCCCAGTACTCCTCCTCGGGGTCCCAGTCACCCTCGGGCTCGAGCCCGAGCGGGACGAGCTCCAGCGCTGGCACGTCGAGCCGGCTGCTCTGCACCTGGCCCGAGAGGTACGGGTGCCCGACGTGTATCCACTGCCTGGTCGGGATCACCGTGATGATCTCGCCTGGCACTTCCCGCCGCACCGCCGTCCGGAGGGTGATCTCGCGCTCGGTGCCGAGGACCCTGCAGCGGATGGCATTCGACTTGAGCGCCAGCACGACGAGGTCGAGCGGCCGCGAGAGCTCCACGTCGGCCAGGTCGGCCTTGTGACGTTTCTGTGGGCGGGTCGGGCTACCCGGGCTCGAGTCGTGTGGCGCGAGGTCCAGCCACGTGCGGTAAGCCGCCGAGAGGCGCGCGCCGTCGCTGGCGGGAGGGAACACGACGTCCCCGAAACCGACCACGTGCTGCGCGTCCCTCCGTCGGCAGGTCGCCAGCAGGCCGACCCGCGGGTCGCCCTCGTAGTCGATGGCGATGACCTGCACCGGCTCGCCGACGACGAACGCGTCCGCGGGCAGACCCACGTCGCTCGCGATCGTCTCGGCGAGCGCCCAGAGGTGCTCGTCGTCCCCTTCGGCGTCGACGGTGATCCGGGCCAGGAGCCTTGCCGTATCGTCGTTCCTCTCCTGCCTCCTGGTCATGGTCGCGAGTCGGACTTGCTGCGGTCGAAGGCTAACACGCCTGCGCGGGCTGGCCGCACGTCGAGCTGCGAGGGCTGGCCCCGGCTCCCCCGGACTTCGGCCCCCGAAATGCACATGCCTGTGCGCTGGCGGACCTACCGTGTCCGTTCCGCGGCATACGATCTGCGTGCTCGTGAAGAAGTCCACCTATCGAATCGATTACTCGCCCGAGGCGGTCGATCATTTGGCCGGGCTGACTGCACGCCAGAGCGCCCCAGTGCGCGTGCACTATGACTTCGTGGATGAGCCCGAGCGCGTCGTCGTGGTGAAAGCGGTGGGCATCAAGGACCGCAACCGCGTGCGGATCGGGGGGGAGGAGGTCGAGCTTCTGAAGACCGTGGAGTTGGCCGAAGCCAATGCCCCGCTCTCCGAGTATGCCCGTGAGGCGACGAAGCAGACCCTCGTCGTGACACGGAAGGGCAAGCCGATCCTCGCGCTGATGCGGTTGCCTCCCGATACGGACCTGGAGAACCTGGCCGTGACGACGCACCCGACATTCCAGGCGATCGTGCAGCGCGCCGACGCGCGTTACCAGACAGAAGGAGGCTGGTCGACAGAGCAGGTTCGACGCCGGCTC
>Ga0214472_10007693_pt1 | contig 11263 bp, 10 predicted proteins | sample RVTome_6_FD_207662 | JGI IMG/M metagenome (GOLD analysis project Ga0214472, IMG submission 207662) | Soil microbial communities from uranium-contaminated site in the Upper Colorado River Basin, Wyoming, United States - RVT140D175 | ecosystem: Environmental > Terrestrial > Soil > Contaminated >...
TGGCCAACTCCCAGTCGATCGGGAGTTGAGGCGGCAGCAGAGACGGCACAAAGGCGAAATATCCCTCCAATTGCCACTGGCAGTGCTGCCTTTGATGCTCGCTGAAGCCTTCAGGCCGGCTACGTCATCGACGTGCTCAACAACCAGCTCATCTCCTCCATCGTCGCGCTGAACTGGGGCAACACCGACGAGCTGCCGTTCCTCGAGGTGGAGCTCCAGCGGCCGTAGAAGGATCAGGCGCTCGCCGAGCGCGACGGCTTCTCTTCCAGGAAATGGGCCTTCCGGTCAGCGCCCAGTGGCTCTACGACCGCCACAAGGTGCCCGCCCCAGGGTCCCGACGAAGATCTCTTCGATCGGCACGCAGTGTCCCAGAAGCCTCCTGTAGAGGCGGCGCTTGCGCCGTCCTTCGGCACACACGCTGTCCACGTGGAAGCCCGCAGCGAGTCCACCGCTGCGCTCCTCGCCCGCCAAATCGCTTCCCGGGACGGAGCGCGCTAGCGCGGAGATGGTCAACGCGCTTGCGCGTTGGCCCCGGAGCTACGCGGAGGGGCGACTCATACCGGGTACCCGTGCAACGGGCGGGATGGGTCGCAACTCCTCGAGCGCCTGCTTCCGCTCGCTGAATCCACCAGCCATCGTGTGGTCTGGACTTTGATGCTCGACGACCGCACCACGCCCCACTGCCAGCAGATGCATGGCCGGGCCCACGGGGACGGCTGGGACGAGCCGCCTCCCGCGCACCACAACTGCCGCAGCCGATTGACCCTTGTTCCCGCCGAAGAATACGTCTCGCCGCCGCCCATCGACGAGCCGCTGCCGCAGCCGGATTCGCACATCGTTTCCGGACCCAAGGCAGTTGCTGGCTAAGGGGAGCTTCGCTCGGTCCACGGCTTCGCCTAACCAGGGCGCTGCCCCGGACCCCGACTCCCCCTTCCCGACTGGACATTCGCCGAGTGTTTCCGTATTCGACTGGGCAACTTCAGAATGCCTCGCGGCCGAGTGCTCGCCTGCGGTCGTTCGCATTCGTCCCTTCGTACCAAAACCTGCTCGGTGCAAGAAAAATGACTCACGACGAATACCTACAGAACCTTAAGGCGAAGCGCACCGAATTTCGTACGTTTGTTGAGCACGGTCTGCGCAGCGCAATCGAAGCCGGTCTTGAGCTTTCGATGCCCCAGGGCGTACCTTATGTCCATGAGGATGAAGATTGCACATTCGTCATAAGCGACGTGAAGTGCGCGGTCGACGGACTGTTTGTTAGTGGTCATATTGCCGGAGGTGACGCCGACATATCGGACGTTCCAATCGCCACGATCGACTCCGATAGCTTGCTTCAACTCTATGAGGGCTTTCTCAGCGAGAGTCCACCAGGTGTTTTTGTTGCTTCTACATTGGCAGACCTTGTTCGGCAACTCACCGGCGTTGATCGCGAGTTCTTCCTGCGCCATGTATCGGGAAACACAGGCTTCACAGGGACTATTGGACCACTCAACTGATCGAATGCTCCAGCAATGCCCCGACGACTGGATGGGAGCCGGACCGTCGAGTATCGAATGGTCGGTTCGACCGAGTGGAAGAGAGTAAATTACTGAGACATTTATATGAAGAACGGACCACACAAGGTGCCATCTGTGGCGATGGCTCTTCTTTGAGGTTAGCGCAGCGTTGGCAATGGAGATAAAGACAGAGGTTGCAGTGTATGACGAACAGTTCCTGCCGTACTATTTATCGAAAGGCACCGATCTCCTCGGCGAGCTTTACCAATTTCCAGCATTTGTTGTCGATAACCACACACCGTGGCGGCGACTTGCGAGGCAGCATCCAACGTTCCGATTTGTAATTGGGCGAACCTACTCGAACGAAGTCGATGACTTGCGTGGTGCTTTAGCAAACGCGGAAGCCGAAGGACTACTTGGAAACGTGATCGTGTTTGAGACGTTTTGCGATGCGATCGGCGTCCGATACCGCCTTACTCGAGTCGACCGCGAGCATCTTGCAACCTTAAATCAATCGGTACCACGGCTCTCGGCGATGCATCCATCGGAACTCGAGAAGTTCGATGATTCAGTGAAGAGGAAGCGCATTTGTGACCACATCCTTGAACAGCTATCCTGGTCGGAGGATCGTCAGCTGCAGTGCATCGCGAGGCTGAAAGGCAGTACACGGTATCAAGTGGTCAGCAGCATTGAGCTAGCAGTCGCATCTCACGTAGTCACTGTTCGGAAGATGCCTGCGGCAAAGAGAAGAAACGAGATTGCAGCCCTTAAGAAATCAGAGCGGTCCGTCATGAATGATACTTATTTGCTCCAAGAGGCGCTTGTTCTAGGTTGCGGAGTTCATACGCAGGACGAGAAACTTAAGTGCATGTGCAGACGGTCTGGAGTGCGACTGTTTCCGACGCCGCGCGCAAGCTGAAACAATTACTACAGGATGGCGCTCAGTGACATCCAGTGAATCGCTCCGCTCGCATTTCGTAAGACACGGCCGCTACCGTCCCGTGACTGCCGGAGCCCCTGCACAGTCACTTCGCCCAGACGATCGAGCTGGCGGTCGACGCGCGGCAGTCCGGCGGCTCCGGCACGCAGCACGCGCCGGCCGAAATCCAGTTCATGCCACCCGGCAGGCACCGGATCCGCGCGCGCCAGGGCGGCAAGCCGGTCAGCCTTGAGGTTGAGGTCGGTGCCGATTCCGCGAAGGTCCTTCAGGACGCACTGACCGCCCCCCAGGCGAAGGCGGAGGCAGGGGAGGGTGACCGCCCGTATTTCGACCTCAACCACGAGGACCGCGAGGCGGCCGGCTGGCCGCTCGCGTTCCGCTGGGCCGGACGCCCACAGAAGAACCGGGAGCGGGTCCGCGTAGAGCCGCTTGACATCCGTTGGGAACTCCAACGTTGCGGTGGCAGGCGGACCTGACAGTATCCGGGCGTGGCCTCCGGCAGACGATGGACGCGAGACGAACTGCTTGTGGCGCTGAACCTGTACCACAAGCTGCGGTTCGGGCAATTCCACGCCCGCCAGGCGGCGATCGTGGCAATCGCGGAGAAACTGGACCGCACACCGGGCAGTGTCGCTATGAAGCTCTGCAATCTTGCCTCCCTCGATCCGGCGCTTCGGGTGCGGGGTATCACGGGGCTCGAGGGCGCCAGCGGCCTCGACAGGGCCGTTTGGAGCCAATTCCACGCCGACCTCAATGAGATGGCGCCCGCGAGCGAGAACGCATTTCGGCGGTTGTTTGGCGCTGGGGAGACGGATGAACTCGAGGTGCTTCCAAACGAGGGCATTCGAATTCGGAAGCGCTACCCGCCCAGCGGAACCGAAGGAGTTGGGACTGCGAAGGTGCGACGCGGACAGGACTTTTTTCGCGAAGCCGTGCTCAACAATTACGGCGGGTGCTGTGCCGTGACGCGACTGGCGGTGCGCGAGTTGTTGATTGCGTCCCATATCCTGCCTTGGGCCAAATACCCCAGGGAGCGCCTCAACATCCGCAACGGAATCTGCCTTTCGCGGCTTCACGACGCCGTTTTCGACCGCAAGCTCATCTCCTTCGATGACAATTTGCGGCTGCTTCTGTCGCCGCGCCTCAAAGCCGAGCTATCGCAGAAGGCCGTTGCGGAGAACTTCGGAGCTTTCCTCGGGCAGCCTTTGCACCTGCCCGACGATGCCGCAATCCCTGATTTGGCGTTCCTCGCGGAACACCGCGCATCGGTTTTCGGACGATCCTGAGGTCAGGATGATCGGGCAGCGGTCGACCGGGTGGCGCTCCAGCCAGGCCCGCAGGTTGGGCTGGATCACGACCTGCCGGACGTCGTGCGTCCTGGCGATCTCCGGGGTGATCCGGATCACTCCGGCCCTGGGGTCGATGATCCGGTCCTTGTTCTTGAGGGTGGTATGTAGTCGAAGCTCTCATGCCGGTTGGTGGCGGCCGGGACCCAGGTGACGGCTGCCACGCCAACGGCGAGCCGCCTGGCCCTGGGAGTGAGTCTGGTCAATCGGTCAATCGCTGATGTCTCTCAGAACGTCGTCCAAGGAGCGGGTCGGCTCGTTGGCGGCGGTCGCTTTCTCGTCGCGTAGGCTGCGGAGGTCTTCGTAGTCGCTGAGCGCCTCCTGAAGCCGGAGAAACTCTTCGTAGGGCAACACGGCGAACTCCTTCTTGCCGTTCTTTTCGATGATTTGCACCTGGATGCCCATATGAGTCTGTTCAGCGGTAAGCTTCTTTTCGATGGAGGATACGATACACGACCACACGGTCGCCCGCCACTTCGAAAAGCGCACGCCAGTCGCCGGCGCGCATTCGGTATTCCGGGAAATGATTGCTGAGTCGCTTCACATCACCGCGGAGATTATCCTCGAGCCAACGGAGCCGTTCAACCATGCGGATTCTGTCGGGAAGCGACATCGCCTTGAGGTCTTTTTCTGCCTTCGGCTTCAATTCGACTCTCAATTTCACGGAATTGGCGCTGGGAGCATGTGGACGCGGTCGCCGTAGCGTCGAGAAGTATGTGCCGGGCGGTTGGGGCGGTCCGACTGAACCCACGGAGTGTGGAGGCGAGAAAGTCGGCAGCCGGCCCATTCCATGAGCGTGCAATCGCCTGGACCGCACGGAATTTCCGGTCCTGCCGCCTTACGACCCCAGGACGTCGTCCGCGATTCCAAACTCCTTCCGGACCTCACCCAGGAAATCGAGAACGTTGCGGGGAATGATCGGGTAGCGGTCGATTGCGTAACGTTCCAGCCCGGCCAGGAGATTGGGCTGGATGACGATCTGGCGGACGTCGCGCGTCTTGGCGATGTCGAGGGTGATGCGGATCACGTTGGCCTTGAGGTCGATGAGCCGGTCCTTGTCCTTGAATCCGGCAGTCGGGGTGATTGCGCCGCAGTCGTTGGACGGGCGGATCCCGGCGAAGACGCAAGTCCGGGAGATCGGATGGCAGGAGGATCTCTCGGGGCCGCACGAGGCGCGGGCTGCACATCGCGGGGTGAACCCGCTCCTAGTGCGTCCATGAAACCATGAACTCAGGATGTGAAAGTCATACTCACGCTGGAGGCAGACACCGGCGTGCAGTCGAAGGCAACTGCGTCGTCGCGAGACGGGGTGGGGAGCAGCCGGAGACGGAAGATTAGTCCCAAACGCAAGTGAACTCGATTCGGCGTTCAAATCGGGCGAGCCTGCTAGGAGATGGCGAAGCCTGCCGCATGAGCGGTGAACGTCTCGCGGCACAGCACTGCCAAGGGCTGGAGAGAGGTCGGTTTGGGTGTGGTTGGAGTGGGAATGATCGGAAGGGTACATGGGATAAGTGGAGAGACCTCCTGGGGCGCCAAGAGAGAGGCCCGGCAGGAGTCAGAGCGTCCATACGAGCGAGGAAACCGGGTAACGTCGGTGGAGCGAAGAGATGCAGAAAGACGAAAGGCAGCGAGTCGGCTTACCGGACAGACCACTCCGCAGATTGCCGTAAGGCTCGCACACGGAGAGCTCAAAGAGCCTCCGGAACTCGGCAGACTGCCTTGGAGAACAGCCCGGTGACGGGCCGATGGCACATTCGCTGGTCGCCATGCGATGCTTGGGCCAATCCTCTCTCTGGCCTTGGTTCAATCGAAGTGATCTCTCCTCTTCGGAGGCTACTCGTCAATTGGAGAGTCCCGACGCGTCAGAGATCCGCACGTACGGTTCGGTGGGAGGGGCGGGTTCCATTCCCGTCCCTACCCCAATCGTAGGAGGGGCTTTATGCCCCGAGGTGGCGGCGAGGATCACTCGGGCAGGGGCTGGAGGGAGATGGTCTCGGCGCGTGCCGCCCGTTCGACCTCGGGAACAAGCGTGCGGTCGATCGACTCGAGGGCGCACCACGCGAAGACGGTCGCGGTGCGCGCGCGTGCTTCGATCGGTTGTCGTCGCAGCAGGCCGCTCAGGTAGCCGGCGAGGAGGGAGTCCCCGGCGCCCACGGTGCTGACAACCTCGACGGAGGGCGCGGCGGCGATGAGATTGCGCTCGGGATTGAGAAAGAGCGCCCCCTCGTGGCCGAGGGAAACGACCACGTGCGCCACGCCCTTGCGCCGCAGCCCGGCGGCGGCCTCGAGCGCGGCGGCAAACCCGTCGATCTTCCGGCCGGTGAGCTCGGCCAGCTCGGCGCGGTTCGGCTTGAGGAAATCGACGCCGGCCTCGACGGCGGCGCGCAGGGCCGGGCCGCTGGTGTCCACTGCAACGCTCGCCCTGGCCTTTTTCACCGCGCCAATCAACGCCTTGAGGTGAACGGGCTCGACCCCGGGCGGGAGGCTGCCCGCGATGACGACCCACGTATCCGGGCTGGCATGACGCGCGAGCACCTCGCCGAGGCGTTCGAGGTCGGCCGGGGAGGGTTCGAGGCCGGGCAAATTCACGTCGGTCGTCTGCTGCGTGGCGGCGTCGACGAGCTTGATGCCGGTGCGGGTGGCGCCGGGGAGGCGGATGAAGAGGTCCTCCAGCCCGCGGTCGCGGAAGAAAGAATCGAACACCCGCGGGTTCTCGGTCCCGAGGAATCCGGTCACGCCGACGCGGTGGCCGGCGTCGGCGAGCATGGCGGCCACATTGATGCCTTTGCCGCCGGCCTGGCGGTGGAAGCCCGTGGCGCGATGAACGGCGCCCGGCGCGAGCTTCTCGACGAAGGCGGTCTCGTCGATCGCAGGGTTCAGCGTGACCGTGAGCACTTCAGGGAAGGAGGAGGACGTGGGGCTCATTGCGTTGAGATGCACCGGGGAAGGTGGAGGACGCGGGCGCACGGGCCGCACTGGTGGCCGAATTCCGTTCCCGAGCTGCAAGGAAGACGGAAACGTTTCCATTGAGGTCAACAACAAACGCCCCAAAAGCGGATGTTTGTCGCTCCGCAATTCTTAATCCTTGTTCGCGAATGCTTTATTGGTAACGTTTCCAGCATGCCGAGCATCAAAGATGTGGCCAGGGAGGCGGGGGTAGCCATATCCACCGTTTCGCGAGTGCTGGGGGAGAGTGGCTACGCCAGCGCCGAGGCTCGGGAGCGCGTCCTCGCGGCGATCAAGAAGCTCGACTACCATCCCAACCGGGCGGCCCGCTCCCTGCGCTCCCGATCCTCCCAGGTCATCGGTCTGATTGTCGCCGACATCCAGAATCCGTTTTTTGGACAAGTGAGCCGCGCGGTGGAGAACATGGCTTACGCGCACGACTACAGCCTTTTCATCTGCAACGCCGATGAGGACCCGGAAAAGGAACTGAGGTACTTCCAGGCGATGGTTGCCGAGAACGTGGCGGGGATTGTTCTCGCGCCGTCGCGATCCCAATCGGGGGCGATCGCGGAGCGGGTGGCGGCGGGCCTGCCCGTGGTGGCGGTCGACCGGCGGGTGCAGGGGGTGGATGTGGACACAGTGCTCATCGACAACGTGGACGCCGGCGACCGGATCACCCAGTGCCTGGTGGACGGCGGCTTCCGGAGGATCGCGGGCCTGTTCGGCGCCGACAGCTTTACGGGGCGGGCGAGGCAGGAGGGCTTCCGTCGGGCGCTGGCTCGCAATGGACTCGAGGCGCACACCGTGCGCCTGGCGCCCGCCTTCGAGGAGGAGGGGATGGCCGCGGCTAGAAAGATTATCGAGACGGGATCGCCTCCCGACGCGCTCGTCTGCAGCAGCGCACTGCTGGCGAGTGGTGCCTTTCGGGCGATCCGGCACGCGGGAGTCGCCGTGCCCGACCAGCTGGGTTTCTCCTGCATTGACGATCCCCCGTGGGGGGAGCTCGTGGTGCCGATGGTGACGGCTCTGCGCCAGCCGGCTCGTCTCATCGGTGAAACTGCGGCCGAAATGCTATTCAAGCGGATCCAGGATCCCACCAGGCCGGTGGGGGATGTATGCCTGAAGGGCGAATTGGTCGTGCGCGAATCGAGCACGCGCCCGAAGTCGGTGTCCGCGGTCGAGTAGGTCCCTGCTGCACTGGCGTTTCTTCCGGGGCAGCGCACATACACTGCGCTGTTGCACGCCTTTCTTTGTCGGGTTCTCAGCTTGGGGCGAGTCGGGGGCGGGCCCGCTCGCCCGAAGAAGCGGCCGACCGACCGCATGGTGGCGGGAGCTCCGATAGCCCTGAAAAGATGGAGCCAAAACCTGAGCGGCGGGAAACGTTACCATATTGTCGCTAGAAATCGACGCAAACCAGAAGCATATCTTTCTGATAACCAGCATTATTCTGCGATTTACCCGATAAAACATGGAATTATCAGACAAAAACAGTACTTTTTTGCTTGCTCTGGGTGGTATCGGTTCCACATTGTGCTTCCACAACCCCTTACCCTCATGAAAGATTTTACTCCTTCAAACCCGTTCGCCGGATCGCATTTGCCATCCAACGCAGCCGCCCACGCTTCCCGGACGGGCGGCATGTGCCGGACGCGATTCATTCTCCTGACAGTCGGGCCGTGCCCGACTGACTGACCATGCCAACTCAAACAACCATTCGAGGATTGGAAATGCACCTAGTACATCAAGCAATCATGCGCCGTCGTATCGTCGGCCCACAGATAGAGCTCGGGACGCCCGCAAGTGCAACCCCGGCAAGCGCGAGGGTGGAGAGGCCAAAGCTGAAAGAGAACTCCTTGAAACATGCGAATGATCGCCTCGGTTCTTTTTCCGTTCTCAAGGCTATGAAAGCGGAATCGTGGATGCGCGCGTGCGCCGCATTCGCCACGTTAGCGACAGCGATCTCCCTTTCGTCAGCCCAGGAGGCGGAAACCAACGACGATGAAGTCATTGAATTATCCGCTTTCGTAGTGAACGAATCCGAGAACACGGGGTATTTGGCAACCTCCACTCTGGCGGGCACACGAATCAAAACCAACCTGTCGGATATCGGATCGGCGATTTCTGTCATCACCAAGGAGGTCTTTGAAGATATCGGCGCGACGAACGCCGAGACCATCCTTCCTTACAGCGTGAATTCCGAGGTTGCCGGCGTCCAGGGCAATTTCGCGGATGTCAGCCTGTCGGGCAATAATCGGGTGAGAAACTCGGGCGCAATCCAGAACAGCCAGTCCGCCACCCGGATCCGAGGTCTCTCGAGCGTACTACTCGCGCGTGGCATGTTTCAGACCGACATTCCCTTCGATAGCTACAATACCTCGTCGCTTACCATTAACCGCGGCCCCAATTCGTTGCTTTTTGGGGCGACGACGCCTGGCGGCGTGATGGATCAGTCGCTCATCCAGGCGTCATCATCGAAGGATTTTGGGGAACTCTCCGTGCGCATCGGCGAGCGGGGAAGCCACCGCGAGTCGGTGCACTACAACAAAGTCCTGATCGACGACCGCCTGGCGATTCGCTTGGCCTCGATGAACGAGAAGGTCGACTATCAGCAGGATCCCACCTTCAAGAAAGACCGACGCCTCTACGGCGCGCTGGAAGCAGTCCTTTCCAAGGGATCTGAAGAGGGGATCCTCGGCCGCACTACGCTTCGCGGGAATTTCGAGGTTGGAAAGTCTGAATCCAACCCTCCCAAGGTCGTTCCTCCGGCGGACGGTATCTCGGACTGGCTGACGGCGCAGGATCCAAGCCTGGAAAATTATACGGGCATCCCACTTCCGGAATGGGCGACCACGAATTTCGTGCCCAAGCAGACGCTCGACCCGCGCGGCACGGACCTGGTGTTCGCGGCGATCCAGTTTCCAGTTCTTCCTCACTACGGCCCGGAAATGGCAGCGATCTATAGCCAGCCCAACTTGCGGGCGCCCAGTGTGGGCATTTCCGGGCAGCCTGAGGTCGCCGGCTTGCCGAACCGAATCGCCTGGCACGGTGTGGGCGGTCGCGACGTCTGGCAGGGCTATGCAACCCAGCCGTTTTACGGGGGCGATCCGAGAAATTATACCCCGGGATTCACGATTCCCGTGATCATGGATCCCGCGGTCCTGGATAATCAGAACATGTCCATTACTGGGACGATTCCCTACCGGGACTACGATTTCGACGTGCAAAGCGTGGCGCTCGACCAAAGCCTTTTCGATGGGAATGGCGGCATCGAACTCGCTTACGACAGGCAATCCTTTGAAAATCGGTTTTTTGATCCGTTCAGCGCGGAGCGGAACTTCGAGATGAAAGTCGACGTGATGGAGTATTTGTCGAATTATCAACCGAATCCCAACCTGGGCCGGCCGCTCCTAGCCGAGAACAATCCCCTGTTTTTTGAAAACACCACGGAACGCGAAACCAAGCAGGTGACCGCGTTTTACAAGCTGGACTTTACGGGCAAGGACAATTTCACCCGCTGGTTGGGCCGCCATGTCTTTACCGGTTTATACACCGACAGCACCGCGGATTTCGATAACCGAGTTTTCGTGAACAAGTGGGTGGATATCCCCGGATCCGGAACGAACATAGATGCGATCACGAACACTCGCCTGAATGATTATTCTCACAATATTCCCCTCGTTGTCTATATGGGTGACAGCCTTCTTGGATCCAATGTGCAGAGTCTCTCGGACGTTCGGTTCAACAACTACATTAACGTGCCCGTCCCGCAGCCGGAAGACCAGGCAGTCCTGCAGTATCATCCCATTGAGGGCCCGGAAAACACGACCGGCCCGGGCGCCCCGCTGGACCAGGCCTCTTTTCAGGTCTATCGCAGCCTAACGGACGGATTCACGCGTCGTGAAGCCAACAGAGGACGGTCGCTCAGCTGGCAGTCCTTCCTCTTCAACGGAGACCTGGTCGGCCTGGTCGGCTGGAGAAACGATCGGTTCAAGACCGTCGATAACATGACGCTGGATCAGTACGGGATCGATGTTCTCGGTCTGACGCCACCCTTCAATATCGACGGATTGCTTCCGAGCGGCGAATTCGATCCACGGAGGATCCGCCTCGCTGATGAAAATGATCCGAAGCAGGCGGACAGGGTCGTCGTTTCGAGCGGGGACACGCTCACATGGAGCCTGGTGGGGCATCTTCCGGATAAATGGGTCAAGCTTCCCTTCCGGGGCGGTCTCAGCGCCCATTACAGTGAATCCGAGAGCTTCGTGCCGGGTCGGGCTCGACGGGACTTCGAGGGCAATGCAATACCGCCGGAGAGTGGCAAGACGACGGAATACGGCTTTACCGTGGATCTCTTCGATCGAAAGCTGAGCATGAAGGTAAACTGGTTCAAACTGGAGCAGCAAGATGCCAATGCCATTGGCGCCGGTCTCTCGGCACCCGGTGGGATCGTCGAATTCATCGGCTTCTGGAAGAGGGCCGAATTGGACGGCATACCTTTCGAAGATGCCTTGCGGCTCAGTTATCCCAGCCGTCCC